>JGI12210J13797_10006363_pt1 | contig 13324 bp, 10 predicted proteins | sample ElkSlonscriptome_3_FD_13797 | JGI IMG/M metagenome (IMG submission 13797)
CCCGAACAGCGGCTCGGTGGCCAGCCGGCTGGGGTCCTCCGCCATCGCGTCGCAGTCCACCATCACCGCGGGCGACAGCTCGCGCACCCGCACCACCATCGGCTGGTCGCCGGCGTTGTGGAAGTAGATGTCGGTGAACAGGTCGGGCACGAACTCCTCGCCCGGCGCGGGGCTGGTGGCCGCGCAGCACAGCAGCCCCGTGCCCGCCACCGCCACCTCGGCGCTGCGTCGCGCCGCGGGGGTCGGGCGGCGCTCCATCGCGCCGCGCAGCACCCACGCGCTCAGCAGCAGCGCGGGCAGGGCCACCAGGTCGGTGGCGTCCCGGGTGATGAGCCAGGGGAAGCCCAGCGTGCCCATGGCCGCGCTGAAGCCCGCCGCGGCCGTGGCCGACAGCTGGATGGCCGAGAACCCCACGCCCACCGCCACGTGCGACGCGATCCACCCGCGCCGCGAGACGACGCGCCCCACCACCGCCAGCAGCAGCGGCGCCACCACCAAGCCCGCGAAGTCGCTGAGCTTGCCGGTGACCACCTCGGGCAGCACCCCCGCGCCCTTGAGCACGTGGTCGTTGAGCACCAGCACCGCCAGGCTGCTCAGCCACAGCGGGTGCAGCAGTGCCCGCGCGGGGCGGAGGGCATCGAGACGATCGGAAGTGGGAAGGGACATCGGACCAAGGGCTCCAGGCAAGGGCTAGGAATGAAGCACGGGCCATGCCGATCGGGGGAGCCGATCGGGAGAGCACGCACCACGGTAGTGCAGCTCGCCCCGCGTTCGATCGACCCCCATCGAAACTTTTTTCGCGTGTCGTTTCAAGTGGTTGGGTGCTCCGCGGGCCACCGTGACAGCAATGTCGCGCCCGCGTCCACCCGCGCTCGTGCCTTCGATCGCCCGCGCATCCGGGCACGGGAACCATCGCGATCGGTGCGCTATGGTGAGCGCATGAGACTTGGCTTGACGATCGTAGGGTGGATGCTGGCCGCCGCGGGCTGCTCGGCAGCCGACAGCGCGCTGGAGGGGGCCACCGATGACTTCATCGACATGAGCCCCCCGCCCAGCAACTGCTCGGCCGGGACCGGGGCCGAGCCCTGCCCGGCCACCGACAGCGGCAGCCCCGCGGGCGGCCCGTGTCGCGACAGCACCGACTGCCTCGACGGCAATGCCTGCGTCGCTCCCTTCGAAGACGGCGAGGCCGGCGACTTCGTGTGCGTGACCGCGTGCATCGACCTGGCGGACGAGGCCTCGTGGTGCCTCGATGCCTCGGCGTGCTGCGATCCCCTGGCCGTGTGCGGCCCGCGGGGGCTGTGCGTGATCCAGGGCGGCCTGGACGAGTCGGGCACGGCCGGCTCGGACTCCGGGTCGAGCGAGGGCTCCGGGTCGAGCGAGGGCTCCGGGTCGAGCGAGGGCTCCGGGTCGAGCGGGGGCTCGGACAGCGGCTCGGACACGGGGGCTGCCACCTCGACCACGGGCATGCAATGATCCGCGCCGACGCGATGCCAAGGCTGTGCACCCTGCTGCTGGCCGCCGGGCTGCTGGCCTGCGGCGACGATCTCCCCAGCGAGTCCGAGTCCGACGAGGCCCAGGCCGACGTCACCACCGGCTTCATCACCACCGGCTCGGAGTCCAGCTCCAGCTCCAGCTCCAGCTCCAGCGAGTCGTCCGGCTCGACCGAGGGCGGCACCTTCGGCGCGGTCGACGAGTGCGACCTCAGCCCCGATTGCGAGGCGGGCCTGGTCTGCGTGGCGCCCTTCGACGAGAGCCTGGGGCCCGAGGGCAAGGGCCTGAACGCCTGCGTGTCCGACTGCGTGGGCCCGATGGACGAGACCCGGTGGTGCGCCGACGCCATCGCCTGCTGCGACCCCGCGGCCGAGTGCACCGACCGGGGCTACTGCGTGGTGCCCGGCGAGTCGGGCGACTCCGGCGAGAGCTCGGGCGGCTCCGGCGAGAACTCGGGCGGCTCCGGGTCCGAGGGCACTACTGGCGAGTGAGGGGCCTTCAGACCCCCGCGCGCCGACGCTTGCGGCGGCCGATCGTCGCGCCCTTGCTCATCTCGTCTTGCTGCGGCTTGCCGAAGAAGTACTGAAGGCCCCCGCCGAAGTAGAACCCGGTGTTCCAGCCCCCGTTGACGGTGATGCCCACCGTGTCCTTGATGATGAGCCGCGCGCTCACGATGAGGTTCACCACCGGGATCACCGGGGGGATCCCGCCCTGCTCGCGGCGGTAGCCGAACGCCCGCAGGTCCTGCTCGTTGCACTCGCCGCTGGTGCAGGTGGCGAACAGGTCGGGGTTGGGAGTGGACAGCGTGCCGGGGTCGGGCGGGACCGCGTCCTCGGCCGCCTGCGAGGCGTCCCAGCGGGGCGTGCAGCGGGTGAGGTCGCCCAGGTCCTCGAGCGTCTCGCAGGTGCCCTCGGTGCGCTGCCCGTTGGAGAATCCGGCCGGGTCCAGGCCCAGCGGGGTCTGGTGCACGCCGCCGAACACCACGCCCAGCCCCAGGCCCCCGCCGCCGCCCAGCCCGAACTCCACGTTCTTGGTCACCACCAGGGGCGCCCGCGCGATGAAGTCGACCTCGAGCGCCAGCAGGCCCAGGTCGACCTCGGTGTAGTCGGCCGCGTCGATGAGCCCGGCCGAGCCGTCGTAGCGGGCCTTGTCCAGCCACAGGCCGTCGGGCACCTTCATGCTCTGGTACTGGGCCGAGGCGGACACGTCGAGCACCCGCGAGAACCGGTACACGTAGTGCGCCCCCACGTAGAAGTTGCAGCCGTCTTGCTGGTTGAGGCCGCGGTCGGCCGCGAAGTTCCCGATCTTGCCCCGGCACAGCGCATTGGTGTGCGACGCCAGGAACTTCGACAGCAGCCACGTGGGGATGATGGTGATGCCGCCGTGCGCCCCCACCCCGTGCTTGCGGAACACGTCGGCCCGCGGCACCCCGCGGCGCTGCTCCTCGAGCGACGCCTCCGACCCCGGCTCGCCCTCGGCCGCCACCGGCTCGTCCACCGGCTCGTCCGCCGGCTCCACCGCAGCGGCGGTCGAGGGCGGCGCCTTCGACGACGTCGGCTGCATGGTCGAGCTCGGTGCCTTCGACGACGTCGGCTGCATCGCCGGGTCGGCCTCGCCGTCCGGATCGGCCTCGCCCCCGGGCGCCGGCGACGACGTGGGCTCGAGCGCGTCGGCCGGCTGCATCATCACGCGCAGCGAGGTCAGCGGCAGCTCCGACCCCTCCGCCCGCACCGTCGTCGGCCAGATCGTCGCCAAGGTCACGCCCACCAGGCCCAGGGTTCTCATGGCGCGATCATAACGAAATTCCACGCCGCGCCGGCCCTCCGGCGCAGACCGAATCGAGGCGCCGCTGGGCAACCATCGCCCACCGACCGCCGCTGGGCGACCGCCCCCCGACCGCCCCCCGCCTGGCGCGCCTAGAGCTAGAGCTTGATCTTGCGCCAGCCCTGGCTGTGGAACTTGGTCCCCATCACCACGCCCAGCGCGCTGATGTAGATGGTGGCCGCGATCCACACGCCCTCCATGCCGTAGCCCAGCTTGGGCCCCAAAAGCCACGAGCACGGCACGAACAGGCCGAAGTGGAGCAGCAGCTCCGCCACCGCCACGAACACGTTGGCCCCCGCCCCGAACAGCGCCTGCGACAGCACCAGCCCCACCGCCATCAGCGGCAGCCCGATGGTGATGATGCGCAGCGAGGTGGCCCCCGCGATCGGGACCGCGGGGTCGTTGGGGGACACCAGCGCGATGATCTGCTCGGGGATCGCCAGGAACAGCACGGCGATGAACAGCATCGCCAGCACGCCCATGCGCGAGGCCTCCCAGCCGTAGCGGGCCGCGAGGTTGGGCTTGCCCGCCCCCAGGCTCTGGCTCACGCACGTGGCGGTGGCCGTGCCGAACGCGATGAGCGGCATGAAGCACACCCCCGCGATGTCCATGATCGCCTTGGTCGCCGCGCCGTACACGTTGCCCGTGCCGCCCTCGGTGTCGATCACGCCCACGAAGCGCATGAACAGGGCGAAGCCCGCCATCAGCACCACCGTGGCCGCGCCCGAGGGGATCATCAGCCGGACGATCTGCCCCATCACCCGCGGCTCGAAGTGCCGCATGCGGTAGAACATGAACCGGTCGCGGTAGCTGCGGCGCAGCGCCACCAGGGCGATGATGCCCAGCCCCAGGTACGTGCTGATGACCGACGCATAGCCCGCCCCGGCCAGGTTCATCGCCGGGATCCCCATCGACTCGTTGCCGTAGATGAAGAAGTAGTTGAGGACGATGTTGAACACATTCATCGCCAGGGCGGCCCACAGGTGCACATAGGTGCGGCCGATCCCGTCGAAGAACGCCTTGTACGCGAACGTGACCACCATGCCGGCCACGCCGACCATGCGGATCTGCGCGTACTCGATGGCCAGCGCCTCCTGCTGCCCGCCACCCTCGGCCAAGAAGCTCACCCCGCCCGGCGACGCCAACCACCCCAGCGTCGCGCCCAAGAACCCGGCGATGACCGCGATGAACAGCGCATTGAGCAGCACCGCGCCCGCGCCCTCGTAGTCGCCCTCGGCGTAGCGGCGGCCCGTGATCGCCTGCGCGCCCGCCCCCACCGCGGCGAAGAACCCACCAAAGGCCCAGAAGAACGGCATGGCCACGCCCAGCGCGGCCTGAGAGGCGGTGGCCAGATCACCGTCGTCCAGCCGCCCCACCATCGCGTTGTCGGCGACGTTCACCAGGTACTGGGTGACCATCGCCAGCACCACCCACACCCCCAGCCGAACCACCCGCCGAACCAGAGGCATCTCCAGGCCGAACTTGAGCAGCCGGGGTGGCTCGTTGCCGAGGTTGGTGAGTTCGTCGGACAGCGGCGCGTCCTCTGCGGGGGCTTACCCCAGCGCTGGAGGCCCGGCAAGTCGACGACCGGCGCAGACAGCGTTTTGCGCCGAGATCAACGCATTTCTCACACATGGGGAGCGGCCACGGGCCCATCGGCCGCTCGTCCTCCGCGCTCACACCAGGATGCTGCGGGCCACCTGCTGGGCCTCTTCTTCGGAGTCGGCCAGCTTGCCGGGCACGGCGCGCCCACGCTTCACGGCCGGGCGCTCGCCCACCGCATCGAGCCAGCGCCGCAGATGGCTCAGCCCGTCCACGCTCACCCCCGACCACGCGTAGGTGCTCACCCAGCACCAATTGGCGATGTCGGCGATCGAGTAGGGCCCCGCCAGGTACTCCTCGCGCGCCAGCTGGCCGTCGAGCACCTCGAACAGCCGCCGGCTCTCCCGCTGATAGCGTTCGATGGCATAGGGGATCTTCTCGGTGGCATAGCGCGAGAACACGTTGGCCTGCCCCATCATCGGGCCCACCCCGCCCATCTGGAACATCAGCCACTGGATCGCCCGCGAGCGGCCCGCCACGTCGGTGGGCAGCAGCGCGCCGGCCTTCTCGGCCAGGTAGATCAAGATCGCGCCCGACTCGAACACCGCCAGGTCGCCCGCCTCATGGTCGACGATGGCCGGGATCCGCCCGTTGGGGTTGATGGCCAGGAACGCGTCTCCCTTCTGGTCGCCCGCCCCCAGGTCCAGGGCGTGGACCGTGTAGGGCAGCGCCAGCTCTTCCAGGGCAACGGAAGCCTTCCAGCCATTGGGAGTGGATGCGGTGTACAGGTCGATCATGGCGCGATGGGGGCAGCGGCCGGCCAGGGGCCGGTCCGCGCCCCAGTCTACCAAAGACCGGTACGCGCTCGGGTGACCGCGTGGGCCGAAGGAGGCCTTCGCGACGGTCCGCCGGTGTTATGGTGGGGGCGCCATGCCCATCCAGCTGAAGATCCGCGATATGCGTACCGGCGAGGCCAAGGTGGCCGAATTCGAGAGTGTGGACGACGCCGAGGCCTGGCTGAAGGAGCGCCCCCAGTTCGTGGAGGTCCTCGGCCCCGCCCGCGAGGACGCGCTCACGCCCGGCGAAGACACCCGCCTGCGCTCGGCCCTGCGCCCCATGGACGACGACGAGAAGAAGGCGCAGGCCGAGCAGGACGAGCGCGACCTGAAGGCCATGCGCGCCATGATGGCCAAGGAGGCCGAGCGAGCCGAGCAGCAGCTCGCCGCCCAGCGCGAGGCCAACCGCAACGCCGACCCCAACCGGCTGATGCACGTGGTGTGGGAGCGCGGCGAGGGCTGCCGCAATGCCGACCCCGCCGACGACCGGCCGCTGACCGAGCTCATCACCAAGGCGGTCGAGGCCTGGGTGGCCGAGCGCAACACCTGGGTGCACCCGCGCAACAAGTACCTCATCGACGCCAGCGTGCAGGTCTGGCCGGGGCCCATCCCCAACGACGGCACCGAGGAGGAGCGCGTCGAGCGAGGCGGCCAGTTCAACACCGCCTTCGGCACGCCCCCCGAGCTGAACTGAGCGGGCGGCGAGCCCCCGCCCCGGCGCAGCTCGAGCCGAGCCGGCCACGCCCATCGAGCGGCGCGAGCGGGCCGCGAGTGCCCGCTCGGTGAGCCGAGCCGCTACGGCACGTCGGCGCCCGCGAAGTCGGGGGCGCCCACCATCATCGGCCGCGGGTCGAGGTCGAAGTCGACGATCGGGTCCCCGGCCTGGTGCACGGCCACGCCCTCGGCGATCGAGCCGGGCAGCAGGTGGTAGTCGGCGCCCATGCCCGGGCTGGGGTCGATGAACAGCGACCCGAGATCATCGGCGTCGGCCATCACGTTGCCCATGCCCTGGCCCAGGCCCTGGTTGATCACCGAGGCGTGCACGGTGGCCTGCGTGCACGCCATGCCCGCCTCGAACTCGTGGCCCAGCACGATCGAGTTGCGCACCGTGATGGGCCCCGCCATGTCGTTGCACGACAGCGCCCCCACGATGGTGGAGTGCACGACCTCGGCCGAGCCCCCCGAGATCACGTTCAGGCCGTCGTTCTGGTACTGGTTGTAGAACACCATCGAGTTGATGAGCTGGAGGTCTCCGGAGCCCTGCACGTGGATCCCCCCCTCCACGTAGTTGTTGGACACCACCGTGCGCCGCAGCTCGGCCGAGCCCCCCTCGATGCGCAGGCCGCCGCTGCTGTTGTCGATGGCCACGTCGTCGGTGACCAGCTGCCCGCCGGTCACCACCAGGCCCATGCCGTTGGTGTGCACGTACACCCGCCGCAGCCGCATCGTGCACCCGGTGATCGACGCGGTGGTCGAGCCGCCCTCCAGGTTGCTGTCGGTGACGAACACCTGACCGGTGTTGCAGCGAATGGTGGGCTGGCCCCCGGGGCCGTCGATGGTCAGCCGGTGCAGGTAGGTCTCGGGCGACTGCGCCCACAGATCGATGGTGGTGCCGCCGGACGAGAGCGTGGCCGCCAGCCCCACGGACGGCCCCACGATCGCCACCGGCCGATTCTGGCCGGGGTCGATCGAGCCCTCATAGGAGTTGGGGCTGCCCGCCACGATGATGGCCCAGGGCTCCATCCCCGCCTGGGCATTGAGGATGCCCATGGCCTCCTCCACCTCGCACAGCGGGCTCGCCTCGCTGCCCACCCCGCCCGCGCAGCCCCCGAAGGTGTTGTCGACCCACAGGAGGTTCGACGCGGGGAAGCACTCGCCGGTGGTGAAGCGGCACGCCCCCGTGCTGCACTGGTCGTGCTCGGTGCACGCCGCACACGTGCCCGCCTCGCAGATCGGCGCGGCCGGGTCCAGGCCCGCACAGGCGTCCTCGGCCGCCCCCATGCAATCCACGCACGCGCCGTCGCGGCAGAACGGAGCCTCGGCCGGGCAGGTGGGATCGGGCCCGTCGCCGTCGCACTCGATCGGCGGGGAGGTGGTCGGGTCGGGCTCGGTCGCGGTGTCCGGGTCGGGCTCGGTCGCGGTGTCCGGATCCGGATCGGTCGCGGTAGCCGGCTCGACCGTGGGCGCGCTGGTGGCCGACGCGGTGGTCGAGCCGCTCGAGCCGTCGCTGCTTCCCGTATCGAGGACGGCCTCTCCGGGATCGAAGCACCCACCGGTCGCCACGATCCCGACCCCGATCCACCTACGCCAAGCGATGTTCATGGCCACCGGTATAGCACCCGGGGCCGATCGCGAGAGCGCTCCGCCGCGCGCCCGGCCTACTTCCCGACCAGCCAGGCCACCAGCTCGATGTGGGCGGTCTGGGGCAGGGTATCGAAGGCGCGCGTCTGGATGAGGCGGTACTTGCCCTTCGGACCGGTCAGCCGGGTGAGGTCCTCTCGCAGCGAGCGAGGGTTGCAGCTCATCACGTGCAGCCGCGACGCGTGCAGCTCGTTGAGCTGCGCACACACGGCGGGCCCCAGCCCCCCCCGGGGCGGATTGGCCACCACCAGGTCGGGATGCCGCGCCGAGCCGTGGGGCAGGGCGAGGATCCGAGCGAGGAACTCCTCGACCAGCTGCGGCTCCACCCCGAGCTGGCGCGCGCTCTCGGGGTACGACTCGCAGGGCAGCACCTCGGCGAAGTGCTCGCGCAGCAGCGCGGTGGTGACGCCCGCGCCGGCGTAGAGATCGAGCGCGACCCGGCCGTGGGGCAGCCCGCCCGCCGGCACGTGCACCAGGTCGTGGTAGGCCAGCGCGATGGCGTTGGGGTTGGGCTGCAAGAAGCCCAGCGGGCCGCAGTGGAAGCGCACCCCCGCGATGTCGAGGGTGAGGCTCTGCCGCCCGCGCAGCGGGCGGAGCGTGGCCCCGCGCAGGTCGTTCCCGCGCGTGGAGTTCACCCCCCACGCGATGCCGGAGGGGATCGTCAGGCGCTCGGCCAGCGAGTAGATCGACGGCGAGCGCGGCTCGGAGGTGATGAGGGTCAGCAGCACCTGCCCGCGCCCGTCGGTCTTGAACCACACGTAGCGCAGGTCGCCCTGCTCCCCCAGCTCGTCGTAGGGCTCGACCAGCTGGCGGTTGGCCTGCTCCACCAGCTCTTGGGCGCAGCGCACGATGTCGGGGTGGTCCACCAGGCAGCCGGACATGTCGGCCACGTTGTGGGTGCCCCGCATGTAGCTGCCCAGCCGCAGCGACCCCGGGTCACCGCTCACCACCCGCTTCGACGACCAGCGGTAGCGCAACCCCCCGCCCTCGGTCACCACCAGCCGGTCCACGCTCAGGTCGTACTCGCGGGCCAGCTCCTCGCGCTTGAGGCCGTGCTGGGCCGGCAGGTCCATCTCCATCAGCGGGCAGCCGTTGCAGCGGCCGTGGTGGGTGCACGGCGCGGGCCGGCGCCCCGGGTGGGTGTTGCGGCGATGCACCGTCGCCCCGTGGGCGCGAGGGCGCTGCCGGCTGACGTAGTCCAGCTCGACATCGCCCGTCTCGCCCGGCAGCAGGCCGGCGACGTGGATCTCGTACCCCTCGTGGCGAGCGACCCCGTCTCCGTGGCGGGAGAGCGTCTCGGCCATCACGGTGATGGTGTCTCCCGGCTTCATCGGGCGTCGCGACCATACCGAGCTTGCTCGAACCCGAGAAGTGCTCGGGCTCGGTTTTGGCGATGCGCCGGGCCGGGCGCCACGCCCCAGCCCGCGGCCCTCCCGCACCATCGAAACATCGTGAGCGCGACCGTAGACCCCTCTGGGCCCGGGATCCCGCCGGTCGACCGGGGATCGCCCGACCGTCCCCAGACCGGGCGTCCGGGGATCACTCCGCGGTGCAGTCGGCCTCGCCCTCGGGCTTCGAGAAGCGCATGTAGTCGAACGCGCCGGTGATGTCGGGCGTGCGCGAGAGATCGGGCTGGGGCTCCGCGCTGTTCCAGCCCGTGGCCACCATCCCCACCTGCAGCGCCTCGGGCAGATCCGGCCGCTCGTAGCGATGCATCACCGTGAGCGCGCCCTCGCCCTCCATGCGCCGGGCCAGCACGAACGTGGAGCCCACCCGACAGATCCGCAGCCGCCCCTGCCGGGGCCCGTCGACCAGCTCGAGCGTGGACTGCGAATTCACCGTGGTCTTGCCCTCGGTGGCCACCCGCGCGCCCTCCTGGCGCCCCACGTTGAACATGATCCAGTTGTCGCGGCCGTCGCCGGTCACCGGGTCGCGGGCCATCAGCCCCGCCGAGTTGAACTGCTCGTCGGGCGGAGAGCCGGGGTCGCCGAACTTCGCGGCCGACACCCAGGTCTCCACCACGAAGTCGCCCTCGACCATCTTGTACAGCAGCGGGCCCTCGTTGCCGCCGAACCACCCGCCCGCCTTGGGCTGGAGGGTGAGCATGCCGGCGTTGGTGCGGCCGATGTCCAGCAGCTCGTACGGACGATCCGTGCCCGCGACCTGATGCCACTGCCGCCAGCTCGACAGCGTCCCCGCGTCGTCGAACTCGTCCGACAGCGCGTCGGAGGCCGGCAGACCCGCCGGATCGGGGCTGGGCTGGGGCTCGGGCTCCTCCTCGGAGCTACAGCCGGCCAGCAACAACGAGAGGACCCAGGGATGGTGGAGGCGATGCATGAGGGTCTGCGGGGTCTGCGGGGTCTGCGGGGTCTGCGGGGTCTGCGGGGTCTGCGGAATCACCCAAAGACCGGATGGGGCACCGCGACCGTCTGGCCGGGCTCACTCTGCGGTGCAATCGGCCTCGCTGGCCGGCGCAGAGAAGTGCACGTAGTCGATCGTGCCCTCGATGTCGGGCGTGCGCGAGAAGTCCGGTTGAGGCACCGAGCTGTTCCAGCCCGTGGCCACCATGCCGACCTGCAGCGTGTCGGGGAGATCGGGTCGATCGTAGCTCTGCGTCTCCATGAACGCGCCCTCGCCCTCCAAGCGCCGTGCGATCACGAACCGCGAGCCCACCCGGCAGATCCGCAGCCGTCCTCGCCGCGGACCATCGATCAGCTCGAGGACCGACTGGGAATCGACCGTGGTCTTGCCCTCGGACGCCACCCGCACGCCCTCCTGGCGACCCAAGCTGGCCATGATCCAATTCGCCTGCCCTTCGCCCGTCACCGGGTCGCGAGCCAGCAGCCCCACCGAGTTGAATTGCTCGTCGGGCGGAGCGCTCGGGTCGCCGATCTTCGAGGCGGCCACCCAGGCCTCGATCACGAAGTCGCCTTCGATCATCTTGTAGAGGAGCGGGCCCTCGTAGTCCCCGAACCATCCGCTGGTGCGGGGCCGAACGGTGAGCATGCCGGGGTTGGTGAGGTCGATGTCCAGCAGGTCGTGACGCGGCTCGACCTCGGCCACCTGGTGCCACTGCCGCCAGTTCGCCAGGGTCGAGGGGTCGTCGAACTCGTCCGACAACGCGCTGGACGCGGGCTGACCCGTCTCGGGGTCGGGGTCGGGATCGGGGGCGGAATCGGCTTCGGACTCCGTGCCCGCGCCCGAAGACGTGTCTGCGCCCGAGTCCGGGCCCGGGCCCGACCCCGGGTTCGTCCCCGCCCCCGACCCCGTCTCGGACGCGGTCTCAGACGCGGAGCCCGCAGCGGACGTCGTCGAAGAGCCGGGCTCGGACTCGGGTTCGGACTCGGAGCCACAACCGGAGAGCAACAGAAGAACGGGCCAAGCACGAAGCGAGCGATGCATCATGAGTCTCCACCAACCTATCGGAAGCCGGGGCATGCGCCACCATCGCCCGGCGGATCGCTCTGCGAGAGGCAGATCCGAGCCTAGCAGCCCGACTCCCGGCGCCGACCCACGGGGCGCGAGTTCGGGGCGATGCACGGGTGGGGTACGAGCCGGTGTGTCCTTTGTATACTGCATCTCGACGGGCCGGACGAGCCCCGGCGCATCTTCTTCCTCGGGCCCGACCAACCGTGACCGATCCTCCCCGCTCCCGTCGCGGCCTGGGCGTGGTGGGCTGGCTGTGGCGCCCCGTGCTGGTGCTGCTGGTCGCGGGCGCGCTGGGCTGGTGGATGCTCGGCCGGCCCGTCTCGCACTCGACCCGCTCCCGGCCCGCCCCCGAGGCCGATCCCGCCCCCGCCGACGTCCCGCCGCCCCCGCGCGTCCCGCCCCACCGCTCCTGGCGATCCCAGGACGTCGTGGAGCCGGCCCCCGGCTGCGCCCCCCAGGCCGCGCGTCGCTGCGTGGAGGGCGATGCGTGGTGGGTCGACGGCTGCGGGGTCACCTACGCCAAGGCCGACGAGTGCGACGCCGCCGGCTGCGTGGGCGGCGAGTGTGGCCCGCCCCCGCCGCCCGGCTGCGGCGGCGTGCCCGTGCTCGGCGAGTGCGACGGCGACCTCGCCCGCGGCTGCGAGGGTGGCTACCCGTTCGAGGTCGACTGCGCCGCGCTCGGGCGCCGCTGCGTCGCCACCGAGGGCGGCCCCCTGTGCCGCCCGCCCTCCGCCGATGCCTGCGACCCCGGGCTCCAGCCCCCGCGGTGCGACGGCGAGGAGCTGTGGGCCTGCGTGGAGGGCGAGGGCCAGCGGCTCGACTGCCGCGCCCAGGGGGCGATCTGCGGCCGGCCTCCGGGCGGGGGCGCGGCCGCGTGCCTGCGCTTGCACCCGCCCGTGCGCGACGACGCCTGCGACGACGCCTGCGGCTGCCCGCCGCCCGACACCGAGGAGGTCTGCGACGGCCTCGACAACGACGGCGACGGCTGGATCGACGAGTCTGGCTCCTGCCCTCCCGTCGATCTGGTCGTGTTCGTGGTCGTCGACGAGCACGGCGAGGGCAGCTTCGCCCGCGACGACATCGACCGCGAGGTCGCTCGGCTGCAGCGCGGCTTCGCCCGCGACGACGAGTTCGGCCTCGAGCTGCGCCTGGCCGAGGTCGTCGAGCTGCGCCAGCCCCAGTGGCTCGAGCTCGACGGTGCCGCCCTCGATCAGCTCGTCAACAGCGGGGCCGTGGCCGGCCGGCGCGAGGAATTCTACGTGCCCATCGTGCTCACCGAGCGCGTGCTGGTCGACGGCGTGCCGCGGCCGGGGCTGTCGACCGTGCCCAACGGCGTGTGCGGAGGCCAGCGGCGCGTGGCCGGCCGGCAGCCGCCGCTGGGCGTGCTCGCCCTGGCCAAGCGGCGCTGGGACACCACCGGCGCCCACGAGCTGGGGCACTTCTTCGGGCTGTGCCACACCCACGCCGACCACCCGCAGCTCGTGCGGCCGCTCGACCCCGGCGACCCCGAGCGCGACGGCGACGAGCGGGCGTGCGTGGACGATTGCGCGATCGAGGGCGACGGCATCTGCGACACCCCCATCGACCCCGGCCCGGCCCACTGCGACCCCGATCCCGCCTGCGCCATCGCCTGCGACGACGGCTCGGGGCCCGATCCCACCAACCTCATGGCCTACTACCCCCCGTGCCGCGTGGGGTTCACCGCTCAGCAGGCCCAGCTCATGCGCCGCAGCATCGCGCTGCGGCGGGGCTGGTACCCGTGCAGCCGCGGCGAGGGCTGCCCCTGTGAGATCGTGGAGTCCGCCTGCCCCGAGGGCATGAGCTGCCGGCGCTTCGTG
>JGI12210J13797_10370434_pt1 | contig 13324 bp, 11 predicted proteins | sample ElkSlonscriptome_3_FD_13797 | JGI IMG/M metagenome (IMG submission 13797)
GTTATCGCGGATCCGCAGCCTGGTCCCGCCGTAGACGATCCCCGGCGTATAGTTGAGCGTGTCGGTGTATCCGATGTGGCAGCGCTCGATGGTGACCTCGTCCCCTCCGAGGCCGAGGATCGCGGCCTGGGCGAGGGCGTACAGGGCGGTAAGGCCCGGATCGACGTGGAGCCCCTCCATTTCGAAGCGAAGACCCGAGATCCGAATATTCGAGTTGGCACCCGTGAGCTTGACACCGACGGCGCTCTTGCCCTCGACGACAAAGTTCTCGAGCACGATGTTGGTGCAGTCCTGCAACGACAGGAGCGGACTGCCCTGGTTGTAGATGTCGTCGGCAATCGCCGTCGCTGGGATCGCTGGGGTGATCGTGCTGTCGAGGCCGCAGCCGGAGATCGTGATGTTGCTGCGCGCGTCGAGCACGATGTCCTCGACCTCGTGGGCACCGCGCAGCAGCTTGATCTCACCACCTTCGGGCGGGAGCATGTCGAGGGCGTCCGCGAGGCTGCTGACCATGCCCGTCGAGAGGTTGCCGCTGTCGCCAACGGTGACGGTCGCGCAGCCGCGGATGCACAGCGGGATCAGCTGCCTGCGAAGGTCACGGACCTTGGCCTGCACGGGTCCGTAGACCGCCAGCTGGCCCTCACTGACCGGGATGCTGAAGTAGGGCCCGACCGGGCTCGCGACCGCGGAACCAAACGAGAGCGGTGCCTCCCAGGTCAACAGCGCCAGCGGGGTGTAGAAACGTCGCGGCCCGTGGGGTGCTTCGCTAGACAGCAGCTGCCAAGGCACCACGGTCTCGGGCGTCCCCCGCCGAGCCGCGATGATCCAGTAGTCGCCAGACTTGCCCGCTCCACCCAGACGCAGCTCGAGGCCCGTGTGTCCGATCGGCACGATACCGTCGACGGGAATGAGGGCTGGGCTGTCGACATCGGGGCCGCGGTCCCAGATGCGTACATACACATAGTCTGGGGTGCTCTCGTCACGCTCACTCCAGTGCTCCGTGTGGTTGGTGTGCCACGCGACGAGATCGGACGACGGGTTTTGACCCTCGGCGAGCTCGAAGCTGCCCGTGGCCGGATCGTAGCCGACGCCAATTCGCACGAGATCGCCGGTCAGCTCGGCGACTTTTTCGTCGTTGGGGAGCTTCGAGCCCCACGGGATCAGCTCGGCGATCTGGCCCGCGCGAGGATAGCGACTTGGGTCCCGCGGATGGTTCAGCAGCGTCACGATCCGCCCATTGCCGATCTTGGCCCGATAGAGCGGGGCGCTGTTGCCAAAGCCCCAGGTCAGTGACCTCGGACCACGAAGCTCGACGCGAATCGCCTGATCCTCGTGGCCCGTGTAGCCGCTGGGCGGCTTCGGCCCGCAAGGCTGCGAGCCAGGCTCGGTGATCGGCAAGACCGTCAAGCGAGCCGCCGACACGAGCTCGCGCGACTCGTCGAATGTCCCGACGGTCTGTCCCGAGGCTGGGTCGACGCTCACGTAGGAGGCCAGCTGCGGACCGAGCTCACTGAGCGTGTCCGAGGGCAGATCGGTCAAGGTCTGGACGCGCCGCATCCGGCGGATCCGCGCGCTGGTGTCGGGCCCGCCGAGCGCTCGCTCGCGTAGCTCGCGATCCTCGACCGCGGTGACGGCTTGTTCCCAGACCTCGACATAAACGAGGTCGAAGCGCTTGGCGGCCTCTAGGCCTGGCTCGTACGCGTAGTAGACGTACGACTCCTCGACCTTGTTGGGCGGCCCGAGCAACCCCTGCGCCGTGGGCTGGATCGGGAGCCTGTCGGCGTCGGCGTCGATCTGCAGCCAGTCGACCTGGGTTAGAAAGGTCTCCTCGTCGTCGTCGACGACGACGCGTACGCCGCCGAGGTAGAAGCTGCCCGGCTGAAGCCCGAAGTCGTAGGTCGTGACCGGCGTGCCGTCGGGCAGCTCGACTTCGACGAAGGTCGTCACTTCGCCGACCGAGAGCCCGGCGTTGGTGCTGCCAACGACGCCGAGGATCTCGAGGAGGCTCGAGCGGAAGACCTCGGAGCTCAGCTCGGTCCCCTCGTTCCAGTCCGAGTCGAGCAGACTCCGCCCCTGCTGCATGCGTGCGTCAATGTAGCCCTTGCTCGAGCCCGATAGCGACCGTGTGATGTCCATTTTGCCCATTGCAGTTCTCTCAGTCTTCGGTCACCAGTTGCATGTTGAGGTCAAAGGGCATCAACTCGTTGATTTTGGCCCGGAGGTCGTTGCGCTTGACAACTTCGAACAAGTGGTTCCAGACGCCCATCTCGCAGTGATTCTCAGCCCCGGTGCGGATCGCTGCGGGTGCGATCTCGGTCAGGCGAACGAGGCCCGGGTCGCCAAATGTCTGGCTCTCGAGCCAGGCCCCGTCGAATGTCGAAAAGAAGTAATGCTCAAAGGGTCGGGGCCAGTTCCCCTCTACACCGGCGCTGAAGCGAAAACAACCATTCTGGCGATCGGTAATGGTCCCGACCCCCGTGAACAGACTGTCGCTCGCGTACAAGCGGTTGGCCTTGACGTCGCCGACGATGGTCGAGCGCTCGACGTGCAGATCGCCGAGTTCGACGTCGATCGAATAGTCCTGGTCACTGTTGCCCATGACGATCGAGTCGCGAATGGTGAGCTTGCCGACCGAGCAGCCGTCGAGGGCGCCGTTGGTCCCGATGATCGGGCCGACGATCGAGCGATCGATGACGAGCTCGTTGACGAAGCCGGCGATCTCGAGGGTCACGTACTGGATCGCCCGGGTCTGGGTTCCGCCATCTTCGTAGCTCATCTGCTCGCCGCCGGGATCGAGCGTGCAGTGGTTGATCTCGACCCGGTCCCAGTCGCCGCTGAGCCTGAGGATGCCCTCGGAGGGTGCGGCCGGCGGGCTCAGCTCCCCCGCGGTGGTGTCCTCGGTCCCGATCCACAGCCCCTCGAACACCAGGCAAGCCGCCTCCGCAGCCGCGTGGGCGCTAAAGGTCCAGACCGGCGTCTCGGCGGCCTCGGTGTAGAGCAAGTAGGGCCGCTTGAAGTTGGCGGCCTGCAGGCGGTAGTCCTCGATATCGGCTAGATCGGCGTCGAGTGTGTAGGTCTTGTTGTCGGCGAATTCCTCGACGCTGTGCTGCGCGGGGTCAAGGCCGACGGGACCAATGCGACCGACGCTCGCGCCGCTGACGATGGTGTTGACGTCATCGCCGGTCTCAATTGACGCGCGGCGGTCGTAGCTCCCGGCGCCGACCACACCGGGGAAGCCGTAGTGGAGCTTGGGCGCGAGCAGGAGACTGCTGATCCCGTCGGTGCTCTGGCTGAGCACGGCGCCCCGTGCAGGATCGATGACGAGCTCATGGTCGGGCCGGTCGGCGTCGAAGATGACCGCGAGGTTCCAGCTCGCGCCCCAGCTCGCGAGCTTGCCGACCTGAATCTCCTCACGCTCGATCTCGGTATAGTTCTCGTTGTCGGACCCGATCGCTAGGTTGAGCGCGAGACCATCACCATAGAGCTGCCGCCTTCCGCAGGCGTCGATCATCGTCGCCTGCATGAGCTCGACCATGGTCGCTGCGCTCGTCGTCAGGTTGACCAGCCCCAGCTTGTTGGCCAAAAACCTGAGCTCGAGCACGCTGTGCATGCGATAGCCGGCGTACTTGCTCAGCGCGGCGATATCCGCAGGATCGAGCGAGGTCGCGGCGAGCTCGGCGGCCGTCCACTCGAATTCGCTGTGCGCGAGCAGCCGACACTCGAGCGACTTGGCGACCTGCCACTCGCGCACGCGCGTCCAGCTCTCGGCGCCGGGACGCGTCGAGGGCTGAAACAACGGGACCGCACGACCCGAGGGATCGAGGGCAAACTGCGTCGGGTTGGAGCCGATCTGAACGATGGTTGGAAAGTCGATCGCGTAGGCCTGCATGCGATGCAGATGAACATTGACTTTGGCGATGCCATAGCGGCCCCGATTGCCAGCCTGGCGACGAAAGTCGGGTGTGTGGGCGAGCTCCTCGAAGGCCGTCCACGCCAGGGTCGGGATCCGCTGATGGCGAAGATTCGCCCAGCCGCCGCGCGGAGTCTGAGTAAAGACCACCCGGTTCCGGTCCGGCGCGGGCTCGAGCAGGTGATAGGTCCGGGCGAGGCGCTGACGCGTCTCGAGGTGGGCGCCGGCCCACCCGCCCATGTCGCTAACCAGGGTCTCGAGCAAGCGGGGTGTGCCCTTGCGCCGACGGTAGTGGATGGCTCGGGCGACGCCGAGCCGGCGCCCGCGACGGTTGAGCTGGCTGACCATGCGCGTGGCGACGAGCTCGCCGAGCAGCTCGAGCGCGCCATCGTCGGCGAGCTCGACAAAGGCGTTCTCCCAGATGCGGTCGAGGCTGCGGCGGAGCTCCGCCGACTGGCTGCCGAGCGACTCGATCACCGCCCGCAAGGTCCCCGGCGACGAGGTGTTCGCGTCTTGGGTGTGATAGAAGCCTGGCAGCCAGGACCAGAGCTTTTCGGTATAGTACGCGTCGTAGCCGTCTTGGACGACGAGAGCGGTGGACTCGGATTGTGTCGGCATGATCGCAGATCCTCGAGATCAGAAATTGGGTTGGAGCGAGGCGAAGACCGGCGCGAGGTACTTGCCCTCCTCGACGACGTAGCCGGGCGGAATCTCGCCATACAGGTGGACGACGCGGGCCGAGACCACGCCAGGGATCTCGTGGAGCGCGGCATAGAGCCGCGAGCGCAGCAGCGGCGCCCGACCGATGATTGCGTTGCGTGGGGCAAAAAAGCCGCTTTGCTCGCCCCACAGCCGGGCATGGACGGCGTCGTAGACATCGGCGCGGATGTAGTTGGGGTCGGCCTCGAGCTCGAACGAGAATTTCCAGCCGAGCCGCTTGGCCTTGCGCACGCGAACCCGGGTCCCGGGCTCGGCGCGCTGTTGGAGGTAGCCCTGGAGCTCGACCGAAGGGTCACCGACCCCGGGCGCGACGATCCACAGGTTGACGACGGCCTGATCCGCGGCCGGATCCCAGTCCCACTCGGCGCGGGCCTGGACCACCCCGCCCCAGCGCTCGGCCTCGACCTCGAAGTCGGGCAAGGCCACGAGCTTGCCGAGCACGAGGGTCGCGCGGATGGCTTGCTCGCGGGCCTGAGCGGGCGTCGGCGGATCTTCGCCGCCGCTGGCCGCGACCGGGTTGATGACCGCGGTCACGCCCTTGACCGGTCGAGCGAGGCGCTTGATGGTCCGGGCGTCGACGTTGCCTCCGACGCCGTGGCGATAGCTGGCGATGACGTTGTTGGCTCCGGTCGGGAGTCGCTTGCCGAGCTCGCCGTCGCCGAAGATGATCTGGGTGTCGTGGGCGGCGTCGTGCTTGATCACGTAGATCTCGTCGCTCGGCTGGGCGCCATAAAAAGAGGTCGCGCGCGACCACTTCAAGCCGTTGACGTAGACGGATAGCTCGGGCCGGCGGCCGCTGGGCGCGGAGGCATCGGCGACGTAGGTCAGCGGTGACTTGGCGAGCTTGAAGCTCTGGAACGGGATCGTGGCGTCGCCGGAGCCAAGGACCTCGCGGTTGATGGTCTCGCCACGGGTCACGGTCGTCAGGCCCCAGTGGAAAGTGATCGGCTTGACGAGCTCGCCGTCGAAGTCCTGCTCGGGGACCTCGGTGATCTTGACGTAGGTGCCGCCGCCTTGCTCGTAGATGTTGCCCTTGGCGACGAGCGCGGTGCCCTCGGCGCCCTCGATGATGATGTCGGCGGCGGTCTGGGGCAGCGCGGCGGGCGACGTGAGGGTGATCGGACGGGGGGTGTGGAGGATGTCGTCTAGGGTGACGGTCTTGGTCGGGATCTTCTCGAGGGTCGCGGCTTTGCGGGCGTTGAACCAGACCCTGACCTTGCGAGGTTCAAACACATCTCCAATTTCAGAGGCAGGTTCGATCACCAAAGTAGTCACGAGTATCTTGACACCGTCCTCGGCGTCCTGATCTTCGGCGCTTATGCCACGGCGAACAGTCTCGACACCGGACACAACAGTCCCCATCAACACGCCGCCAAAATCTACGATGGCCATATCACCCCTTCGGATTGAGGGATACACACCATCGAGAACCACTTCAGCGGTACCGTCATTCGGATTGTACCCATATGATGGATCACCTGAATTCATTTCAAGCCCGGCACTTTGAGCCATGGCATGAATCTCAATTGGTTCTTGAGTCGCGTCACTGTCGAGCGCATCGACCGTTGGACCAACGCCGTAGCCACTTCCATCATCATCCAGTACTCCGACTATGGCCGCGCGCAGTTCGTCGTCTGAGTGCCTGACACAGACCCGAAAGCCCTCTACGAGTGCTGAGTTTGCGAGCGGGATACCGGTCTCATCCGCTTTGATCTCCGCGCCATCCCACACGCCGCGGTAGCTTCGCTCGATGACACCTTCATACGTATCTGAGCCCGCCGATACGGAGAGCCGCGCCCCTACGTCTGGTGTCCCCGAAGCGACTACCGCCACTTGTGACGCCTGTCCGCTAGTCATCGAGCCACCCCGACAGTGTGACCTAGCACACGCACCAGCGTGTCCAGAAGAGACCTGGGATGTCAGAGCCTCGAATATTGCAGTTGCTTCGAAGTGTTTCATGATCGCGTCAGCTTGAGTTCGATGCGGCCAGACTGTACGGTCGGCCTATGAAGATTTTCGCGAGGCTAGGGATCCTCATCCCACTGATCCTGCTTGGCAGCGCGTGCGGGGACGATTCACAGGAAGGTGGAGCATGTGTACCGGGTGAGCTAGGGTGTGAGTGCAACATGGGGTCTTGCCTTCAAGGACTGGATTGCGTGGGCAACATTTGCGCGCAGCCGGGTCCGGGAGACGGGGACTCGGGAGAGACCATTGGCGGCGACGGAGACCCAACGGGAGATGGCGACCCGTCTGGCGACGGCGACGGGGATCCCACCGGGGACGGTGATGGTGACCCGACCACCGGTGATGGTGATGGTGATGATTGTGAACCTGGCCTGATGCTATGTGGAGATGAGTGCGTTGATCTCAATACGTCAGATGATCATTGTGGAGAGTGTGATTTTGCGTGTGACATCGCGCTCGGCTTGATTGGTGGTTGTGACAACGGGACTTGTGAGCCATCTCTAACCGAGTGCCTTTCAGGCGATCCAGATCCTATACCTTGTGAAGATATTTGCTCGAGCATGGGAAAAACCTGTGCGCCTGATTCATGCAATGGCGCGACTCTGTGGACAGCCGCAAGTCAGAACTTTTGCATCGATAACGGCACTCCTGTGGCAGGTCCCTGCTCTTTTCCGAATGAACCAATCGCCTGGTACCGCTGCTGCTGCCAGCAGTAGTCACACGACCTCCTTCACGCGCACCTTGACCGTCCCCTGCTCGGGCACCCGCGGGTCATTCACACACCGAATGATCTGCCCGCTCCCGACCTCGAAGCTCGCCTCCCCAAACTCGAACCACCCGGTCTTCTCGCGCGCCCGCAGCTCGATCCCCAACACCGCGTGGACCCCCGCGACCCGCTGGATCGCAGCCTCGAGCGCGCTGCGCCGCAGGGCCGTGCCAAAGGTGAACGCGTCGGGATCAAAAAACCCGCCGACTCCGGTCAGCGCCTCCCGAACCGCGGCCTCGACCTGGCCCGTGTACGACCCCCCGTCGGGGCAGACCTCGACCCGCACGTCGAGATCGATATAGTCGGGCTCGAGCACGAACACGTCGCGCCCGACCTGGCGCGCACAGTCCATCAGATCCTCGAGCTCGGCCTGCTGGGCGGCGGTCATCGCATAGGCCCCGATCGGATCGGCGGCGACGAAGATCGTCATCCAGCTCCCGGTCCAGCGGAAGGTCGCGTTGGCGCGCTGAACCCAGGCGAGCTCGGTCTCGGCCAGTCGACGGTAGTCCGCCGGCGTGACGGCGTTGAAGGTTTCTTGCCGGTAGGCCTCCGGCGCGAGGAACTTGGCCCGCTGCATGGCCTCGGGGTCGGCCCCGTCGACGACGTCGAAGGGGTTGGTGACGGCGAGGATGTTGGCGTCGACCGGCGGGTCGCCCGTGACCGGATGACTGAGGTGGACGATGGTCCCGGCGTTGACGTTGGCCGCGGCCCCCGGCCCGCTGCGGTAGCGAACGCGAAACTCGGTCTCGTCCCCTGGGATCTGGCCGAACTCGCCGTCGCCGAAGCGCAGGGTGTAGCCGGCGTCGGCCGCCCAGTCACGATGGACGAGCTCGCTGCCGTCGGGCAGGCGATAGCCGATGATCCGGCGCCAAGTTCCGTCCTCGATGGTGAAGTGGGTGTCGGTCGGGGTCGAGTCGAGCAGCGTCCGCCGCCACATCCACTGGTTGTCGAGGTCCCAGTCGGGCTGACCCTCGATCATGGCCTGGACCTCGATCTCCGGCGTCGAGGCGACCAGCTGACCGAGCCAGCCGAGCCCCAGGGCCTCGCACTTGCTCGGCGAGTAGCGAAACAGCGGGCTGCGCAGACCGGTGTTGCTGTCGAGCGGGCCCTGACGCTCGACGACCTCGGGCAGGCTGCCGTCGCCGCGAACATGGAAGAATTCCTCGAAGCTCTGGCCGGCGGTCGCAGGTACGACGTTGGCCTTGACGCTCATGTCGACGATGGTCATGGCACAGGGCAAGGCCTCGCTCGCATCCCAGGCCACGCGGGTGATCTCGTCGTCCGTGAGGGCGTCAGTCAGCTCCTCGACCTCGAGCACATGGACGAGGTGGCGCTTGGCTTGGGACCCATCGCTGGGATCCTCGTGGACGATCAAGGCCCGGCCCTGCGTCGCCCACAGGTCCCCGAGCGCGGCGTCGACGTGCCCGACCAGGTACATCTCGGTCGCGCCCTTGGCCAGCGCGGGCGCGTCGCCGTCGGGCTCGTAGACGCCGAGGTTGTTCCAGCGCTCGTCAACGTCGAACGCGCGCGGGGTCCCGGCCGGGAGGGTCCGGTAGTCGGCGATGCCCTCGCCTAGCTCGAAGGTGATCGGGTCTTCGCCGAAGCGCTGGACCCAGACCGGGGTTCCGGCGGCGACGCTGATGTCCTCGCCGACGACCTCGAGCTCGAGCAGGGTCTTGGGGTTGCGACCGTCATGGATCTCGTAGTCGAGCAAGCGGGCGAGCTGGCGCAGCGATCGGCGCTGACTGAGCTCGTCGAGGATGCCCTCGCGGGCGAAGCGATCCTTGACGTAGTTGAACTCGTCGCCGATCGCGGCCATGAGCTCGATCAACACCACGCCGATGTCCGCGTCGCTGCGGTAGGTCCAGGTGTCGAACTTCTGGTTGGCGTAGTCGAGCAGGGCCCGGCGGAGGCTGACGAAGTCGCGGGCGAGGGGGTTGAGCTCGAGCTCGTCCTCGCTCGCCGGGCAGCTTTGGTCGGGTGTGACCAGCTTGCAGTCGAGGGTCGTGGGGCAGGCTTGCTTGAAGCTAAAGTCAGCCTTGCTGTAATAGTAGTCGACGCGGGTGTCGTCGCTGATCTCGAGCCGATAGAGCGAGAAGTCACCAGGCTGATCGACGGTGACCTCGAGGTAGGTCCGGCCGCTGACGGCGTCGACGAGCCAGGCGAGGCCGGTGACGGTCGGCTCGACCACGCCGTTGCCGCCCGATGGCGCCCAGATCCGGACCTCGCTGAGGTCGGGGACCGTGTCCCAGCCGTCGGGCGCGGGATCGAGGCTCGGCGGGTCGAGAAGGAAGAAGACCCGCAGCGTCGTCTGAACATCGGGGTCTTCGACGGTGACGAAGTCGATGCCCGTGAGCACGGCCTGGTCACACAAGAGAGTTTGGCGATCGGTAGCCATTATGCTGTGACCTCGAGGTTGAGCAGGCGCTGCTGCATCATCGCGTAGAGCGTGTACCTGATGTTGATGTCGAGCTGCGAGTCGACGCTGGACACCGCGACCTCGTCGACGCGGATGAGGTCGGCGAGGGTCTCGGTCAGCGCGTTGTAGATCATGCTCTGCGCCAGCGAGGCCGTCGTCGAGCTGATCGGGCTGTGGACCAGGCGGCTGACGCCAGCGCCGAACTCGGGCTTGTCGATCCGCTCACCGGGGTTGGTCAGCAGGACCTGCTCGATCAGCTGGGCGACGTAGCGCTCGTAGTCGGTCTCGACCTGAAGCTGGTTGCCGCCAGAGTCGGTGACGAGGGGGTAGTGAAGGGCTCGAATGGAGATTGCCATGATGCTCGGTCCTCACATTGCGTCGGTCTTGGGGTCGCCCTCGACGACCATCATCGTGACCGGGGGCTCGGGCGAGGGGGGAACATAGATGCCGGCCGAGCTCGAGCCGATGGTCGGGACGCCGTTGATGAGCACCCGCTGGTTGGGCAGAAACCACATCCCGGTCCCGTCGGGGAAGGTCACGGCGTCGGTGACCAGGCCGACGAAGCCGCGCGCGGTCTTGACCCGGGTGTTGGTCGTGAGCACCGCGGTCGCCCGCGAGCCGCCGCCATCGATGCCGTTGCTGAAGCTGGAGATCTTGCCTGCCATTGTCTGCTCCTCGAGTGCGACTAGGGTGCGGCGACGAGCGTGCCTTCGTTGACGTCGAAGCCCTGAACCGAGAGGCTGGTCTTGGTCGCGCTGACCTGGTGGACGATGGTGGTGACGGCCTCGCTGCTCATGTTGCCGCCGACGATCTCGAACACGCTGCCGTCTTGATGGGCGATGGTGATCGAGCCCTGGCCCGCGTCGTCGATCTCGATGCGGATCTTGGCCGTCTGGATGATCTTGATGTTGGCGGGGTCCTCGACGCGATCGAAGGCGCCGCTGCTCCACCAGCAGCCCGACCAGATCGGGTAGCTGGGGTCGCCGGCCTCGAACTCGACCCAGACGTTGTCGTCGACCTCGGGCAAGAAGCGAAACCCGACCCCAGCGCCAGCGTAGGGCACACAGGGCATGGCCGTGAAGATCTCGCCGGGCATGACGTTCTCGCAGGTGACCTTGATGCAGCCGAGCTTGTCGGGCTTGTTGTCGACGACCACGCCGCGATACTTGCCGTAGAAGCGATCGGTGCCCTCGGGCGTGGGGCCATGTTGTTCGCGGTCGTTCATCCGAGTACTCCCTGCTTGGGCGGCTTGAGGCTGCGCGAGTTACTGCGCAGATCGATGTGCATCCAGTGCGCCGCCGCGTTGATCACGTGGGTGACTTTCTCGACCTGAAAGGTCCCGGCGATGCCACAGCCGCCGCCGATGACCTCGACGAGATCGTGGGGCTGAAGGACCTCGCCGAGCATATGGACGGTGGTCAGCGCGTTGGCCTTGACGTACCAGGACGCGTCGTTGGCCGCGGCCCGAGCTGCGCTGGCCGCGATGTCGGGCCGCCCGACCTTGTTGATGACCAGGCGCCGGTCACAGTCCTCGGCGCCAGCGGTCTTGACGTCCTCGCCGTCTTTGGTGATGGGCTCTTGGCCACTCTCTTGGTCGTCGAGTTCGACGGCCTGGCCGGTCTCGCTATCGACGACCGACGAGGCCACGCAGCTGTAGGCTTCGCTGTCGTTGCGCATGGCGAAGTCGACGACGTTCTCTTGGGCCTCGTCGCTGCCCATCAAGCGCAGGTAGGGCATGTCATCACCGAGCAGGCCGAGGTCGATCGGCGGACCAGGCGGGGCATCCGCGGCCCGCGGCGGCGAGGGCTCGAAGTGACCGTGGACATCGATCTCGAATTGCGCGGGGCCGAGGAGATTGACGGCGAGCGCGGCGCGCTTGATCGGGTAATCGAGCCACACCGGGTAGTTGCACAACGTCGCTAGTCGCTCGAGCCCTTCGAGCAAGGTCCCGAAGAAGCGATAGGGGTAGTCGTCCTCGTACTCGGCCACGCTGTCGCCGACGTCGACGCCGGTCGTCGTGATCTCGCCGAGGATCTGAGCGGCGATCTGGTCGACGGTCCCGGCGACCGAGTGTCCCTTGACCTCGCGATCGATCGCGGTCCGCACGTCGCGGCCGCGGACCTCGTACCACGAGCCGGCGCCGGCCATCGCGATGCTGGCCTCGGAGTTCTCGATCTGGCCGCGGACCAGACAGACCAGCTGCTCGGCCTGGTTGGGCGGGGGGCCGAGGCCGTTCTTGGCCGCCTGGCCGCCGCCGCTGGCGACGGCGATGGCCACGCCCTTGGCCCCGCGCAGCTGATCGGCGGTGATGGTCGCGGCCTCGCCCTCTTCGAAGTCCTCCTGGAAGCGAATCGCAAAGCTTGTCCGGCGATCGAGGTGCTGCTCGATGCGGATCTCCGTGACCGCGCCCTCGAGATCGACGGGCAAGGCCTCGAAGGTGTTGCCGATCCCGGTGTGGATCATGATGTAGGCGCCGATGCTCATGGGTCGATTCAGGCGTGGGTCAAAGTGGTCCGCGTCAGGACTGAGTCGGGATCTTGATCAGCTCGCGCTCGGCGAGCGCGTCGGGCAGCATCGCGTTGTTGAGCTCGCAGATGCGCCAAAACCCGTGGGGGTCGCGCAGGTAGTAGTTGGCGAGGTGGTCGAGGCGCTGACCGTCACGGCGAATGTGCTCACCGAGCTCGATCTCGTCGGCCGCTCGGGCCCGACCGACGCGCTTGACCGTGCGGCCCTTGTCGTCGACGATCTCGACGACATCGGCGTATTGCATGTAGCGGCTGTTCTTCTCGTAGAGCGACATGTCAGATCTCCGGGATCACATGAATGGGGGCAGACCAGCGGCGTCCGACGCCGTGTTCTCGAGGTTGAGGATCGCGAGCACGTCATCGACGACCCGGGTGTAGTTATAGGCCGCGGTTGCGATCTTCTGGCTCAAGGTCATGCGGCTGCGAAACGCGTCGGGGGTCATGACTTCGAGCCCGAGGCTGACGTCGGCGTGGAGCGGATGCAGCGTCCGCGTGTGCCACTTCTCGGTCACGCTGAAGCTCGTGACCCGGACGGGGACGATTCGACCAGGGCCCCAGACCAACAAGACGACGGGGACCTTGGGCCGCTCGATCTGGCACGTCGCGCTGCCGGCGAGGGCGCTGGCGTTGCGAACGAGGTCGCCGAACAGGCCCTCGCTCGGATAGGTCAGCTTCTTGAGCGCGGCGAGGCGATCGGCGACGCCGGTCGTCAGCGCCTTCGAGCTGCCAAAGGCCGCGCCATCGGTCGCGTCGAGCTCGAGCGTGAAGCTGAAGCTCTCTTGCACGTGGTGGGGCTGGACCATCGGGGCCTGGGCGCCGCGCTGGGTTTGATCGACGGCCTGCGGATTCCACGGGGTGATCGTGTGGCTCAGCTCCTTGGGGTTGAACTGAAACACCACGACATTCGGCACGATGAAGCCGACGACGCTCTCCGTGAGTTGGACGAGCGCTCCTTTGAGCAGGGGCGCGCTCGCGCGAGAAAAATCAGTCATGCTCGGGCTCCTCGACGACGGGGGGTG
>JGI12210J13797_10302546_pt1 | contig 13323 bp, 11 predicted proteins | sample ElkSlonscriptome_3_FD_13797 | JGI IMG/M metagenome (IMG submission 13797)
GGCTCGTACCGAAAGTCGGATATTTCGGCTCTGCTTGGGCTACCTTGGCCGCCTATGTCGTTATGACCATCATTTCTTACAGCCTTATGCGAAAGCACCACCCGATGCCTTATGATCTAGCCGCCATAGGTCAATACGTATTGTTGGCTATAGTTTTAGTTTCGACCTTCGAGTTTGTAGATCCTGCAGGGTGGATGAAATATGCCGGAGGATTAGGGGTCATTTTACTATTCATTTTATTCGCTTTTCAAAAAGAAAAAAAACACCTCAGACTTAATGACAACGGTTGAAATAATCAATAAATCAGAACATCCGCTACCACACTATGCTACGGAAGGTAGCGCAGGTTGCGACTTACGAGCAAACCTTTCCGAAAATGTGATCTTGAAACCACTCGAAAGAAAGTTGATCGATACGGGGCTTTTCATCGCACTTCCCATCGGCACTGAAGCCCAAATAAGACCCCGCAGTGGAATGGCATACAAAGAAGGAATTACCGTTTTGAACTCACCCGGGACGATCGATGCAGACTACCGCGGGGAGGTCAAGGTATTATTGGTAAATTTGTCGGCTGTTGAGGCTACCATTCAAAACGGCGATCGCATAGCACAAATGGTGATTGCCCGTCATGAAGTAGCCGATTTTAAGGAAGTTTCATCGCTCTCTGAAACACTTCGAGGTGAAGGCGGTTTTGGAAGCACCGGAAAAAAGGACTGATACTGAATGAACATCATTATACCTATGGCGGGACGCGGCAAGCGACTTCGCCCACACACCCTCACCGTTCCCAAACCTCTTGTAAAAATTGCCGGCAAACCCATCGTTCAGCATCTGGTTGAAGACATTGCCCGACTTCTGAATGACGAACCTCTGGAAAAGATCGTATTCGTAACGGGACAATTTGGTGAAGAGGTAGAAAATCATTTGCTGGAGGTAGCAAAGAGCCTCGGTGCACAAGGAAAAATTGCTTATCAAGATGAAGCTTTGGGAACCGCCCATGCCATTTGGTGCGCCAAAGAAGCACTGAAAGGAAAAACAATTGTGGCATTTGCCGATACGCTTTTCAAAGCCGATTTTCAGCTTGACCCAAATGCTGACGGCATGCTTTGGGTGAAGCAAATCGACGATCCATCGAGCTTCGGTGTGGTAAAGCTAAACGACAATGGTCACATCGTCGACTTTGTAGAAAAGCCGAAAGAATTTGTGAGCGACCTGGCCATGATTGGTTGCTACTATTTCAAAGAAGGTCGCGACCTATACGCTGAGATTGAATACCTGATTGAAAATGAGGTGATGAAAGGAGGTGAATACCAACTTCCCGATGCCTTGCGCCGATTGACTGAAAAAAACAAGACCTTCTCTCCGGGAAAAGTTGACGAGTGGATGGATTGTGGAAATGCAGCCGTAACCGTAGAAACTTCAAATCGAGTGCTTGACTTAAAGTACCCGAATTCCGAAATTGCTTCCGATGTGGAATTGATCAATTCGACCGTTATCGCTCCGTGCTACATTGGTTCAAAAGCAAAAATCATCAATTCCGTTGTCGGGCCAAATGCTTCCATTGGAAGCGATTCCACCATAGAGGATTCTCGAATATCACACAGTCTTGTTCAAGATCACTCACATTTAAAAGGTCAATCCATGGCACAATCCATGATTGGGAGCTTCGTTAAGCTAGAGACCAAGCCCGCAAAAATGAGTCTCGGCGACTATAACGAAATAAGATGATTAGAATCCATATCCTCTTCTTCATATTTCTCCTTTTTGCAGCGGTTGGTTGCAAAAGCACCGAGGCGGTATCAATGAAGAAATCTGACCCCGAAAAGGCCCTTACAGAAGAAGAATACCGAGCGTATGAAATTGCCTTTCTGGACGCGAATAAAGAAAAGATACTAGGTAATTTAGCGGAGGCGGAACAGTTGTTCCAAAAAGCATTGACCATCAATCCTCAAAGCGATGCTGCCATGTTTGACTTGGCAAAAATCGCTGTTGAAAGAGGTCGCTTGGGTGAAGCTGCCTTGCTTTTAGAAAAGGCAAGTGAGATCGATCCGAAGAATCCTTGGTATACCGAATATTTGGCTCAGATTTATGCCGAGTCAGGACGATTGGATGAAGCCATTGAAACGGTTAGAAGCGTCATCGAAGGACAACCCGAGAAATACGACTACTATTTCAATCTGGGTTCGCTTTTGAGTGCTCAAGGCAAATACGATGAGGCCTTAGACGTATATGGCGATTTAGAAGAGCGATTCGGACTAATGGAAGAAATTGCCATGCAAAGGCAAATGATCTACTTGGATCAAGGTAAAACGGACAAGGCACTTGAAGAAGCGAATAAACTGATTGAGATAAACCCTGAGGAAATTCGCTACTACGGGATGAAAGCAGAAATTTTGGAGAAAACCGGCAGAAATGAAGAGGCCAAATCTCTTTATACCGAAATGCTCGAAATCGATCCGGATAATGGGCTCGTTCTTTTGGCTCTTTTTGAGATTTCCGAAAAAGAAGGAAAAACTACCAAAGCGCGCGAGTATCTTTTATCAGCCTTTCGAAGTGAAGACCTGGGAATTGATGTAAAAATCAATATCCTGCTCAATTTGATGTCAAATCCCGGCGAATCGAAGGAATACTTAATTGAGCTTTCAGATGAGTTGGTAGAATCTCATCCAAAAGAGGCCAAGTCCTATGCCATCCAAGGCGACCTCTACAACAACTTCGGGCGGCAAAAAGAAGCCCGCGAAAAATTTCAAAAAGCAGTAGAACTCGACCCCAATCGCCCGCCTATTTGGCAAGAAATATTGATCATCAGCTCATCGCTAAATGATTTTGAGAGGATGCTTACGGAAAGCGAAAAAGCGCTTGAGTACTTTCCTCAACAACCTATCTTTTATCTTTTCAACGGCATAGCCCTGCAGCAATTAGAGCAAACCCAAGAAGCCATCGATGCACTGGAAGCAGGAAAGAATTTGGTGATTGACAACAATGAACTGCTGAGTCAGTTTTATGCCTCCCTCGGTGACGCGAACCATGCAATCAACGAGCACGAAGCAAGTGATGCAGCATATGACAAAGCACTGAAATACAACCCTTCAAACGTCGTAGTTCTGAACAACTACGCATATTATCTTTCTCTGCGAGAAGAAAACTTGGAAAGAGCAGAAACCATGGCGAAGAAAGCCAATGATTTAAGTCCGAATCAAGTGAGCTTCCAAGATACCTATGCCTGGGTGCTTTATAAAAGAGGCAATTTCCAGAATGCTTTATTTTGGATAAAAGAAGCCTTGAAGAACGGAGGTACTGAAGATGCTGATGTCCTAGAGCACCACGGAGATATTCTTTGGCAGCTGAATAAAAGGGAGGACGCCAAAATAGCTTGGGAAATGGCGATAGACGCCGGAGGGGACTCAGATGAATTAAACAAAAAAATGGCGCGAACAGAATGAAAAGAGGTTTCAATCCGATCTTCATCCTTTTGATTTCACTCCTCGTGCTTTCGGGTTGCAAAACGAAGCGTGTACTTACCAAAAGCCCGCTGTTGCCCTTGAGCGAAAAAGCCATCATCGCGCAACTTGAAGCGAATATGTTTGAATTTTCCAGCCTGAGCGCAAAGCTGGACGTGAACGCTGAAACCGAAAAAGAAAACCGCTCTTTCAAAGTCAATATGCGCGTAGAAGCCGACAGTGCCATCTGGATGAGCATAACGCCCGCATTGGGAATAGAAGCTGCGCGTGCTCTGGTATCAGAAGATAGTCTCAAGTTTATTGACAAATTGGCCGACAAGTATTACTTGGGCGATTACCGCGCTTTAGACTCCCTCTTTGGCTACGAAGCCCAGTATAATTTCTTGGAGAATTTATTGGTTGGAAATCCTATACAAATTCTTGAAGATGAAAAATACCAATCCGTAGTTGATGAACTCTACTATGTGATTCAAACGAAAAATCCGCGAAAGGTGCGTAAGGCGGTAGATCTTTCGTTCAAACCTTCGATGGAAGACACCCTGCAGATTGAAACGCAGGTGGTGAAAAGAAAAAAACTCGACAAAGCTTTTGAGAAGCTTGACGAGGAAGATTTGGTCATTAAGCGTTTTTACGTGCGCTCTGACAATTTCAGGGTAGAAAAAGTAATCATCGAAGACCTGCTCACGCAACGCTCCTTTAGAGTAGAGTACGACGATTTTCTCGAGATAGAAGGCTACTCTTTTGCGCATGACATCACCATCTATATTGATACGCCTACAGAATCCGGTAAATTTGAACTTTCCTATTCGCGAATAAAATTAAACGAAGCCCAGTCTTATCCCTTCAAAGTTCCTTCAAAATATGAACCTCTTTTCCGTTAGGTCGATTCTACTCGTCTTGGCTTTGAGCCTCGCCACAATGGTGAGTGCCCAAGAAAAGGAGAGTCTAAAAAAGGAGCGAGATAAGATCTCGGATGAAATAAACTACACCAATAAATTGCTTCAGGAAACTCGTCAAAACCGAAGCAAAATGGAAGGTGAGCTCGGTTTATTGAATAAAAAGATTCGCCTGAGAGAAGACCTCATCAGCAGTATTAAAAAGGAAGTGAGGCTCTATAACCGACAGATTGATCGGAACCGCGAACAAATTGCTCAGCTCGAATCTGAGCTCGGCGAATTAAAAAATCGCTATGCCGAATTGGTAAGACTTGCACACCGCACGAATCGCAGTCAAGATCGACTCATGTTCATCTTTGCCTCGGAAGATTTTATACAGGCCGTTCGGCGTATTCGCTTCTTCAGGCAGCTGGCCGATGTCAGGAAAAACCAAGCGACAGATATACTGCGTACAAAAGAGAAGTTAATCGGTCTAAACCGCGAGTTGGATGGAGCAATAAGCTCCAAAAACCAAACACTGCAGCAAGAGCAAGATGCAAAGCAGGATCTTAATCAAGATCTGTCCAAGCAAAAAGAAACGGTCTCTTCCTTGAAAAGTGAAGAGCGCGATTTGCTTCGTACCCTGAAGAAACAAGAGAAGCAGCGAGAAAAAGTCAACAAAGAAATTCAGCGAATTATTGAGGCGGAGATCCTGGCTTCGAAAAAAGATAATGCAGGTGTATTCTCTTTGACTCCCGAGGCAGCAGCACTTTCGGCAGATTTTGAAAAAAACCGAGGCAAATTGCCATGGCCCGTTGAGCGAGGAGTGATCACCCAAAAATTTGGTGACAACCCTCATCCTGTTTTGGCGGGAATCATGGTTCCGAACAATGGAGTAAACATCGCTACGAATCAGAATGCACAGATCAGAGCGGTTTTTGATGGAACGGTTTCGGGTGTTTTTAGCATTCCCGGTGCAGGAAAAAATGTGATCATCAACCACGGAGGCTACCGCTCCGTTTATTCCAATATGAAAGAGGTCTTTGTTTCCAAAGGTCAAACCATTTCTGCGAAAGAAGCCATAGGTCTGGTGCTAACAGACGAAGTAGACGGCAAAACAGAAGCACATATTGAAATCTGGAAAGTAAGTGAAAAGGGCACCGTTAAAGAAGATCCCGCAAAATGGATCGCAAGACAATAGGGCGTATTATTTCTTAACTTTGTCAAAAATTTAAATATGCTTCTTTCCATATTTTTAGCATTGCCCGGATATGGCTCGATCATCTTGATTGTGTTGGCCATTTTACTTCTATTCGGAGGTAAGAAGATCCCTGAATTAATGAAAGGTCTTGGTCGCGGAATGAAAGAGTTCAAAGATGCCACCAAAGAAGATGGCTCAAGTGAATCCTCAGACTCAAAAAAAGACTCAAAGTAAATTCCTTTGAATAATTACCGCAGCCTTCTCGAAATTCGCAAGGACCTTGATCAAAACAGTCTTGAGTTAAAAGGCCTGGTTGGTCAATACTTGGACAATATCAAAGCAACATCTGATCTCAATATCTTCCTGGAAGTGTTTGAAAAAGAGTCTCTTGCCAAAGCCGAATCCATTGGTGAAAAGCTTAAAGCAGGCACTGCAGGGCGTCTGGCGGGAATGGTGATTGCGCTGAAGGACAATATCTGCTTCAAGGATCACAAGGTAGGAGCGGCATCTAAAATACTCGACGGGTTCGAATCGCTTTATGACGCTACGGCAACAAGAAAGCTTCTCGAAGAAGACGCAATAATTATCGGTCGGGTGAATTGCGATGAGTTTGCCATGGGTGGATCCAACGAAAACTCATCTAAAGGACTTGTTCGAAATCCATTGAATCCCGATTTTGTGCCCGGAGGATCTTCGGGCGGTAGCGCTGCGGCGGTTGCGGCAAACTGTTGTCTCGTCGCATTGGGAAGCGATACAGGTGGTTCCATTCGTCAGCCCGCTTCTTTTTGCGGTGTAGTAGGACTAAAACCGACATACGGTCGAGTAAGCCGACACGGCTTAATTGCTTTTGCCTCTTCCTTTGATCAAATCGGGCCCCTTTCTCACAGCGTTGATGATGCGGCATTGGTGCTTGAAGTCATCGCCGGAAAAGATGACTTTGACTCGACCTCAGCCACTAAGGAAGTAGACAAGTATTCCGATTTTTCGAAAGGGAAACAGCTGAAAATTGGATACATTGAAGAGTGCTTCACCAATGAAGCCCTTGATTCTGAAGTCAATAAAGCGCATCGGCAGCTCATAAAAGATCTCAAGGCTCAAGGCCACACCGTCGAACCCGTTCACATAGAGGAATTGAAGTACCTCGTACCTGCCTATTACGTGCTCACTACAGCCGAGGCTTCATCGAATTTGTCGCGTTACGACGGTATTCACTACGGCTACCGCAGTAAAAACTCTCACGATATCGACTCTACGTATCGCATGAGTCGAACGGAAGGTTTTGGCCCGGAGGTAAAGCGAAGAATCATGCTTGGAACGTTTGTACTCAGCGCAGGTTATTACGACGCCTACTATGCCAAAGCGCAGAAAGTGAGAAGGATCATCAAGGAGAAAACGGATAAATTATTGTCTGAATACGACCTTTTGCTCTCTCCTACTACTCCATCGCCTGCATTTCCCATCGGGTCGAATACCGATGACCCGATCAAGATGTATTTAGAGGACATCTTCACCGTTCATGCCAATTTGGTTGGGGCTCCTGCTATTTCTCTACCACTCTTTTCGCACCCCGAATCAAAGCTTCCGATTGGTGCCCAATTTATGGCTGGTTCTTTTCGGGAAAAGCTGCTTCTGAATTTCGCCAACAACTTAATGCAGAGCGAAGCGTTAAAAAATTAGAAGTTTCTTCTTCGATTCAACAATCCATTGGGATGGTTTCGTCGAAAATTGAAAACTTGGGATACTATTTTACGTATGTCACTACAACCCCTTAAAATTGACTGAATGACTCTTTTGAAGTCGAGTTTACTATTTCTCTTGGCAGTCCTTACTGCAAACATCAGCTCAGCTGCATTTTTTCAAGATTCTACTAGTGTCGCCCTTGAAGATACCTCAGAAGTAACCATCGCCGAAGACGATCCCATTCTGATGGCAATGGATCAATCTTGGATGAATGTGGGAAAGGAGTGGATGGGCTTTTCTGCTGACTCTGTTGCCCTGAATATTCATGGTTTCGCACCGGACTCTGTCCCGGATTACGCTGACAGCACCTACGCCAAAAGAATTGCAGCGCTGAACGAAACCACTCCGATGGATCTGGATTACAATATTTATGTTCAGGGATATATAAATGTTTACGCCAAGCGCAGACGTGATATTACACGTCAGGTATTAGGTCTGGCAGCGCTCTACTACCCTCTTTTCGAAGAACAGCTCGATCGATTCGATATGCCGCTGGAATTGAAACATCTCGCCGTAGTGGAATCCGGACTAAATCCTTCCGCACGTTCGCCTGTGGGAGCTTCAGGATTGTGGCAGTTCATGTACACCACGGGAAAGATTTACAATCTGGAAGTAAATTCTTTCGTAGACGAGAGGTGCGATCCTTACAAAAGCACCATTGCAGCTTGCCAATACATGCAGTATCTCTACGGGCGTTATAACGATTGGAACTTGGTTTTAGCCGCTTACAACTCGGGCCCGGGAAATGTGAACAAAGCGATCAGGAGGTCAGGGGGCAAGAGAACATTTTGGGAAATTCGCCGCTATTTGCCGCGTGAAACCCGCGGATATGTACCTGCATTCATTGCTGTAAACTACATTATGAATTATGCTGCCGAGCATAATCTATACCCGGTTGAACCACCACTTCAATTTCCTGAAGTAGACACCCTTCAAGTTTGCCGCCGAACCACCTTCGATCAGATTTCAAAATTCACCAATGTTTCTGTTGCCGATTTGGAAATACTGAACCCTTCCATGAAGCGAAACATTGTTCCAAAGTCCGAATCGTGTAAAACGGTTTACTTGCCGGTGGAGGCAGCAGGACTTTTCATTACTAATCAAGACGAGTTGTACAATTACAATCCCGACGCACCTCAGGCTGTAGACGGGTACATTGTAGAAGATGTCATCGAAACGCACGTTGTTCGCAGAGGTGACGTCTTGGGCACAATAGCAGAGCGTTATGGTGTGGGAGTGAGCAGCATTCGCGAATGGAACAATATTCGCGGAAATACCATACACCCGGGACAAAAACTGGAAATCCACAAAACGGTGCGCACCAAAGTCGGTGAAACCACCGCTCAAAAGACCGAGCCGAAAAAAGAACCCGCCAAAAAAATTGAGCCTGCAACGAAAAAAGACAATGAAAACTCGAGTGAAATGAAAGTGCATATTGTTCAGAGTGGAGACACGCTGTGGGATATCGCCAAACTTTACCCGGGCGTAAGCATTAATGATATCAAGTCGGCCAACTCGGGCTTGGATTCCCGCAGGCTAAAACCCGGTCAGAAAATCAAAATTCCTCCTTCATCATGACAAAATCCTTTCCTCAGCTAAGCCTACTTTTTTTCGGAATCCTACTTTTTTCCGCTTGTGACGAAAGCAATTCGAGGTCTCTTCCTCGCCATTCCGGCGAGTCAGGAGAGATTCTGCTGGTAATGAATGAAAGCAAGTGGAGAGGTCCAGAAGGCGACAGTCTTCGAGTTGTACTCGAGCAATTTGTTGATCAATTGCCTCAAGGAGAACCGATGTTCAGCCTTTTGCAATTTTCTCCGAGAGAAATGAGTAGTCTTTTAGAACAGCACCGAAACATTATAGAGATTGAAATCGGTCCCGGAGCTGAAGGGAAAAATACGGTAACACTAAGCAAGGACAAATGGAGCAGTGGGCAACTCGTATTCAGGGCCTATGCCAATGACATCGCAGAGTGGAATGAACTTTTAAAAACGGAATTTCCAAGGGTAGTCGAACTCATCAACGACAAAGAAATCAGCAGGCTTCAGCAAAATTACCGCCGCAACGGAAACAAAGAACTCGAGGCTAAAGTCGAAGAAAAGTTCGGAGTGGACCTTTTACTTCCACTAGACTGTGAGGTGGCGATCGAAAAAAGCAACTTCATGTGGATCAAACGCGAGCGGGTGAAATACCTGGGAAATACAGGACATGACATCACTCAAGGGTTGATGATTTACCGCTATCCTTACACGGGCGAAAACGATTTTATGCACGACACCCTCATGGCCATGAGAGACTCTGTGCTCAAAAAGTACGTACCGGGCCCACAAGAGGGGACTTACATGAGCACCGAGTATAGGTACCCTCCCGTGTCGAGAGAAGTCTCCCTGGGCGATCAATACGCCGTTTACAGCCAAGGCTTGTGGAAAACGGAGAACTACTTTATGGGAGGGCCTTTCCGCAGACTGGCTACCACCTCAAAAGATGGAAATCAAATGATCGTCGTGTCCGGTTTTGTGTTTGCGCCTAAATTTGACAAGCGCGAGTATGTAAGGGAAATAGATGCCATCATCTCAAGCATTAAAATCACCGACCCCACTACTCCCTGATTTCTGCTAAGCAGAGAAAACTTCTATCAATACCGGTAGAGATTTCACCTCTCCAAACCCTTCCAAATGCAATCTATAGTACTCTACTATCGAGGTGAGTAAACCCCTTCTCATTTTGGGTTTGATTTCTAATATTGAGCTATAATCTGCTCTTTTCAGGGCGTAAAAAGCCTGGCTCTCTTCACTATCCATCGTGTGAAGCGAATTATTCCTGTTGGAGGTAAAGAAACCGTTTTGTAAATCAAAATAGATCGTGCTTTGGTCACACTCTCCTTTCGGAGAAAAACCGAAAAATCGGGAAAGCCTCAAAAGGAATATAAGATGAAAATAGGTGTGGTCCGTGCCCGATTCAAAATACTCCAATGAAGATTTGATATAATCAAAGAGATCTTCGTCGGGAGATTCCTCTCGGAGAGACTTATAGAGCATCTCTGCTAAGAAAAGCTGTATACTTCCTTTTATAGGATCGTAAAATAATCCTCCTGAGCTCGATTTTGCATTTATCTCCTTCGCCGTTTGTACGGAATACTTTTCTCTGTAAGAAAAAGAGACCTCCACCATAGCAAGCGGCTCAAGTGCTGAAAGTTTGTTGCCTCTTTTTTTTCCGAGTCCCCTGATAATAAAAGACATGATTCCGAAATCGCGGGTATAAGCCGAGGCGATCATGGAAGACCCTGAATAAGGAACTTTTCTTAAAATCAGTGCCTCAGTGGTTATCTCCACTCCTATTTGATCATTAATATTTTACTCACACATTCAGAATCCACAGTATCGTTCGATACCAAAGCAAAATAAACACCCGTCGCTACGCGTTCGCCGTTTAAGTTTCTACCATCCCATATGGCTCTTCCGCCATTTGACTCAAGAGAAGCGACGAGATTACCTCTCATATCAGTTATCTTAATGTCGCTATTTCTCATAATTCCTTCTATGGTAATCGGCCCTGAGTAGGTCTCTCTAACAGGGTTAGGGTAAACGGTAGTGCATTCATTTGAAACTTCTCCGGCAGTTGCATCACCTTGGTAGGAAATGATTCCTTCTACAGTTGCTATGAAAACTTCGCCCGTTTCATTATCGATCGCTATATCGTAGATCACATCAGAGAAAAGTGGGCTCTGATCGGCAGTAAACCGAAGCACTTGTTCTGTACCATCTTCTGATAGTAAGAATACTCCTGAACCGAATGTTCCTATCCATTTCCTATTTGCTCCATCTATAGCGATGGAGCTGATGCTCTGAGCTTCCAGCAAAAATTGAAAGATACCATCTTGCTCAACCAAAATCTGACGGGCATCACTCGGATCATCAGAAAAGGCATCAAACGGGGAGTAAAAAACCGCAACGCCATCGGAGGTTCCAACCCAAATTTCACCATCCAAATCCTCCGCAATACACAATACCTCATCAACGGGTAGACCTCCGTTGCCGCTTCCCGATTTGAATAATTGAGGATTATTATTCCCTTCTTCTTCAAAAGGAGAAAAAGCAACAACTCCATTTCGATTGTGCACCATCCAAATGTTTCCTTCTTGACTTATGATCATTCGCGTAAGTACATCTCCCGCATCAAAGTTTCCTTGAAGACTAAATGATTCCCACTCGCCATCGGGTCTTAAAACTACCAAGGGTTCGTCGGCATAACCATTGAGCATCCAAAGATTGCCGTCATTATCTTTTACAACATCTGACACGCCAACATTACCCTGATCCGGCTGAGAAAACTCCTCGCGGTCTTGAAGACTGCTATTTGTCTCATCGTATACTTCAGTAATCACTCCTGATTCAGCAACAATCAAACCGCCAAACCAACTTCCGATAAAACCCTTATCGGGATTATCGGGATCGGGATAAGCTACTGTTAAATCGCTCAAACCCTCTTGACTGAAAATTGGGTAATCACGGGGCATATAGTTCTCCCATTCCCCTTTGTAATATTTATAAAACCCCGCGCGAAGAAAGGAGTTATTCCAATTTCCCGGATGCTGCGGAAACCCGCTTGCCACCCACAGGCGGCCATCGTTTAGCTCCAATTTAAAAGCGCTGCCGGTACCTGGACCGGAAACGGAAATAAATTCGAATCCCGACTCCTCGTTGTATTTGATCAATCCGGAACGAGAATCTGCAATCCAAAGATCTCCATTCTCATCGTAAAATGCCTCTGATACACGAAGATCCTGATTATTCCCGTAGTCGGAAATTCCAAATAAGCTTACACCATCGGGGGCACTTACATTAATAAAGTAACTCGCATTTAACACCAACCCGGACTCAGATTCGGTTAATTCCGTGATGTCATCGTTCGTATTGAAAAGCACCCAAATTCCCGATTGTTTCAAGAAAACTCCTTGGGGCTCTCCATCTCGGGCGTTGAGAAACAATTCTCCGCCTACACTGGAAACGTTATTAATCGGCCCAAAAGGAGCAGGTGTTGAAAGATCCAATGTCCAATTGGCAAAAACGGTAAGGTCGGTATTCAAAGAACCCATAAAAAGTCCGTCATCTGTCGCTGCATACATGGTGTCATTCAGAACGGTAACCTCGTTTATTGCGGGCGGTCCTGTTGGCAGCAATTGATAGGTATCGCTCACTTCGAACCGCTCAAGATTGAACGAGATAATACCTACAGCGGTAGAAATGTAGGCTTGCGTGCCAAAGAAATAGATATTTCGAATTGATTTATCACCTACTACAGTGCTGTTTTTAATTGCCGGAAAATTTGTGATGGTTTTGTCTTGAACGAGATCTAAATTTCCATTTTCATAACCGACCATCACCAATCCGATGTCTTCGTTGCCCTGAATAGCCGTGATGCCGATATCAGATAAACCATTGACTTTACTGAGTCGGTCAATCTCATTATTGGCTCGGTTATAAATAAAGATTCCATTGTCTGAGGCCACGTAAACTTCATCTCCCAGAAGATCGAGATGCAGGGCATTATTGTAGTTTAGGTAGTCGTTCCACGTGCCTAGCTGCGCTGATGAAGAGAGGGAAATGACTGAAACGATCAGACACAATAAAAATCGGTGAAGCATCAATCTATTATTCATCAAAAAACCGGTTGAACCAAGTAAACGTGAAAATTATCAAAATCATACACAGAAAAGCACCCGAACCAATTATTTGTTGGTTCAATCATGCTTGAAGTCCACTAAACCCATTAAATTTGCATCACGGCTCGGTAGTTCAACTGGATAGAATATCAGATTTCGGCTCTGATGGTTGGGGGTTCGAACCCCTCCCGGGTCACAAGCTAAACCTCTTCGAAGAATTTCGGAGAGGTTTTTTTATAGAATGAGTGCTTCAAGCTAGCTCAAGAAATGCAGATGGCATAAAATCAAACGCACTTTTCAAGATTACCGACTATCACAATTCATTTATGTGTATCAAAGTGCTTCTCTATTTTCGAGTTAAAATTCAACTACAATGATCGATCAACC
>JGI12210J13797_10031269_pt1 | contig 13321 bp, 10 predicted proteins | sample ElkSlonscriptome_3_FD_13797 | JGI IMG/M metagenome (IMG submission 13797)
TGCTCGGCGAGGAAGTGCGAGCGCGAGCCTGCCAGTTGCAGACGCTCCCCAGGCTGCGGCGACGCCCAGTCACCGCGCACGACCCGCAGCGCCAACACCTCGTTGAACAGCTGCGCGCGCACGGCCGATAGCAACAGCGAGCGGCGATGCCGGCCACCGGCGCCCGAGCGCCCCGCAAACCAGTCAGTGGCCGCCGTTAGGTTGCGCGCAGCAATGCCGAAGCGCTGCTCGCCGAAATAGTTCGGAACGCCCCCGGTCTCGATGCGTCCGAGACGTTCCGTCAGCCCCTCCGGATCAAAACTCAGCCCCGTGACTCGGATGTGGAAACGGTTAGCCACCAGGGCGCCGCGCCGCAACTTGCGGCGATGGCGTTGCGCCGCGATGACTTCGAACTCGTCGGTGCCGACGGCCAACCAGTCCGCCTGGCTGTGATGCGTCGCCGGCACCGAGAACCACTGCCTGGCGACGGCATGACGATCCTTGAGGCCGGCGAACCCGACCGCGGCCACCGGGACACCAGCTCGGGCGGCGAGCTGGCGCGCCACCCATTCCGTATTGGCATTCACCTTTCGGACCCGCAAAAGCCAGTGCTGGCCCTCGTCGTCCGGGGCAAAACCGAGCTGCTCCTCGACCTGGAAATCCTCTGGCGCCGCCCGCAGTGCACCCGTCGCCACAGGTTGCCCGTAGGCGCGTGGCAGCGCCCGGAAGGGGCACCAGCCCGCCTCGCTCACTCGCTCAGCAACACGACGGCGGTCGCGACAATGCCCTCACCGCGGCCGGTGAACCCCATCTTCTCGGTGGTCGTCGCCTTGACGTTGACGCGCGTCGGCGCACAGCCCATCTCGGTGGCGAGGGCGTCGGTCATCGCGGCGACATGGGCGGCGAGGCGGGGGCGCTGCGCCACGATCGTGACGTCGGCGTTGTGCACGGCGAGACGCCGCTCGGCGAGACTCGCCATCACGCGTCGCAGGAGTATGCGGCTGTCGATGCCAGCGTAGGCGGGATCCGTATCCGGGAAGTGGCGACCGATGTCCCCGAGACCGGCCGCGCCGAGCAAGGCATCACAGAGGGCATGGATCACGACGTCGCCATCGGAGTGGGCCGCAAGCCCCTCATCATGGGGGACGGTCACGCCGCCCAGCACCAGTGGCCGGCCGGCGGCGAAGCGATGCGCGTCGATACCCTGGCCGATCAGCACGCGCGACCCTGTTGCTGCAAATAGAACTCGGCCAATGGCAAGTCCTCCGGTCTCGTGATCTTGATATTGTCGCTCCGGCCCTCGACCAGGCGCGGCCTGTGGCCGAGCCGTTCGATGGCACCGGCGTCATCGGTGACCAGTTCGCCCGCCGCCAAGGCGGCGCTCAGCGCCTCTCGGAGCAGGCCGAGCCGGAACATCTGCGGCGTGAAGGCGCGCCACAGCCGCTCGCGTGCGAGGGTCTGCCCGACGCGCCCGCGCCCATCGGCCTGCTTGACCGTGTCGCTGACCGGCACCGCCAACAACCCCCCGACAGGATCGTCGATCAGGTTTTCGATCAGCCGCTCGAGGTCTGTCTCGTGCAGGCAGGGCCGCGCCGCGTCGTGTACCAACACCCAGGCCTCGGCAGCGGCCGTTTCGGCGAGGCAATCGAGGGCGTTGAGAACCGAATGGCACCGCTCGACGCCGCCGGCGACCCGCCGGATCCGCGGATCCGCCGCCTGCCCGGTCTCCCCCCAAAGGGCATCCTCGGGATCGAGCGCAAGGACCGCGCCGCGGATCAGCGCATGCGCCAGCAAAGGGGCCAGACTGTGGTCGATCACCCGCCGCCCGGCCAGTGGCAGATATTGCTTCGGGACCGGTCCGCCGACCCGCCGACCGGCGCCGGCCGCCGGCACCACGGCCCAGAGCTCGGACGCGGCGCTCAAGGCGCGGCCTCCGCGCCCGGCTCCTCGATGAGCTGGAGGTAGACCTCCCCGCGCTTGATCATGCCGAGCTCGCTGCGGGCACGCTCCTCGAGCGCATCGTAACCGCGTCGCAGGCTCTCGACCTCGGCCCTGAGTGCCGCGTTGCGCTCCCGCATCCGGGCCAGCTCGGCCTGCTGTTGGTCGATCTCCTTGCGCAGTGCATGGACCTCGGCCAGACTGCCCTCGCCCACCCAGATGCGGTACTGCAGCAGGCCAAGGACGATCAGGAGCAGCGGAATCAGCCAACGCATCAGGACGCCCTGCCAGTCCGGATGATTGGCAAACAGACCCTGGCCAACGGCCGCCGTCAACGCCTACAACCAGCGGAAGGCGGCGCGCCCGGCGTACACGGCCTCATCGCCGAGCTGGTCTTCGATCCGCATCAGCTGATTGTACTTGGCGACCCGGTCGGAGCGGGAAAGCGAGCCGGTCTTGATCTGACCGGCGTTGGTAGCCACCGCCAAATCGGCAATCGTCGTGTCCTCGGTCTCGCCGGAGCGATGCGAGATCACCGTCGTATAGCCGGCCTCGTGGGCCATGTCGATCGCCGCCCGCGTCTCGGTCAAGGTCCCGATCTGATTGACCTTGATCAGGATCGAATTGGCCACGCCCTGATCGATCCCTTGCTGCAGGATCCGAGTGTTGGTGACGAAGAGGTCGTCGCCGACCAGCTGCGCTCGCCCACCGAGGCGCTCGGAGTGGACCTTCCAGCCCGCCCAGTCGCCCTCGGCCATGCCGTCCTCGATCGACAGGATCGGGTACTGGTCGACCCAGCCAGCAAGCAGTTCGGAGAGCCCCTCTGCATCGAGGCGGCGCCCCTCTCCGGCGAGTTCGTAGGCCCCGTCCCGGTAAAACTCCGAGCTTGCGACGTCGAGCCCGAGATAGATCTCTCTTCCGGCCAGGAAACCCGCCTTTGCGATGGCCTCGAGGATCACCTCGATAGCGGCCTCGTTGGAGGGCAGGTCCGGGGCGAAGCCCCCCTCGTCACCGACCGCGGTGGCCAAGCCGCGCCCACTGAGCACGCCCTTGAGGGCATGGAAGACCTCGGCACCGTAGCGCACGGCCTCGCGCAGGCTGGGGGCACCGACCGGCAGGATCATGAACTCCTGGAAGTCGACGCTATTGGCGGCATGGGCGCCGCCGTTGATGATGTTCATCATCGGCACCGGCAGGCGGTAGGGTCCAGTCGAGAGCGCGCGATACAGCGGCAGGGCCTGCTCTTGGGCGGCCGCATGGGCGGCGGCCATCGAGACGCCGAGGATGGCATTCGCCCCGAGCCGCCCCTTATTCTCGGTCCCATCGAGCTCGATCATGCGCCGGTCGAGCCCCTCCTGGTCGCTCACCTCACGCCCGAGCAAGGTCGCGCGCAGCTCGCCGGCCACATGTCCGACCGCCCGCGTCACGCCCTTGCCGCCGTAACGGGCGGCATCGCCATCGCGTAGTTCCAAGGCCTCGCGTGAACCGGTCGAGGCCCCCGAGGGAACAGCCGCACGCCCGATGGCCCCGGCGGCGGTGATGACATCGGTCTCAACGGTGGGATTACCGCGCGAATCGAGGATCTCCCGAGCACGGACGTCGACGATCTCGGACATGGCCTTTCTCTCCTAACTAAGGAACCTGTAGACTGGCGTTTCAGACGGCATCCTAGCGACAATGCGGCACCGCTAGCCGGCGTGCTCGGGAAAGCCATGGGCCTTGACCAGGCGATCGATCTCGACGAGGGTCGTCAGCAGCTCAGGCATGCGCGCCAGCGGCCAACTGTTCGGACCATCGCTCTGGGCGGCCTCGGGCCTGGGATGGGTTTCGACGAACAGACCGGCGATCCCAGCGGCCACGGCGGCACGCGCCAGCACCGGCACGAACTCGCGCTGTCCACCGGAGCGGTCGCCCTGCCCGCCGGGCAGCTGCACCGAATGCGTCGCATCGAACACCACCGGGCAGCCCGTCTCACGCAGTACGGCCAGAGAGCGCATGTCGGAGACCAGGTTGTTGTAGCCGAAGGAGACGCCGCGCTCGCACACCAGGATGGCCTGATTGCCGCTCGCGCGCGCCTTGGCGACGACCTGCATCATGTCCCAGGGTGCAAGGAATTGCCCCTTCTTGATATTCACTGGACGACCTTGCGCGGCCACACGCTGGATGAAGTCCGTCTGGCGGCACAGAAAGGCCGGCGTCTGCAGCACATCGACGACGGACGCGACCTCGCCGAGCGGCGTGTCCTCATGTACATCGGTCAGCACCGGCACGCCGAAGCGCGCCCGCACCCCCTCGAGGATGGCCAGGCCCTGCTCCACGCCCGGACCGCGATAGCTCGCCGCGGACGAGCGGTTGGCCTTGTCGAAGGAGCTCTTGTAAATGAACGGGATACCGAGGCCGGTCGTGAGCTCCTGCAATCGCCCGGCGGTCTCCTCGGCGAGGGCCTCCCCTTCGATCACGCAGGGACCGGCAATCAGAAACAGCGGGCGTTCCAGGCCGACCTCGAAATCGAGCAGCGACATCACGGCGCCGGTCGCTCCGTCTGACGCCGCCGGGCGAGCGCGGCCTTGACGAAGCCGCGGAACAGTGGGTGGCCATCGCGCGGCGTAGAGGTGAACTCCGGGTGAAACTGACAGGCGATGAACCAAGGATGATCGGGGATCTCGACGATCTCGACCAAGGTGCTGTCGAGGGACCAGCCGGAGAAACGCATGCCGGCGTCCTTCATGGCGTCGAGATAGCGGTTGTTGAACTCGTAGCGGTGGCGATGGCGCTCGCGAATCTGCGCACGGCCGTAGACGCTGCGCGCCAGACTGCCCGGCTCGAGACGACAATGCTGCCCGCCCAGGCGCATGGTCCCGCCCAGATCCGAGCCCTCGTCGCGGGTCTCGGTGCGCCCTTGTTCGTCGCACCACTCGGTAATCAGCGCGATCACGGGAGCGGGCGTCGCGGGGTCGAACTCGGTGCTGTGGGCGCCCTCGAGGCCGACGACGTGACGGGCATACTCGATCACGCCAACCTGCATCCCGAGGCAGATACCGAGGTAGGGGATGCGGTTCTCGCGGGCGAGGCGGGCAGCCTGAATCTTGCCTTCGATGCCGCGACCACCAAAGCCGCCGGGAACCAGGATCGCATCGGCATCGCCCAGGCAGTCGACACCCTGCTGCTCGATTTCCTCGGCATCGACATAGCTCACCCGAACCGAGGTCCCGGTCTGCACCCCGGCATGCGCCAAGGCCTCAGAGAGGGACTTATAGGCTTCCGTCAGGTGCATGTACTTGCCGACCATCGCCACCCTCACCCCCTGGGTCGGGTGATCGAAGCCCTCGAGCACGCGTTGCCACTCGTGTAGGTCCGCCGCGGGCGCATCGACTCCGAACTGCCGCACGACCAGCTCATCGAGGTGCTGGGCGTGGAGCAGCATCGGGATGCGGTAGATGTTGTCCGCGTCGATCGCGGAAATGACCGCCGCCTCGGGCACATTGGTGAACAGGGCGATCTTCTTGCGCTCGGGCTCGGGGATGGGCTGCTCGGCGCGACACAGCAGAATATCGGGTTGGATACCGATCGAGCGCAGTTCCTTGACGGAGTGTTGGGTCGGCTTCGTCTTGATCTCGCCCGAGGTGTGGATATAGGGGACCAGGGTGAGGTGCATAAAGAGGGCATTCTCGCGCCCTTCCTCGACACGCATCTGACGAATCGCCTCGAGGAAGGGCAGCGACTCGATGTCGCCGACCGTCCCGCCGATCTCGACCATCGCGATATCCGCCCTGTCGGCACCGAGCCGGATACTCGCCTTGATCTCATCGGTGATGTGCGGGATCACCTGCACCGTACGCCCGAGATAATCGCCGCGCCGCTCCTTGCGGATGACATTCTCGTAGATCTGGCCGGTCGTGAAGTTGTTGTTGCGCCCCATCCGAGTGCGCACAAAGCGCTCGTAGTGCCCCAGATCCAGATCCGTTTCGGCCCCATCGTCGGTGACATAGACCTCGCCATGCTGAAAGGGGCTCATGGTGCCGGGGTCGACGTTGATATAGGGGTCGAGCTTGATCAAAGTCACCTTCAGCCCGCGCGCCTCGAGCAGCGCCGCCAAGGAAGCAGACGCAATTCCCTTGCCGAGCGACGAGACGACGCCACCGGTAACGAAGATGAACTTGGTTGCCATAGGGGGAGACGAGGGGAAAGCGGCCCGATGCAAGGCGCAAAGCTACCAAATCTCCCCCGGGTCCTCAACGAGGGCGAGTACGCGGGGACACCCGGCCGTTATGCGATTCCGGCATACTCGCATAAGCGTAAAGTATTTCCCATCGCAGCTAGGTTGGCCAATACTCTAGCCGTAAGTTGCTCGAGTCATCCCTCCGGCGGGGCCACTCGGTTCGGCTCGGCATCTAAGAAGTTTGATGGGCCCGCGACGGGACATGGAGGCCCGTCGCCTTTCAGGCAGAAGGCGCCTGGAAGGAACGCAGGGCGGAGTTGCGTCATCGCCGCTTTGCGACTGGGGAGGCCGCACGGATTGCGGACTCCCAACGCCAGGGATGGGACGGCCATGGCCGCGGCCGCAAGGGAGCGCGGCGAGACGGCGATGGCCAACGGCATCTGGTCGTCGAAGCCCCGGTGACAGGGCCACAAGGAGCGGCTCGGTCCCCCGTCGTCGAGGTCCAAGGAGGGGCCTCGCGACACCCCCTGCCCGGCAGCGGCGTCATCCCCCCCCCCGGGTTGTGCGGCTGCCGCCAACGATCATGGGACGAGGCGAGCCACCCCAGAGGATGCAATCTCGCCGCGCCCCAGATCCTTCCCGCACCCCATCCCTCTCCCCAGAGGGCGCGGGAGAGCACGCGCTGCGCGAATTTCATTGTAACGAAACGACGGGGATTAGGACTCGTCCAACACGAGTGCCATCCGGACCAGCTCGGCCAACGAGTGCGCCTGCATCTTCTCCATGACCCGGGCACGGTGCGCCTCGACCGTCTTGGCGCTGACGCTGAGATGGGCGGCGATCTCCCTGTTGGACTTGCCCTCCGTGACCAAATCCATCACCTCGTGCTCGCGAGGCGTCAGATGTGCCAGGCGCGCGGCAATCTCGGCGCGCCGCAGCTGCTCGCGGCGCTGCTTGACATCGAGGTCCAGCCCGCGGTGGATACTGGCAAGCAAGTCTTCATCGTTGAACGGCTTCTCGATGAAATCGAGGGCCCCTGCCTTCATCGCCCGCACGGCCATCGCGACATCACCGTGGCCGGTGATGATGATCACCGGCAGGCGTATATCGAAATCGGCCAGACAACCCTGTAGCTCGAGCCCGCTCATACCCGGCATGCGCACGTCGACGAGCAGAGAGCCGGGCCGCCCCCGGTACGGCGGATAGGCGTCGAGGAACTCTCGCGCCGAGGCGAAGCTGACGACCTGCATGCCGGCGGACTCGATCAGCCACTTCAGCGAGGTGCGCAAGGCCAGGTCGTCGTCGACGACGAAGACGGTCGGTCGAAAACTCATGATCGCTCCTGCTTCGCGGTCTGTTGCGCTGTTCCCCGAGCAACCGGGAGGATCACATGAAAGACCGTCGCCACGCCCGGCGCCGACTCGGCCCAGATCCGCCCTTGGTGATCCTCGAGGATGGTTCGGCTGATGGTCAACCCCATACCCATGCCTGACGGCTTGGTCGTGAAGAAGGGGTCGAAGAGATGGGTCATCTCCTGAGGATCGATACCGGACCCGTTGTCGGTCACCTCGATCTCAGCCTCGTCGCCGGTGATCCGTGTGCGGATCTCCAGGCGGCGTTCCTCGACGTCGCTGCCTGCCAGGGCATCCAGCGCGTTGCGCGCCAGATTCAAGAGCACTTGCTCGATTTGGACCAGGTCCACATTGACCGGCACCGGTGCCGCGCAGAGCTCGAGCACGAGTGTGACGTCGAGCCGCTTGGCATCGAGCTCGACGAACGAACGGACCTCGCGCACGAGCCGATTGAGATCGACGACAGCGCGAATCGGCGCCTGCTTTGCAACCAGGGCGCGCAAGCGCCGGATGATCTCGCTGGCCCGCTCGGCCTGGGTGGTGATCTGCCCCATCGCTTCGATCAGCTGTGCGCTATCGACCTGGGTGCCTTGCAGGCGGCGACTCGCGCCATTCGCGTAGTTCACGATCGCCGAGAGCGGCTGGTTGAGCTCGTGCGCCATGCCGGTGGCGACCTCGCCAAGCGTGCTGAGCCGGCAGACGTGGACGAGCTCCGCCTGATGTTGGCGAGCCTCCTGCTCGGCGCGGCGCACCGCGGTGATGTCGCGACCGTAGATGTTCACGTAACCGAGGTCTACGATCGGTGTCAGGAGCAAGGCAAAGACCTGGCCGTCTACGATCACCTCACGTTCTCGCGTCGCACCATCGGCCAGGGTTTCGCCGATCTCGCGTGCCCAATCCGGGGGCAACCGCATACCGGGCGCGCTGACCCAGTCGAGCAGCAATGGCCGGCTGGCGGGGTTTGCGTAGGCGATCACGCCGTCCCGACCGACGCGCAGGATCGGATTGGGACTCTCGCTGGCGAAGCGGGCTAAGCTCTTGATCTCTCGCTCCGATTGCAGCCGCTTCGTGATATCGCGCAGGTAGAGGGTGTAGAAGGTCTGGTCGCCCACATCGATCGGGACGATCGACATCTCCACCGGCATTGCCGACCCGTCCTCGCGCCTGGCGGCGAGCTCACTGTGTGCACACGGATCCCGGCCTTCGCGCTGTGCCCGGCGCGACGCGGCGAGCAGCGCCTCAAACCGACCCCTGTGCGAGGGCAGGAGCACCCGCTCGACAAAGCCCCTGCCAATATCGGCGCGACGACGCAGCCCGAAGGCCTTTTCGGCAGTCGCATTGAATTCGACGATGCGGCCCTGCTGCTCGATGGTCACGATCGAGTCCAAGGCCGCCTCCATGATCGCGGCCTTCAGGGCCTGAGTTTCGCGCATCTCGTACTCGTGGCGGCGGCTCAGCTCCTGGCGGGCGCGCAGCACCAGCTGCGTGAATTCCTTGATCCAGTCCTCGAGCAGCAGCAGCTGGTTTCCCCCTTGCCGAAACCCCGGCTGCTCGATGTCGAGGGCCCGGTGCGCGAAGCGGGACATCCGCTTGAGCACGCTGTTCAAGCGCAACGAGACCAGATAGATCAACAGGGTGAAAACGAGGATGAAGGCCACGGCCGCGAGCGCCCGCTGACGCCATTCGAAGCTGCGCACGTGCCGGGACATCCGCTCCACGCTGGCGTGCGAGACGAAGGTCGCGAACTGCAGATCCCAGTCGGAGTCCACGTATCTGGGTAGGGCCTGAGTCGTGACGAGGTAGTGCTCCCGCCAGGCGTCGAGGTCGCTTCCAGGCCGCAGCGTTTCGGGGTCGATGCTCGACACGATCCGCCCTCGATCGCCGTCGACGAGGGCCACCGCCTCTCGCTCGATCCAAAGGCCCTGCTGGGAGGCGGCGAGAAAGACCGAGTCGATTCGCCTGGCGACGACCAGATTGCCCACGACCGATCCGTCGGCATCTTGGATGCGATCCCCGATCACCAGATAGGGCCGTTCTTCGGCCTGCAGAAAAGCGGTCCTGGCGGTCGCCGGCGCCTGGAAGCGAGACCGGATTGCCGCGACCAAGGCCTCGGGCAACCGCGCCTGGACCTCCGAGTGGATCTCGTGCACGCGCCCGGCAGAATCGACGAGCAGGATGTGATCCGGCACCGGCAAATCGGCGCGCTCGAGGTAATCTGGCAGCCGGTCGGTGTGTATCCCGGTGACGGCGCGGCCTGCCCCCCGCTGACGGCGCTGTCCCCCAGAAGAGAGGCGGTCGCCTTCCGTGACCGGCCCCAGAACCTCGGCGTGCGCCGCCAGGATATCGAGGTAGTCGGCAAGGCGGCGATGATTGGCCAGCAACCGGGTGGTCGCGATGAAACGACCGACATATCGGTCGAAGCGAACGAGGCTCTCGCGCGAACGCTGTCGCAACTGCGTGCGCAGTTCCGAGTTGAAGATCTTGGTGACCGCATAGCCCTGCATCCGATCGAGCACACCCCAGACCGGAAGCCCGGCCAGCAGCCCAATGAGGATCGCCAGCACCGGCATCGGCACGCGACGCAGCGCCCGATAGGCAGCGTTCTCGGCGACGGCGCGCTTCATTCGGTGCCTCGCACGCCGTCTAGGCCGCGGATCGGCTTCTTACGATGAATCTCGCGCAGGACCTTTGCTCCCTCGCCCTCCGGTAAGGGCCTGGGATGAAAGACGGATCTGGGGCAAGGCAAGATTTCATCGCCCGGGGTGGCTCGCCTCGTCCCATGCTCGCTAGGCGCACCCAAGGAGCGACGCGACCATGGCACAGCCGGATCAGCCAGACCACAATAGCGGACCCCAACCTCTTGCTGGTGATTTCTCATGGGCATCGATATGACACAGGCGCGGGTGCCGGGTCTCCTGCGGCGGCTCGCGGCGATCCTCTACGACAGCGTGCTCTTGCTCGGACTCTTGATGCTGGCCGTCGCCTTGCTTGTGATCCCCTATGAACAGCTCGTTGGCGCACCCTTTCCGCACGAAGAGCTGCTCCATCGGCTGGCGCTGCAGGCCTATTTGGTGCTCGTCGTTGGGGCCTTTTTCGCCTTCTTCTGGGTCCGGGGGGGGCAGACCCTCGGCATGCGCTCTTGGCGCCTCCGCGTGCTGCGCGACGACGGCGAACCCTTGCGCTGGCGCCATGCCTGGCGGCGCTTCGGCGCCGCCTTCCTGTCGCTGGCGCCGCTCGGACTCGGGCTCCTCTGGTGCCTGCTCGACCGGGACGGGCTGGCCTGGCACGACCGGCTCTCACGCACGCGCCTCGTGCTGGTCGCCAAGCGATGAGGCATCAGCCCAGACGCCGCAGCAGCCAAAGGGCTCCGGCAGCGAAGAGCGAGGGTGGCAGGGTTGCAGCAATCATCGGGCTGAGCTGAAACACCAGGGACATAGAGACTAGGGTGCGGCTCAGCAGATAGAAGACAATGCCGACGACGACCCCGAAGAGGATATAGCGACCAACGCTGGTTGTACGGCTCGAGCCGAGCAGGATCGGTATGGCGACGAAGATCATCGTCAAGATCAACACGGGCTGGGTCAATCTGGTCCAGAGGGCGATCTCATAGGCGCGCCCATCCTGCTCGGTGTTCGCCATGAAGCGCACATAACGGTACAGGTCCCAGATCGGCAGGGCTTGGGGCTCGACCACGATCACCTCGAGCAGGCGCGGATTGAGCAGTGAGTCCCAGCCGGCATGGGCGATCGCATCGACAGCGACCCGATCGGTGCCGATGCGGCTGCGCTCGATCGACTCCAGTTGCCAGCGCCCCTCGTGGTAGCGCGCCGCCGCGGCATGTGTGGCCATACTCAGCGACTGCCCCGTCCCGAGCTCATAGATCAGGATGTCACGCAGATTGGCCCCGGAGAGAATCTCGCGGATGTTGACGAAGGCGTTGCCGTCGCGTGCCCACACGCCGCTGCCCGTGCGCTTCATGACCTGACCGGTCAGGGCCTCGGAGCGCTGCTCTTGCCCAATCTGCTCGGCCTTGGGCGCGACGACCTCGCCGACCAGCAACCCAATCAGCGCAATCAGGAGGCCGCCCTTGAGGGCGGCGAGCACGATCTGCCCGAGCGACACGCCAGCGGCGCGCATGGCCACCAGCTCGGAGCGGGTCGCCAAGGATCCAAGACCGACAAGCGCACCGATGAGGGTCGCGATCGGCAAGGCCTGATAGGCGTAGCGCGGCATACTCAGCGCGACGAAAAGCAGGGCATCGCCGAACCGATACTGGTAGTCGCCGATTTGGTCCATCTCGTCGGTTAGGACGAAGAAGGCGAGCAACGGCAACAGGACGGCCAGCGAAACGAGCGTCCCGGCAATCACGGCGCCGGCGATGTAACGGTCGAGGATGCGCAATCGAGGACCTGTAGGCCGCGCTCGGGGCGGGCTCGCCTGCCGGCCTGACCAAGTGAGGCACGGCGTGGGCGACATGGATTAGACTCAGCGAACGGGCATGTTACAACAGACCCGAGCGCGGCTGGCCCACTAGGTAGCCGCTCCCAACGTTCACGACGGAGCCCACATGGATTTCAGCGTCACAAGCGGCGAGCTCGCCAAACAACGCACCCCTTGTCTCGTCCTCGGTATCTACGAACGCCGCAAGCTAGCCGGTCCGGCAGAGATGATCGATCAGGCCGCCAAGGGGCGTTTGACCGAAGCCTTGAAACGCGGCGACCTCGGCGACGAAGTGGGTGCAACCCTGCTGCTCTACGAACTGCCCGGCGTCGCCGCCGAGCGGCTACTCCTAGTCAGCTGCGGCAAACGCAAGGAATTCAATCGCACACGCTATCTGCAGGCGGTCACGGCCGCCGCACAGGCGCTCATCCCGATGCGCGCGACCGAGGCCCTGACGACCTTGCCGGAGCTGATCCCGAACGGTCTCGACCGCTACCGAAGCGTACGGGACGCGGTCACGGCAACGGCATCCGCCGGCTACCGCTATGACCGGACCAAGGACGACAAGAAGGCCCCCAAGCACCCGCTCAAACGGCTCCACATTTGGGCCGATGAGACCGACGAGCGCGCCGTCGCGACGGCCGAGCAGGCCGCGGGCCACGCGACCGCGATCGCGCACGGCGTCGCCCTCGCCCGGGAGCTCGGCAATCTCCCCGGCAACGTCTGCACGCCGAGTTACCTCGCCGAGCAGGCGCAACAGCTAGGCAAGGATTACAAGAGCCTGCGGATCGAAGTCCTCGAAGAGCAGGACATGGAGGCCCTCGGTATGGGGGCCCTGCTGTCGGTCTCGCGCGGGAGTCGCCAACCGGCCAAGCTGATCCTCATGCACTACGCCGGCGGCAAGAAGGACGAGAAGCCGGTGATCCTAGTCGGCAAGGGTCTGACCTTCGACGCCGGCGGCATCTCGCTGAAGCCGGCGGCCGAGATGGACGAGATGAAGTTCGATATGTGCGGCGGCGCCAGCGTCTTCGGCGCCGTGCGCGCCGTCGCGCAGATGCAACTGCCAATCAACCTGATCGGCGTCGTGCCGAGCTCCGAGAATCTGCCGGACGGGGCAGCCAACAAGCCTGGCGACGTGGTCAAGAGCCTCTCGGGCCAGACCATCGAGATCCTCAACACCGATGCCGAAGGCCGCCTGATCCTCTGCGACGCCCTGACCTACTGCGAGCGCTTCGAGCCCGCCGTCGTCATCGACATGGCGACCCTGACCGGCGCCTGCGTCGTGGCCCTCGGCAAGCACCCGGCCGGCCTCTTCACCAGCGACGACAAGCTCGCCGGCGAGATCGGCGATGCCGGCGAGGCGAGTGGCGATCGCGTCTGGCGCCTGCCGCTCTGGGACGACTACCAGCAGCAGCTCGACAGCAACTTCGCCGACATGGCCAACGTCGGCGGG
>JGI12210J13797_11331213_pt1 | contig 13321 bp, 11 predicted proteins | sample ElkSlonscriptome_3_FD_13797 | JGI IMG/M metagenome (IMG submission 13797)
TCAATCGAGGGAGGACCCATGCGCGCCCTATCCGTATCAGACCCCGCGCGCGGCATCCTGTTGCGCGAGACGCTCATTTCCACCGTGCCGAATGCCGTGGTGTCCGCCGGCTTCGTCTGGCTGGTCTTCGCCGGGCAGGACACGATCCCGCTGTGGGGCATGGCAGGGCTGGCGTTCGATCTCGTGCCCACCACCTTCATGCTCACGCTGATGACGACGATCGCGCTGACGCTGATCTTTCGCAAGCGCCGGCGCGACGGGGCGCTGCCGCTGGCGGGAGTGCCCGTGCCGCTGCGCGTGCCGCACAACCCGGTGCTGCGCGGGGTGACTTTCGGCCTCGGGCTGCTGGTCCTGTTCGTCCCCGCGAGCGTGGCGCTGCTCGCCGCTATCTGGCAGGGCGACTGGTCGTTCGAGAAGGTTCTCGCCTTCAAGATTTTCTATGGCGTGCTGGTCGGCTGGGTGGCGACACCTCTCGTCGTGCTCGCCGCTCTGCGGGAGCGGCACTGACAGAACGCCAAAGGACAATCGACCGGCCGGGGGGCGGGGGGAACGACTGGCGCGCCTCCCGGCGTCGCCCCCATTCCCACCCGCGATCAGGCGTAGATCACCTCGCCCGAGGTGTTGTCCACGAGGATGTCGCAGTCGAGATATTCGACATCCGGGGCATGCCCGGTCTTGGCCTTGATCATCGCGCTCGCCCGCTCGAAGAACGCCTCGGCGGCTTCGCGGTCGGTCCACAGATAGATGCTGCGCCCGACGCCGGCATCGGCATCGAGGTGGATCGCCTTGCGGATCAGATTGGGAGCCGCCGCCTGGTAGATCGGGAGGGTCTTCTTGATTTCCTCCAGCGCCTGTTCATGGGTTTCACCCGGCGGGAGCTTGAAGGTTACGATGGTCGAAATCATGTGGCGTGTTCTCCTGTGATCACGGGCGCTGACTGTGCGGGCGGCCCGCCATGGTGAGAAGGGCACTTTCGTAGCCACGCCCATAACCGCGGCGACTAGCCGAAGCGCGATGAGCCGCGGCTTGTCCGGGGCGCTCATGGACATCGGACAGGCGTTTTCAGGCGCTCGGGTAAATTCTTTTCATGCCCGAGGCGGCATTAGTGATTACCGCAAGAGGTCGCGTCAGTGGACGTTCCGCACCCTCGGGGACGGCAAACCGGTCTTGGGGAGACCGGAGCCGCAAGGATCCCCGCAACCTCCTGAGGGGAACACAGGATGCACAGACCGTCACTTTTCGCAGCCGGCCTCATGGCCGGCACCTCCGCTCTCGTCGGCGCGTCCGCCGCCGCGCAGGAGGCCGAGGTGCAGGGCACCGCGCCCGTTCCACAGTCCGAAGGCGCGGGCAACGAGATCATCGTCACCGCGCAAAAGCGCGAGCAGCGCCTGATCGACGTGCCGATCTCGATCATCGCCAAGACCGGTGTCGAACTGCAGAACGCAGGCCTCAATGACTTCAACGATATCGCTGCGCGCGTGCCCAATCTTGTCATCAACGAGACGCCCTCCAACAAGCAGATCACGATCCGCGGGATCGGCACGACCGGCAACAGCTTCTCCTTCGAGCAGTCGGTCGCATTGTTCGTCGACGGCATCTATGGCGGGCGCAACCGCCAGTACAATCAGCCTTTCCTCGATATCGAACGCCTCGAAGTGCTGCGCGGGCCGCAGGGCGCGCTGTTTGGTCGCAACACCGGCGCAGGTGCGATTTCGATCACCACGGCGCGTCCGACGCAGGATATGTCTGCCGAAGCCTTCGCCGAATACGAATTCCGCACCGAAAGCTTTAACACGACCGCGATCGTAAATGGCGGACTGACCGACACTCTCGCGATCCGCATCGCTGCGCGCTATGCCGACGAGAACGGCTTTCTCGAGAACACCACGCTCAACCGGGTCGAGCCGCAGACGGAGAACTTCGTAGGGCGCGTCTCGCTGCTCTGGGAAGCGGCGGACAATGTCGAGGTTTTCGGCAAGCTCGAATATTCCGAGGTCGATCTCATCGGCTCGCCCTTCGAATTCGTACGCAGGGGCGAAAGACCGGATTATTCCAAGAATACCGACGACACTCTCGCACCCGAAGGCGACAACGCCGATTCTCTTAACGGCGTGCTGCAGATCGACATCGGGCTCGGCGACCACACCCTGACCGCGATCAGCGGCTATTCGGGCTATGATTTTTCGCAAGCCTTCAACATCCAGGGGCAGAGCCCGACCCGGCTCGTCGCCGCGAACAGCGAGGAATTCACCCAGTGGTCGCAGGAAGTGCGGCTGCTCTCACCCACTGACGGCGCGTTTGATTACGTCGTCGGCGGCTATTACGAATGGAGCGAGTCGCTCGTCGACCGGGCGCAGATCTTCGACTTTCCCCCGCCCTTGTCGCCGCGTACCCCCGACCAGATCGTCGAGCGGCGGTTCGACCAGCAGACCGACGTGCTGTCGGCCTTCGTCCAGGCGAACTGGCGCTTTGCCGACCAGTTTTCGCTGGGCGCCGGGCTGCGCTGGACCCGGATCAGCAAGTCCGCCGAGATCGAAGGCACCACCACCAGCTTCATCGTCCCGCCCGGCGCGCCCGTCCCGCCACCCGGCGCGCTGCCGCGTGTCACGCCGCTTTTCATCAACGGGGAATTCTCGGACAGCACCTTCGCTCCTTCGGCTTCGCTCAACTGGACTCCCGACCGGAACCTGACCGCCTATGCCCGCTATGCCCGCGGCGAGAAGGGCGGAGCGTTCTCCGAATTCCAGGCCGTCACCGAGGACACCTTCCTGCTCGAGCCCGAGTTCTCCGACCTGTTCGAAGTCGGCATCAAGGCCCAGTTCCCCGAAATCCGCGGCTTCCTCAACGTGATTGCCTACACCACCAGTTACCGCGACCTTCAGCGCTCGGTGCAGGTTCCTGAGAACCCGACGGAATTCGTCACCCTGAACGCCGCCGGGGCGCGCACCCGCGGGGTCGAGGTCGAAGGCGGCTTCTCGCCCGTTGAGGGCCTGACAATGTCGGCTGCGGTGGCCTATCTCGATGCGTTCTACACGGACTATCCCGACGGCACCTGCACGCTCGACAACCCGGCTTTCGGGGCACCCACCGGATGCGCCCAGGATCGCTCGGGCGATCGGCTGGAAAATGCGCCCGAATGGACCGGGAATGTCGCGGTCGATTACGACCAGCCGGTGTCCGACACGCTGCGCGTCTTCGGCAATGCCACGCTCAATTTCCAGTCGGACGTCCAGTTCCGGGAATCCGCCGATCCGCTGACGGTGCAGGAAGGCTTCTCGAAGACCGATATCCGCGCAGGTTTCGGAAGCGTGGATCGCGGCTGGGAAGTGGCGCTGCTCGTGCGCAATTTGTTCGAAGAGCGCACCTCCTCCTTGATCTTCCCAACCTTTCCGATCGGTCTGCCGGGCGGACCGTTCGGTCCGCCGAACCCGGTGGCAGGGCCGCCGATCGTTCACCTTCCGGACCCGCTGCGGACCTTCACGCTGCAGGCGCGGATCGCCTTCTGAACCAGGCGTCCTGCACGCTGCGCCCGATCGAGACGGAGCCGCGGGACGCGCTTGTTCGGTTCGATCGGCCGGGAAGGGTTCCCCGGCCCCTCCATCTCCCGGCCAGGCCGGGCGGTCCGCCCGGATCGCCCGGCCACCTTCGTGGCGTAGCAGGGCCGCCGCCATGAATGTTAGGCAGCCCCTTGGCGGGCATTTCTATGCCCGGTGCCGCGGGGCCGCATTCTAGCTTCCTTTCGCATCCGAGACATTCGCGAAAGGAATGAACCATGCGCTTTTCCGTTCTCACTTCTCTATCCGCCATCGCTGCATTCGGCATCGCGCCGCCCGCTCTGGCTGACCAAGTCCATGTCGCGCTCGAGGGCATGGAGGAGAACGAAGGCTCGATCGTCGTATGTCTATGGGACCGTGACGCCAAGTTTCCCAATTGCGAAAAGGGCGAACCGCTCAGAAGAATCGTGCTGCCGGCGAGCGCGCGCTCCGCGACTTTCGAGGGCGTGGCCGCCGGGACCTACGCGGTTTCCGCGTTTCACGATGCGAATGACAACGGCAAGCTCGACACGAACTTCCTGGGGATTCCGCGCGAGGCGGTCGGCCTGTCGAACAATCCAAGGATCATGGGTCCGCCGCGCTTCGATCCGGCCCGTTTCAAGGTCGACGGTCGGACCGACATCACGATCCGCTTCCAGTGACTGGTCACAACTATTGGTCATGGCCTGCGCCCGCGATTTCGTTCCGCTGAAGTTGCAGCGCCGTGGCAATTGTTCCGAATTGTTACTGAAACGCGCCACGGCACAGTGGTCGCAGATTCACTGCAAGTCGGGGCGGCCGATCCATTGGGCCTGTTCTCGACATGGTCGCCGGCCCGGGATGCCGAAGTATGGGGGAGACTGACGTGGCGTTGAAAACTGTTGCAATCGGCCTTTTGGCGAGTTCTTTCCTGTCCCCCGCACTCGCCGCCGCGGCGGAGCCTGCGGAAACCGGCCCGCTGGATGCGGATGCAGGGGCCACGGACCAGCCGCAGGGCGCCGATCGGGCCGATCCGGCAGGGCGGGCCGACGACCCGGACGGCATCATCGTCACCGCCCAGCGGCGCGAACAGAACCTGCGCGACGTGCCGATCTCGATCACGGCGTTTTCCGATGAGGAGATCGAGGCGCGGTCGGTCAACACGATCAGCGAGGCGGTAGGTTTCGCGCCCAATGTCTCGGTCACGGCAGGGCCCAATGGCGGCGACGATGGCGGTTTCTTCATCCGCGGCGTCGGCCAGCTCGACAATTCCATCGCGGTCGACCCGGGTGTTGGCGTCTACATCGACGAGGTCTACATCGCCCGCCTGCAGGCATCCTCGCTCAACCTGCTCGATATCGAGCGGATCGAGGTCCTGCGCGGGCCGCAAGGCACGCTGTTCGGACGAAACACGATTGGCGGCGCGATCAGCGTCGTCACCGCAAAGCCCGATTTCGACGAGTTCTCCGGCCGGGCCCGGGCGATCATAGGGCAGCGCGAAAGGTTCGACCTCGCCACCTCCTTCAACGTCCCGGTGAGCGACAACGCAGCGTTCCGCGCCTCGGCCTTCACCCGCAACCAGACCGGTTTCGGAGAGAATGTCTACACCGGAGAGACGTTCGGCGACATCGAGGATTACGGCGGTCGGCTGCGGTTCCGCTGGCAGCCGGGAAGCCGGCTCGAGATCAATCTCATCGGCGATTATACTGCCGGGCGCGGATCGCCGTCGCACCAGGTCCTGCTCGATTACAATCCCCTCGCCGGGATCGAGGTGCCCGGCGCACCTCCCGGAGGCCCGCCCGGAGGTCCTCCCGGAGGCCCGCCCGGAGGTCCGCCCGGAGGCCCGCCCGGTGGACCGCCCGGTGGCATGATGCCGCCTGCCGGTCCGACCTTCATCCCCGGCGTGTCGCCGACCGGCGTTCCGCTGCCGTTCGATGCCGGGCTGGACCGTTCGAGCGACCTCAGCCAGAACTTCACGTCGATCCCGGCGGTCAACGACATCGACAATGCGGGCATATCGCTCAACGTGACGGCCGATCTCACCGACAATCTGATGCTGCGTTCGATCACCGCGTGGCGCAGTTACGAGGAGGCGACCTTCAACGATTTCGACGGCACCGGATACGTGCTTTACGACAATCGCAGCCGGCTCGACCAGGAGCAGTTCAGCCAGGAATTGCAGCTTGCCGGCAGCGTCGGGGACACGATCGATTTCCTGCTCGGGGCCTATTACTTCAAGGAAGAGATCGCCAACCAGATCGAGCTGTGCACCGGCACAACGGCGCCTAGGCTCGTGGATCGCTGCCTGCGCAGCCGCAACGATATCGGGCTCGATGTCGAATCCTTCGCCCTTTTCGGGCAGGTTTCATGGTTCATCACCGACAGGCTCGAATTGTTTGGCGGAGCTCGCTGGACCGAGGAAACCAAGGATCAGAGCTTCAATTCGGTGCTCGACAACACCGACGGCGTGACGACGGTCCTGCCACCCTTCGTGATGCCCGCACCGGGCACCACCCGTGAGGCCCTGCCCTTCACCGAGGTATCGGCGACCTTCGATGCCTTCACGCCGAAATTCGGGGTGAACTACCGGGTCATTCCCGAAGTCACCGTCTATGCGAGCTATGCGCAGGGCTTCAAGTCGGGCGGCTTTACCGGCAGGCCCAGCAATGCCGAGATCCTGCCCTATGACCCGGAAATCGCTACCACTTACGAAGCGGGCATCAAGACGCTGCTCCTGAATGGCGATCTCAGGGTCAATGCGGCGGCGTTCCATTCGGATTACGAGGACATCCAGCTCCTCGTCTTCACGCCGATCAGCGGTCTGTTCGAGACCCGCAATGCCGGCGATGCCGAGATCAGGGGCTTCGAACTCGAAGCCAATGCCAGCCTCGGCGAACGGATCACGGTCTACGGATCGCTCGGCTACATCGATGCGGAATACACCCGCCTGAGCGATCAGGTCGCGAACATCACGCTCGACACGCCGCTGCCCTTGACGCCGGAATGGACCTATTCGCTCGGCGCGCAATACACCCAGCCCTTGCCGGACGACCTTGGCAAGCTGCTGTTTCGGGCGGATTTCAACGGACGGTCGAGCTTCTCCTACCAGCTCGAGGCTGACCCGCTCGAGATCGAGGACGGGTTCGACATTCTCAATGTCCGCGCCAGTTACCTGACGCCTTCGGGCGACCTCGAAGTCTCGTTCTTCATCACGAACGTGACCGACGAGCGCTTCTTTACCAACATGCAGGACACGTTGGCGGGCAATGGCACGGCCTTTGGCGGAATCGGGGAACCGTTCGAATGGGGTCTCGAGGTGGACGTGCGGTTCTGATGGGAGAACGAAGGTGAGCGGGAATCTGGTCGTGACGCGGTATCACGGGCTGGTCGTGGCGATGCACTGGCTGGTCGCCTTGCTGGTGGTCGCGAACCTGGCGGCCGGTCTCCTTGTGCTCGAAGCGATCCCGAACGACGATCCGCAAAAGCCTGAAGTGCTGCGGTTGCACATGGCGACGGGGCTGGCGATCCTGATTTTGATGGCGGTGCGCCTGATTGCCCGCATCTTCACCAAGTCGCCGCCCTCGCCGCATGAAAGCGCGCCCTTGCGCTGGCTTGCGCGGCTCAATCACTGGGCGCTCTATCTCGTCGTCATCGCGATGCTTTCGACCGGGCTCGGCATGGCCCAGATGGGCGACTTGTTTCCGCTGCTCGAAGGTGCCGGTGTCACCCTTCCCGCGAGCTTCGAGGAGCTGCCCCCCTATGCCGGGCACGTCCTGTTCAGCAGCGTGCTGATAGCGCTGGTGGCACTGCATCTCGGTGGTGTGATCTATCACCATGCGCGCGGCGAGAACCTTCTTGCGCGTATGTGGTTCGGCTCCCGCCGGAAGGGGGACGGTCCGGTGCTCGGCCGACCGGCTCGAGGCGGATCGTGAAAGGCGGGGCCCCGGCAAGGCGCGACGCGCTGCGCATCAGGCTCGGCATCGCCCTGCTGGTGCTCTCGGGCGTGATGACCGTCACCGGCCTTGCCCTGCGCGGCCCCAATCCGGTCGATGGCCACGGGCTCGACGTGACGGCGTTCGTCGAGGTCTCGCTCGCATCGACCCATGCGCTGACCTGGGCGATCCTGCTCTCCAACCTCACCTTGCAGATCTTCGCGTGGATGGCGCTCTGGGCGTTCGTGCGCGGCACGCGGGAGGAGCCGCTCGCATTCTGGGGCATGGTGCTGAGCATTGCGGGCAATGGACTGTTCCTGCCGATCGCCGGGATCGTCGCGCTTACCGCGCCGATGGTCGCCCGGCTCTACACGCAAGGAAACGAGGCCGTCATCGCCATCGCCGACAGCGCGATCTTCGGCCCCCTGGCCCTGCCGTTCCTGATCGCCTCGGCCTTCGCCTTGCTGTTCGGCGCGGCGCTTACCTCGCTGGTGCTCTGGCGCTCGCCATTGCTGCCGCGGTGGACCGCGATCCCCTATTTCCTGCACGGCCTGTGCCTGACCTTCTTCGCGCAGGTCCATTTCGCGCTCGAATTCAGCGGCGGTCCGCTGCTCCTCGCGAGCGCGCTCGGCATTGCGGTCGCGGTATGGCGTCATACCGGCTCGATCGGCCCGGCCCCGCACGAAGCACGGGCCTCCTTCTCGCCGGGGGCGCACTAGCAGGAGAACGGCCATGATCAGCTTCGACCTCACCGACGAACAGCGCATGCTGCAGCAGACCGCGCGCGATTTCGCTGCTTCCGCGATCGTCCCGTGCGCGGAGCGTATCCGGAAGGCCGAAGGCGAGATCGACCCGTGGCAGGAGGTGCGCCCGGTCTTCCTGCACGCCGCGGAGCTGGGCTTCACCAAGCTGCTCCTGCCCGAGGAGCATGGCGGCGTCGGGGGCAGCGCGCTCGACCATGTGGTGGTGATGGAGGAACTGGGCGCTGCCGATCATGGCATCGCCGCGACCTATCTCAACATCTCCGCCACTGCGCCGCTCATCATCCTGCATGGCGGGACGGATGCGCAGCGCGCTGCGTGGCTACCCGAAATCGCGAATGCCGACGATTTCGTCCTGGCGAGCGCGTCGAGCGAGCCGGATGTCGCGGGCGCGGACAGCTTCTGCCCATCGCCAGACCCACGCATCGGGCTGAAGAGCACCGCGACGCGCGAAGGCGACGAATACGTGCTCAACGGGGCAAAGTCCGGTTTCTCGACCAATGCCGGCGCGGCGCGGGGTTATTTCGTGATGGCACGCACGGACCTTGCGAAACCGGCGCGCGAGAGCACGGCAATGTTCTTCGTTCCCGCCGACACGCCCGGTCTTACCGTCGGCAAGCGCACGCGCCTTTCCGGCTGGGAGACCGCCTGCCAGGCCGAGGTCATCCTGGAGGATGTGCGCATTCCGGCAGATCGCCGCGTGGGCGGCGAGGGCAGCGATGCGGGCATGATCTTCTTCCGCATCCTGCCCTATCTCGCCTCGGGCTTCGCCGCGACCTTCGTCGGGCTCGCGCGTGCGGCCTTCGACCTTGCCTTTGCCTATGCCCATGAGAGGGTAAGCTGGGGTCAGCCGATCATCGAGCACCAGGCGGTCTCCCTCAAGCTCGCCGACATGGCGGTCGAGATCGAGGCCGCCCGGCTGATGGTCTGGCGTGCCGCGGCGGCGGCCGATGCGGGCGATCCGCGTGCGGGCATGCTCTATGCCCCGGCCGCGAAGACGCTGGCGGTCGACACAGCGATCCGCTGCGCCGAGCGAGCGGTGAAGATCCTCGGATCCTACGGCATCACCCGCGAATACCCGGCCGCGCGGATGCTGAACGATGCGTGGATCGGAGACAGCTGCGACGGCACGCGCGACGTGCTGCGACTGAATATCGTCCAGGCCATGCGCATGGCCGCCGCCGGCGGTCCGCCACCGGGCCACTGAATGCATTTCGAACGCCGCGCGGATGCGGCGCCCCTGACTTTCTCTTGCAAACGGAGAGCGCGATGATCCTAGTCACCGGACCCAACGGGAATGTCGGCACCGAACTGGTGCGGATGCTCGCCGCGCAGGAAGACCTGCCCTACAAGGTCGCCGCCCACACGCCCGAAAAGATCGACCGGCTGTATGGGACGCATGTTCCGCGCGTGCACTTCAATTTCGCCGACCGGTCGACCTGGGACGCGGCGCTTGAAGGCGTGACGACGGTATTCCTCCTCTATCCCCTGCCCCATCCGCGCACGGTCGAAACCTGGATGCTGCCTTTCGTCGAAGCGATGGCGGAGGCAGGCGTCGAGCACATTGTCTACATATCGGTACCGACAGCCGCCGACACCAAGGTCGTGCCGCATTACAAGGTCGAACGCGCGATCGAGGCGAGCGGTGTGTCCTACACCCTGCTGCGCGCCGCGTTCTTTTCACAGAACCTGTGCCGTGACATCACAACCCATGCGGTCGATATCGCCAAGCACGATCAGATCTACATTCCAGCCGGCAAGGGCGTTACCAGCTTCATCGATTCGCGCGATGTCGCCGAACTCGCGCTCAATGTCATGCGGACACCCGAACAGCACCGCGACACGGCCTATGTCGTGACCGGACCGGAAAAGCTCGATTTCCATCAGGTCGCCGACATCTTCACCGAAGTCCTCGGCCGCAAGATCACCTATGCCGAACCCTCGATCCTCGGTTTCTGGCTGCGGGTGGGGCCGCGCGTGACGTGGGACACGCTGCTGTTCATGACGATCGTCTATGCGCTCACTCGCTATGGCAAGAACGCCCCGATGACCGATACGCTGGGAGAATTGCTCGGGCGACCGCCGCGCACGATGCGCGATTTCGTCGAGGATTACCGCGACCGTTTCACTGGCGAAGCGGCGACGAAATCGTCCAAGGTGGCCACGCCCGGCGTCATGAAAAAGGTGTCGTGACACGAAGTCGGGCGGAGAAATCGGGGATCGGCGAGCCTTGCGATGGCCCGAGGTGCACGCCTCGTCAGCGAGGACCGTCGAGCCAGCGATAGGAGCCGTCCTCACGGCTGCGCCGGCCCTTTTCCAGTTCGCCATTGGCATCGAACCAGCCGGCATCGACCGGCTTTTCGGCGCCCCAGTCCATCAGCTCGCCATGTTCGGCAAGGCGCCATTGCCCGCCCCGGCGTTCGGCGCGGCCGACATAGCGTCCGAAAACCTCGAGTTCGCTGCCCTTTTCCTTCTGCCAGTGCCACGTGCGGACATAGGCTTCGTAGCCCATGCTGTCGCCGTCCGGCGCCATCACGATATTCGCGACATCATGCCGCGTAGCCGCGAACATGCCCATGAAACCCAGCGCGACCTCGACGAAGCCTTCGGTGTCTCCGCTGTAGATCGTGCCGAGCGTGATCCGTGCATCGGACCAGAACGCACCCCGGATCAGATCGCCGTCCAGCCGGTCGGCCCCGCGTGCATAGCGGTAGATCGCCTGTCGCACGCTTTCATGGTCGGATGTCGTCAAGCCTCTTTCTCCCTCAGACGATAGCGTTGGACCTTGCCGGTAGCGGTCTTGGGCAGCTCACCCACGAATTCGACTGCGCGCGGATATTTGTAGGGCGCGATAGTCGCCTTCACATGATCCTGCAGGGCCTTGGCAAGCGCTCCGTCGCCCTCGCCCGCGGCGCACACGACATAGGCTTTCACGATCATTCCGCGGTCTGGATCGGGCGCTGCGACCACCGCGCATTCGGCCACCGCATCATGGGTCAGGAGCGCGTTTTCGACCTCGGGCGCAGCGATGTTGTAGCCGGAGGAGACGATGATGTCGTCGGAACGGGAGACGTAGTGAAAATAGCCCTCCCGATCGAGCCGGTAGGTGTCCCCGGTCACGTTCCAGCCGCCGATGACGTAACTGGCCTGGCGCGGATCGTCGAGATAGCGGCATCCGGTCGGCCCGCGCACGGCGAGCCGGCCTTCGCCCTCCTTCATCGGATTGTCGTTCCCGTCGAGCACGCAGGCCTCGTAGCCCGGCACGACCTTCCCCGTCGCACCCGGCACGATATCGTCGCCCGCAGCAGAAATGAAGATATGCATCATCTCGGTCGCGCCGATCCCGTTGACGAGCCGGTGGCCGGTGGCCTTCTCCCACGCATCGTAGATCGCCGGGGGCAGGTGTTCGCCTGCGGACACGCATGTCGTAAGAGTGGACACGTCCTGTCCGGCTAGATGCGGCAGCATTGCCTTGTAGGCGGTCGGTGCGGTGAACAAGAGGTTCACCCGGTGGCGGCCGATCGCGGCGAGCAGGTCCGGGGGGCTACCCTTTTCGAGTGTGACCGATGTCCCCAGAAAGCGGAACGGGAAGAGCACCAGCGCGCCGAGCCCGAAAGTGAAGGCAATGGGCGGCGATCCGCACCACCGCATGCCCGGCTCGGGCTGCAGCACATGTCGGGCGAAGCTGTCGGCCGGGGCCAGCAGCGACCGATGGTCATGAACGCACCCTTTCGGCTGGCCGGTCGTGCCCGATGTGAACGCGATCAGCGCCGGGTCGTCCCCGCGCGTCATGACCGGCGAGAAACCCGCCTCAAGGCTCGCGATCAGCGTTTCGAGCGCGCCCGTCCCGGCATCGCCATCGAATGTCGCGGTCCAGCGCAAATCCTCGGCCGCATCGGCCGCATGGCGCCAGTCCTGGAGCGTGCGTGCATCGACCAGCGCATGGGTAACACGCCCCTTGGCAAGGATCGGCCCGAGTTCAGCGCTTCGCAGCATCGGCATCGTCGTGACGGCGACCCCGCCGGCCTTGAGCACGCCGAACCAGCAGGCGATCAGCATGCAGGTGTTCGGGCCTCGCAGAAGGACCCGGTTGCCGGGCACGAGCCTGCCGTCCTCGACCAGCAGCCGGGCGATGCGGTCGGACAGATCCCTCATCTCGGAATAGGTCCAGCTGCCCGCATCGTTGAGAACAGCGATCCTGTCGCCCTCGCCCGCTTCGCAGGCCTTGTCGAGCAAGTCGACCGCCGCATTCAGCCGATCTGGATATTGCAGTTCGGGCAGGTCGAATTGCAATCGCGGCCAGCTGGCGGGATCGGGCAGGCGTTCGCGCACGAAGGGGTCGGTGAGATGCTCCACGCCACCAAGACTACGTATGTGTGCCATGCGCGAGGAATGAAAAACGCGTCCGCGCCTCCAAACCAATTCTTATGTGCTAACCAAATCTTATGGGTCGGGCCGCCGAAATACGCTTGGCCGCCGGCATGCAAGACCGCACTGTCTCGCCCCGAGGAGACATCGCGATGATCAGCTTCACCCCGACCGAGGAACAGGATCAGCTGGCGCGAACCGCGCGCGGCTTTGCCGAGCGGCATGTCCGCCCGCTGGTCGAGCGGATCAAGCACGAAGGCGCGCCGGACGATCCCTGGCCGCATGTGAAACCGGTGTTCGAGGAAGGCGCCGCACTCGGCTTCACGCGGATGTTCGTGCCCGAGGAACTGGGCGGGCTCGGAGGCTCATGCCTCGATGCGGTGCTGGTGATGGAGGAACTGGGCGCGGCCGATGTCGGGATCGCGTCCGACTATTTCGCGCTGACCGCCTGCATGCCGCTGATGGCTGCGCGCGCGGGCGGGTCCTCGGGCGAGGCATTCGTGAAGCGTTTCGCCCAAAGCCCTTCGATGGTTCTGGCAGGCGCGCAGTCGGAGCCCGATGTCGCGGGATCGGAATTGATGATGGCGGGGCCGGATGCAGCCTTCGGCCCGAAACTGTCCGCGCGCGAGACGGAGGATGGCTGGGTCCTGTCGGGGCGCAAGTCGGCCTTCATTACCAATGCGGGTGCGGCCGATGCCTATTTCATCCTCGCCCGGACCGATCCCGAACAGCCGGTCTTCTCGGGCCT
>JGI12210J13797_10004653_pt1 | contig 13320 bp, 16 predicted proteins | sample ElkSlonscriptome_3_FD_13797 | JGI IMG/M metagenome (IMG submission 13797)
AAGCATCGAAAAAGCCAAAGAGGTCGTATAAAAGGTAGCGCGACTCGCGGCAATACGGTCGTTTTCGGTGATTACGGCATCCAGTCTCTCGAGGCCGGATGGATCAAAGCCACTACGATCGAAGCCGGACGAATCGCGGCCCAACAGTACGTCCGTGGCGAAGGCAAGCTTTACATTCGCATTTTCCCCGACAAGTCCGTGACCAGCACACCGCTGGAAACTCGGATGGGGAAAGGGAAGGGAGAGCCTGACTTCTGGGCCGCGACCGTGCGACCGGGAACCGTTTTATACGAACTCGGCGGTGTAACCGAACAGCAGGCCAAGGTTTGCTTCGCCCGATTGGCGAGCAAGATGCCGGTGAAGGTGCGATTCGTCGAGAGGCGACCGGCCTAGGTCCGGTCGGACCTGTCGAGATCGAGCCTGTTGAGACAAGGCCTGTTAAGAACGGGCCGGTCGAGACCGGCAGCCTGGCGACGATTGATTGAACCCCTCGAAATTCGAACTTTCCTGTTCCCCCCATGACCATACTGACCGAACTCCGCGAGATGAGCGACGAGCAATTGGAGGCGACCGCCAAGGACGCCGCTGAGACGTTGTTCCGACTGCGGTTTCAATCTCAATCCGAACGGCTCAATACGCCCAGCGAAATTCGCAAGAATCGCCGTTTGATCGCTCGGATTAAAACCATTCAGACTGAGCGTAAGACGGCGGCCTCCAGCTGATCGCGTCTGTTCGTCAACCTCACCCAGCCCGATTCATATTCCCACGTCTTCTGCACCATGCCTAAACGCGTCGTAGCCGGAATCGTAACCAGCGACAAAATGAGCAAGACGCGTCGCGTCGAGATCAATCGCGTGGTCAAGCACCCGAAGTACAAGAAATACGTCCGTCGCCGGACGGTGTGCCACGTCCATGACGAGAATGAAGATTCGTCATTGGGCGACCGGGTGGAGATCATCGAATCCGAACCGTTGAGCAAGACGAAGCGTTGGCGTTTGGTTCGGGTGTTGGAGAAGAGCACCGCGGTGGACGTGGTCGCACTGCGGGCTGCCCGCAAGGCGGCGGCGGAAGCCGAGCAAATCGAATCGAAGCAAAGTGAAGGCGAAGCCGCCTCGCCGGCCCAGACCAGTTAGCAATTCGTTCGAGCGGATCGGTGGGTTCCAGGCATCAGTGGCCTGGCCCGGACGTTCCGCTCCGCCACGCCCGGCATCGGCGGTTCCGTCCTATCGTTCATCGTTCACCTGGCCGTTTAGTTTCCACCCATGATCCAACAAGAAACCCGTCTCGATGTGGCCGACAATACCGGTGCCCGCGAGGTGATGTGCATCAAAGTCCTCGGCGGCAGTCGCCGACGCTTCGCCACGATCGGAGACGTGATCGTGTGTAGCGTCAAGAGTGTGATTCCCGGCAGCGAGGTCAAGAAGAAGTCGGTGGTCCGTGCGGTGATCGTACGAACCAAGCAGCCGACACGTCGGCCCGACGGCAGTTATATTCGGTTCGATTCCAACGCCGTGGTCCTCATCGATAAAGACAAGGCTCCTCGTGGGACTCGGATTTTTGGTGCGGTGGCTCGCGAGCTCCGCGATGCCAACTTCATGAAAATCGTCAGTTTGGCCAACGAGGTGGTGTAACGGGTGCCGCGGATGCGGCGTCGCCTCACTTGTTGGGTCGGTATCGCAGGGCTGGGTAGCCCCGAACATTTTTGCCCGCACCAGATTTCCATCGCAAAACAATCATCGTTTAGTACGACATTATGAAATTTCGAATCAACGACGAAGTGATCGTCATCGCCGGAGCCGACAAGGGGAGTCGCGGGAAGATCTTGAAGATCGACCGCGAGGCCGACAAGGTCGTCGTCGAGGGTGTCGGGCGGGTGTGGAAGCACGTGCGACAAAGCCAGAAGAATCCCCAAGGCGGCCGTTTGAATAAAGAGATGCCGATTAGCGTCAGCAACGTCATGCTGGTTGACCCGAGCAGCGGCAAGCGGACCCGGATCGGTATTCGTTACCTGCCCGATGGCAGCAAGGAGCGTTTCGCGAAAGCGAGCGGTCAGAGTTTGGGTCAAGTATCACCAGCCAAGACAGCGCGGGCCGCCAAGACGTAGTCGTCGCCGGTCCGGGGCCGGCCCCCGTCGCACCGTGTCAGTCCTGCCATCCCCGTCAGCCAATCATTCCATCCGTCGATTCTGTCTCATGTCCACCGATAAGCCACGACTGCAAGCTCGCTACGAGGAAACGATCCGCGGCGCGATGAAGGAGAAGTACGGGTACAGCAACCCGCACCAAATCCCCGCGCTGGAGAAGATCACGTTGAACATGGGCGTCGGGGCGGCGGTCGGCGACAAGAAAATCCTTGACTTAGCGATTGATTCGATGACCCAGATCGCCGGCCAGAAACCGGTCGTGACGGTTGCTCGAAAGTCGATCGCCAGTTTCCGACTCCGCGAGGGCATGCCGATCGGTTGCTCGGTGACGCTTCGACGTCAGCGGATGTATGAGTTCCTGGATCGACTGATCTCGGTGGCTCTGCCGCGTGTTCGCGACTTTCGCGGGATCAACCGCAATGCGTTCGACGGCAACGGGAACTACACGCTGGGGCTGACCGAGCAGTTGGTCTTTCCCGAGCTGAATCCTGACAAATTCACACGGCAGCAGGGGATGAACCTTTCGTTCGTCACCTCGGCCAAGACGAACGACGAGGCACGCGATCTTCTCGAACTGTTCGGGATGCCTTTTAAACAAGCCAAACAGAAGGCGGGGGCTGCGTAGGCCCAGCCGGATCACGGCGATCGGCTTCCCGGGATGAGTGAGGGGAGGCCGAACGATTGCAATGACCGTTTTATACTTTTACACCCGTTTTTCCTGGCATTACGCCTACTCCGTTCAACGCAGGTCCATTCGTGGCAAGCAAGTCCAAAGTCGCCAAAGCGAACCGCAAGCCGAAGTTCAGCTCTCGAAAAGAGAACCGTTGCAAGTTTTGCGGAAGGCCGCGAAGCGTGTATCGCAAGTTCGGCTTGTGTCGGATTTGTTTTCGTGAGAATGCCAACGCCGGTTTGATTCCTGGCGTTCGCAAGGCCAGTTGGTGAGTTTGGAAGAGTAAAGGGGAACCCACAGCCATGATGACCGATCCGATCGCCGACATGCTCACTCGAATCCGCAACGCGGTACGTGTCGAGCGGCCTTTTGTTGATATTCCGTCCAGCCGCGTCAAACGCGGTATTGCCGACGTGCTGAAGCGCGAAGGTTTTATCTGGGACTGGAAAGAGGAGGCAGCCGAACCGGTCGCCCAGTTGCGTTTGGAACTGAAGTACGGACCCAACGGCGAACGCGTGATCCAAACGATCAAGCGGATCAGTAAGCCGGGGCGACGGTTGTACACTCGCAGCAAAGAGTTGAAACCCGTCCTGGGCGGATTAGGCATTCGTATTATTAGCACCAGCCGGGGCGTGATTAGCGACCGCGAGGCTCGACGCGATAAGATCGGCGGCGAAGTCCTCTGCGAAGTTTCCTGATTCGTCCCCGCGGGTTTGTAGGACCCGCGTTTCTTTACCTTCACCCTTTCCGAATTTGTACCAGTTTCGCCATGAGCCGCATCGGTAAAAAGCCAGTCGCGATACCCGCGGGCGTTCAGATCGCGATCAATGACCGTGTGATCGATGTCGAAGGTCCGAAGGGTAAGCTTTCGTTCAAGCATCGTTCGGAAGTGACGGTATCGGTCGAGGAGGGTTCCAACGAGGTGGTCGTCACTCGCCGAGACGAGACCCGCCCCTCCCGCGAGTTGCACGGACTGACACGGGCGATCATCGCCAATATGATCGTTGGTGTGACGCAGGGTTACGAGAAACGACTGGAAGTGGTCGGCGTCGGTTACCTCGCCTCGATCAGCGGCGACACGTTGCAGTTGCGGGTCGGTTACGCCAACGAATTGCATCGCAAAATCCCCGCCGATTTAACGGTCACCTGCCCTGACCAGACGCACGTGGTGATCCAGGGGTGCGACAAGCAGCGGGTCGGCCAATTTGCCGCCGAGGTTCGCTCGCTGCGTAAGCCGGAGCCGTACAAAGGCAAGGGCGTTCGTTATCAGGGCGAGCAGGTTAAGATCAAGCCGGGTAAATCGGCGACCAAGTAATTTTCAGCGACGTCCCGTTGCGACGGTTCCCAGACATCCCTTTTTCACTTTACAAAGCCGATTCGCGTCTCGCGTGGATGGTCTCCCATGGATAAGAATAAGAAACTACAGAGCAAGCGGCTTCGACGTCGTCGCCACGTCCGCAGTAAAATGCGTGGCAGTGCCGAAAAACCTCGGCTGTGTATCTATCGATCGCTGAAGCACTTCGCCTGCCAGTTGATCGATGACGAAGCGGGAAAGACCGTCGTCAGCGCGAGCACCCGCGACCAGGGGTTGCGGGACCAGGTCAAGCACGGCGGCAACTGCGATGCGGCGGCCTTAATCGGTAAAGCGATCGCGGAGAAGGCCACGTCGGCCGGCGTGCAGGTCGCTCAATTGGACCGAGGTCACAACAAGTATCACGGACGTGTCAAAGCGTTTGCCGATGCGGCCCGCGAGGCCGGGTTGCAGTTCTAACGTATTCTTCCATTTTCGTGGCTCTAGCGAGCGTCCCCTGCGTCGACGGCCGCGTGCCACGTTTTCCTTCGAACATTCGATCGTCTCATGAGTAACGCTCGCAACAAACGCAAAGGCGACGACTCCGGTCTGGCCAATGATCTGCTCGACCGCGTGGTCAAAATCAAGCGATGTGCCGCCGTGGTCAAGGGTGGCCGTCGATTCAGCTTCGCCGCGATGGTCGTGGTCGGTAACGGCAAGGGCGAGGTCGGTTGGGGGTACGGTAAAGCCAACGAAGTGCCCCCGAGTGTGCAGAAGGCTCAGAAGCAAGCGAGCCGCAGCATGATTCACGTGCCGCTGGTCGAAGGCAGTATCCCGCACCAGGTGTGGGGTCACTACGGCGCGGCGAAGGTGTTGTTGATTCCAGCTGGGGCTGGTACCGGGATCATCGCCGGCCAAGCGGTGCGGGCCGTTTGTGAAGCGTGCGGAATTCACGACATCCTGACGAAGTCGTACGGGACCAATAACCCGGTTACTTTGGTCAAAGCCACCATCGACGCGATGAGCAAGTTGCGGACGCGTGAGCAGGTCGCCGCGTTGCGGGGAATGCAAATCGACGAGCTTCTCGAGGCCCACTAGAGCTGCCCGCGTTATCACCTGCTGATTTCCCCATAGTCCTTCCGGCCCACCGGCCTTTTCCATTCAGCTTTTCAGTCATGCAACTCAACGACGTCCACCGCGGGATTACGAAACACCGCAAACGAAAACGCATCGGTCGTGGCCCGGGCAGTGGAACCGGCAAAACGTCCGGTCGCGGCCATAAGGGGCACAAGAGCCGCAGCGGTTACTCTCGGAAGCCCAACTTCCAAGGCGGGGCGATGCCGATGTTCCGTCGCGTACCCAAACGCGGGTTCAATAATCGCTGGGCGATTACTGTCCTGGCGGTTAACGTCGGGAAGTTGAATGACGCCTTCGCCGATGGTGACGAAGTGACCCTGGAGGCGCTGGCGAAGAAAAACCTGGCAAAGGGAACCTTCGACGAGATCAAAATCCTCGGCGATGGCGAGCTGACGAAAAAGTTGACCGTCAAGGCGCACCGGTTCAGCAAGTCGGCGGAGGAAAAAATCCAGCAGGCCGGTGGCACGGTTGAAAAACTAGTCGCCCGCCGTACGCCCGAGCAACGTGTGGCGGATCTGAAAGCGGACGCAGGAACTTAGTTAGCTGATCCGGGCGAAAGTGACCGCTTGCAATTGCCGCGGACGAAACCAGCCTCGCATGACGGCAACCGCATGCTTCGCTGACCGTCGCCTCGTGCCAGCAAGCCGGTCGAATTCGCACGGTCGCTGGCCGGCGGCCAACAGTTTATATAGACGGAGCAGGCGAGCAGGTTTCGTTTCACCGTCGGGGCAGATCGGTCGTGTGCCGGATCTGCCTCCGGCTGCTTCAACCCCTCATATTTTCCTCTCGCCGTCATGGCGTTCCGCCGCTAGACTCTGCGGCGGAAGCGTGGCTGAGGAACCGGTCGGGCCCCTTCAACCTCAGTACGATCACAGAAACGACAACGGACGGATCGATGTTTGAAAAGCTCCGCATCATTTTTTCTATTCCCGAGTTGCGGAAAAAGGTGCTTTTGACGATCGGGCTGCTAGCGGTCTATCGCATCGGTTTTCACATTCCGTTGCCGATGATCGCCACGGACCTGGAGGATGCGGCGGGCGGCGGCGCGGCTGATTTTTTTGAAAAGGTCAGTGTGTTCGCGGCCAGCGACCTGCGACAGGCGACGATCTTCGGCCTAGGCATCATGCCCTACATTTCGGCTTCGATCATTTTTCAGTTGCTCGGCAGCGTCTACAAGCCGCTCGAGGAGTTGAAGAAAGAGGGCGAGGCGGGGCGCAAGAAGTTAAACGAGTACACGCGTTATCTAACGGTGGCGATCTGCTTGGTACAGAGTTACATGTACCTCAAGTTCATGGTGATGGCTGGCAGCGGGGGTCAGAGCGGCATCAACCCCAACTTCATGAACGCCGAGGGCGAATTGTTCTTCGGCTGGCAGGTCGTTGCGGTGATGGTGATGACCACCGGGACCGTTTTCCTGATGTGGTTGGGCGAGCAGATTGACGAATACGGCATCGGCAACGGGATCAGCTTGCTGATCATGGCCGGGATTTTGGCTCAGATGCCGAAGGCGCTTTACGAATTAGTGTTGGGCATGAAGCCGGAACTGACCGGCTTGGCGAAGGGGCAGACGGGGATCGAAACTTTGATCATCCTTGCCATCCTGTTTGTGGTGGTCGTGTTCGGGGTGGTGTTCATCACGTTGGGTCAGAGAAAGATCCCGACGCAGTCGGCGAAGTTCACCCGCGGCCGTCGGGTCTACGGCGGGACTCGCCAGTTCTTGCCGCTCCGAATCAATCAAGCGGGCGTGATGCCGATCATTTTCGCCAGCAGTCTGCTCATGATTCCCGGTGTGCTGTTCGGGTTCATGGCCGGATATTTTGAATCCGGGGGCACGCTGTTTAACGGTTTGAACCTGGTCAGTCTGACGATGAGCGATCAGACCTCGTACTTCTTTAACCTGTTGTATGTCGCGCTGATTTTCTTCTTCTGTTATTTTTGGACGGCAATCACGTTCAATCCGAAGGAGATGAGTGACAACCTACGCGATTCGGGGACCTTTATTCCCGGCTACCGGCCCGGTCGGCGAACCACCGATTATTTGGAAAAGGTGATGGTTCGGATCACTTACGTCGGGGCTGCGTTCTTGGGCATGATCGCGATTGTTCCGACGATTGTGTACGGGTCCCTGGGTGTGCCCTATTCGATCGCTGGTTTTTATGGCGGGACCGGGTTGCTGATCGCGGTCAGCGTCGCGTTTGACTTAGTTCAAAAGATCGACAGTCACCTGGTGATGCGTAACTACCGCGGCCTCCTGGAAGGTGCCGGCGGCGGTACGGCGCCGGCTGTCTAGTCGGCAACGACGTGCGGTTCGAATTTGCCGCTGATGGTGAATTCGGTCGAGGGAGGGCGGCATTGAGGGTATTGCTAATCGGCCCGCCCGGCAGTGGAAAAGGGACGCAGGCGAAGCACCTCAGTCGCCGGCTTGACCTGCCCCACATTTCGACCGGCGAAATGCTCCGAGCACACGACCCTGGTAGCGAGGCCGAGCGGCAATTACGGCGTCGCATCGATCAGGGGCAATTCGCCCCGGATGAGTTGATGCTTCGCTGGATCGCCGAGCGGCTGGAGCGAGCCGATTGCAGCCCCGGTTATCTGCTCGACGGCTTTCCGCGGACGATGGTGCAGGCCGAGGCATTTGACCGACAGCTTGCTAGCCTCGGGCATCAGCTCGATCACGTCCTCCATTTGGACGTTGACCTTCCGACACTGACGGCTCGGCTTCTGGCACGTCATCGGACCGAATGCCGGTCCGATGACGTACGTCGGACGATTTCCTGCCGATTTGATCTCTACCGTCACCGGACCGAGCCGTTGCTGGAATACTACTGCGACCGCAAGCTTGTCAGGCAGGTAGCCGGGGATGGGACGCCTGATCAAGTTTTCCAGCGAATTCTGGCTGGGATGGGCGTCCAAGCCTAGGCGATCGATTCGGCCGGGTCGGCAGGGAATGCTGTAGTCGGAGGTTCGCCCAGGGGCGGAAGCAGCATGGCTGCTATCCAAAGCAGTGTCAGTGCTGGCGGAAACGCGTCGAAAAGTGTGTCTTCGACTAGGCCGCAGATCAGAACGTAAGCCATCAGTCCGCGGATCCAACGCTGGCGAGCGGTCAGAGCGAGCAGAAACGACCAAGCCAACAAGACGACCATCAAGACTGCAGCGGCGATTCCGGACGAGAAAGCCATGTTCAGCAAGATGTTGTGGCAAGCCGTCGCGTTGCGTGACAGGACGCTGGGCGCGCTATCGAATCCCCATCCGACGAATGGTCGTTGCCAAAACCGCTGCAATACCTCCTGCCAAATTTCGGTTCGGCCGGTGATGGAGGTGATTTCGCTGATGTCACCGCTTTTCGTCATGGCTCTTAAGCCCTCTTCGGACAGCGGTCCTGTTCCGGTTAGCAGCGTGAGGCCGAGGACGGCTGCCATGGCGATTGCGATGGCGCCGGCTGACAGGAACAGCCCGCCGCGTCCCCAAAGGCGATCCAGGACCATCCAAATAGCCGCGGCCGTCCCGGCGAGAGCGGCGGTACGGCTGAGGGTCATGAACACGGTCACTAGAATGAAAAGCAGGCTCAAGAGCAGCGGGCCGACACGGTGCGAGCGGCTCGGTGTATCGTCGACGGTGCCCCTTGAGGCAGTTTGAAATGTTGTGGAGACCAGAGTCGCAAACAAGACCAACCCGACGGACAACGCGCTGCGGGCCACGTGATTGGGGTGCCCGAGTCCGCCCATTCTTGCGACGGTGCGTCCGCCCGCAATCGGTTCATAAAACCGGCCCATCTCCGGTGAGGCCAGATATAGCGCCCACGTTCCGATCAGGTAGACCACAGTCCCCGCCAAGACACAGCGGACGGTTGTTCGGATCCCCAGGTGTGCAACCGCTGTGGCCAAGAAAGCGAGATAGCCGCAGTAGATCAGCGAAGCCGCGCGGCTGATCGTCGCGGCTTCAGGGGTGGCGAATACGCTGGTGGCAACAAACACGAGTCCGAGCAGGACCAAGCCGACCCCGGGTATCGAGGCAAGCAAGCGTCGCGGTCCGGCACTGAATAGCAGGCCGATGGCGCCACACGATGTGACCGCCGCGGCGATTGCCAACTTGACTGCTGTTGGCCACTTCACCGTGCTGTTGGCGCGGTCGAAACTAGGGTCCGTCTTGAATTCGATCGGATTGAAAGCGGCGGCGGCGAACAGGACGCCGCATAGCAGGATGGTCCAAAGCGACCAGGCCGGGGCGGCGTCAACCGCAAAGGGATCCGATGATCGATCGCGGAGGTAAGGCAAACTCGACTCGGCAGCGGCCGGAACACGAGGCGCACCTCCAAATGCTTGCCAGGGTGAGCCTTTCCGGTTTGACGTCGTCACGGAATTGAGTGGCTAACGGTGATGCGCGCGAGCGATTTAGGCATGGCGGTGGTGTTCAAACAATTGGCTAGCGACGATTCGTTTCGGGAGGGTTGCCTTGCCGGATGAGCTGAATTCCCCGGAAACCCTTTCCAGTGCTTTGTCCAGATTCACCATTAGGGTTAGCCGAATGGCGTTCGCCACGGTTCCGTAGCGAAAACCGGGGCGAGCGCCCGATGGCTGATACTTGCGACCTGAACATTGAAGGTTGACGAATCACTAGTGTGAATCGCGGCCCACCAAATGTCTAGCTTCGGCGATTGGAGGATTGCGGTTACGCGGTGGCTAGCGTGCAGTAATCCGGACGATCCGCAGCAGTGGAGTGCTGGAAGGAGCGCACGATGCGGTCGTTATGCACCAGAAAAACACCGCCCATCTGGAAACCGTCTCCTTCGAGTCTTCCGATACCGTGCCGATGAAGGATGGCGGCGCGGAACCCGTTCCACCACACCGGGCGGCCGAACAGATCGGCAAATCCGCCACGGCGCAGACGGTAGGATCGGTACAACCGGCACTCCGGGTCGCTGATGCGATGGTGATCGCCTAGGCCGTACTGTTGAAAAAAGGCGTGCGTCGCGGGGTCTTCTTGACTCATGTGGACTAGCACGATCGTTGCGTGCCGTTCAACCCTCTCCCGTTGGCGGTGAAGTTCCGCCAACGTCTCTCGGCAGAACGTGCAGCCGCGGTGTCTGAGAAAGACCAAGAGCAGGTGATGATCGCGACTTAATTCGTGAAGGGACCGGCCGTGCTGGGTGTAGGTCGCGGTGTGTGCTTCCTGCAGCGATCCGAACTCGGTGTGCAGGCGGGCGGGTTGGTTTGCGTGTTTAAATGCAGCGTAGAGGATGATCGTAAACGGGACCCACCAAATGAAATCATTCGTGAGGTTCATCCAGAGCCAGGAGTTCGGCAGCCGTCCCGGCGCGTCTGGAGGCAAACGGAGTCCCCACAGCATGCCGAGGGGGCCGAGAATTTTGCCGAGCAGGCCGACCAGCACGATCGGCCAGTGCCGCAACGGGTTTCTGGCGGCAACGGCGTATCCCACGCCATAGACGCCGACAATCATACCGACGCATTGCCAGATGCCCGGGTAACGAGGAGGGGTCAGGCCGGTCCACTCAAACCAATCGTCCGGCCGGGCCACCACCCAGGTTCCCCAAAGCAAGTTGTAGATGGCGGCGGCTGTTAGCACCGCTGCCATCCAACGCGGAAAGGGGGCAGGCCCCTCCTCGGAGGGCAATTCCGGCGGCTCGGTACCGTAACGTTCGGTCGGAGCCGCCTTGGTGAGTAGGGTGTCGGGCATGGTGTCAGAGGCGGACGGTCCGCCTAGAGGAGCCGAGGTGGATCAAGAGTGCTGTATCGGGGTGTCCCGAGCCGGTCGGTCGCCCGCGGCCGGGCGGAGGCGAATTCCGGCTAGCCGAATGCGTTGGTGGAACGCTCCAAGACAGTATTTCCATAGGTCAATAGAAAGGGGGCTGTCGGGTCGTGCGAAAGAATACGGCGGCCCGCAGGCGATCGGACGTTCGAGCGGCCCGGTCCCAATGAATTTGGCAGCCCGGCATCGGTTTCGTGTCGTAGGATTCAACAATCCGCGTCGGGGACGTGCCCCGGTCGCTCGGGCATCGTCCAGACTCTCCGTACCACCACATGTCAGCTGCACTGCGTCCCACCGAAGCCGCCAGCGAACCGGCTGAGACGACCGGGGGATACCAAGCGGAGGCGATGGCTGTCGGCATGGCAGTCATGTTCGCGATGACAGTCTTGGGCCGTGGGATCGGATTCGTTCGCGGCATGGCCTTTTGTCGGTTGATGGACGATACCGAGGTGGGCCAATGGTCGATGGCGTTTGGTTTTATCACTCTAATCACGCCGGTCATGTTGTTGGGAATTCCGGGGGCACTTCCCCGGTTTACCGAGACCTATCGTCTGCGGGGCGAATTGGCGACCTTTGTGCGGCGGATCGCACTTGGTACGGCGGGGTGTACGGCGATGTTCCTCGTTGTCCTGATGCTGGCGCCCGAGTGGTTCGGCTGGATCGTTTTCTTGCAGCCCGAGCGGCTGGATCTGATTCACGCGGTGGCTGCCGCCGTCGTCGGCATGATCACCTACAACTTCGTCAGTGATCTTTGCGGTTCCCTCCGCTTGGTGCGGGTCGTCTCGATGATGCAATTCCTGCAGGGTGTCGGGTTCACCTGCCTCAGCGTGACATGGTTGTTTTGCAACGGGGGACTGATCGGCGTCGTCTGGATGTTCACGCTCGCTTGCTGGATTTCGGCGGTTACCGGCAGTCTTTTGCTGCGGCGGTTCTGGTCGACGGTGCAGCAAGTTTCGCCGCAGGAGGTGGAGGTATCGAGGGCGACAGGCGGGACCGAGTCATCGCTACGGGGGATGATTTGCCGGTTGGCCCCTTATGCCGGCGCGTTGTGGCTGATGAACCTGGTCGGCAATTGTTTTGAGCTGTCCGATCGATACATGATTTTGCATTTCATGCCGACCGCCTCCGATTTGAGTGGCGTGGCGAGTGAGCTAACCGGGCAGGCCGCGGTCGGGCAGTACCATGCCGGGCGGATCATCCCGATGCTGCTGCTCAGTCTTGCGATGATGATCAGCGGCATCTTGCTGCCCTACTTGGCGGCGGATTGGGAACAGCGTCGCGTCGAGAAAGTACAGCAGCGGGTTCGTGACGTATTGACGCTGGTCTCGCTTTCGTTCACCGCCGGCAGTTCGGTGGCGATTCTGGCGGGCCCGTGGGTCTTTGAGGTATTGCTGCAGGGGCGGTACGCCCAAGGGCTTGGTCTGATGCCGATGGCACTCTGTTTCTGTACTTGGTCGGCGATGGTCACCATCGGACAGACTTATCTGTGGACGGTCGAACGTGGAAAATGGGTGCCTTTGGCGATGTTTGCTGGCTTGGTCTCCAATCTGCTGCTGAACGCTCTGCTGCTGCCGCGAATCGGACTGGACGGCGCGGTGATCGCGACCCTCTGCTCCCACGGCGTGGTGATGGTCGGTGTTTGGATTGCGATGTACAAGTGTGGCTATCGCTCGGGAGCCAGTTGGGTTTTGATTTCGCTGTTGCCGTTGACTTTGCTAGCATCGCCAATCGCTTCGATGGGCTTGGCGTTTCTGGTCGCTTGGACGCAGTGGCAGCATCCGCCGACCCGCCAGCGGTGGCTGGAGAGCCTGCCGTCGCGGATACGGTGGGACGCGGCAAGCTAAGCAATTTCCTGGTTGTCGAGGCAGCCATTGGTTGTCAGCATCGCGCCGGCGCTAGAGAATTAGGGAAGGCGGTCGCGCCGACTCCGTTGACGCGGGATGGGGGGCATTCGGAAGACTCTTGCGGAACCAGAGCCATGATAAATTACTGGCGGATCGGCGTTCCTGTCTTGGCCGCCTGTGTCGGCGTAGGATGGTTCGCGACCGTCGCGGATGTCGACTTGGTCAGCGACTTGGTCGAGTTGGCCGGGATCGCGGCACCGGTATGGTTCGTAATCTTGGGCACGTTTCTCTTATGCCTTTTTGTTCCGAAGACGTTTCTTTCGTTAGCGGCCGGCGGGCTGTTCGGCTTCGCCACCGGCAGTCTCGTCCTGATCCTGACCGCGTTGGCTTCCGCGTGGGTGAACTACCACCTGGGGCGATGGTCGCTGCGTCGGAATGACAGTCAGCGTCTGCCGTTGTTGGTTAACGA
>JGI12210J13797_10120159_pt1 | contig 13320 bp, 4 predicted proteins | sample ElkSlonscriptome_3_FD_13797 | JGI IMG/M metagenome (IMG submission 13797)
GGGTATAACACCTTAGCCCTGAGGGCGGTGATCAGAGAATCGGCAGATATGGCGTTGGATTTTGTTTCGGCCACTTCTTCGACATTCTCAAGAAATTCTTTGTCGTCATTTATTGAATCAATCAATTTAGATCTTTCGCTCAGTAAAATGCTGTACCGATCGATCAGCTGAGGATCAGGGTTTTCAGCCACCTCAACTGCCGCTTTATATAGGGCTATTTCGGATGAAAATTTCTTCAGGAGCTCTTCTTTGATCTCCAAACGTTGCACTGCTGCGACCGAAGGGTTCGTCGTCCTTTCAGCCCCTTTTAAGAGGGATGAATACTCAGGAAAAATTGATTCTGTGGTAAATTCTTTTTGAAGCGACTCAGCCATCTCAGGACTGATTTCCGTAAAATTATCCCCTTGTTCACCTGGCGTTGCAACTTGGGGTTCAGTATCTTCATTAATCAACTCAGCATATTGCTGAGCTTCGGAAGAGCGAGGTACAAATTCGACCTTTCCCTCAAGCACCTCTCGATCCTGCCGCAATTCAAGCAATTTGACTCTCCTCATCTCAATTAGGTCTTCTTCGGACACTTCCGAAGAAATACCCTCTGTCATGATTTGGTCAATGTCGGCAATGAGGCCTTCATTCAATTTAATCCGTTGCTCAGCCAGTTCCGGAGCACTCAATCCCGAAATTTCAATCTCGGTAAGTGTCGGCAGATAGTCTCGATCGATTTGACTCACTGTTTTGATGGTTGCCAGCTCGGTCGAGTAATCGACAATCTTGGACTCCAGTCGAGTGATTAGCGCTATGTCTAAGGAATCAACGTCTGCGGCAGCGCGCGCCAAGGCCTCTTGATCAGACCTATCGGCCACTTCTTCACTCCAGTCGTTAATGAGTTCCTGACGTTGTTCTATTTCATTGAGTTTTTGTTCCTTTAATTTTTGATAGTCGGCCAATTGCTCCTCCGCTCCTTCTTCACCACCGGCACCACTTTCAAGCTGTTCTATTGATTCGTCAATGATTGCCACCCAGTCTTCAGCCGCCTCAATCTTAATTTGCTCAGCCTCTATTCGCTTTTCAACAGGAAGGGTCTCGTCGTAATCTGTTTTAAATGGAGTGGACGCTCCCTCATCATTGTCCAAATTACCCGTGTCTTCATTTGCTGACGACACCATACCTTGTTCAGTACTCTGCTTTTCACTCGATGTTTCGGCCACCGCTGTCTCTTTTAAGGGCATCGGGGCTTCTATTCCCTTTCCGTCTCGCTCTGAGTATGCCAAGTCTTCCTGCGTTATTGCAGACACTTGTCCTACCCCTTCCGCATCGCCTAGCTCGGCCGCTTCGGTCTCGGGTTTCGTATCCACCGAGCCACTAATTTGTTCAGCCGTTTGCTCTTGATCAACCCCTAAAGGCGTACCATCGGCAAGCTCTGTGGGGGAAGCAGAACCCTGGTAAGTTTGGCGAAAACTCATCGCCAAGGCCTCGGACCCCATCTCGTCAAATACCTCGGGATGCTCTCGAGTGTACGCTGCAACCGCATCATTATCTATTTCTAATTCGCTTAGGTTTTCGGCAAGAAGCTTCTGATCAGAGTCTGACCAAGCAATGGTCGGTGCTTCCAGGGTTGGAGTCGCAGTCGGATCATTACTTTCGGCAATTTCTGTAAGTATTTCGTATTCTTGGGTCTTATCGTTCGCAAGCAATTGAGCATCCTCAGCCATTTTGAAAGCTCTTTCGGTTTTTCTCTTGGTACTTTCGATATCAGATTCCAAAACGGCAATTTCCTCTTCGATTTCCTTCAAGGCTTTGCCCTTCATCTTTTCGCGCTGGGTTCTTTTCGTGGTGAGCGAAGCACTCATTTTCTCCTGCTGGTCTCGCAGGTATTGAGCTTTGTCCAAGAGTTTTTTAGCTTCTTGCTCTGCTTTAAGACCGGTTCGTCTGATGTCCTGCACGGGCTCGAATCGGTCCTCGACTTTGTCTACGCTTTCTTGGGCCTCTTTTTCAAGCAAAAGGCTCGCATAAATGGCATCGTATTCATTTGAATCTATCGCTTTTCGCAAGGAGTCCACTCTGGCTTTCTCCTCTTGGTATTTTGCCTCGGCTTCGATTGACCGTTCGAAAAGCTCTTCCTTTAAACTCTTTGCGTTCGATGCCTTTCTTAGCGCATTGATTGATTGCATCCTAGCCAATCCCGCCTGATACATCTTTTCGTTTCGCGTATCCTCTTGAAGTGAAGTTGATTCAGTTACGTTTCCCTCGGCAGAACTCTTTTTTTCTTGCGCAGACTTAAAATACTCCTCCGAAATAGTAGCTGCTCCGGCAGCATACTGAGCTGCCAGAATTTGCCGATCCTTTAATTCCTCCACTCGAGCTTCGGCTTCTTCCAAAACTTTCTCGTTGCTCATGCCTGCACCAAACCCTGCGTCGGTGTATGCAAGAGACGGATCCTTTTGCACATTGGTGGCAATTTCTTCTTCCGACGCTGTTTTCGGATCGAAGTTTACATCCAAAGCTGCGCGCTGGCGAAGCATTTTTTGAGCAAGTGCCATCACGTCTCCTTGATAAGTTTGGTCGAAAAGATTGTTGATCAGGAGCTTCTCTACTCCCACAGAGGAAATAAGCTCCATTTCCTGAAGGTAGGCCATCACTCCCGCAGAGGTGGGGACATTGACTATTCCAGCATGAATTTTATCACTTGTCTTTTCTTCTACCAAAAACTTGTACTTCCCTCCTTTCGGAAAGCTCAGAACGTACTCTCCCGTGGCAGGATCTGTATACTGAACGTCAACCTCCTCGTTTGTCGTAGCATCGATGGTGGTAATCTTCGCCAATTTCTTGTTTGGATCTATCCGGTTGATGAATGTACCCTTGATTAAAGTAATGTCTAACGGCGCACTCTTAACCAGAACTTTATACACATCAAGTTGGCCTTGTTTACTGCTTCTGGCAGAAGCGAAGTAAGCCATCTCGTTGAGGGAGTCGGCTAAGTAGAAGAGATCGTCATCGGGTGTGTTAACAGCAAAGTCCAAATTGACCGGTTTACTAAAAACCCCGGTGGATTTATTAAAACCGGATTTAAACACATCGTAACCTCCCATACTGCCGTGTCCTTTTGATGAAAAGTAAAAGGTTTGATCATCCGGGTGCAGATAGGGAAAATCTTCGTCAAAGGGAGTGTTAATAGCTCCCTGAATAGGCACCGGGTCGGTGTATGTTCCATCGGGAAGGACATCGGCATGATAGATGTCCAAGCCGGTTTTCCCGCTTTTGCCATAACTGGAAAAGTAAATGGTCGTGCCCGAACCCCTGAAGTGAATGAGCGATTTATGGTTTCGCTTTTTGTCTTCTGAAGACAGTAATTCTTCGGGTGTCACGAGAATCTTGCCACCAATGTCGCTTAAATCGTAAATCCGAAAAAAGGACTCTTGCTCAGTTTGTTTCTTGTCGAGAACCTTTATCTCTTTGATTTGAGAAAGCAGGTTTTGACCACTGCGAGCCATGGAAATTTTAAGGTTGACCTCTTTTTCTTCCAAGTCGCTGTTCGAGGCCAGAGTCTTGTATTTCTCGTATGCCGTAATGGCATCTTGGAAAAGATAATTCAAGTGGTAGGCTCTACCCAAATAGTACCAGCTCTGATCGTCCACATTGGGCTTACCAACCGAAAACTTGAGGTATTTTACCGCCTCTTCTTTCTTTTCGGCATCGCCGTATAGTGCCGTAGCACCGTACTTGTAGTTGAATACCGGGTTTGTGGGATTTAGACTGAGTAGTTGAGAGTATAATGGCATTGCATCTGCAAAAGCGCCCTTTTCAAAAAGTGCGTTTGCCTCTTCCATTAAGTCTTGCTCGCTGTACTGAGCACTTACGTGGATAGTAGCCATCAGGCCCATCACCACCAAACACAGGGAGTATTTGATTTTTGAAGCCAATTTATAGTTTAAAGGTCTTTTCTATACGTCCGTCTTATACGAATGTTACGACGAAGAAACCAATTATTTAGATGAACTTAAAACGCGAACTGATCTAAGAAAATGTTGCGCTTGCTTTTTGAGCCCAACATGTACATGTAATTATCTTCTTTCTTCTGGCCCGCCTGCTTTCGTTTATCTTCTTTTTCCTCCAAGAGGATAGCATTGTATTCCTTGCTGCCTGAGTAAGTTTGGAGTACCCCTCTCTTGTAGGTGAAATAGTACCAATTGGCATCATTCACTTCCAAATAAAGATGAACGACATCTCCGCTGGCTTTTTTCTCAACGACGAATTTCCCCGGCACTTTTCGGAAAAATTGTTCTTTGCCCACCGAGGCTATGCCAATTGTTCCTTCAGATATGAAAGACTCCATTACCGGATCCCATACCAACTTCACATCCGAGACGAAGAAGGTCTTATTGAGTTCATCGGGCACCTTCTTGATCGTTCCGCTAAGACTCAACTCAGAAATGACCTTATCAGAGCCCTCCAGCCCCATAAGCTCCCGAATGGCATATTCATACCTCGACTTGGTAAAATCGACGGGCTTCAAGTCAGAAACCGAGGAGAGATACTTGAGCATCTCATCCAAAGCATTATCGCTAAAAAAGAAATTGAGGGCCAATGCGGCATCAATTTGCACTTTGTCATTCACCGGGTCGTAGTTAAGCTCCCCCATTGCATCCAAGCCGAACTGCCCTAAGTCGTCAGCTAAGTTTAAGCGACCAAGACCGCTTAACGCGCAGCTTCCTTTCTTAAGCGAAACGTAGTTTCCCGGAAGTGATTTTTGATTCAACTTGTCCGTGCCGGCCACCTCGTAGGTTTGATCCTGCTTATTGAATTTTAAAAACCCACGTGAAGTCACAATGCCCTCGTCAGTTTCATCTTTTTTATCCGAAAGAAAAGTTCCATAAACGATATAGGGATCCTTTTCTGCCATCAGCCCGACTTCCACTGGATTTCCTCGGTCGTCGACCAGCATTGTATCCACCGGAATTAAGACATTGGTAGGATCGATGATGGAATTGAATTTCATCCAGTTTCTTGCCAGTTGATCGCAATCGTGGATAATTCTGGTACTTCCGTCAAAAGTTAAGAACTTATCGTTCGCTTTGAGGTTGACCATCCCCTGATATTCAAAATGAGGACTCAAGAAAAACTCGTCAATCGATAAAATCTTGCCCGAGCCAACCGTCTGAAGTGAGGTGTCCACACCAATGGATTCCAGTGTGATCAGGCGTTCTTGCTTATTCTCATCGATGTAAGCGTATTCTCCCGAAGCTTGGTAGTCAAATCTCGAATTGATCTTTACCTCAGCGCTTTGCACAGTGTGGTACTGAGTAATGTAATTGGCTAGTATCGTCGCATCCTCCAGCGGATCCATTTGCGCTCTCCGACGAATGACCACCCTCCCGCTGTCCGGGGTGATTTTGGCATCGGCCACCCTTATCCAAGGTATCTGATCGGCTGTGATGGTGTAGGAGTCGAGATCGTAAATCGCCTTTGGGGACATAAAGTTAAGTGAGTCTTGGTCCTTATTGACACTAAAGAAGTTGGATCGGCTCATGTCCAATTCGGTATCGATCACAAAGTCAGAGGCCATTTCACGTGATGTTTCAAGTGAGATATCGTTCTTGTCCATAAACCACTTGAACTCATCCATGAAGCAGATGTAATCGTTTACCGGGAACTCAACCGTGGTTTCCTCGTCGTTTGACTTAAACTCCCCCACTCGATTTTCAAAATCAATGTGAGCATTCACGTTGTTCGTTTTAAATGCCAAATTGGCTTCCGAAAGCGCCAAGAGTCTGAAGTCAGAGGTATCGGCATCGAATGTTTGGTAATTGAATCGAATGGAATCAGACTCAAGCTCAGCTCCTGAAAATTCCACGATTCCCTTTCCCGTCATTCCTTGAGGCGTTAAATCAAGCGACCCCTCTTTGGCCATTGCTTGACCATTAAACATATTAATTGGCTCGCGCATCACTCTGGTGCTCAGCTTATCTGCCAAGGGCAAGTAGGTCAAGTCCACCTCAGTAGCATTGGCTTCGGGTATTTCGTTCCCTGTAGAAACGGATGTATTGGTAAACGAATTCGTCACCCCACGAGTGCTATCGGGAAAGAATGTGAATTGCTCGGAATTAGCCGTAGCCGTGAAGTATTCCAACTGTCCGTCTCCTTGTATCCCGTTGTAGTTTACAACGATATCGTTTTTAAAAACCGCCTTATCCCCATAAAGTGGCAGCCCGGCAGCAGGTGTAGATCGAACGAAGCCCAGTGAATAATCCGTTTGGATTTTCAGTTGCTCGTCCAATTCGGGAAAAATTCCGCCGGAAACAAATCGACCCTTGAAGGCCACTTGCTCGGTGGCAAAGTTGTCCAAACTATCCAATGTAAATGGCTCAAGCTCATAAAAAACTTCCGACCTTTCGTATACCCCGTTTTGAATTTTGGCATTGTCATAATAGACAAATGATTCCTTGTCAGCGGTGAGGATGGGAAATTCAGTAAACTCTTCTTGAAGTCCCGACTTATTAAAGGGGTTGTCGATTTGAATGGTTCCCGTGATTCCTTCAATCACGTTCTTTACCGGTCGGAGGCTGGTGTACTCCGGCCGGAAATCTTCTACATAAAGACGGCAAGAATCCACGGTGATCAAGTCAATTTGAAACTTGTCGTAATCGAAAGCAAATTCCTCTCCATAAAACTCAAATTTTCCTGATCGGATGACTCCACCTAAATTAAAGTCTCGGTTCTTCCGAACGTTTACGAGTCCGTCTTTTGGAAAAATGGCTACTTGTTGCGAGTCGGAGAGAAGAATTTGATCGACTCCCCGCAGAACCAAATCAAAATTGATCAAGTTTAGCTCAGCATTATCGCCGTCGGCCACATCGGAGTTAAACATGATCACGTCGTAATCAATGTTGCCGGCCTCAGCGGCTATGTAATCGTAAAGCTTTTGCTTCACGGCAATGGTTTGTGTGGAAATGTCATAGTCAATGAACCCTTTGTTTGCCATTTCAATCAATCTTGGCATATAGCTCTCCAGCCTGAAGCGCAAATCGTCGCATAAGCCCTGAGCTCCAAAAGTTTCATCGTTTATTTTTCTGGCGTACTTCCGAATGGCATAAAGCGGATTAATCCGATCCATTCCCGTGAGTTCGTGGTAGAGACGCTTCTTAAAAAAGTTTGAAGAAATAAATGCTGCTCTTGTTTCGGTGCTTCCAAATAAGTTCCCCATGCGGATGATCGGATCGTCAATATTCCAATAAAACGCTTCGAAATAGAGTTCAAGATCGTGGTAAGTATCAAAATATGGGGACTTACTCAACCCTTCGTTGCTTCGTATCAGGGTCAGCAGCCGCGTGTCGTTCTTAAACCTCAACTGCAGGCTTGGGTGAACGATTGAGTCATTGTTGAGGTGTATGATTACTTTGGCGTCTTGGGTAGATACTGCATCGGGCTTGATGGTATAAAACTGCGACATGGTCACGACTTGAGGGAGATTGTCCCTTTTAAATGTTAGTAAAGCAGGCTCACTCTTTGATCCGAACCCCTGCAGGTTGGCGCCTTCCATTCTGAATCCACCATTGTAATCCACCTTGTCAACGATATTCTCGATGGATAGCCTTTTGTCGTAAGACGAAAATTGCGGATAAGTGGCCTTATCGGGAGTCACATTTGCCAGAATCTTGTCTTCAATGGTTCCGAGCAGCGGATATTGGAAAAAGCTATTGAAGAAAAGAACGGAATCAATTTTGAAAAAAGCCGAACGGGTGTTGAGCTCGTAAGGCTGCTGAATCACCGCATAGGTCTCGTTGGGATCAAGGGCAGCGCGCTCCCAAGTGATTTTCCCTTCTTCTCCGTTCCATTTTTCCTTTTGTTGATCGAAAACCCCTTTTGTAGCGTAAATCACTGAACTGTCTCCTTTCGATAAGCAGATCAAATCAGTAGAAGGAAACACGATTCGGTATTCTTTGTCTTCCAATTGAAATTGCCACCCTGAATTCGTTCCTTTCCAAGTGGTCGATGGTGATTCGTAAAAAGTATTTCTAGTCAGTAGGCCCTCTGTCATGGTGATAAACTCTTCGAGTTTTCTTTTGCTCCCACTTTGCAGCACCTTTACAATTTCCACCCAGGTATCGAATCCTTCACCCTCTTGAGGCGAACCGGGAAAAGACATGAGTGAGATGATAAACGATTTGTAAAAAGGAAAAGGGCGCAGTCTTTTTTTGAGCATCACATCTGCTACATCGTAGATTTTCTCTTTTTGCTCATCGTCATAGATGTCTGCATTGAGCCAAAACGGGCCGAATGTTTCTTCCATCAATTTCTTGCCTTCCTTCTTATCTGCGTCTTCCAACAGCTCCGTCAACTCGTCGTAAAAAGCCTGCTTCTCGCGGCTGAACTCCCTGAGCTGAGCAATAGATTGAATGGAAATTGCAGAAAAAAGAGAAAGAATAAAGATGCGTTTCAGCATACCTATGATTTTATAAGTTTGATTAATGCCCAGTCGTTCTTGGTTTCTACGGCGACTTTCGTCAAATGATACTTTTTAGCTAAAGCTACCAAGTCGTCGACATCGGTTTTAAAAAAGCCACTAAGGAATACGTATCCTTTCGGCTTGAGGGCTTTAGCGAAATGTGGGATATCATTTAGCAAGACATTTTTGTTTATGTTGGCCAAAATCACGCCAAAAGAAGCCGACCCGATCACTGAAACGTCTCCTTTTAAAACTTCTAATTGAATATTATTCAAAGCGATGTTCTCCAGAGTATTCCGGTAAGCCCACTCTTCAATGTCGTACGCCAATATTCTATCGGCTCCGAGTTTTCGCGCTGCTACAGCCAATACCCCGGTGCCGCTACCGGCATCCAATACCGATTTACTTGTCCATTCGATGGTTTCCATCTCGTTGAGCATAAGCCAAGTGGTTTCATGGTGTCCGGTACCGAACGACATTTGAGGTTGAATTAAAATATCGATGGCAAAGGAAGGATCAATTTGATGGAATGGCGCGCGCACGCGAAACTTCTTTTCCACGCATACGGGTTCGTAATCCGTCTCCCATTGGGCATTCCAGTTTTGCTCTGGAATCTCTTCGCGCCCGTAATTTACCGCACCTTCCATGGTAGTGATTAGTGTCACTACCTCAGCCTCTGAGTCTGCATCAGCGGGAATATAGGCATCGGCACCTTGCTCGGTCTCAATAAAGCTTTCAAAGCCGAGCCCTGCCAAATGAGAAATTAAGATCTCGGTGGTGGGCTTTAGAGGTGTACAGGTAAAACGGTATAAGAAGTAGTTCATTCAAGGGGGTAAGTCTTCAGCGGGTGAAGGTCGGAAGAATTTTGGGGAAGGAAGATTGAAACACTGTCAAATCAACTTCGCTTACCGTATTGCCTCGTGAAATCAAAGCTTGAGTAACCGCCTGAATTCCGTTCGGCCCATTCCTGAAAATTTCAGGATCAATATATCCCGATGCAGTGCACCGATTTCGACTCTTTCAATCCCTGGTGAAATCGATTTTTGAAGTATTGATTTGCCCTCGATTGAGAAAATTTCAAGAAGGTCAATGCCCTTAGGAATCTGCATTATTACCCGATTGGTAGACGGATTTGGATAAATCAAAATGTTAGATTCCCCGTCGATGTCTTCGGTAGAAACCAAACCGCTGCAGTTTTCATTGTCGACCAACGGCCAGTCGAGTGTCTGAGTGGGAGGTTCAAAACCGACGATGTTACTCTCGTCAAACTCCAAATCACCGGTAAAAACCGTCGGCGTTAGAGCCTCCATATCAAATTCCAAAGAAATACCATTGCAAGCAGGATGCCCCTCTGCCGAAAGAATATTCAGCAGTGTTTCTCCATTGTCGTTTCTACCGGTTGTGAGCAATCTACCATCGTCTAAAGTTAAACTGTATCCTAAACCGGTGCTTGTCGGGTATTCAACGGCTACAGACCAATTGAGTGCCCCTTGTGAGTCGAATTCATTCAGTAAAGGGACCGTTCCCATTTCCGTAAAAAAGTTCATCGAAAGTATTAAACTGCCGTTATCTTTCAATTTAATTCCCGAAAGGGATTCGCTGAAGCCGTTGCCTTGACGGTAGATTCGATTGGCATTGATCACTTCCCCCAGATCATTGGTGACCAAAGTTACTCCATCAAATCCATTAAATATCGACTCAGGATCAACGATAAGACCGCAAACGGCAATCTCGCCGTTGGAGTTTATCGACATTAAACCGGCTTGTGCGGACAATCCAAAGTCGTATTTCTTCAACCATATCGCTTCAGATTCATCAAAAGCCGCAATAAAAATCAAGTTCCGGTCCAGTTCGCTGTCAAACATATCGCCTACTGCATAAAATACATTGTCATTTGAGCGAACCACCGCATTTAATTGAACGGCGTTTTCACCCTCAAAAAGCTCATAGTAAGCCGCAACCTCGCCTAAAAAATTTGTAATTAATATCGACGAAGGTTGATCATTAACTCCGTACCGAATAACAGAAACGATATCGCCTGAAGGCAACTCAGCCGTGCGAATCACACGTTGATCAAAAGAACCGTCGTATACGCGCTGCCAAATTACATTTCCATCGGGGTCAATTTTTATCAAGCTACCACCTTGCTCAACGATAAAACTTTGGCGAATAGTTCCCCCTAAGAGAATATTGCCGTCAGAGAGTATTTCTATGCTGCTTAAATCATCACGAAGATAAGTGCGGTATCGCTTTGACCACTCAATATCAAAATCAGAGTTGGTCTTGACCACCACAGAAGTCGAGGAATCAGCATTAACTTCAGACGCCGAACAAGCGAAGTAAATATTGCCTTGAGCATCTGTCGCTATATCACTGATTGATATGTAGAGATCGGAAGTCCATGAATTTTCAAAAATGGTTTGGGCAGATGCCGACGTATGAAGCAGCAATAAAGCGAGGAGAAAATTTTTCATGATTTCTTTGGTCTAGTTCAGTTTTTGAAAAATAGTCATTCCGAATTAGATTGTATCAGTAAATAGTCGCCGGCAGGATTGTAATCCCCGATTAATCCTAATTAATAAACTGCTTCAATACTTGACAATCTTTTGACTGGATGAACCGATCTTCCCCGTGAGCTGAAAAACATAAATTCCCGATTGAAAATCTGATAAATCCAATCGAAAATGTCCTTCGACAACATTGGCTGACTTAAGCTTTTTGCCATCAATAGAAAAAATTTCGAGCTGACTCATCCCCGCAGGAATGTTCAAGCTAACCTGATCTTGAAACGGATTCGGATATACCGCGAATGACAATTCAAAAGCACTATTTGTTGTGAGTATTTCCGAACAAAAAAGACTTTGCTCTATTGGAAATGAAATTATCTCTATTTCTATATCCAAAGAAGCTGCGCTTACGGGTTCGAGAGTGAATTCCTTGATGAGATTCGTCACCTCAATATTCTCAACCTCAAAAGCCACAATCGAATCATTGCACGCCGCTTGGCCTGTTGACGAATGAGCAGAAAGAATAGTTTGATTTTCGACAAGCCCCCCTGACATTAAGATTCGACCATCAGACAATAAAGAAAGAGATTCAGGAGCGGAGGACATGTTTCCATTCGTGTCGTAGGTAGACATCCAATTCGTGGAAGCATCTGAATTAAAACTGACTAGAAGTGGTTTTTGTTCACCGTCGAGCACATAACTACCATTTGTTAATAAGCTACCATCATCACCCAAATGAACTCCCGAAAGACTCTCATAGCTCTGGCTATCCTCTCTAAACACTCGTTTGGCGGAAATTAGTTCGCCATCTGAATTGATATGTGATACGATACCGTCAGTGTTTTCGTCAGCGAAGCCATGGATGGTATAACCTGCCAAGGCCAATTCATTATTGACATTTACATCGATAAACTGAGGAATGGAACCGTCTTCTCCAAAATAATAAACCCTCGACCAAAAAATCTCAGAAGTGCTCAAAGAAACGATGAAAATACCCGGCGTCAGAATATCCACGGACGATCCGACCGCATAAAAATCCCCATTTCCCAACGAAATCATGTAATCAATCTCCATCCCGATTTCATTTTCATTGATTTGAAAATGTTGAAGAATTTGGCCTTCGGAATCTAAGCGAGCAATGTAAGATGGGACACTTGAAATTACATTTCGCCGACGAATCAAAGCGACAATTTCTCCATTGACCTGCTCACTTGTAAACACCACTTGACTTAAATTCTCTTCCGGTATGACCTTACTCCAAATGATGTCGCCATCTGTAGTCAATTTCATCAACCCGGCGCCTACGAGTTCTGTCGTGTCTTGTGTCATAATTCCTCCTACCAGAATATTTCCATCTGACAATATTTCGACACTTAACACGTCATCTGCTTGATAGGCCCGATACACATTCGACCAAACAATGTTATAGTCTTGATCGGTCTTTACAATAATGGCAAACGAAGAGTCCGGTGTTGAGCTCACCCCCGAACAAGCGAAATAGGCGTTTCCCGAATCATCTATCGCCACATCATTGACACCTACAAATAAATCAGAAGACCAGGATTTTTCGAACAGGGTTTGAGCTGAAGAAGATAAATTGAGCAACAATAAAGCGAGGAGAAACTTTTTCATGGTTGTTTGGTTTAGTTTGTGAAAAATACCACTTCCAATTCAATCAGGACGATGAAAGAGGATTTCTGTCCATCCCAGGCTATAAAAATCCGTAACTTTGCCCGTCCATTTAGAAAAAATGAAAAGAGTAGTTGTGGGCCTTTCAGGCGGCGTAGATTCCAGTGTTGCAGCGTATTTGCTCAAGGAGCAGGGCTACGATGTGGTGGGTCTTTTCATGAAGAATTGGCACGACGAGTCGGTGATCATCGCCAATGAGTGTCCCTGGATTGAGGATAGCAATGACGCCATGCTCGTCGCTCAGTCGCTGGGTATTCCTTTTCAGGTGATTGACCTGAGCGCTCAATACAAAGAGCGAATCGTCGACTACATGTTTGCAGAATACGAAGCGGGACGTACACCAAATCCCGACGTGCTCTGCAATCGGGAGATCAAGTTTGATGTTTTCTTGAAAACGGCCTTGAGCCTTGGAGCGGATTATGTAGCTACGGGGCACTATTGCCGAAAGGCCGAAACGGAAGTAGACGGGAAACCTGTGTATCGGCTCCTTGCGGGTAAAGACGACAATAAAGATCAGAGTTATTTTCTCTGCCAAGTATCTCAAGATCAATTGGCGAAAGCCCTCTTCCCCATTGGAGAAATGGAGAAATCGGAGGTGCGCCGAATTGCGGCCGAGCAAGGTTTGGCTACCGCCGAAAAGAAGGACTCACAAGGACTTTGCTTTATTGGAAAAGTGAAGCT
>JGI12210J13797_10778229_pt1 | contig 13320 bp, 7 predicted proteins | sample ElkSlonscriptome_3_FD_13797 | JGI IMG/M metagenome (IMG submission 13797)
TGAATATGGTTACATCACTGAAATGCATACCAAACTTCTTGAATCCGTGATTCGCAAACAGCCAGAATTTTGGTTGTGGAGTCACAAGCGTTGGAAACATTCCCGCCCCGAAGATGTCGCCTTATTGAATAATTTTACGCTTTCAGATTTACCTAAGTCATCATGATAGGAGCTCGTTTTTGGTCGGTTTTTCATTTTATCTTATTGATCATCCTCTTGTTTTGGAATTATATTGCCAATTCAGGTAGCTTGCCTTATACCATGGGTGAGCTGAGTGCCAAGTATCCTACTCTATTTACCCCGGCTCCTTATGCCTTTGCCATCTGGGGAGTGATCTATTTGGGCTTGATCGCCCTGGGGGTTTATATGCTCTATGCGGCCTTTAAAAAAGATTTTGACGATGACTTCATCCGAAAATCGGCTACTTATTTGAGCGTGGCCTATATCGGCATGACCGCCTGGCTTTGGTTTTGGGGCAACGACATGATTCTGGCAGCACTTGCCTGTATGCTAGTGATCCTAGTTAGTTTGATCCTCTGCGTATTGCGTTTGCGGATGGAGTTATGGGATGCACCGGTGCATTTTATGGCGCTGGTGTGGTGGCCTATCGATCTGCTTTTTGGTTGGATCTGCGTGGCTACGGTAGCCAACATTAGCATTTATCTCTATGCAATTGGCTGGGATGGCATGGGAATATCCGCTTTACATTGGACCTTCATCGCGATCGGTTTGGTGATTGTACTGGGCTTATTCTTGATTGCAACTAGAAATATGCGAGAAGTGGGCGCGGTATTCATCTGGGCGCTGGCAGCTATTGCGTATAAGCAGTGGGAAGCAAATCCGGATATCGCCTATTTAGCAATTGGCGGAATGGTTACGATTGGCGTGTATAGCAGCATTCATGCGATGAAGAATCAGTATACGCTGCCGCAGAATAAGATCAAACGAGGGGAGTGGTGATACTAAAGTTAAAAATGATACTTGAATGTCTTAAGTGACGCTTGAGTTTTGAATCAAGAACCCTACCATCTAAAATCCTTCAACTCAAGTGTCACTCTAGCTTCATTCAAGTGTCACTCTAGCTTCATTCAAGTGTCACTCTAGCTTCATTCAAGTGTCACTTTTACTAGGACCTTTCCCTTACCATATCCTCCAGGCAATCCACCCACAAAGGATGATCATTCAAGGACTCCACCAGCTGGACTTTCTCGCCACCGTGTTCTTCGTAGATTTCTTGATACTCTACCCCGATCTCTACGGTAGTTTCCAGGCAGTCGGCTACGAAAGCGGGGCTAAAAGCCAGCAATTTCTTTTCGCCCTTTTTGGCTCTCTCTTCCACGATCTCATCAGAAAAGGGCTCCAACCATTTTTTATCCAGTCGCGACTGGAAGGCGACCGTGTATTTCTCTTCCGGAATGTTCAAGCGCTCGGCCAATAATCGTGTAGTGGCGTAGCAGGTGGCTTTATAACAGAATTTATTCTCCTCATTGATCTCGGTCTCACAATCGTGATCCTTACAGGGAATCCCGTCGTCGTAAACCTTGTTGACGTGCCTCTCTGGCAGTCCATGATAAGAGAAGAGCACATGCTCGTATTCTTCGATCTTATATTGCTTTCCTCTGGCCACAAAGGCGTCGATGAATTTTGGGTGATCCCAAAACTGACTCACCATAGCGATCTCTGGGATCACCCACCACTTACTGATGATCTTCAGCGCCCTTTCCATGGCTGATCCGCTACTGGCCGAGGCATAATGCGGAAAAAGTGGAATAATGATGATCTTCTTGTAGTTCTGCAATCTCATCTCCCCCAACACCTTCTTCATACTGGGGTTTTGATAACGCATGGCGAGGTGCACCCCATAATCATCTCCCAGTCGCTTTTGCAATTCTTCTCGATTCGATTCACCGTAAATGATCAGAGGAGAACCCTGATCCGTCCACAATTCTTTATAGATCTTGGTAGAACCAAACGCTCTGAAAGGCACAATAATTAAATTCACCAGGATCTTGCGCGCCAACCAGGGCAGATCGATCACTCTGGGATCGTTCAGGAATTGAAAAAGGTATCGTCTCACCGGCCCCAGTTTGGCATCATCCGGGGTTCCGAGGTTTACGAGTAATACTCCGGTTTTAGGCATAGTAAATTCTTGCTGAAATTAGCAATCAGACAGCCAAAATCGCTAAATGTTTTGCTTTTTTCTAAATATGAATGGCGCGATTATCGGTAGCTGCTAAGGCAGCTTCTTTGGTGGATTCAGTAAAGGTTGGGTGCGCGTGGCTCATGCGGCTGATATCCTCGGCGGTAGCTCGGTATTCCATTGCTACCACAGCCTCCGCGATCATATCTGCGGCTCTTGGTCCGCAAATGTGCACGCCTAAGACCTCATCAGATTCCTTATCGGCCAAAACTTTCACCAACCCATCCGTATCCATGCTGGCACGAGCTCTACCGCTGGCTTTGAATGGGAAAACTCCCTTCTTGTAAGCTACCTTATCCTCCTTAAGCTCTTCTTCGGTCTTACCCACTCCGGCCACCTCCGGCCAAGTATACACTACGTTTGGAATCAAATTGTAATCGATGTGCGGACTTTCGCCTTTCATCACCTCAGCTACGAACATGCCTTCTTCTTCGGCTTTATGAGCTAACATGGCACCGCGCACCACATCGCCAATGGCATAGATATGACCCGCTTTGGTTTTCAAATGTTCATCCACTTCTACCTGACCGCGATCATTGGTCTCTAAGCCTACTTTCTCTAAGCCCAATCCTTCTGTATAGGCCTTTCTACCGACTGAGACCAGGCAGTAGTCGGCATCCCAACTTACTTCTTCGCCTTTCTTGTTGTCGGCTTTGATATTGACTTGCTTGGCAGCGGCCTTCACCGCTTTTACTTTATGGTTGAGATGGAATTTCACACCCAATTTCTTCATGGATTTCATCAACTCCTTGCTCATGTCGCTATCCATTCCCGGAATGATGCGATCCATGAATTCCACTACGTGTACTTCCGTACCCAATCTGGCATAAACCGAACCCATCTCCAGTCCGATAACCCCACCACCGATCACTACCATGCTTTTCGGCAGCTCTTTCAATTCCAGGGCTTCGGTAGAAGTGATCACTCTTTTCTTATCGATCTTTATAAATGGCAAGGATGATGGCTTGGAACCGGTGGCGATCACCACCTTGTCCGCCTTGATTTCTTTTTTCTCTTTACCATCGATCACAATGGTATTGGCATCTTTGAACGAACCGTGTCCGTGCAAGACATCCACTTTATTCTTTTTCATTAGAAAATCGATCCCGCCCACGGTTTGCTCTACCACGCCGCGTTTTCTTTGGATCATTTGCTTGAAATTAACCTTGAGGTCTTTGAGATCAATGCCGTGCTCTTTAAAGTCGTGAGCCGCTTGATGATAGTGCTCAGAAGAATCAAGCAGCGCTTTAGAAGGAATACAGCCCACGTTCAAACAGGTACCGCCCAAACTGTCGTATTTCTCGATCAAAGCGGTTTTGAATCCCAATTGAGCGCAGCGAATGGCGCAAACATATCCTCCCGGACCAGAGCCAATGATGGCTACATCGTATTTTTCCATGTTTCAAGCTTAAATGGACGACAAATTTAAGCAAAGCAGGCCTTTTTACAGCTTTAAACGCTGCTCGGTTTTATTGCGGCTTTTTACCCAAGCCAACAACAAGAACAGCGGTGCCACGAAGCTACTGATCCGACCTAAAAAGTCGCCAAAACGCACGTAAAAGGATTGCTCTGTATTCAATTGCAGCGCTTGTGTGAGCGCAGCTTCTTCCCACCATCCGGTTTGTTGCAAAATCTGCCCTTTCTCATCGATATAGGCCGAGATTCCGGTATTGGCGGAACGTGCAATGGCCCTTCTGCACTCAATGGCTCTCAATCGGGCGTAAGCCAGATGCTGTTTGTAACCGGGGGTATCATCCCACCAGCCGTCATTGGTGATGATCACCAAAAGCTCCGCACCTGCGCGCACATACTGAGTGACATATTCGCCATAGATCGACTCATAACAAATGATTGGCCCCACACCCCGCTTGGCGTTCCCATCGAAAAATACGCTTGGAAACTCCTGTGTACCGTATCTTCCCGTGGTTCCTCCAAGACTTATTGATAACTTTTTAAGCCAAGGAAAAGTCTTCATAAAAGGAATCTTCTCTGCGCCTAACACCAATTTTGATTTCCGATGGATATCAATGTTGTCACTGCTGTCTAAGTGCATGGCCGCATTGTAATTGTCGTACCAACCTTCACCGGGTAATTTTTTTGCCGTGCTTGAAAGTTCATCTCCTTTCAGGTACAATTTGGAGCTTAAAATCCCGGTAATTACCCGCAAGTCTGGGTAATTGTCAATCAAGCTTTTAAACTCCTCAGTGCCATACATAAAACTCAGATCATGTTCCCAGGAGGGTGTAGGGAAAGCAGTTTCCGGCAAGATCACCAAATCAATGGAATCACTTACAGTGGCTTGAGCTTGTGCCAGCATCATATCTATCTGAACAGACTCTGCTATTCCCTGAAACTTATCATAATATGGATCAATGTTGGGCTGAATCACTGCGGCATTGATCTTCTCCCCTTCTGCCTGGTAACTTTTAAATCGATTGGCGGAATAAACTCCCAGCATGAGTAAAAGTATGGCGGCAAGAAAAAGTGGGAATAAGGCAGAGGTGAGTGCCGGTGTTATTTTTAAGTCGGGAGTAAGTGTCGCTTCAGTGTGATCAGCGCCCTGCTTTTTTCTATCCAGCATTCGAAGCAAAGTAGAAAAAAGCAAAAGGTTCACCAGCAGAATCAAAAGGCTACCTCCCAGCACTCCGGTGTATTCATACCATTGCACCCATTGCACTTGATTGGCAAACACGTTTCCCAGGGTTAACCAGGTCCAGCTGAGTTCCCAGTTGATATGCAGATATTCGAAGCCGATCCACAAAAAAAGCAGACCGAAATAACCTTGTCGCTCCCCCACCCATTTTTTGCTGTAGCTGAACAAGGAAAAGACCGTAGCCATGAAAAAGGAATTGCAGATCACTGCCATGGCCATCCCCCAGTCGGAGGCATAGTAGATCCACCAGGTGGTGAGGAGATTGAACAGAAAAAAGGATAAATAGGCGAAGCCAAAGACATTGAGTGCTTTGCGCCTGGCGGAGGATCTCAAGATCTCCCTTTCAAGCCATAGCAGCGGAATGAAGGCGAAAAAGATCAAATACCATTGGTCGCCAATGGCCGGCCAAGATAGGGCGAGCAAACCGCCGCTGAAAACCGATAGTAACCAAAATTTAATTTTCTGCATCCATTTCTGTTAAAGCCAAACCTCGTGTCAGGCAGGCACAAAACTATTAATATTTACTTTTGAGCCGGAATTAATTCTACGTCAGCATGCCAGCCTTAAAAGCCTCTATTCTTTTCTTATTTACCCTTTTGATCTCCGGTAGTCTTTATTCACAGATCATTCGACCTTCTTCGGACTCGCTGGACTTCGGATCAGTGAATGTGGGGGAGATCGATAGTCTGAACTTAACACTTGCCAATACCTCTAACCAAGATTTGCAAGTAAACAATGTCAAATTTTACACGATCTACAACGATTTCCCATTTTCCGCCTCCAACAACAACTTTACCATTCCGGCCAACGACAGCATTTCCATTTGGCTTTATTTTGAACCTCGACATAATATTCTGCATAATTCTGAAGTGGTGATCTTTCACAATGCCAATTCGGGTATGGAAAGTGTAGATCTGAGAGGCCAGGGCGTGTTTTTAAATCCCTATTACAACGTGACGCAAAATTTAGAAGAGGAGGCCTTAAAAACCGCCCTCAGGAATCGACTAGCGGTTAGTTACAATCAACTTTCCTACAGCGCAGCCCGGGATGCCATGTTCATGACCATCGACAATAAGTTTCAGAACGGACAGGGAGCACCATCCAACAGTCTGGAATGCGTCTATACCGGTTTTGTGAAGAATGGCTATACGTCACGTTCCAATGCGCAAACCACCAATCCTCAATTCAATACCGAGCATACCTTTCCCCAGGGACTATTCAATCAGGTGTTACCTCAACGAAGCGACATCCATCATTTGTTTCCAACCACTAACAACTCCAATTCTCAAAGGGGAAGTAAACCCTTTGGAGTGGTCACCAATGGTACGCCGGTCACCCTAGGAGGTGGCTCCTTTTATAATAGCACTACTTTTGAGCCACGCAATGCACAAAAAGGTCGCACGGCCAGGGCTATGATGTACTTTGTGATCCGTTATCAAGATTACGGCAGTCATTTTGCTGTACAACAAAACATCTTGAAAAGTTGGCACGATACTTATCCGCCTGATTCAGTAGAACGCAATAGAAATGACGACATCTTTGCAGTGCAAAACAACCGCAATCCCTTCATAGACTATCCGCAGCTGGAAGAGCGTATCTCCAATTTTGTAAGCAACTCTACCAAGCCGGTGCTGAATGGCTTAGATATAACCCAGTCGAGTATTGACTTTGGAAACGTATTGGTAGATGAGGCCGACACCTTTAAATATGTGATCGTTAATCGAGGTAATCAAGGTGTTGACTTTTCCAGTATTAGAATTGTAGACACGAGTATACTCTCCTTCAAGCAAAATTTCAACCAAGACCAAAGCATTGAAGCAGGCGATGCCTTGGTGATCCCCTTAGTGATCAGCACCTCTTCAGTTGGGCTGATCAATGACACCCTGCGATTTGAAACCTCCATACCAGGCGGCCTGTCAAGCTTAAGTATTCCGATCACGGCCAATTCAGAAGTGAGCCTCCTTGAGTACAGCCTCTTGGATCAGTTCAAAGTCTATCCCAATCCTATTCAAGACGTTCTTTTTGTGGAGAATGAAGCAAGAGTAGAGATAGAATTGCGACTGATTGATATCAATGGAAGGATTTTAGTTCGCAGCAGAAGCAAGCAAAGTCGCATTGAAATGCCGACCGGAGGCCTTTCAAAAGGAGTTTACTTTTTAGAGCTCTTGAATGAAAGTGAAAGAAGGGTCTTGAAGCTAATTAAGTAGATTAAATTAGCATCCGCTTTAAGCGCGGACAGATCACGCAGGATTATAAGCATCGCAGGATCTGGAGATCCTTCGATGCTTCAGAGATCCTGTGATGCAATTTCTATTCGACATCCCGGCCTCGGTCTTCGGCCCTCGGCCTACCTTAGCAGGTACATCTTCCCAAACTGTTTGGTAAAGAACTTGTCGGCGGCGGATTCTCGGTGTTCGATCGCATTGCCCTCATTGCGCATTTTCACGGTGTAGAGATACACCCCATTGGCCAGTTGGTCGCCGAAATCATCTTTGCCGTCCCAGGCGTAATCCGTAATGTTCTTACCAATTCGAATTGGCCCAAGCTCAAATTGATCGATCTGCTTGACCACCTTGCCTGTCACGGTCATGATCTGGATCTGAATCTGGTCAGGGACTCTTGAACCGGTTAGTGTGAAAACAAATCGGGTCGAGGTAGAAAAAGGGTTGGGGTAATTCAATAAGTAGCTTACCGTGGATCGATTGACCACTTCGAATTCTATGGCATAATCCGTTTGGCTGCTGCGGTTACCCGACTTGTCTTTTGCTTGCACTCTTAAGCGATATACCCCGTCCGCCATTAAGTCCGGCTGATAGATCACATTTGCTTTATTTTCTGAAGTAGAGGCTGGAATAAATTGCAAGCGGTCATTCTGATTAAAATTTACCAAACGTTCTTGTCCGTCGGGATTTCTCAGAAAAATGGAAAAGGAAGAAGTATCATCCAGGGCCAAGAACTGGTTATCGTCTTCCAACTGCATCATGATCTCCGGGCGGGCAGAAACCAACTCTCCGTTCATGATCCTTCTGCCGTCGAAAGTGACGTCTAATAGCGGCTTACCTCTATCTGGCTGCACAAAGAAATTATATTCCGCGATGTTATTGAAGCGATACTCTTCTAGCATCTGATTGCCGGGATTCAACTCGAGTAGGAGTCGATAATTTCCGCTTAAGGAAATGGTTGGCAGTTGGACACGAAAGGTATCGTAGCCATGCGCAAGCAGCGGAGAAAAGGTACTGTCTTTTATGGACAATAGCGTACCGTTTACGGTAAACAACTGATAATTGATCACAACCGAATCAGTTGCCTGAGGGGAGGCATTGGCATAGGAAAGTTCAAGAATAAAATCCTTTCCTAATATCACCGTATCGCTAGGAATGCGCTGGTAATGATTGGGCGCAAAGGCCAAGTCGGGCAAGATCTCATAGTACAAATGCCAATAATTGAATTGGGGTGGGCTCTGCGCCAGCTTATCTTCAAGCCTTGCGTTAAACTGCAACTCACGGTAGTTGGCGGCTAGAGAAGGAATGGCAAGCACCGAGTCGGGACTAAAATTTCTGCTCGTAAATAGGTTTTGTCGTGAATTGGAATTCAGTCCGTCCAATTCAATGCTCACTGAGTCTGATGTTTCAACGGATTCAAAGCGATAGGCAAAAGCTTGCCAATTCTTGGCTTCCCCGGCAAGATTGCTGCTCACCTCCCCAAAATCGGCAGAGGTAACCAGGGTGCGACTAAGGTCGATCTCATCCGTTGCTGAAAAACCTTTAACCTCCCTTACTGAGGCGGGATCTCCTTTTTTCACCGTGAAGATAAAAGGCTCGTCGTCTTGCAGACTATCGATCAGCGTGCTGCCCAACTGTTTAAAGGCTCCTAAAATGGCAGTGTCTTGTTGATTGATCAGACTGTAATCAATGTTCTGCCAGCTATAGGCCACTATATAATTCCCATCGGGAACTTCATTGAGCAGGAAGTTCGCCATGGTATCCATCTGAGCGGGCTCGCTTTGTCTGAACAAGAAATACTTTTCAGAACGCATCCGGTTGGTGCCGCAGTAATTATCTGAGTTGGCCTGCCCGTAATACCGATCTTGATTGGCTCCGCCGTAGGGTGTTTCCCAAGATTCCAATGAAAGGGAGTCAAGCACGGCAATCAGAAAACCAGGCTGTCCGCCACAGGCGTTGCGCTCGCGCACGTCAGCATCAACGGCATAGCGAATACCGAAGGTCTCATTGATGCTGGGTGAGGACTTCGTAAAAACCGAAAGCTCCTTTACATTGTCTGTGAACTGCAAGCGTCGATTGGTGGCATCCCGATCGAGAAAGAGAAAATCGTTTTTACTGAACTGGTCAAAATTAGACTGGGCCCATCCACTCCTTCCGTTCAGGTAAGTGAATGAATGCACTTTCCAATTGAAGCTTTCACCGGGCATAGGCTGCCTACTTACTCGCCAGTAATACACTGCGCTATCGATCATATTTGACAATGCGGGCGGACTCCATTCCAGAAGCCCTCCACTTGAACTTATGGTGGTGCTTGACACGAACGGACTAGAAAAATTCGGGGTGGTATCCACTTCAAACACATAGATTCGCTCTTCCTCAAAGGCGAAGGCCGTGGAGGCAGTCAAAAGTGGACTTTGTTGCCCTACGATGCCCTCATTATACGGATAAACCGGAATGATCTCGCCGGAACGAATGAGTACCTCGAATTGGTAGCGATTATTTGATTCATCAGATTCTTCTGCCTCATTGAAGGGGTCTATTAAAATCTCAATCGAATTAGAGCCAATGTCCTGGAAAGGGTCGATGGGAAAAGTGAGGTTGAACGTTTCCGCAAAGAATAAATTTTCCAACTGCACAAAATAAGAGGTGTCTGCGCGGTTGCCATTGGGGAAACTCCTTCTTACAAGCACCAGGGTAGTATCTGTAACGGCTCGCCCAATGTTTTCTGCGTTGATCCGCAATTCAAAAGAATCCAGCTCGGTAGTGACCTCTGCGGGTATGATGTCGGTTTGATTGGCCCTCACCTGATAGTCTGGTAGCGGTAAAATATTCAAACGCAGGGCTGGATCACCTTGCAAAGACATTTCCCAGGCCACTCGATTGAGCTGAGCCCCGGGATTTCCCTGACCGAGCTCAATCGCTGTTTGTCTCATGACCTCTGCGATCTCTGCGCCGTAAAAATCGTCGGTCAATTTTTGGTAAAAGATCCTCGAGTATTGGTTAAGAAAAAAGGCATAACCCAAATTTCCGGTGGCAATGTATCCAATGGCTCCCCTATTTTTTTCAAGCACGTAGTCTTCCCCGGTGCTTACGCTAAAGGGTTGATGATAATTTCCGGTAAAGCAGGAATTGGCTAACATCAAAGGGTATTTGCCTCTATTCTGCAACTCATCCGGGGTATCGATACTGATATCGAAGCCATCGTTTGCAGAGGCGTGTCCGAAAAAGGTCATTAAACTCACCCCATCGTTGATCAAGATGCGAATCGAATCTGCCAGAGTAGTTTGAATGGGTGCAGAGGAACTTTTCTTGAAAAGCCTAGCTCTTCCGCCATAGCCTTCACCCTGAAAATTGGTCGCATAATTATTGAGATAATTTTCATAAATATTCGATTCCGGTTCCGATCGACCACCGGCAAAATGCAAGGCCTCTTTCATCCATTTTGCTCGAGGCGCGGTTTCGTACTCGATCAACTTACTCAAGTAATCATCGACTTCAGCAGCATTTCTGGCGCTCACTCTACCTATGGGCACTTCCGGCACGGTCAAGCCGGCATTCAATCCGCTGATCAATAAATTATCAGTCGCGGGATTCCCTATAGTAGGAACCAGGTTAAAGGTCTGATTGGTCGCATTTTTACGGTAGGCTTTTACCGCCACTGATTTCCCCAATAATAAAATATGCGAAATGGGGTGTATCCAATTCTGAAGATTATCCTCCATTAGATTCCTGATCGCTAAAGGGTTGCCATTGATGCCATAACCATACTGGTCGTAAAGCTCGTTCATTCTGAAAATCTCCACTGTGTACCCGCGCGACCTTCGGTATGCCGCATAATTTGTCGAGGCATTAAAGAGCTTTTCATGGGTGAGGATCAAAAAGGTGGTGTCTGTGAGCTGACTTTCAAAATTGGTGAACTGCCCATTGGTTCCTACCGCTTCCAGCTCAGCAACGCTCAAAAGTTGATTTGGGTTGAGCATCACACAGCGCTTGCGGCCTCCTGAATTCGGCACGATGGCGCGATGGGTATTCAGGTTTTGCACTACCCGTATTCGTTTTTGATTACTTAGGTCGTAAAGGATCACTTCAGTTCCCGCATTGAAATTGGTCACTTCGACCAAACTGGCAGATTGACTTTGATTGTCCTCCACCCCGAATTCCGCATAGTTGGCATTGAATAAATTTAAGCTTGCCGGATAATCAAGTTCAATAAAGGCCAAGGCAGTGCGATCCACGTCGGCACCAAGATCATCGATACTTCGGAGCATAATTGGATTGGAACCGTCAAAGAAAGCTGTTGCCGGAAGATCCCTTCGAAAGCGGATCAGCTGATAGCCGTCAAATATGGTGTCGAAAATGATGGTTCCGGCACTGACTTCGATGTGGTGATCATTTTGCTGCGAAGCATTGGAAGCTCCAATGAGGTTCAGTTGCAATTCTACCGGTGGTCCGGAATTTTGGTGCCCAACCATATTGAGGTTATACGTTCTACTCTGGCCCAAATTCATTGCCGGCCCGAACCACCCCTCCTCCGGAGTGTAAAAGGGATCTGTGGCGCCTCCAGGATAAGGTTCTCCATCGTAATAATTGCTGTTAAGTCTGAGATACGCTTTACGCCAGATCAGGTTTGAAGCAAAATAGTTACCGAAGTTAATGTCATTCTCTTCTTGATAACGCAGATGCGAACCACTTGACCAGCTCAGATAATAGTATAAGGTATCGGAAAGCAGGCTATAATGCGGATTGGGTTGATTGAGCTGACCGTTATAAAAAACTGTATCTAGCCAGCCGTCGTTCGGTTCTGCATAGAATTCGATATAATCGCTTTGGTCGAAGGTCCCGTCGTTGGGATTTGGAATATAGATGGCTTGCTCTTCTCCCCGAGCAAAGAGCTGAAAATCGTTTGGCTGGATTCCGAGCAGGGGGATGCCGGCATTTTGAAGATCCTGGTAGCTGATCCGATAAACTCCCTTTTGAGTGATGGGAAATTTATAATAGGATTGGTTGTAATCGATCCAATCGTTGGCAGCAGACTGACCGAGCAAAGAAGTTGCAAAAAACAACAATATTACATGAAACAGATGCTTCAAGGCTTACGATTTAGGTCGATTCGCAAAGAAAAGACATTGGAATACAATGCTACTGAGCGGTCACCTATATCGGTAAGAGCATAATCAATTGAGAAAGAAGAAAACCTCACCCCAAGACCGAAGTTGGGTTGAAAGGTGGTAATTCGATTGCCATCTATATCATCCGTAATTTGTACGTTTCCAACGCCCAAGCGTAAAAAGATCAGATCGTCGTAAGTGGCCTCGAGACCAAGAGAAGGGTCAATGCTAATCGGATCTGCGCTTAGCAAGACGTTTCGCTGGCCGTCGAATGTATTCTTCAAGTTCAATTCTGCAATCATTCCAATGCGATTACTGAATATAAATTTACGGTTAATACCCAAAAGGAGTTCCGGTAGGGTTAGCTCTACAGAATTCTCGGGAAGTTCATTTCCCGTAAGCAAAAATACGCGCTGTGTTTCGGCATCTAAATTTGAAGTCCAGGCATTGAAGGTAGAGGTGACATCTCTCGCCATGGCGGCATAGGTCCATTTACCCCTTTCATAACGTGCACTTGCGTCCAAACCAAAACCCCAGGCATCGGCAAAATCACCGACATTTCGGTGGATGATCTTCACATTTGCTCCATAGCTTAAACCCTGGATCCCGCTCTCTCGGGCATAAGAGATCAAGCCGGCATAATCTGCGGCTGAGAAAGAACTTACTCGGTTGAAATCAATATTTCCCTCGGCGTCGATCAATTGAGTAGTGTTGGGAATATCGTCCACTCCAAAGCGGACAAAAGAAACCGCGAAAGCAGATACCGAATCGATCCGACTGGCAAAAGCAGCGTAATCATAAGCGGCAATCCCGGCGAAATACTCAGAGTGCATGAGGGAAACTTGATAATCGCTGCTTAGTTGGGTTAAACCGGCAGGGTTCCAGTAACCGGCCGTCACGTCGTTTGCACTGGCTATGAAGGCGTTCGACATCCCCAATGCTCTGGCCCCAACCCCGATCTTTAAGAACTCATTACTAAACTTCGGTGCTTCGGCCTGGGCTAGTGCGCCATCCGAAAGGAGGGTAATGAAAAGAAACAGAGTACCTACGAGAAATCTATTCATCATACTATTTGGTCGCAATACTAACTCTTAAAAAGTAGATTTATTTCAATGGATTGGGCAATTACAAAATAAA
>JGI12210J13797_10780453_pt1 | contig 13320 bp, 11 predicted proteins | sample ElkSlonscriptome_3_FD_13797 | JGI IMG/M metagenome (IMG submission 13797)
AGGCGGTAGCCCTCGTGGGTCAGATCCGGACCGTCGGGATTCGCAGCCGTTGCGAAGGCCGGGTCTTGTTTGCGCGCCACCCCCTGAGTTTGCGGTCTGACGCCGTGGCAAGGCCACCCAAAAGCAAGAGGGACGACGATCGTCGTCCCTCACCAGGCAATCTTTGGGCGATTGGCTCGCCCGATCGAGCAGCCCTCAGATGAAAAAATCGATCACGGCGATCCCGCGATCGGACTCGGGCTTTGCGCGCTCGGGCTTTGCGCGCTCGGGCTCGCGCGACGGGGGCTCGCGCCACACGGGCGCCTCGAGCGGGAGTTGGAGGACGGGACGCTCCTCGACGTAGCGACGGGTCGAGGGACGCTTGCGGGGCTGCTTGTTGGTGATGGAGCGTGCCATGGCGTGCTCTTTCTGGTCTGGGGGGACCTGCCGGTCTAAGTGTGCAAAAGCCAAACCAAGCGCGCTCTCGCTCCTGGCCTCGCCCCTACACTCCAATTTTGGCCCACTCTCGCTCAGTTTGGAAAAATCCAGCATGACCGCCCCCTGCCCCGCCGCGAAGAAGCGGGACATCCTTGTCGGAGGGTGGCCAGTCGAGCTTGTGGGCGCGCGTGACATTGGCAGGCCAATTAATGCTAATGCGTCATGCAGCTTGGGCAACCGGTGATCCTTCATCGGACCTTTAACCACATGTGGCACACCGACCGTGGCCCCGCGGAGCCCCCCAGTCGGTCTAGAGCGTTGAAATCACGCTAAAAATCGACGACGACCCAGCGATCCTTCTCGCGCTCGAGGCGAGCGAACTCGCCATCGCCGAGATCGAGGATCGCCTGGTGGGCGTCGGCCCGAATCGTACCGGAGAGCCTGCTAGAGAGGCGATCTCGGGCCTCCTGGAGCATCTCGGCCTGGGGTCCATCGGTCCAGGCTCGCTCGAGGTCCTCCTCGGACAAGCCCATGCGATAGCGACGGGGCGCGAGGTCGAGCATCACGTCCCAGCGCCCTTCGCGGCTGGCCCGGACCAGGCTGCGCAGCGCCTCGCGCGGTGTGGACTGGCCAAAGTAATCGGTCGGATCGCTGGCAAAGCGCCAGCCGGCGTCGGTCCACACGACCTCGACGAGGTCGTCGTTGCCGAGGTAGAGCAGCGCCTCGGGCCGGGCGCCGGTCGGCTGCGAGAGGCGATCGGCCCACTCGGACTCGTCTTCGAGCAGGGTCTCGTAGTCGACGCGCGAGCGGGTCGCGGGGAGCACGCTTTGCGCGATCTTCTCGCGCTCGCCCTTGCGGACCGACTTGCCGAGCTTGGTCGAGGACGCGACGAGCGAGCGGGCGTGGCCGGCGCATCCGATCGACGACAGCGATGCGCAGACGGCGAAGACCGCCGCGAGCTCGATGGCGTGGGCGCGGGTCGTGCGGCTCATGCGTTTGCCTCCGCCGCCGCCCCCTCGGCGGCGTCCGCCTCGGCTTCGGGTCGACGCTCGATGATCGCGGTGAACTTGGCGCTGCTGCGGACCTTGCCCTCGACCTCCATGACCCCGGAGAACTTGCCGATCCGCCCGAGGCGCAGGGCCTCGACCTTGATGTCGACGATGTCGCCGGGGATCATCGGCGCGCGGAATTTGGCCTCCTGGATGCCCATGAACAGGCACAGCTGGGTCTTGGGATCGAACTGGCCCGAGACCTGGGCGAGCAAAGCTGCGGCCTGGGCCATGGCCTCGACCTGCACGACCCCAGGCACGATCGGGTTGCCGGGAAAGTGACCCTGGAGGATCGGGTCGGACACCGACACCAGCCGCCGCGCGTGGATGCTCTGGTTGACCTCCCAGGACAGCACCCGATCGATGAACAAAAAGGGGTAGCGATGCGGGAGCATCTCCTGGATTTGATTGATGTCGAGAGCCATCGGCCGGTGAGCGCCCGAGAATAACGAAAAAGCCGACGGTCGCCCACCGTCGGCTGGCCCTGATCGAGGGTCTGGCGCTCAGCTGTACTTTTTGTCGTAGCGCTTGATCAGCTCGGCGGTCAGATCGACGCCGCTGCCGACATAGAGCACCGTCGACTGGTCGCGGATCAAGATCAGGTCGAGGTCGAAGTCCTTGGCCATGTCCTTGGCGAGCTTTTGGCAGTTCAGGTACATCTTCTCGAGCGTGCGCGCCTCTTGCTCGGCGAGCTCTTGCTGGAGGGTCATGTACATGCTCTGGAGCTCGTAGTAGTCGCGCTGGAGCTTCTCTTGGGCGGCGAGCAGGGCCTCGCCCTGGAGGCCGGAGAGCTTGGCCTGATCGGACTCGAGCTTCTTTTGCCGCTTGTCGAGCTTTTGCTGCTTGGACAGCGAGGCCGACTCGAGGTCCTTGCGGGCCTTCTTGCCGGCCTTGGTCTCGTTGAGGATGCGCTGCATGTCGACGACGGCGACCTTGCCGATCTCGGGGACCGCCGCGGCAGCGCTGGAGCTGAGGCTCTCGCTGGCGACCCCGGCCCCGAGGCCGAGGCCGAACACGGTGGCAGACAACACGGCGACGCGAGCGAGCGTCGTCAGCGGCGAGCGGAGTGTGGACGTGGACATCATTTGAACTTCTTGTCGTAGGCGACGATGACCTTGTTGGTGATGTCGAGCTGAGGGTTGGTGTAGAGCACGGTCAGCTCGGAGCTGACGAGGACGATCTGGATGTTCTCGTCTTTGGCCATCGCTTTGACGATCGCCGACGCGTTTTTGTAGATCTTCTCCATCAACAGGGCCTCTTTTTTGGCCATGTCTTCTTGGGCCGCGCCGTAGAGCTCCTGCAGCTCCTGCTCGGCGAGCATCAGGTCTTGTTGGCGACGCATGAGCTCGGACTCCGACAGCATCGCGGCCTTGGCCTGGAGATCCTCGTATTGTTTTTGGAGGTCGGCGGCCTTGCGCTCGAGCTTGGCCGTGCTCTTGGCCACGGCCTTCTCGAGCGAGCTCGTGCCCGACTTGCCCTGCTTGGTCTCGAGCAGGACGCGCTGGAGGTTGACGATGGCGAGGCGCTTGGTCTCGGGGACCGCCGCGTCTGCCTGCGTGGGCGACGCGACCGTCGCTCCGAACACCGCGAAGGGCGCGGCGAACATCGCGCCCGCCAGCAAGAGGTGGAGGAGGGTCGATCGCATGTTGGAGGCGGACATACCTTCGCTGGGCGGGCCGAGCAAGCCACGCGGGTCGTGGGACGGGGCCCGGGCGGGCCCCATTCACCGGCTGGTGGGGCAAACTCGCTCGCGCCAGCGTGATTACGGTCGCCCGACGCAGACGCGCGACCCAGCGCTGACGCAGACCCCTTTTAGGGGTCACCACGTGCGTTCGTGAAGGCAAAGGCCCGGAGCGAACGGAGCGAAGCGAAGAGAGCGGGCGGAGGCCACAGTCGGCCGGGGGGTCAAAACCATCAAAACCCAGTGCCGACGTTGAACTCGAACACGACCGGGTCCTCTTGGGTCAACAGACCGGTCGCGTCGAGGCGATCGAGGGGGAAGCCCCACTCGAAGCGCAGCGGGCCGATCGGCGACTGCCAGCGGAACCCAAAGCCCATGCTGTAGCGCAAGCTGCGAAGCGCGAAGGGCACGCAGGGATCGGACTTGGGCAGCTCCTCGGGGTTGGGCTCTTGGCAGTATTGCGACTCGGTGTTGAACGCGTTGCCGATGTCGGCGAAGACCACGGCCTTGATGTTGGCCGGAGGCACGAGCATGAACTCGAGCTCGAGGTTGAGCGCCGTCAACAGGTTGCCGCCGACGGCGAAGGGGAACAGCGCCGCCGAGGGATCGGGTGAGCCCTGGACCAAGATCCGCGGACCCAGCGACCGCAGGCGGTAGCCGCGCAGCGAGCCGTGGCCGTAGATGCCGCCGGGGAAGTAGCGCTCGAACACCGGGACCCCGCCGCGGGTGCTCGAATCCCTGGCCAGCGTCGGGCTGTGGATGAAGCCGATCTGGAGGTTGCTGCGGAACACGACCCAGGCCCGGAAGTTCCGCTCGGTCTTGATGACCGGGACGTAAAAACGGGCGTCGAAGGTGTAGCGGTTGTACTCGTTGTCCGACCCGAAGTAGCGGCTGGCGAACTCACCTTTGAGCTGGTGGAACATGCCCTTGGTCGGGAACAGCACGTTGTCGCGGGTATCGTAGACGAGCCGGGCCGTGACCGCGGAGGTCAGACCGTTGGCGAACAGGTTGTTGATCAGCGCCTGCTCGGGCACGGCCTGGGTCGCGCCGGGGGCGAAGATGCCGCCGACCGCACCGACCGCGCCGAAGCCGACTTGGATGTACTCGAGGTTGTAGCCGACGAAGGCCGTGAGCCCGCGGACCTTGGGGATCGGATAGCCCCACGACAGCGCAAAGCCGGTGCTCCCACGCGTGAACGTCGGATAGACGTTTTGCGTGTTGAAGATGTTGATGATGAACCACCAGTTGCTGTCGAGGAAGTAGCGCGTCGAGTAGCTGAAGTTAAACAGCCGACGGAGGCTCGACAGCTGGGCGACGAGGGTGACGGTGGTCCCGCGCCCGAGGAAGTTGTCGTACTGGATCTGGGCCTGGAGGACGAAGTTCTCGATCGTCGAGAAGCCGGCGCCGATCTGGAAGGTCCCGGTCAGCTTCTCGACGACCTCGACGTTGACGACGATGCGGTCGTCGGAGCTGCCGCGCGAGGTCGAGATCTGGACGTCCTCGAAGTAGCCGAGCCGCAGGACCCGCAGCTGCGTGGCCTCCTTGGCGCTCTCGGCGTAGAGCTCGCCCTCGCGCATGACGATCTCGCGGCGGATGACCTTGTCGGCGGTCCGGTCGTTGCCGAAGATGTTGACGCGCTCGATGTAGACCAGCGGGCCCTTGTCGATCTGGTAGTCGACATAGAGCAGCAGCTTGTCCCGGTCTTGCTGGTAGTTGGGGACGACGTTGACGTAGGCGTAGCCCTTGTCCTTGTAGCGGCGCTCGATGTCCTGCTGGATCAGCTGGAGCTTGCCAGCCGAGGCCACGTCGCCCTCGCGGATCAAGGGATCGATCGACTCGGCGAGGATCCCCGGCGGGAACAGGGCGTCCTCCCCTGCCCGGGTCTGCTCGCGGCCGGAGATCCCGCCGATCCGGTACTGCGGGCCCTCGTCGACGGCGATCGTCAGGTGGACGAAGCGGCGGTCGGGGCTGAGGGCGAGCTCGACGTCCTCGAAGTCGGCGTCGAAGTAGCCCTGGTCGGCGTAGTAGGCGCGGAGGTTGGCGTAGTCGGCGACGAAGGCCTCGCGGTTGAACACGCCGCCGGACTTCTTGCTGACGACGGTGAAGTAGCCGCCGACGCGGGTCAGCATCACGCGGCGCAGCTCGTCGTCGCTCAGGGCCTTGTTGCCGACGAAGGTGATGCTGCGCACGATCACCTCCTCGGCCTCGTTGACGACAAAGACCACGTCGACCTTGCCGGTCTGGCCCTCGACCGGACGCACGGCGTAGTCGACCTCGGCCAGGAAGAACCCGTTTTCGGTGTACAGGGCCTTGATCTTCTCGACGTTGGCCTTGACCGCGCCGAGCTCGAGCACGCTGTTCTTCTCGATGTCGAGGATCTCGTTGATGTCGTCGAGCTTGACCTTGGAGTTGCCCTCGACGATCAGCCTGCGGATCGTCGGGCGCTCCTTGACGACGTAGGTCAAGATCACGCCGGCCGGGGTCAGCTCGCCCTCGACGTAGACGTCCTCGAAGTAGCCGAGGGCCCACAGGGCCTTGAGATCGCGGGCGAGCTTGGCTGGGGTCACGAGCTCGCCGACGTTGCTGTCGAGCTCGACGAGCATCGCCTCGGACTCGACCCGGCGGTTGCCGGTGAAGCGGATGTCCGAGATCGGCTGGTTCCAGACCTGGTCGTCGACGGCGGCGAACTCGACCAGCGCCGGGTGGGTGCTGGGGCTGATCGCCCGGGCCGGGCCGCCGAAGCCGACGGGGTTGCCGGCCGCGGCCGGCCGCGCCCCGAGCAGCACGCCGAAGACCACGGCGACGACCGCGAGGACCCGAAGCCAGGCCAGCACACCGCAGACCTGATCGCGGTCGGCGGGGAGCCGGGGGTCGAGGCCGGACCCGCTAGGTCGGCGGCGCGAGGGAGGCCAGGTGCTCACGGGCTCACTCGGGCGCGGGTTTTTTGTAGGGCTCGACATCGGGGCCCTCGGCTTCGAGGATCCGACCGTCGGCCATGCGAACCACGCGCGGCATCTGCTGCGCGAGTTCCATGTTGTGGGTCACGATCAGCATGCTCAGGTCATGCTCCTGATTGAGGCGAAACAAGAGCTCGTGGACCTCTGCGCTGGTTCGGGTGTCGAGGTTGCCGCTCGGCTCGTCGGCGAGCAGCAGGCGCGGACGCATGGCCAGCGCCCGGGCGATCGCGACCCGCTGCTGCTCACCGCCGGACAGCTCGCCGGGGCGGTGGGACAGGCGGTGGCTCATGCCGACCGCGGCGAGCATCTCCTCGGCCTGCTCGCGCGCCTGGCGAGTCGGCGTGCGGGCGATCAACGCCGGCATCATCGCGTTCTCGAGCGCGGAGAACTCGGGCAGCAGGTGGTGAAACTGAAACACGAAGCCGATGGTCCGGTTGCGAAACTCGGCGAGATCGGGCGGCGGCAGGCGGGTGATGTCGGTCGCAACCCCGCCGCCGGGCGGCTGGAACAGGATCTCGCCGGAGGTCGGGAGGTCGAGGGTCCCGAGGCAGTGGAGCAAGGTCGACTTGCCGGCCCCCGACGCCCCGATGATCGTGACCATCTCGCCCGCGCACAGCGTGAGGTTGACGCCGCGCAACACCTCGAGCTTCCGCGACCCGTGCTGGAAGCTCTTGTACATGTCGCACACTTGCACGAGCACGGGCGCGTCTTGAGGGGGTGAAGACATGTGGGGGCGCGAAACGGGGCCAACCCTAGAACTGGCATCCTGGGGTGTCAACGGCGGGCGAACGCCGCCCGAGCGCCCTCGGAGTAAGCGCTGTAGACGTACGAGGATCCCCGCGCTTACACCCCAGGCCAGACCCTCGAAGCCCAGACCCAAGCAGCGCGGCCCTCACGAGCTCACTTTTCTTGTTGGCGCAGACCGTCGACGGGACGCATGCGCGATGCCACACGCGCGGGGTAGAGGCTCGACAGGAACACGATCACCAAGGCCGCGAACCCGACGACGGCGACCTCGACCGGGTTGATGACCACCGGGAGCCGCTCGATGTAGTAGACGTTCTCGTTGAAGGGGAAGCCAAAGCGGTCGAGCGCCCAGCACAGCGCCAGGCCCACGCTGATCCCGCCGACCGCGCCGAGCAGGCCGAGGCACAGGCCCTCGGCCACGAACACGCGCAGGATCAAGCTGTCCTGGCTGCCCATGGCCTTGAGGATGGCGATCTCCTTGCTCTTTTCGAGCACGGACATGAGGTTGGAGGCGAGGATCCCGAAGCTCGCGACCAGGACCACGAACAACAGCGCGACGAACATCGCGATCTTCTCGAGGAACATGGCCGAAAACAGGTTGCGGTTGAGCTCCTTCCACGACTCGACGACCAGCTGCGGCTCACCCGCGTCGAGGCCGTGGGCCGCGGCCATCTCCTCGCGCACGGCCGGATCTTCGATCGCGGCGATGAGCTCGAAGATGGTCTGCTGGAGGTAGGGCGCGGTCCGGCCCGCCGCGCGCAGCTCGGCCTCGACCGCGCGCTTGCCCGCGTCGAGCTCGTCGATGTCGTGGAGCTTGACCTCGATGCCCGTGACCCGGTCGCCCGTGCGCAGGAACGCCTGCGCGACCGGCAGCGGGGTGTAGACGTTCTTGCGGTCGTACTCGTACATGCCCGAGTGGAACACCCCGCCGACCTTGGCGGCGAGGATGCCGGGCACGCGACCGGCGGGGGTCAGGCGGCCGACGGGTGTGATCAGCTGCACGCGGGTCCCGAGGCCGACGGCGAGCTCGTTGGCGAGCTCGCGACCGATGAGGACCGGGTCGATGACGCCCTCGGCGCGCTCGGCCTCGACATCCTGCTCGTCGTCCGGCGGGCCGTCGTCGCTCGCGGGCTCGGCCTCACCATCGCCCTCCCTCGGGTCCTCGCCGCCCTCGTCCGGCCCGGCGCCGGGGTCACTGCCGGGCTGCTCATCCGGGAGCTCGAGGACCTCGACGGGGTCCTCCCAGCCCTCATCTTGCTCACCGAAGCTCGGGGCCGGCGGGAGCTCGGACGCGGGATCGGCCGGCGCGGCGTCGTCGTCGGGCTCGAGCCCGAGCACCTCGACGGGATCCTCCCAGCCCTCGTCATCCTTGCCCAAGCCCGGCAGCCCCGAGGGACCGAAGGGCCCGCTGCCGGGGCCGAACAGCTCGGTCGGCGGCGGCGGGATCAGGCCTGGCTTGGGCGTGGGCTTGCCAGCCGGCGCCGGCGCCTGCTCGGGCTCCTGGTTGAGCCCGGTCGGCTGCTTGTGGGGGCGCGGCGGCGGTCCAACCAGCTCCGAGCCCGCGGGCTCGGCCGGCTTGGGCTCGCCCGCCTTGGACTTGGTCTTGCCCGACTTGCCGGCCTTGGTTCGGATCGCGCTGGGCTTGTCCTTGTCCTTGTCGAGGTGGCGCAGGCGCCAGGGCGTCTCGGTCGAGCCACTGAAGGGATCGGCGTCGGGGATCTGCTCGGGGTGGGTGAGCGCGTCGAAGCTGCCCTCGCGCATGATGTCGGCGATGCTCGACACGCTCAGGAGCTGATCGGGGACCACGCCGAGCAGCGCCGCGCCCTGGCGGTTGATCCCGCTGCGGACCATGATCTCGGCCTCGAGGTAGGGGCTGGCGCCGGTGACCTCGGGCAGCTCGCCGATCGCCGTGACGAGCTCGTCGTAGTCGGTGAAGCGGTTGCCGTTGACCGCCGAGATGCGCAGGTGGGCCTTTTGGTTGAGGATCTTGTCGCGCAGATCGACCTCGAGCCCGCTCATCAGCGACAAGACCACGACCAGGGCCATGCACCCGAGCAGGACCGACATCGTGATGATCGTCGCGAGGAGGTTGAAGAAGCGGGCGAGCGCGGCGAGGACCAGGAGCATCGAGCCGATCGCGATGCTGAGGCCGCCGAACACGCCGAAGTTGCGCTGCTGCGCGGTCGAGACCGCGGCCGAGAACAGCTGCTCGCCCTCGGCCGGCGCCGGGCCGAGCTGCGCCGCCCACAGCCAAAAGCCGAGGCCGACGACGAGCATGAACACGCTGACGAAGGTCAGCGCGTCGACCCAGCGCGGGTGCCGCTCGCCGGCCCGCAGGTGCCGCCAGGCGATGCGCCACTCGAGCGCGTGGGTCCAAGATTCCATCGGGGCTCAGGGAGGAGATCGAACTGGAGAGTAGCCTAGGCCTTGCTTCCTTGCATGAGCAAGAAGGCCTCCATGAAGGGATCGAGGTCGCCGTCGAGCACGGCGTTGACGTTGGACTGCTTGAGCTCGGTCCGGTGGTCGTTGACCTGCTGGTAGGGATGGATGACGTAAGAGCGGATCTGGCTGCCCCACTCGATGCTCTTCTTGTCGCCCTCGAGCGCCTGTATCTGCTGCTCGCGGCGCTGCTGCTCGCGCTCCCACAGCCGGGCCTTGAGCATGCGCATGGCCGTGGCCATGTTCTTGTGCTGTGAGCGCTCCATCTGGCACGCGACGACGATGTTGGTCGGCTCGTGGGTCAGGCGCACGGCCGACTCGGTCTTGTTGACGTGCTGACCGCCGGCGCCGGACGCCCGGTACTTGTCGACGCGGACCTCGCTCATGTCGATCTCGACGTCGAAGTCGTCGCTGTCACCGAGGTCGGGCAGGACCATGACCGAGGCGAAGCTGGTCTGGCGCCGGGCCTGGGAGTCGAAGGGCGAGATCCGCACGAGGCGGTGAACGCCGATCTCCGAGCGCAGCCGGCCGTAGGCGTACTCACCGTCGATCGCCAGCTCGGCCCCGCGGATCCCGGCCTGCTCGCCCTCTTGGATGTCGAGGACCTTGACGTCGAAGCCGTTGCGCTCGCCCCAGCGCTGATACATGCGCAGGAGCATCTCGGCCCAGTCCTGGCTGTCGACGCCGCCAGCGCCGGCGTTGATCGACAACAGCGCGCTGTCGTCGTCGTGATCGCGGCCGAGCATCCGGCGAAACTCGAGCTTGGCGAGCATCGCGTCGGCCCGGTCGAGCCCGGCCTGGGCCTCGATGATGCTGTCGTCGTCGCCCTCTTCGCGGCCGAGCTCGTAGAGCGCGCGGCCGTCGTCGAGGGCCAGCTGGGCGGCGTCGATCTCGTCGACGAGCTTCTTGAGGCTGGCCTGGTCGCGGAGAACCTTCTGGGCCCGCTCGTTGTCGTCCCAAAAGCTCGGGTCGCCGGTCGCCTCCTCGTACTCTTCTAGGCGCTCGACCTTGCCCTCATAGTCAAAGATGCCTCCGCAGCTCACCGATGCGGTCATCGAGGCGAGCGAGGAGATCGGTCACCTTGGCGTGCTCGGGGACGGCGGGGGCGTTCATGGCCGGTGGAAGCTAGCGCCTCGGACACGTCCACGCAAACCGTCCGCCGAGCGCTGGCCGCCGCCAACACGCGCGCGCTCAGACCTCGATCAAGCGCAGCTGTCGCCGCGCGGTCGTCTGCAGCGGGACCGGGTAGTTGCCGGTGAAGCAGGCCGAGCAGTAGTTGTCGTCGCCGTGCTCGCCGACGGCCGCGAGCAGACCTTCAGGGGTCAAGTAACCGAGGCTGTCGGCTTCGATGAAGCGCGCGGTCTCCTCGATCGAGTAGCTCGATGCGATGAGCTCGGCCCGCGTGGGCGTGTCGATGCCGTAGTGGCACGGGCCCGAGACCGGCGGCGAGGAGATCCGAACGTGGACCTCGGTCGCGCCGGCCTGGCGGATCATCTTGACGATCTTGCGCGAGGTCGTGCCGCGGACGATCGAGTCGTCGACGACGACGACCCGGCGACCGCGGAGCAGCTCGGGCACGGCGTTGAGCTTGAGCTTGACGCCGAAGTGGCGGATCGACTCTTTGGGCTCGATGAAGGTCCGACCGACGTAGTGGTTGCGGATCAGGCCCATCTCGAACGCGATGTCGGCCTGCTTGGCGTAGCCCATGGCCGCGACCACGCCGGAGTCGGGCACGGGGATGACGACGTCGGCGTCGACGGGGCACTCACGGGCCAGGGCCCGGCCCATGGCCACGCGGGCCGCGTAGACGGCGATGTCGTCGAGCACGCTGTCGGGCCGGGCGAAGTAGACGTGCTCGAACACGCAAAAGCGCTTGGGCTCGGGCTTGAGCCGACTGCTGCGGAGGCCGTCCCCCTCGATCACGAGGATCTCGCCGGGCTCGATGTCGCGGACCTTCTCGGCCCCGATCAGATCGAAGGCGCAGGTCTCCGAGGCCACGACCCAGGCGTGCTTGCCGTGGTGGGCGCTGGGGTGATCGCCGCGGACCCGGCCGAGGATCAGCGGGCGAAAGCCGTGGGGGTCGCGGGCCGCGACGAGGCGCTCGCCGGCGGTCATGACCAGGCTGTAGGCCCCGCGCAGCCGGCCGAGGGCCGCGAACAGGTTGTCGACCCAGTCGCGCTCGCCGCTGCGGGCCATGAGCTGGAGGATGACCTCGGTGTCGGAGTTCGTGTAGAAGATCGAGCCATCGGCCTCGAGCTCGGTCCGGAGCTCGTCGGCGTTGACGATGTTGCCGTTGTGGGCGACGGCGACCGAGCCGTGGCGATACTCGACGGTCAGCGGCTGGATGTTCTTGGGCAGCGAGCCGCCGGCGGTGGTGTAGCGGACGTGGCCGACGGCGAGGCGCCCGGTCAGCTGCGCGAGCCTGTCGGAGGTGAACACGTCGGCCACGTAGCCCATGTCGCGGACGGCGTGGAGCATGCCGCGATCGTTGCTGACGACCCCGGCCGACTCCTGCCCGCGATGCTGGAGCGCGTGAAGCCCGAGGTAAGCGAGGTTCGCCGCCTCGGGGTGGTTGAAGATGCCGAACACCCCGCACATAGTCGAGCTCCGCTCAGAGCAGCTTCGCGCTCAGGCGCGCGACCGGCTCGTCGAGATCGGGTTCGAAGCTGCGCCCGGTCATCCGCTCGTAGGTCTCGATGTAGCGGGCCGCGGCCTCGACGCGGACCTCGGCCGGGAGCGCCGGTGGATCGCCGTCGCCGTCAAAGCCCTGCTCGACCAGCCAGCGGCGGACGTACTCCTTGTCGAGCGAGCGCGGGCTCTCGCCTTTGGCCATGGCCTCGTCGTAGCCGTCGACGTACCAGTAGCGTGAGCTGTCGGGCGTGTGGATCTCGTCAATCAAGACGATCTCGCCGTCGGGTCGGCGGCCGAGCTCGTACTTGGTGTCGACGAGGATCAGCCCGCGCTCGGCGGCGAGCTTCTGGCCGTGGGCGAACAGCTTCAAGCAGCGCTGCTCGAGCTCGTCGAACAGCGGGCCGTCGATCACGCCCATCTCGACGAGCTCGGCCTTGCTCGCGTTTTGATCGTGCTCGCCCTTGTCGGCCTTGGTCGTCGGCGTGACGATGCTGGCCGGGAGCTTTTGGTGACGGACCAGGCCATCGGGCAGCGTGTGGCCGCAAAAGCTCCGTTCGCCGCGCTCGTAGGCCCGCCAGATGCTCGTCGAGCTCGACCCGGTCAGGTACGCGCGGACGACCATCTCGACCTTGATCGGCTCGCACTCGACGGCGCGCGTGGCCTGGGCGTCGGGCACATCGATGATGTGGTTGCTGAACAAGTCGGCGGTGACCTCAAACCAGTAAGCGGCGAGCTGGTTGAGGACCTGGCCCTTGAAGGGGATGGTCCCGAGCACGCAGTCGAACGCGCTGACCCGATCGCTGACGATGATCAGGCGCTGACCGTCGCGGGTGAAGTTCTCGCGGACCTTGCCGCTATAGCGCTGACCGAGCGCGTTGAAGCTGTCGGGGAGCGCGTCGAGCACCTGCTCGTTCTCGACCGCGCGCTGAAGGAGCTCACGAGACACCGGCATCGCTCGCGCAACCTAACTCAAAGCGGAGCCCAAACCCAGGCGCCCAGACCGGCCAGGCGCAGTCTACGCGCCGGTGCTGCCAAACCCGCTGGTCCCGCGCGCGGGGCTCGGCGGCAGGGTCTCGACCTCGACCGCGTCGACCATCGCGACCGGCGCGACGACCAGCTGGGCGATGCGCATCTGGTCCTCGATGGTGATCGCCTCGGCGCCGAGGTTGACGAGCAAGACCCGCAGCTCGCCGCGGTAGTCGGCGTCGATGGTCCCGGGCGCGTTGAGCACGGTCAGGCCGTGGCGCAGGGCCAGGCCCGAGCGCGGGCGGACCTGACCTTCGTAGCCCGGCGCGATCGCGATGGCCCAGCCCGTCGAGATCAGCGCGCGGGCGCCGGCGGCGACCTCGACCGGCCGATCGGGCATGCACGCGAACAGATCGAGCCCCGCGGCGAGCTC
>JGI12210J13797_10734952_pt1 | contig 13315 bp, 7 predicted proteins | sample ElkSlonscriptome_3_FD_13797 | JGI IMG/M metagenome (IMG submission 13797)
CCGCCCCGCCGTCCGCCCGGTCCGCTCCGCCGCCCGCTTCGGCCGGGCCGGCGACGCCCGAGGGCTACACTACGTGCTCCAGCTGCGCGTTCTCCAACCCGCCGGGCTTTGCGTTCTGCGGCCGCTGCGGCACCAGCCTCGCCGCCACCCCGCCCGCGCCCCCGGCCGGCGCCCAGGCGCGCACGGTCTTCGTGCAGGACGCGCCCGAGCAGCTCGAGCAGCTCCGCGGTCAGGGGTCGGAGTCGAGCGTGACCACGTCGGGCACGTCCAGCGCCCGGCCCACCGACTCGATCCCGGTGGTGGCCTCCCCCGCCCCCGCCCCTCCGGTCAGCTCGCCCCGGCCCGCGGTGCCCGGGCCCTCCCCCACGCCCACCGGCGCGACGGCGGCGGCTCGGCTCATCATGCTCGGCCCCGACGGCACGCCGATCGGCGAGCGTGTGCTCGCGGCCGGCGAGACCCTCGCCATCGGCCGGATCGCGGGCCCGCCCTGGGACGAAGACGCCTACCTCGACGGTGAGCACGGCGCCCTCACCCCCTACGAGGAGGGCATCCAGGCCGACGACTACGACTCCCTCAACGGGATCTACGTCAAGCTCGTCGGGCGCGTCGAGATCCACCACGGCGATCAGTTTCGCGTGGGCCAGGAGCTGCTGCGCTACGAGGACCTGCCCGAGCCCACGCCCACCGAGGACGGCACCGAGCGCATGGGCAGCCCCAACCCCGGCTACTGGGGGCGCCTGAGCCTGATGGTCGAGCCCGAGGTGGCCTCCCAGGGGTTCGCGATCGAGGGCGAGGGCATCACGATCGGGCGCGAGTCGGGCGACATCACGTTCCCCCACGACGGCTACGTGTCGGGCTCGCACTGCCACGTGGTCGGTGACGACACCGGGGTCTACATCGAGGACCTCGGCAGCTCGAACGGCACGTACATGCGCGTGCGCTCGGGCGCCGTGCTGCCCTACGGCAGCCTGGTGCTGATCGGGCAGAAGCTGTTCCAGTTCGAGCGCGCCTAGTCCCCTGGAACCGTGATGGCTTGCAAAAGAACGGCGTCAGCGTCGGCCGTGCCAAGGCGCCCGACCGAAGGCGTAGAGCACCGCGCCCCTCGGCAGCATCACGAGGTTCTTGGCGTGCAGGTGGGCCACGCGCTGGCGCGGCGCGGTGGGGGCACGAGAACGGACCGCCACCCGTGGCTCAGCCGATCACGGGCTGGAGCACGATGCCCGGCTGCTCATCGTAGGTGAAGGCCTGGGGCAGGGTCAGCTCGGTGCCGTCCCCGAAGCGCAGCACGACGTCGACCGGGCCCGCTTCTTCGTGCTGGGGAGCGAGCACGGTGATGAGCCACGGCCCGTGGATGACGATGGCCTTGGCCGAGAGGTTGCCGAAGTAGACCGAGACCGGGCCGTGCTCGGTGAAGCCCTCGCCCTCGATCCGCACCGCCTGCCCGCCCCCCTGCCCGCCCCGCGCCGGGGCGAGCCGCAGCGGGTGCTCGGCCGAGCACCCCAGCGCGCTCAGGCCCCACAGGGCGGCCGCGAAGAGCCAAGGGAGACGGGAGGCCACGCCCTACCTTACCCATCCGCCCGGTCGACCACCAGGGCGGCGTGAGGCCCTCGGTTCTATCGAGGGCGCACGGGCGCACGGGCGCACGAGCGCACGAGCAGCTCGCTCAGTACACGACCTGGCCCAGCCGGGCGCAGTGGCCGAGGTGGGCCTTGAGGTACTTGCTGGGCAGCTCGCGGGCGAGCTGGCCGCCCAGGCGGGCCGAGATCGACACCAGCTCGTCGAGGTCGATGCCCGTCTCCACGCCCATGCCCTGCAGCATGTACACGACGTCCTCGGTGGCCACGTTGCCGGAGGCCCCGGGGGCGTAGGGGCAGCCGCCCAGCCCGCCCACGGCGGAGTCGATGGTGCCGATGCCGAACTGCAGGGCCACGGTGATGTTGGCCAGGGCGGTGCCGCGGGTGTCGTGGAAGTGCACCGCCACCTGCGGCAGGGTGATGCCCGAGCGCATCAGGCCGCGGAAGATGTACTCGACCTGCCGCGGGGTGCCCACGCCGATCGTGTCGCCCAGGCTCAGCTCGTAGACCCCCATCTCGAGCAGCGCGTGGGAGACCTCGAGCACGTGGTCGAGCGGCACCGCGCCCTCGTAGGGGCAGCCGTAGACGCAGCTGATGTAGCCGCGGACCTTCATGCCCCGCGACCGGGCCTCGCCCACCACCCCTCGGTAGGTGCGCAGCGCCTCGGCCGTGCTCTTGTTGATGTTCTTGCGGTTGTGGGTCTCGGAGGCGGCCATGAACACGGCCACCTCCTCCATGCCGGCCCGGGTGGCTCCGTCGAGCCCGCGCATGTTCGGCACCAGGGCCGACAGGCGCACGCCCTCGCGCTTGGGGATGCGGGAGGCCAGCTCCATGTGGTCGGCCATGGCCGGGATCCACCGCGGGTTGACGAAGCTGGTGATCTCCACCCGGCGCAGGCCCGACGCGATGAGGCCCTCGACCAGCTCGATCTTCCGCTCGGTGGGGAGGATCTGCTTCTCGTTCTGCAGGCCGTCGCGCGGGCCCACCTCGTAGATCGACACCGCCGAGGGCGCCGCGGCGAACAGGTCGTCGGCGGGGGCAGCGGGGGTGGCGGCGGGAGGCTGGATCCGGTCGTTCACGGGCACGCGGGGGCGAGAGGGTGAGGGCTAGGACGAGGACCGGGGCTCGGTGTCCGGCCGCGGCAGCGCGAAGGCGTCCCGCGTTCGAGCATACGACATCCCGCCGAGCCGGCCGACCGCGGCGAGGCCGGCCGGGTCCATGGGGCGGAGGCGACCGCGCTCGTCCCGCTGCACCAGGCCCTCGGCCACCCAGAACACCAGGACCTCGGCGATGACGAGGGTGGACGAGGGCGCGCCCCCGGGGCCCTGCCCCAGCGGGATCGACCGGACCATGCGGCACTCCATGGAGGCCCGCGACCCGGCCACGCGCGGCGGAGCCACCACCGAGGCGGGCGCGCTCGGCAGCGGATCCGCCCCGTCGCCGACCAGGGCCCACTCGTCCACGTCGGGCTCGAACGGCCCGGAGGTGGCGTTCATCGCCTCGACCTGCTCCTCGCCGACATGGTTGATGGTGAGCTCGCGGGTGGCGAGGAGGTTGGCGAGGGTGTCCTTGGGGCGACCGTCGGGGCGGCTGGAGATGGAGAGGATGACGGTGGGCGGACTCGAGCAGACCGCCTGGAAGTAGCTGAACGGCGCGAGGTTGGCCCGGCCCTGGGGATCGAGGGTGGAGACCCAGGCGATCGGGCGGGGCGCGACCACGTCGGTCATCAGGCGGTAGGCATCGCTGGCCCGCAGCCCCTCGGCGGGGATTCGCTCGGCTCGATCGCTCACGCGCATCCGACTATGCCGTGCGCGTGCCGCCGAGACCACGGGGCTGGCGACCCGTCCGCCGTGAGCTGACCGGACGCGTCGGCCAGGTGCGCCGCGTCACGGGCAGGTGTCGACGCTCGCGTCGTGCCGCAGCGCCGGCGGCCGGCCTCCGCCCGACGGATGGCAGGCTCCGATCGAGACGCCGCCCACCCCACGGACCCCACGAACGAGGACGAGCACGTGCCGCCGATCCCGCTTCGGCGGCCGCGGTGGTGAGCGCGTCGCCGCGATCACTTCTTCTTGCTGGGCTGCGTCTTACGGCTCGCGGTCGAGGTCTTCTTGCTCGCCGCCTTCTTCTTGCTCGACGCCTTCTTGCTCGTCGCCTTCTTGCTCGACGCCTTCTTGCTCGACGCCTTCTTCTTGCTCGACTTCTTGCTCGTCAACATCTCGCCCGCCGACGCCTTCTTCGTGCTCGACGCCTTCTTCGTGCTCGATGCCGTCTCGCTCGCCGCCTTCGTGCTCGACGCCTTCTTCGTGCTCGACGCCCTCTTCTTGCTCGACGCCCTGTCGCTCGCCGCCTTCGGGCTCGCCGCCTTCTTTCGACCGGGCGGCCGCGCGGGAAGCAGCGGGGCGAGGAACTGCCCGGTGTACGAGCCGGACACCTTCACGACCTCCTCGGGCGTGCCCTGGGCCACCACCAGGCCGCCGGCGTCGCCGCCCTCGGGGCCCAGATCGATGATCCAGTCGGCGCACTTGATGACGTCGAGGTTGTGCTCGATCACCACCACCGTGTTGCCCGCGTCGACCAGGCGCTGCAGCACGCCGAGCAGCTTGCGGATGTCCTCGAAGTGCAGCCCGGTGGTGGGCTCGTCGAGGATGTAGAGGGTCTGGCCGGTGTGGCGCTTGCCCAGCTCTCGGCTCAGCTTCACCCGCTGGGCCTCGCCGCCGCTCATGGTGGGCGCGGTCTGGCCGATCTTCATGTAGCCCAGGCCCACGTCGACCAGGGTCTTGAGCACGCGGACGATCTTGGGGTGGTTGGCGAACAGCTCGAGGCAGGCGTCGACGCTCTGGTCGAGCACCTCGGCGATCGACAGGCCCTTGAAGCGCACGGCCAGGGTGGCGCTGTTGTAGCGCTTGCCCTCGCACACCTCGCACGGCACGTAGACGTCGGAGAGGAAGTGCATCTCCACCTTCACCACGCCGTCGCCGTCGCAGGCCTCGCACCGGCCCCCCTTCACGTTGAAGGAGAAGCGGCCGGGCTTGTAGCCGCGGGCCTTGGCGTCGGGGAGCTGCGCGAACACCTGGCGCACGAGGTCGAAGACCTTGGTGTAGGTGCCGGGGTTGGACCGCGGGGTGCGCCCGATCGGCTTCTGATCGATGGCGATCACCTTGTCGAGCGCGTCGAGCCCCGCGATCCGCTCGTGGGTGCCCACCCGCACCATGGTGCCGTGCAGCGAGCGCGACAGCGCGGGCAGGAGGATGCCGTTGACCAGCGAGCTCTTGCCCGCCCCGCTGACGCCGGTGACCGCCACCAGCACCCCCAGCGGGAACTCCACGTCGACCTTCTTGAGGTTGTGCTCGGCCGCGCCCTTCACCACCACCGAGCCGCTGGGCTCGCGCCGCTCGGCCGGCACCTCGATCCGGCGCCGGCCGCCGAGGTACTGCCCAGTGAGGCTGTCGGCGCGCGCGAGCTGCTCGGGGATGCCGGAGAACACCACCTCGCCCCCCAGGTGCCCCGCGCCGGGGCCGAAGTCGACCACGTGGTCGGCGGCGCGGATGGTCTCCTCGTCGTGCTCGACCACCAGCACCGAGTTGCCCAGGTCGCGCAGCCGCTGCAGGGTGACGATGAGCCGCTGGTTGTCGCGCTGGTGCAGCCCGATGCTGGGCTCGTCGAGCACGTACATCACGCCCGACAGCTCGCTGCCCAGCTGGCTGGCCAGGCGGATCCGCTGGGCCTCGCCGCCGCTGAGGGTGGGCCCGGCGCGATCGAGGGTGAGGTAGTCCAGGCCCACGTTGAGCAGGAACACCAGGCGGCTGACGATCTCCCGCAGCACGCCCTCGGCGATGGTCTTGTGGCTGCCCTTCAGGCCCAGGCCGTCGAAGTGGGCGTGGGCCGAGCCGACCGTCATGGAGGTGACGTCGGCGATGCCCGCCGCGGCCACCCGCACCGCGAGGCTCTCGGGGCGCAGGCGCAGCCCGGAGCACGCCTCGCACGCCCGCTCGGCGAAGAACTTCTTGTAGTGATCGCGGGCCGCGTCGGAGCTGGTCTGCCGGTAGCGACGCATGAGGTTGGGGATGACCCCCTCGAAGCGCATGCCCCAGCTGCCGTGGCTCTCGGTGCCCTCTTGGCCCCACTGCACGCGGATCCGCTTGCCGCCCAGGCCGTAGAGCACCTGCCGCTGCTTCCGCTTGCTCAGGCTCGACCAGGGCACGTCGAGCTCGACCTCGCAGGCCTTGGACATGGCCTCGATGATCCGGAAGGTCCAGCCCTGCCCGCGGTCGACCGCGCCGGCCCAGGGCGCGATGGCCCCGTCGGCGATGGTGAGCGAGGGATCGGGCACGACCAGCTCGGGATCGACCTCCATGCGGGTGCCCAGGCCGTTGCACTCGGGGCACATGCCCAGGGGGCTATTGAACGAGAAGCTCTGGGGCGAAAGCTCCGGGAACGAGTGCCCGCAGCAGGTGCGCGACTCGGACCAGCGCAGCAGCTCGCCGCCGCCGCCCCGATCGCCGCCCCGATCGCCGCCCGGGTCGCCCCACAGCTCGCCCTTGCCCTCGCGCAGGCCCAGCTCCACGCTCTCGGCGATCCGGCCCCGGTCCTCGCTACGCACGGTGACCCGGTCGACCACCAGCTCGATGTCGTGCTTGAGCTTCTTGTCCAGGCGCGGCGGATCGTCGAGCCGGTGCAGGGTGCCGTTCACCCGCACCCGCAAGAAGCCCCGGCCGGCCAGCTCCTCGAACAGATCGCGGAACTCGCCCTTGCGATGCACCACCAGCGGCGCGAGCAGGGTGAGCTTCTGGCCGTCGGGCTGGCCGAGCACGTCGCGCACGATCTCCTCGGCGCTCTGGCCCCGCACCACGGTGCCGCACTCGTGGCAGTGCTGCGTGCCCACCCGGGCGTAGAGCACCCGCAGGTAGTCGTAGATCTCGGTGATGGTGCCGACGGTGGAGCGCGGGTTGTTCGACGCGCTCTTCTGCTCGATGGCGATGGTGGGCGAAAGCCCCCGCAGGTGCTCGACATCGGGCCGGTCGAGCTGGCCCAGGAACTGCCGGGCGTAGCTGCTGAGGCTCTCGATGTAGCGGCGCTGGCCTTCGGCGTAGAGGGTGTCGAAGGCCAGGCTGGACTTGCCCGACCCGCTCACCCCCGTGAACACGACCATCTCCCGCTTGGGGATCCGCAGCGAGTCGATGCGGAGGTTGTGCTGGCGCGCGCCCTGCACTTCGATGAAGTCGGGCTCGGCGGCGGCCTTGGGGCGCGGTGGTTGGGAACGAGAGGCGCCCCGAGAGGCGCCACGCTTCACGTGGGTCACGGCGTCGGTCACGGGCGAGAATGCGCGCGGGGGTGAATCGCGCGGGCCCTGGCCTTTAGCACGAGCCGCTCGGCGTTGCACGCATGTTCAGCGTCGGAATCGCCGGCTTGTCGGGCTCGCGCGCGGGGGACACCATGCCGGGACCATGAAGGATCGCCAGGTTCTGATCACCGGAGGCTCGGGAGGGCTGGGCATCGCCGTCACCAAGCTGTTCCTCGAGCGCGGCGCCCGGGTGACCGTGCCGGTCTTCAACCAAGAGCAGCTCGACCGCTTGATGAGCGCGCTGGGCGACCAGGCTCGCCAGGTCGAGATGCCGCTGGCCGATCTCCGCCACGAGGGCGACGTGCGCCACGTGATCGAGAGCATGGAGGAGCTGCACGTGGCGGTGCACCTGGTGGGGGGCTTCGCGATGGGGCCCACCGACGAGTTCGAGCTCGAGGCGTTCCGCACCCAGATCGACCTCAACCTCACCACCGCGTTCCTCGTGATCAAGCACGCGCTGCGGAGCATGAAGGCGGGCGGGTACGGGCGGATCGTCACCGTGGGCTCGCGCTCGGCGGTGGAGCCGACCGCCCAGCAGGCGGCGTACTCGGCGGCCAAGGCGGGGGTGATCGCGATGACCCGCGCGGTGGCCGAGGAGACCCGCGAGCTGGACATCACCGCCAACTGCGTGCTGCCGTCGATCATCGACACCCCGGCCAACCGCGAGGCGATGGGCGACGCCAAGGCCCACGAGTGGGTCGCGCCCGAGCGCCTCGCCGAGGCCATCGTCTACCTCGGGTCCGAGAAGGCGGCCGATCTGCGCGGCACCACCCTGCCCGTCTACGGCCGGGTGTAGCGCTAGCAGCCCGTGGTGAAACCCTCGTGGGGTCAGGACGCCGTCAGCGGCGGCGCTCGCAAGGCGAGAGGCCGAAGGCGTATCGGGCATACCTCGAGCGCCGAGCAACGCCGCGAGCGTCGTCGGGGGCGGTGTCCTGACCGCGCGAGGACACGGAGTCAGCCTCCTAGGAGGCCGAGGGCAGCGATCGCTGGCGCGCAGCGGCCCTCAGGTCTCGTGGTTCTTCAGGCCGTGCTCGCGGATGAGCTGCTCGAGGGCGGTCTTGGACCGCTGGAATCGCTTGCGCAGCCGAGCGGCCTCCCGCTTGAGAGCCTCGTCGTCGACCGGGTCCTCGCTGGGCTCGTGCATGACTCGGGCGATGTCCAGCCACGACATCCGCCGGCCGATCCGCAGCAGCAGGATGTCTTGGTCGAGGGGATCGAGCTGTCGCCGCAGGCCGGCCACCGCGTCCTTGATCTCCGTCTTGAGGTAGATCGCGGTGGTCGAGCGCAGCTGGGCGACCATCGCCCCCACCGCGGCATCAGCCTCGGAGAGCGCGACGACGGGGCGGCGATGGTGGGGTCGTCGTCGGATCATCCGCAGGGCGTTGCGCGCGAGCACGTAGGACCACGTCCGCAGGCTCGCCTCCCAGCGAAAGCCGGGCAGGCCCCTCCACAGGTGCTCGCACAGGATCGAGAACGCCTCGTCGGCGAGCGCGGCGTCATGGGTCAGCGAGACCAGGTATCGCAGCAGCTCGGGACCATACGCGTCGAGGGCACGCTGGGTGGCCGTCGCGTGGTCGCCGGCCTCCGAGGCCGTCCGCACGGCGGCCTCGATGGTCTCGCGCTGTTGGGGGTCCACGCCGACCATCCTACCGCGCTGGGTCCGACGCTCGGACCTCGGCGAGCCACTGCCGCACCGAGCGTGCGAACTCGACATGATGACCGCCGAGCGACTCATAGGTGTCTGCGCCCTGCGCGACCAGTCGCGCCCCGCGTTCGCGGTCGGAGGTCTCCAGCAGGGCCGAGCCCAGGTTGTACTGGGCCTTGGCGAGGAAGGTCCCTCCCAGCCCCTCGTCCGCGTAGATCGCCAGGGCGGGCTCGAGCACCGCGATCGCGTCGTCGTAGCGCTCGAGGGCCATATAGGTCTCCCCTGCGATGACCAGGGCGGTGGCGCTCTCGTCGCTGCGCGGCGCGCTGCGGCGCAAGATCGCGATCGCTCGCTCCACCGGCTCGAGCGCCCCCTCGGCGTCGGTGCGCCACATCGCGCCCGCGAGGTTGGTCAGGAAGCGAGCGGTGTCCGGGTGGTCCGAGCCCTTGGTCAGCTCGGCGATCTCGACGGCCCGTCGAGCGTCCGCGAGGGCCGCCTCGCGATCGTCGGGAAACTCGGTGACCGACAGCGACGAGTACATCGCCGCGAGCACGTGGTGGTCGGGGCCGTAGCTGGTCTCGGCGATGCGGATGGACTCGCGCAGCAGCGCCGCGGCCTCGTCGAGGCGATCGGCCGACTCGTAGGCCACGCCGGCGTTGAGCAGGGCGTCGATGATCTTGGGGTGATCGGGCCCGTAGCTGTGGCGGGCGATTCGTAGGACGCGGTCCATCGTCGCGACCGCTTCGTCGGAGCGTCCCCGCGTGACGTGGGTCAGCGCGATGTTGCTGAGCACCGACACCAGCGCCGGATGCTCCGATCCGAGGATCGACTCGATGAGCGCGAGCGCGGTGTCGTAGCTCTGGGAGCTGAGCGCGTAGTCTCCCAGGAGGTTGGCCACGCTGCCCAGCCGGGTCAGCATGTCCGCGCGCACCAGCGGATGGGTGTCCGCCCGCAGCAGGTCCACCGCGCCCTGGTAGCGTGCGAGTGCATCTCGGTAGCGCCCTTGGAGCTGCTCGACGCGGCCGACCTCCCCCAGCGCGCGCACCTCGAGGACGCCGGCGGGATCGCGCCGGCGGGCCTCGGTCAGGCCCAGCTCGGCCCACAGGGCCGCCTCGCCCCAGCGCCGGGAGTCCAGCGCCACGACGGGCACCAGCCGCCGAGCGGCCTCGCTGGCGATCGCGTCGTTGTCGATCCGGCGGGCCGAGAAGAACGCGCGCTCCAAGGCAGCCTCCGCCTCGGCGTAGTGACCCTGCTGCTCGTGGGTCTGGCCCTCGAGCAGCGACAAGGGCGTCTCGATGAACGGATCCTGCCGATCGCCGAGCTCGGCGCGGGCCAGGCCGGCGAGTCGCAGGGCGGTCTCGGAGAGCCCCACCTGGTGGTGGGCGACCGCCGATGCATACAGGGCGTGCGCGTCGGACGAGGACGCATCGAGCGGCGTGTAGCTCGGGCCGATCGCCACCGCGAGGTGCTGGGGCTCGGCGCAGCGGTCCGGGTCGGGCAGCTCCAGCGCAGCATCGAAGGCGTGGGTGGCCATGGGGGCGTCCGCCTCCACCAGCTGCTCGACCAGCGCATCGGTCTGCACGGTGATGCGCCGCAGGCACTCGTCCTGGCGGTCGAGCTGATCGAGGGGCGTGGCCTGCCGAGCTCGGGCCACGCAGGCCCGGCCGAGGCCCTCGCGGAGCGCCTGCTCGTGCGCCTCCATGCGTGAGGTCACCGCCTCGAGGGTACGATCGGACCACACCTGGCCGATGGCCCCGAAGGCGGTCTCGACTTCGACTCGGCGGGCGGACCACGCTCGCTCGACGCCCGCGACCTCGGTCGCGCAGCGCTGCTCGGTGTCGTCGAGGTCCACCGTCAGGCCGATCGCCACCACGGCCGAGGCCGAGATCGCGGCGATCGAGGCCACCAGTCCCGTGCGGCGCCGAGCCGCCCGGGGATCGGGCCCCAGCTGGACCAGCAGCTCGTTCATGTCGCCGAAGCGATCGCGAGGATCGGCCGACAGCGCGCGCACCATCGCTCGTCGGACCCGCGCGGGCACCCGCGGGCGGGCCGGGATTTCGAATGCCCGCCGCTCGATGGCGATCAGGTGACGAGCCATCGTGGTCTCATCGAACGGACGCCGTCCGTACAGCGCCTCGAACAGGGACACGCCGAAGGCAAATTGGTCGGCGCGGGCATCGACCGGGCGCCCTTCCATCTGCTCGAGGGCCATGTAGGCCGGCGTCCCCACGGCGGCGCCGGTCACCGTGAGGTTGCCCGGGCTCGACGGCATCACCGAGCTCTTCTCCTTGATCGACGTCTCCAGCTCGTCGAGGGGGCGGGCGAGCCCGAAGTCCACGACCCGCGGCACGTCGTCACCGTCGACCAGCACGTTCTCGGGCTTGAAGTCGCGGTGGACCAGGCCGGCGGCATGCGCCGCGGCCAGGCCTCGGCCCGCGGCGTGGTAGAGCGCCACGATCTGCTCCACGGTGCGCGAGGCGATGGCCGCCCACCGACGCGCGGTCACGCCCTCGACCAGCTCCATGGCGATGAACAGCATCCCCTCGTGGGTGCCGACCTCGTGCACGGTCGCCACGTTGGGGTGGGTGAGCTTGGCCATCGACTCGGCCTCTCGCATCAGGCGCTCGGTCCCCCGGGCCATGGGGCGGTGCAGCTTGAGCGCGACGTCGCGGCCGAGGCGAAGGTCCCGGGCGCGGTAGACCACGCCCATGCCCCCCGAGCCGAGTCGCTCGCTGATCTCGAACCACTCTCCGAGCCGGGTGCCGGGCGCGAGCTGGGGCGCGGGCCGGGGCTCGAGCTCATCGGCGAGGGGAGCGAGCACCCCGATCTCCTGCGAGCCGGGCTCGGCATCGAGTACGCCGGTGTCGACGACCGACGGATCGTCTGCATCCTCGGTGGGGTGCATGCCGAAATCATAGTGCGGGCGCGGACGACCGGTGCGCGACAACGCGACCGGCTGCGCGGCCTGCGTCGAGCGCCCACGAGAACGCGGTCCGTGGTCCGTCACATTCGGTGACGCCCCGCATCGGCGTGGTGGAGGACACAACCCGAATCATGCTAGGGAGCGCCACCTCGCGCCGCCTCGCGCCCCGATCGGGCCGAGCTCAGGTGGGCCCAGATGGGCCCAAGTGGGCTCAGGTGGGCTCGGCTACGGGGAAGCCGGCCACGCCCTCGTCGTCGCTCGACTCGGCCGACTCGCCCTTCTTGGCGCCGTCGGACTCGGCGCTGCCGGGCTCGTAGGAGCCCGGCGGGTGCGCCTCGGGCACGGGCGGCAGCGGGCGGCCATCGACGGCGGCCTTGACCTCCTCGAGACCCAGCGCCTCGCGCTCGATGAGGGCCTCGGCCAGCCGGCGCAGGGCGTCGGCGTGGGAGGTGAGGATCTCCTTGGCCCGGTTGTACTGGGTCATCACGATGTCGTGGACCTCGGCGTCGATCGACTGGGCCGTGGACTCGGAGTAGGCCTTGGGCCGCGCGATGTCTCGGCCCAAGAACGGCTCGCTCTCGTTCTTGTTGTAGGCGATGGGGCCGAGCTTGTCGCTCATGCCCCACTCGCAGACCATCTTGCGCGCGAGGTTGGTGGCGACCTCGATGTCGTTGCCGGCCCCGGTGGTCTGCTGGCCGTCGAGCGCGAGCTCCTCGGCGATCCGACCGCCCATGAGGATGGCGATGCGCGCCTCGGCGTAGCGCCGATCGATGTTGTGGCGGTCTTCCTCGGGCAGCTGCTGGGTCACCCCCAGGGCCTGGCCCCGCGGGATGATGGTGACCTTGTGGATCGGGTCGACGTGCCGCAGCGGCATCTTCATGGCCACCAGGGTGTGCCCGGCCTCGTGCCACGCGGTGGTCTTCTTCTCCTCCTCGGAGATGATGACGCTCTTGCGCTCGGCCCCCATCAGGACCTTGTCCTTGGCCCGCTCGAAGTCTTGCAGGTGCACGCGGTCGCGGTCCTGACCCGCGGCCATCAGCGCGGCCTCGTTCACCAGGTTCTCGAGGTCGGCCCCCGAGAAGCCGGGCGTGCCGCGGGCGATGACCGACAGATCGACGTCGTCCGCGGTCGGCACCTTGCGCACGTGGACCCCGAGGATCATCTCGCGCCCCCGCACGTCGGGCAGGCCCACCACGATCCGGCGATCGAAGCGGCCGGGCCGCAGCAGCGCCGGGTCGAGCACGTCGGGGCGGTTGGTCGCCGCGACCAGGATGACCCCGTCGTTGCTCTCGAAGCCGTCCATCTCGACCAGCAGCTGGTTGAGGGTCTGCTCGCGCTCGTCGTGCCCGCCGCCGAGACCGGCGCCGCGATGGCGACCCACCGCGTCGATCTCGTCGATGAAGATGATGCAGGGGGCGTTCTTCTTGCCCTGCTCGAACAGGTCGCGCACCCGGCTGGCGCCCACGCCCACGAACATCTCCACGAAGTCGGAGCCGCTGATGCTGAAGAACGACACCCCGGCCTCTCCGGCGATGGCCCGAGCCAGGAGGGTCTTGCCGGTGCCCGGGGGGCCCATCAGCAGCACGCCCTTGGGGATCCGGCCGCCCACCCGCATGTACTTCCGGGTGTCGCGCAGGAAGTCGATGATCTCCTCGACCTCCTCGCGGGCCTCGTCGATCCCGGCGACGTCCTTGAAGGTGACCTTGCCCTGGTGCTCGGTCAGCAGCCGCGCCCGGGCCTTGCCGAAGCTCATGGCCTTGCCGCCGCCCGCCTGCATCTGCCTCATGAACATGATCATGATGATCACGATCAGGATCATGGGCAGCCACATG
>JGI12210J13797_10009598_pt1 | contig 13310 bp, 11 predicted proteins | sample ElkSlonscriptome_3_FD_13797 | JGI IMG/M metagenome (IMG submission 13797)
ATAGCGGAGGAGGGCACCCGCCACCAGCTCATCCAACGTTAGCTTGCGGGTGCGCCGAGCGCAGGGGGCGTGATCTTCGGTCAATCCCCACCCCGCGTAAAAGGGAAGCCCGTAGACCACGACCCGACGATCACGAAGCAACCCCTCGAACCCCACGAGGGACGTCATGGTGTGAATCTCGTCGGAGACGGCCAGGCATTGTGCCAGCGAGGCCTCGGTCTCGACGTGGTCACAGACGCGGCGCGCAGCTGACGCATCAACCGTTCCCTCCCGGTTACCGGAAAGAACGTCCGGATGAGGCTTGAAGATGACGTAGGCCCCGGGGTGCGCCTCCCGGGCCGCCTCGAGGAGGCCGAGGTTGGTCTTCACGGCTCCGCTCCCGAGACGGACGGAAGCGTCGTCCTCCACTTGGCCGGGTACGAGCACCACGTGGCGTTCGGGGGGGACGACGAGGGCCTTGTCCTCGCCGACGTTGTACTTGGAGAGCCCAGCATCCACGATGCGCGACCGCAGCGCGTCGGCCCGCGCACGCTCATCGTCGTCGAAGTCGGCGGTCTGGAGGATGTGCTCGAGGTCGCTGCGACCGCCCGGGTCGTAGTAGATGCCGCGACGATCGAAGACGAGCGAGGCCGGCATCGCGAGATCCGAACCGAGACCCACGGAGCGCAGGAAGCCGTCCTCGACCCGACAGATCGGAACGCCCTTCTTCTCGGCGAGGGCCCGAAGGGCGGCCGGCTCGCGCTGGCCCCAGACCACGAAGCGTGCGCCTTCCTGCTCGAGGGCACCATTCTTCTCGAGCCGCGCGAGCGAGCGGGGAAAGCGAACCTCGTTGCCCGGACAGCGGAGATAGGCCCGCATGTAGCCACGCTTCCAGAAGCGGAAGCCGAAACAGTAGTGGCGCCCGCGGTTTGCGGCGAAGACCTCACGCTGTCGCGCGAGATGCTCGATGACGTCCTCGATCTCCCCCCGGCGCCCGGTCACGGGATCCAGGTAGCGGGTGTAGCGGAGGTAGGCAGCGGCAAAGAGGGCCGCGAGGGGGCGCTTTCGCCCGCGTCCGGTGAGCGGGAGGCGGTCGTGGGTTTGGGACCAGCCGGCGTACCAGGGCGCCCCGAAGCACTCGACGCGGCAGCCGGCGAGCAAGGCCTCGAAGCCGAGCTGGGAGGTGACGCAGTAGACGCGCTGGACTTGGGCCAGAAGATCGTAGGGTGAGCTAGCTTTGGTGAAGAGACGCACCCGCGGCCGAGTTCCGACCTCCCCGAGGTAGCCCTTCTTCTTGCCCGTCAGGACGTCGGGGTGGGTCTTGACCAGTATCTCCGCGTCGGGATTCTCGTCGCAGGCTGCGTCGAGCATGGCGGTGAAGGTCTTCGCGTCCGCGAGACCGTACCGCACCGATTGGTCGCCGAACGTCTGGTCCACCACCATCACCCGTGGTCGGTCGGGATCGCCGAGGTCGACGTGGCCGGGAGGGGACTGATTGTACTTCGATAGATCGGCCTCGACGATCCGCTGCATCGCCGCTTCTGCCCGCCGCATCAAGGCCGGCTCCTCGAGGGTATCGTCCTCCGCGATCCACTGCTCGAGGCGCGAGGGCGTGGTGGCGTCGTAGTAGATCCCGAGGTCGTCGAGCACGAGCGACAGCGGCGGAGCCCCGTTCACGCCAAGCCCAATCGACCGCAGGAAGCCGTCCTCCGCCTGCAGCAGGGGCTTACCGTGGCGGCGGGCGTACGCGCGCCCCGCGCGCCCGCTCGGCTTGCGTCCCCACACGAGCACACCGTCCACCTGGTCGGCCTGCAGGTCGCGGGGTCGGAACAACAGCCGCGTGGCCCCGCTGAGCGTGGCCAGGTGCGTGGTACGACTCATTCCCCACGAGAAGACGGCGAGCGTGGGCGGCGCTTCGACCGGGGCCATGGTGGGCAACCTACACGGAATGGCGACCGGAAATAGACTCGGCGCAAAAAAAACCGGCCTCGGCCGTGACGGATCCAAGAGTGGCGCCGACTGTCATCTACGTCACCCGGGAAGCGCGGGGCGACGCCATGCCTCTCGGCGTGTCGCGTCGCTCCGCCAGCCCTCTTCGGGACGAACGTCCCCTCGTCGAGGGCCCAGCGGGCGCCAAATCGGGACCGCGACCCCCGACGCCGTTGTAAATAGCCGGGCATGGCCTTTCACGTCGTCATTCCCGCCCGCTACGGGGCTACCCGCCTCCCGGGTAAGCCGCTGCGTTCCATCGCCGGTCGCCCCATGATCGAGCACGTGCACGAGCGTGCCGTCGAGGCGGGTGCGGCCTCGGTGGTGGTCGCCACCGACGATGTCCGCGTGATGGAGGCCGTGGAGGCCTTTGGAGGCCTGGCCGCGCTCACGCGCGCCGACCACGCCTCGGGGACCGATCGCGTGGCTGAAGTCGCGGCGCGCCAGGGGTGGCCCCCCGGCGAGGTGGTGGTCAACCTGCAGGGCGACGAACCGCGCATGCCCAGTGCAGCGATCACGGCCGTCGCCGAGCTCCTGCAGCGGCGCGACACCGACATGGCGACACTGGCCACGCCCATCGATGACCCCGATGAGCTCTTCTCTCCCCACGTGGTGAAGGTGATCGTCGACGACCGGGACGGGGCACGTTGGTTCTCGCGCGCCCCCATTCCCTGGGTGAGAGATGCCTTCGCGCCCGGGGAGGTCCCCGAAGTACTCCCGGCCGGGGTACCCTTCCTGCGTCACCTCGGCCTCTATGCCTACCGGGTCGAAGCGCTACGTCGCATCACCGCGCTGTCGTCGCACCTCCACGAGGAGGCCGAGCGACTCGAGCAGCTCCGGGCCCTCGCAGACGGGATGTCGATCGCCGTCCACGTGCTCGCAGAACGACCAGGCCACGGAGTAGACACCCCCGAGGACCTCGCCCGTGTGGATGCCCTCTTCGCGGCCGAGAGGTGAAGCTCAGTTGGTCAGGGCGTCCGTAGGCACCTGCACCAGCTCCGCGATGTTGGGCTGCAGCACGATCTCGATCCTGCGGTTCTTCGCCTTGCCCTCCTTGGACTCGTTCTTCGCTACCGGGTCGTATTCGCTGTAACCCGCGGCCGAGAGCTCTGACGGTTGCACCCCCTTATCGACGAGGAACTTCACCACGTTGACCGCCCGCGCGGTGCTCAGCTCCCAGTTGCTGGGAAAGCGACCGGTGGAGATGGGCACGTCATCGGTGTGGCCGGCAACCTGGAGCTTGCGATCGTCGAGCGTGGCCAGAATGCTAGCCACCTCCTTCAGGGCGTCCTTGCCCGCCTCCTTGATGTCGACGCGGCCGGGGTCGAACAGGACCTCGTTGCGAAGCTGAAGCACCATGCGGCCGTCGCGGAGGACGATCTTGAGGTCGCCCGCGTCGATCATCTTCTTGAACTTGAGGGCAAGGCTCTTGAACAGATCGGCCCGCTTCTGCGCCGCGGCCTGTGCCTTGCGCAGCTCTTCGAGCCGATCCTTGCTGTCCTGCAGGGCGTCGCTCAGGTCTCCCTTTTCGGTGAGGAGCTTGTCGACGCTCTTGCCCGCGCGCTCGAGCGTGTTGCGCAGCTGCTCGTTGAGCGCGACGGCGTCGTCGAGCTTACGCTGGAGATCTGCCGCCTTGGCCTGCTCCTCGCCGATGCGCTTGTCGCGCTCGGCGATCTCGCCTTCGAGCAGTCCGATGCGGGTCTGGAGATCGGTGATCTCCTGGTCCTTGCCCGCGAGCTGGGCCTGGTGGGCTTGCTCGGCCTGCTGGAGGCGCTGGGCGGCTTCGGCCATGAGCTTGTCGTGCTCGTTGCGCGTGATGCAGCCGGTGAGGAGCGGCAGCGTCAGAGAGACGCACCAAAGAGTTCGAGCGGCATTCATGCGCGCTATGTAGCCGGCCCACCCCGAGGGGGGCAAGCCGCAGCGGTCAGGTGCCGCCGCCGCCCCCGCCGCCGCTGGGGGGGTAGTCTTCGCAAGAGGTGGGCGTCTCCTCCGGGCAGCCGCCGGTATCGACGGGCTCGGGGACGACACCGCTGGACCCCAGGGTCGCCTCCGCACTAAACCCCATGGCAAAGCTGAGCGCATCGCACTGGGTGGTCGGACCGGGGCTGACGGCCGTCGTCGCGTCCCGCGCGTCGCAGAAAAAGCCGACTCCGAGATCATAGGGCATGGTGTTGGGGCAAAACCCCATGCCTGCCGAGTCACGGTAAGAGGCGAGCGCACGAAAGAGCCCCTCCTCCGTCACGAGGCCCGTGAAGGTGCCATTGCGAAGCTCGTAGCCTAGCGTGCCGTTGACGATATCGGCAATGAGACCGGCTCCGAGAAGCTCGAGCTCGATGCGTCCGCTCGTACCCGCAAACGTGATGACGGAAGCGTTGAGGCCGCTGACCAGCTTGCCCCCCACCACGTAGGCGGCGTCGTCGAAGTAGCGTGGCTCGTCGACCGTGGTCCCGCCGTCGGCGATCGAGGTCTCCGAGATCGGCCAGACATCCATGCCGTCCCAGGCCGGCGGCTCGGTGCGACCCGATCCCGAGAAGACGGAGAGCTTCACGTCGGGGTCGTCGGGGAGACCGTTGTAGTCCTGAACCCGAAAGAGAAGCGTGGCCGAGCCGTCGTTCGCCGACTCGGAAAAAGACGCTTCGAAGTCGAGCTGGAAGGCGACCTTGGCCAACTGCACGATCTGATAGAAGGCGTTGTCGCGGCCATTGCCCAAGTCGCAGACGACCTCGTTGTCGGGTGGTGGCACGCAGCTCGATCCCTCGTCGTAGCCGGTGGGGTCGCAAGTGCAGCGTCGGTCCAGGTCGACCCCCACCGGGCGCCCGGCATCCGTATCGTCGAAGGTTATCGATCGAATCGCCGCGTAGAACTCGATGCGGGTGTTGGTGTCGCCGGTGGTCGGTGGACCGGGGTAGGCGTCACTCTGGCAGGCCGCGCCGACCCCGCCGCTGCCGCCGCCTCCGGTGTCGGCTCCGCCCGCGCCCCCCGTTGCGAGCGGCAGCGAGTCTCCCTTGGTGAAGGACTCGAGCGCGCAGCTCCATCCCAACCCGAAGAGGGCTGCGGCAAGAACCGCACACGAGGATGTGGCGCGCATCTCCCCATCATACGCCTCCGCGCGGGCCAGGTCATGGGCCCGGGGCGGTCAGGGCCCTGGGCACGCGTCGTTGCGGGGGTCATCCTCCTCGGTGCAGAAGGGTTCGGGAAAGGGAACGTCGACGATGTTGCCGAGCTTGGCGGCGTCGGCGGTGAAGCCGACCCCCATCGAGATGGCGTTGCACGAAGGATCGGGGCTCCCCTCGTCGATGCGCCCGTCGGCACCCCGACAGGCTGCACTGCGGGAGACGTTGTACAGCGGCGAGCCGTCGTTGCAGAGGCCGATGGGGTCGCCGCCGGGCGCGGCCTGCACGCGATAGCTGGCGAGAAACCGGAGCGCGTTTCGCTTGGTGATCCAGCCTCCGACCACGCCGTCGGTCAGGGCGGTGCCGGTCGGCCGCTCTTCCACGTTGGCCATGACCACGGCGTTCGAGACGCGGATGAGCCCTTCGGCCACGTCGACCTCGAGGTTGATGTCGACGATGGGCAGGCGCGCGACCATGACCCCTTCGCTCACGTAGGCGTCGGGATCGAAGCTGAGGGGTTCGGGACGCGTGAGGCGGCCGTCGAAGGCGTAGCCATCGGCACGAACGTCCCACACGTCGTCCCCATCCCAGGCCGGCCCCCCGACGCTGCCGAAACCCACGGCACCGAAGGTAGCCACCTCGACCCGCGGGTCATTGAAGGCGCCTGAGTAGCCCTTCACCTCGATGATCACCGACCACCGGCCCGCCTCCGCGCTCGTCGAGAAGAGGTCGCTCGGATCGGGGGCAAGTACCGCCAACGGCGCGAGCGCCACGCTGAGATTGTTGTCGCGTCCCTTCGCATCATCGCAGTGATTCGCGCGTATGGCCCCGGGCGCAGTGACGCAGCTCAGCGGGACGTCGGCGGTACAGCTGCATCGGCCGTCGAGGTCGAAGCCCGGCACTTTCTCCTTGGGGATCAACTCCTTCCGGTCTTCGGTGATGAAATCTGGCCAAACCACCGAGCGCACGGCGACGACGAAGGTCTCGCCGCCTTCCGGGTCGGGGACGTCGGGTCGCGGCGGCGGGCCGGCCAACGGGCACAGCGATACGGGCTCGGGGGGCTCGACTTCGACCGGACGCTCCGGACCGCGCTCGAAAGACTCGAGCGCACAGCTCGCGAGCAGCGCCGCGAGGGGGAGCCATGACCAGCGGAGGCGCATCTGGCGATCAGCTTATCAAAAACGCAGCTCGAGGCCGGTAGGCCCAACGCCGATCTCGAGATCGTCGACGGTTGCGTCGTCCTCCTCGTCGCCATCGTCGAGGAAGAAGAAGACGGTGCCCGCCGCCATCCCCAGCCCTCCGACGACGAAGCCGATGGTGCTGGCGTAGCGGGCCGCGTCGTAGCCGTCGACGACGTCGTGCGCGCTGGGCGGGCAGATGCCGTCGGGCGCGCACCGGTCGCGCAACGAGCCCCGCATGCTGATGGCGACGCTCCCGTTGACGATGGCGGTGAGCAGTCCTCCGCCCCCGACGCCGAAGCCGACCCACATCCACGAGTGCCAGTCGGGTCCCTGTGGCGGAAGGGGGGGTAAGGGAATGTTGGGCAGCTTGACCACGACCCGCACCGTCTCCTCCTCCTCAACGGTGGCCGACTCGGTGATCGTGACGTCGCCCCGGCGTACCCGAACCTCGTACTCCCCCGGGTCGACGGGGTGCGCGGCATCGATCAACTCGGGCGGGAGCCTCTCGGTGTCGACGAGGACCTCGATGCCGTCACCACGATCGCCCCGCACCATGATCTCGAGGTTGGGGATGCGGGGCAGGAGGTCAGCTCGCTCTTCTTGCGCCGCCTTCACCGCGCGCTGCTGCTGGAAGCCGTCGCTCGCCGCGACCTCCATCGATCCCACCTCGCGGTAGCGCTCGGCCGACTCGACGAGGCGTCCGAGCTTATCGAGGCAGCGGGCGGTGGCGAGCCCCAGCGTCGGGACCGGGTAGAGGCTGTAGGCCCGCTCGAGCTTGTCGTACGCTTCCGCCCACGCTTCCTTCCGCATGAGCTGGAGGCCCTCGACGCCCAGCGTCCGCGCCGCGGACCGCGTCTTCCAGTCGACCTGAGGCAGCGCCGCGAAGGCCGAGCTGGGTGTACCGAGACAGGCCAACCCGAAGAGCAACACGAGGCATCTAGTACGGCAGCTCATGCGCCTCCCCGGCTTCGTCGTGGGCGCGGCAACCTGACGCCTGCTCCCATGGGCGATAAAGGTACACATCGGTTGAATTTTGTGCCAACTACCACCCCGAGCGCCTACCGAGGCTTGCACGCCGAGGCCCGGGCGCCCAGGAGATTGCCATGACTGGGATGGACGCCGTTCCGAAGGAAATCCTGCGGGAAGCATACCAGCGGAAGCCGCTCTACATCCTCAAGGTTCCGCTTTTGTACGGTATTTGGGCCGCGGCCGCGGTCGTGCTCTACCAAACGCAGGACCACCGCTTTGCGATTCCGATCGGCGTCGCATGCTCGATCCTCATCGCGTACCTCATCCGAGGACTCGGGGCGGTCGCCCACGACGTCGTGCACGGCAACATCACCCGGAACAAGACGGCGACCTACTGGCTGTCGCTGTTGTGCTGGTCACCCACCGGGATGAGCGTGACCATCTACCGGAACTACCACCTGCACCACCACCGGATCACCAACACCTACCCGGACGTGGATAACTTCGTGGTGACCGACTACACGAAGAACCCGCTGTTGGCGAAGATCCTCCTGCTCGTCGTCTACCTGGGGGCCTACCCCTTGTACTGGGCGCTGCAGATGATGCGTTACACCAAGCGCCTGAGCCGCTGGGAGTTCATCCGCATGAACCTGGAGCTGCTGATGATCGGCGGGCTCATGCTGACGGCCTTCCTGCTCATGCCGCTGCAGGTCTTCATCTTCTTCTTCGGGCTGCCCTTCCTGTTGGGCTCCTTCCTCGCGAGCAGCACCTCGATGGTCGAGCACTTCGGGATGGATGACACGAGCGACGACGCCTACAGCTCGCGCACGTACGGCACCAAGTGCCACGTCACCAACTTCTTGTGGAACAACGTCACGTACCACAACGAGCACCACAAGTACCCGGGCATCCCTTTCTACAACCTCGCGTCATTCCACAAGAAGGCCTACCCCTACTACGACGACGAGGTGAAGGCGGCGGTGCACACCTCGATCTACCCGCTGATGCTCAAGCTCTACTGGCGCATCCTCACGCTCGACATCGCGGCCATCGACGCGCAGTACGCCCATCTCGACCGGAAGGCCGAGAAGGAGAAGGTGCTGAAGGTCCCCGGCATTCCCGCCGGCTCCTCGGCCTGACCGACGACGGCGCCGCCGTGATGGCCCGCGCGAGCCGAAGCCAGTCTCTGTCCGATCAGTTGGGGACGCGGGCGCTGATCACCCAGCAACAGTGCATCACCGGCACTGCCTCATCGGGGAACTGATCCGCGAGGGCGGTGCGCAGGGTCTCGGTGAAGCGGTGGACTTCGTCGGGAGAGAGGCTCGCTCGCACCGCGGAGCTGGAGCTGACCCGTCGCGTCCAGTGGTCGTGGCTGTAGTCGTGGGTCACGTCGAACGAGAAAGTCTCGAGATCACTGAATCCACCGGCGCGGATGTGGCGGAGCCATTCGGGGTAGATGCCCGTTCCTCCGCCCCAGCGCCACTCGGGATTGTACTTCTCGATGAGCGCCTCGGTGGCCGTGACCACGTTGCCTCGCAAGGGTAGCCAGTCGAAGCTCACGATGACGAGCCACCCGGCGGGCTTGAGCAGGCGCTTCACCTCACGGATCGTCTTGGGCCGGTCGAACCATTCCCATGCCTCGGCGGCCGAGACCACATCGAAGGACTTGGCGGGAAGTCCCGTGCGCTCGGCCTCGGCCACCACGTAGTCCATGCGAACGTCTTGCTTCTCGCTCTGTCTCCGCGCCGCCTCGATGAGGGTCTCGGAAGCATCGACGGCGGTGACCTCGACCCCCCTTCGCGCGAAGTCCCGCGCGAACTGTCCCACGCCGGTGCCGAGATCGACGAGCTTCTGGCCCCGCTCGCCGATCCCGCGGGCGGCCAGTACGTCGAAGAGCCGCGCCGGCAGGCCGATGCGGAGGCCGTGGTCGTCTTCTGCCGTCTTGCTCCAGTCGAATCCCATGGTCTTGCCCATGAGTTTATCCCACCGGACGCCAACACGCCCGTTCGGTGGCCAGGTGAGCCCGGTTACGGCATGACGCAGTTGTGTCCTTCGAGTCGAAGCTACCGCAGCGACTGGACAAGTGGCTCCGGGACGAGACGCGCTGGCCGAGACGCGACATCGCGCAAGCCATCGACGCGGGCCGTGTCGCCGTCAACGGCGGCGTGCTGCCGGCCGACGAGCTGGTCTTCGGCGACGACGTGGTGACCGTCGACGGCGTCCGTGTCACGCCCGCCGGACCTCACGAGGCAGCCCTGTTCCACAAGCCAGCCGGGATGACCGTGACCGTCGCCGACCCCAGCGGCCGTGAAGATCTGTCCGCCCTGATGGGCGCGCTGCCGCCTGGGTGTCAGCCGGTGGGACGTCTCGACCGCGAGACGACGGGCGCCCTCCTGCTCACCACCGACGGCGAGCTCGCCAACGCCCTCCTCAAGCCGGTGAACCGGTGCCCGAAGGTGTACCGCCTCACCATCGCGGAGCGATGCGAGGTCGACGATCCGCGCCTGGCGGTCCTGGTCGCAGGGGTCGAGACCGCCCTCGGCGTTCTTCGTGTCGCGTCCGTCGAGGCCGTCCGTCCCGGCGCGTGCACGACGGACGTCGAAGTGGTCTTGCGCGAGGGAAAGAACCGCCAACTGCGGCGCATGTGCTACGCCGCTGGGCTCCGCCTGACGGCGCTTCACCGCACCGTCATCGGCCCTCTCGAGCTGGGCGGGCTGCCGCCTGGCAGCTGGCGCAAGCTCACCTGTCACGAGGTCGACCGGCTCTGGTCCGCGGTCGGCGGGCGAGCGCAGAACCGACACCGCCAGGTCGAGGCACTGGTCCGGCGAGCCCTCGCGCGACGTCGTCGGGGGCACCACTCGCCCCGTCTGGAGCGATGGCTGAAAGGGCGCGGCTGATCGGTCCGCGGGTGACGCCTCGATTCGATGACGACATCGGCCGAGGTGACCTCAGGACGAAGCGACCGCCTGTCCGCCGATCAGACCTTGCACGGGGTCACCACGCAAGACGAGCCGAGCGAGCCGACTGCTCGGGACGAGGCGGGAGAAGAGGAGCTCGTGAGCGGACGCGTCGACCACGAGCAGCGCCTGCCGGGTGAGCTCTCTTTGGCGGCGCAGTCGCAGGGCTAGGAATCGGAGGGCCCACCGGTCCCCCAGCCGGAGAGCCATTCCCGCTAGCCAGAGAACGAACCGGGCTCGAGGGCCGACGTCCGCGGTGCGGATGCAGCGAAGGTGCAACATGAGCGTCGACGTGTTGGCCGCCGACGTCTCCATCACCACTTGCGCCATGCCTCTGTGCCGAGGCGTTCTCAGTCGACGAGCGAGAAGTGCCGCCGCGCGGGTGAGCGCGACCTCCCCGCAGAGAATTCGACCGAGCGCTCGAGCTGTTGCGTGATCCATCAGGAGGTCTCGCCTTCCTCGACTGGATGGTCCTTCTTCCATCGCTCCCGGAGTCGGTCCAAGACGATCATCACCAGATCCATGAGAGCCTCGCGGTGGCCCGTTCCCTGCGGCTCATCCCCATCGGAGGCAAAGCGGAGGGTAACCAGCGCCCGGGCCTCATCGTCACCGCGAACGGAGACGCGATCGAGCTCCCAATGGTTCCACCTCCCCTTTCCCGCTACCCACGACACCAAGTCGCTGACCCACGGGATCGGCAGCGAGAGGCGTACGGCGGCCTCGCAAGCGTCTAGGTGCAGAGTTCGAAGTGCGGCAACCTCCATACCGATCTCCTAGGCCGAAGGGCGGAGAACGTCCTGAACGGAAGCCGCTCGCATCTGTGCTGCATGGCTACACGTCGAGGCAACCCTCTGGCTGAGCGACCTCGATGGTAGGCCGTGAAGGATGCCGCTACCGAGAGGCCGAGGCAGCCGGCTTGCGCTGTTCCGCGTAGGCCTCGATGGCGGCCCAGACCCGGAGGAGGTTCTCGCCCGCGATCTTCTCGAGGTCGACGTCGGTGCGGCCGCGACGGTGCAGCTCGGCGAGGAGGTTGGGGAGCTTGGAGGGATCTTCGAGGCCACGGGGCAACGAGTCGCCCACGCCGTCGAAATCGGAACCGAGGCCCACGTGGTCGATGCCGGCCACCTCGATGACGTGCTCGATGTGATCGGCAACGTCGGTGACCGAGGCGAAGGGCAATGGGTGCTCCTGCTTGTACTTCTCGGCGAAGGCGTCGACCTCCGGGTGCTCCATGGCGAGGCCCTTCTCGTCGGCGAAGCCTTTGCGCGCCTCCCAGTACGCGTTCGACCACGCGCGCGCCTCGGCCGTCACGAAGGTGGAGCCGTAGTTGATCATGACGACGCCGTCGCCGTCGGCCACGCGCTCGATCATGTCGTCGGCGATATTGCGCTCGAAGCCGGGGGTGAAGTGCCGGCACGACGAATGAGAGGCGATGACCGGCGTGCGACTCAGCTCCATCACCTGCCAGAAGGCGTCGTCCGAGATGTGGGAGACGTCGATCATGATCCCCAGCTCGTTCATCACGCGCACCACCTGCTTACCCAGCTCGGACAGACCGTTGTGCGTGTGGGTCTCGGCGTAGGAGGAGTCGCAGATGTCGTTGTCCTCCGAGTGGGTGAGAGTGATGTAGCGCACGCCCCGATCGTGGAAGTGCTTCAGGTTGGTGAGGTCCCCTTCGATGGCGGCGCCGTTCTCGATGCCCATCGGGAGGGCGATCTTTCCTTCGGCGAAGGCGCGGCGGACGTCGGCCACCGTGGGGGCCAAGACGAACTTGTCCGGTGCCTGCTCGGCGATCCCCTCCACGATGTCGATGAGCTGATCGGCCACCGCCTTGGCGCCGCCCTCCTTCTGGTACTTGGCGGGGACGTAGATGCTCATGAAGGGGGCATCGAGGCCGCCGGCGTGTGCCCGCGGCCAGTCGAAGTCGCCTTCGTCGGTGGGCACCGTGACGTCCACCGAGATCTTCCCGTCCTTCATGCCCTTGCGCAGGCGGTGAGGCAGATCGATGTGACCGTCGACGATGATGAGCCGCTTGGCCACGGCCTGCGCATCGAAGGGCGCCGCGGTCGCACTTGGCACGGGGGCCGGCACCGGCTCGGGCGGCGGCGGAGCGGCCGGGCTACACGCGACACCGAGCAGGGAAAGGCCCCAGACCAGAATGGAGGTGCGAAGCATCCGCCGTACTATGGCGGTCTGGCTCCGCGCCGCCAACCGGGGGAGCGGCCCGCCATGCGTCGATCCATGCCTGGGCGTCGGCGCCGGAGTCACGGGATGCCCGCAGCGCCGCACGGTGCAGCAGGGCGGGCGGGGCCATCACCCGCAGACGCGGCAAGACCGGGTCGAGGCCAAGGGGATCCCCTCGAGCTGGCGCAGGATGCCGGCCATGACGGGCTCGTCGGAGGCTGCCACCCCGAGGTGCTCGAGCCGCATGCGGAGGTCATCGGCGGCCGCGGCCCCGGAGGGAAAGGTGACAGCGCTCGAGGCGCGCAACTAGACTCCGCCACGATGGGCGCCCTACCCGCTCCGCGACGCCACCGCATCGCGTTCCTGCTCTTTCTGTCGGGCTTCTGCGCCTTGATCTACCAGGTGGCCTGGCTCCGGGAACTGCGTCTCGTGTTCGGCGCCTCCACCCCCGCCAACGCTGCCGTGCTGGCCGTGTTCATGGGTGGCCTCGGCTACGGCAGCCTCCTCCTCAGCCGCCGCGCCGAGGTCTCGAAGCGCCCGCTCGAGCTCTACGCCCGCTTCGAGCTCGCCATCGCCCTCACCGCCGCCATCACCCCCGGACTGCTGTGGGTGGCCCGCTCGGCCTACATCGCCGCGGGCGGCACGCTGTCGCTCGGTCTCGTCGGCGGAACCCTCGTGCGCCTCCTGCTGAGCGCGCTGGTCCTGCTCCCACCCACGCTTCTGATGGGCGGCACCCTCCCCGCGGCCGCCAAGGCGGCCATCGACGACGACGACGTCGGCCGCCACTCCACCGCCCTGCTCTACGGCGCCAACGCGCTCGGGGCCGTATTCGGCGCGGGCCTCTCCACCTTCGTCCTGCTCGAGATCTTCGGCATCCGCTTCACCCTCTGGATGGGCTGCGCCATCAACGTCCTCGTCGGCGTCGTGGCTCGAATCAT
>JGI12210J13797_10077330_pt1 | contig 13308 bp, 9 predicted proteins | sample ElkSlonscriptome_3_FD_13797 | JGI IMG/M metagenome (IMG submission 13797)
CAGCTGCTGACCGACATCGGCCACCACCGCTCTCCCGTCATGATCGACCCTGGCCAATGGGATGTTTGGCTAAGCGGCGAGCCCGCCGACGCCGAAGCCCTGATCCGTCCTCCAGCCGATGACCTGATGCACGCTCATCAGGTGACCACTCGGGTCAACAACCCCGCTTATCAGGAGGAGGACCTGCTGGAGGATCTGACGTCAAAGCACCAGACTGGTTGATTGATTCGCCAGGCAAAAGACAAAACGCCGCCCCAAGGACGGCGTTTCGACAGAACCGATGGCGCAATGCGCCAGCAAGTCCTACTCCTGAAGAAGTCCTCGACGCTCGAGCAGCGGCTCGATCGAGGGCTCTTTTCCGGCAAAGTCCATGAACAGATCCATCGCCGGCCGGCTGCCGCCCTGCGAAAGAATCGTGTCACGGTAATGCTGGCCGGTTTCACGATCGAAATCGCCGTTTTCACGAATCCAGAGCACGCTCTCCGCATCCAGCACTTCGGACCAGATATAGCTGTAATAACCGGCCGAATAACCGCCCATCATGTGCGAGAAGTACGGCGTACGGTAGCGCGGCGGAATCGGATCGTAGTCCAATCCTGCCTCGGTCAGAACGCGCGTTTCAAAATCCATGGCCTCGTCACCGGGGGGGATATCGTCGATGCTGAGCTGATGCCAAGCCTGATCAAGCACGGCAGCCGCCAGGTACTCGGTCGTGCGGAATCCCTCATTGAAGATCTCGGACTCCATCACTCGGTCGAGCAATTCCATTGGAATGGGCTCACCGGTTTCGTAATGCGTGGCGTAATTTGAGAGCACCTCAGGCCAGGACGCCCAAACCTCATAGACCTGAGAGGGATACTCGACGAAGTCGCGCGGCACGCTGGTGGCGGCAAAAGTGGGATAGTGCACGTCTGAGAACAGGCCATGGACAGCGTGACCGAACTCATGGAACATCGTGGTCACTTCGTCCCAGGTCAGCAGCGTCGGTTCACCTTCCGGCGGCTTGGGCACGTTCAAGTGGTTTCCAACCACCGGTGAACCGCCAAGCAAACCCGAATTGACGCGGTAGGAGTTCATCCAGGCACCACCGCGCTTGCTGGGGCGGGCGTAGAAATCAGTGATGAAGAAGCCCAAGGATGAGCCATCTTCTTCGAAGACTTCCCAGACCTGCGTATCCGGATGGTACGTCGGCAGATCCGGGCGCTCTTCAAAGGTGATGCCAAACAAACGTTCGGCGGAGAAGAACACGCCGTTGACCAGAACGTTGTTCATTTCGAAATACGGTCGGACTTCGGAATCGTCGAAATCGTAGAGGTCCTTCTTAACCATGCCAGCGTAATAGGCCCAATCCCAAGAAGCCAGTTCGAAAGACTCGTCTTCGACCTCGTTGATCTTGGCCTGAATGGCCTCGCCTTCACGGCGCGCGCTGGCGATCGAGACGGGTGCCAGATCAGACAGCATCTCGTTGACGTTTTCGACATTCTCGGCAGTTTGGAACTCGAGGCTGTAATCCGCGTGAGTGTCATAGCCCAGCATGTTGGCCCGGCGGGTCCGAAGCTCGACGACACGACTGACAATGCCGGTGGTGTCGTTCTCGTTACCGCGACTGCCGCGGCTCAGCGAGGCGGTATGGGTACGTTCGCGCGATGCACGGTTGGTCAGTGAGCTCAGCGGCGGCTGGCCCGAGGTGTTGAGCAGGGTAATGACGTAGTGACCTTCCTCCAGACCGCGATCGGACGCTTCGCTGGCGGCCGTGGCGATCCGTGATTCGGTCAAACCATCCAGCGCGTCGACATTATCGAAGACCACTGCCGAGTCGTTGACTTCGGCCAGGACCTTCTGACTGAAGTCCGTGCCCAGCTGAGCCAGTTCGGAGTTGATCGCCTTTAGCTCTTCTTTCTGCGCATCGTCGAGCTGCGCGCCAGCTCGCACGAAATTGCGGTGGTAGCGCTCGAGCAGGCGCAGCGATTCAGCGTCCAGATCCAGGGACTCGCGGTCGCTGTAGAGCGCTTCAATGCGCGCAAAAAGCTCCGGGTTCAGCGAGATAGCGTCCGAATGAGCGGCCAGGCGCGGTGACATTTCGCGCTGAACGGCCTGGAGCTCTTCATTGGTATGGGCGCCGACCCGCGCGCTGAAGACTCGCATCACGTACTGCAGGGTCTGGCCGGCCTTTTCCATCTCGGTGATGGTGTTCTCGAAGGTCGGCGGCTCCGGATTGGTCGCGATGACCTCAACCTCTGCCAGATGCTCCTCCATGCCCTGCTCCATGGCCGGCTGGAAGTGCTCGTTGCCGATCTTGTCAAACGGCGGGAAACCATGCGGATGGGGGCTGTCTACCAGAAGAGGATTGACGGTCTCGACAGGCTCGTCAGCAGCTGCCGGCGCAGCCTCAGCTTGCGTCTCTGCTTCGCTCACGATCGGCTCCGGTGCGGCCGGCTCGTCCGATTGCGAGCAGGCAACGAGCCCGAGGCCGGCAAGCGCCAGAGAAAGGGAAATCAATGGGGTCTTCATAGAATTAGAATCCTGAACGGGGTTCGAACGTCTTAAACGCCGAGCATGATACCACTTGGCAGGCGCCGAGCCTGTGCCAGAAGTCCTACTTGCCCATGCGGCGTCGGCGTCGAAAAAACGCCTTGAGCAGTTCCGAACTGCGGTCGGCCAGGAGCCCGCCTTCGATCCGGCAGCGATGATTCAACTCAGGATGGTCGAGAATCTGGAACATCGATCCAGCCGCTCCGGTGCGCGGGTCACTCGCCGCAAACACCACGCGTTCGACACGGGCCAGCACGATGGCGCCGGCGCACATGCTGCAGGGCTCCAGCGTGACATAGAGCGTCGAGCCGGGCAGGCGATAGTTGTCCTCGGTCCGGCAAGCCATGCGCAGGGCATTGATCTCGGCATGGGCCGAAGGGTCGCGGTTGCCAATCATCGTGTTGCAGCCCTGCCCCAGGATTTCGCCATCACGCACCAGGACAGCCCCAACAGGCACCTCCCCGAGACGCTCGGCCTCTGCGGCCAGCGTTAGCGCTCGTTCCATCCAGGCGAAGTCATCATGTGGTTCATTTTTGGTCATGCCATCGCTACTCACCCGTCGATTTGAATTCGGGGCACCAGACTTGCTATTCGCGACCGCAATCTGGAGCGTCCATCGATTTGCTGCAGACTCACTTATCATCGGAATCCAAGGTTACAATCTTCCTGCCATCATTTCCCAACGGTCAATCTCTTGATCACAGACGCCGCGACTAAACTCCCCGATACGCTACAAGCCGACATCGCAATCGCCGGAGCTGGACCCGCTGGAATCGTATTGGCTCTGGAACTGGCAAACCGGGGTCGCAGCGTGCTGCTAGTAGAAGGAGGCGGCGTCGAGGGACCCGGTGCGGGAGCGCTGATTTATGAAAGCAGCACGAGCGGTCGATCGTATCCTTTGAACGGCTCTCGGCTTCGTTGGCTGGGAGGCACCTCCAATCACTGGGGCGGTTGGGTGCGGCCATTCGATGAACGTGATTTCACTGATCAACCCGCAAACGGCCTGCCTGGGTGGCCTATCGCTCTCTCAGAGTTATCGACTCACTACGACTCGGCGGCAGCTTGGTGCGAAGTCGGGAGTGATCAGTACGGCATGGAATCCGTCAGAGGACATGAAGCGCTATCGCTGCTTAACTTGTCGGACACCCGCTTCAGTCATCGACTTTTTCGCTTCAGCCCCCCTACCCGGTTCGGGCGACGTTATCGCAGGGCACTTGAGGAATCGGAACTTATCGACTGCCGCGTCAATCTCAACTTTTCCCGACTAAATCAGACTGACTCTGAAGTTCGATCTGCAGTCGCTGCCACCCTTGATGGACGCGAATGCCAAATTCGCGCAACTCATTTCGTGATCGCGATGGGCGGCGTCGAAAACCCCAGGTTCCTTTTGAACCAGCAGAACGCCCCCGGAAATCAGTCTGACTTTCTGGGACGTTGCTTCATGGATCACTACGGTTTTTCTCCCGGCGCGATGATGGCGAGAGCCCGAATGCCCTATCCGCGCGGCCAAGTTGCTAGTGAAGATGTGATGGTGGTCATTGCTCCAGACTCCATGGACCCCCACAGCTGTTTTACCCTCTCGCCGACTCGACCCGACGATGTTCTGCCGCCAGACTACTGGGCCAACGCACTGATCGCCGATGAGGAGAGCACCCTCTATCGACTCGGCATGATTAACGCGCCGACACCTCACCCGGAAAGCAGGATCACCCTGACGGACGAGCGGGATGCGCTTGGCCTCCAACGCGCGCATCTTCACTGGCACCTTCCAGATTCTGATTTTGATCCCGTGATTCAGCTCTACCAAACATTGATGGCCGAACTCAGCGGTTCTGGAAGCGCAAGATTTAAATGGACCAAGCGATCTCCACCAGCAGAGTCGGATCACGTTGGAGTGGGCTATCACCACATGGGCACAACCCGAATGTCAGCGTCTCCAGACACTGGCGTCGTGGATGCCAATTGCCGTGTCTGGGACAGGGACAATCTTTTCGTGCTGGGTAGCTCCGTCTTTCCCTCCGCAGGTTTTGCCAACCCAACGTTGACGATCGCAGCCCTTGCCTCGCGTTTGGGTGAGCACTTGGATCTGAGTCTCGGAGGTGAAGCAAATGCATAGACGGCTCCTACTCAAATCGGCAGGGATGACTCTCATCGGCCTCCAGACCGCGTTTTTGACTGGCTGCGATAGAGCGTCCATACCCTCGGAAAGTGAGCCCGCTCAGGCAATCGATCTTTCGCCTAGAGGCAGGCTGGAGCAAATCGCTGCAAATCTTCAAGGGATCGAGTTCGTTGGGCCGGCCTGTGTCGATGAAGCCATGGAAAGTGATCCGCTCTCGGTCCTGCTGGATGACCTACCCGGCTCGGAAAGCAGACCAATTGAAGAACGAATAGTCGAAGCAATGTCAAATGATTACGCGAACGCTCAGACTTTTGATATCGACGGTTGGCAGTTGAGTCGGTCGGAATGCCTCCTGCTTGCCGGTGCTGCCCTGCGTCAGGGGCTGAGCGAACCTACCCGGGAGAGGGACCAGGACCTGATTTTTGAGGACTTCATCGAAATTGAGCGTTGGGGCCCTGACGAAACGATTGAGGGTGAAATATTCAATGAGGTCGGTGATGGGCGTGGTGCGTTTTGGGTCCGCGTCGCCGAACCAGCACCCGCCAGCACCCGATTGGTCCTCGGCGAGACGATGCTAGCCACTCACTTTGGAACCGGTGTTGTCACGGCCAGCCTTGACCCGGACCAAACTCAGGCAATCATTTCGAAACCAGGCATCCATCGGGTCATGCTGGTTGATATTGCAACCAACAATGCACAGACGCTAGGTCACCTTACAGTTCGCGCAAGACCCCCTTTTGCCCAGCTATCGAACGGGCGCCAGTCTGAGGTATTTTGCGAAATCGAGAGATGGGGCCCGGATTATGCACTCGAAGGACAAGCTTTCAATGAACAACCTGATGGCAGTGCAGCCTTCTGGGTGCGAATTGGCTGTGCGCCTAATTCTGCCGAGCTGGAAATCGATGGGCGGCGTCTCAGGACAAACGTCCGAACGGGGTTGATTACTGCGCGTGTCCCATTCTATGCGGACTTGCGCAAAGGCGATTACCCAATCGATCTGATCGACATTGATACTGGCGAGCGCTTACAGGTTGGTGTCTTCAGAATCCTCTAGCAATGGATACCGAAAGCCGTCCGATCGAACGACTCATGTTGCCAGCGCCAACATGCTGCGCTTACGCAGATACTCTCGATGGGTCAAGATTGCCCCTTGAATAGGGGCCTTTCGGAGCCATTTCGCGAGCACACAACAATATATTTCTGATCTCGGCTTCTGGAATAATACGCCCAGCACGCCGGAACGAGCGGAAAGGCTCACATTAACTCGTCCGCCAAGCTTCTCACCTTCAGTCGATGGAGAATGGAATCAATGCCGAACTGGTCCAACTATTCAGAGCTTCTCGAGCAGGTGGCCCAATGGAAGCCGAGTCTTGAAGAAGCCAAGTCGACCCCTCCGGCGGAAGACAAGACCTGGTATGGGTACGACATCCTGGCCAACTTCTGGGCGATCACTCCGCTGATCGAAGCGCTTCCGCAAGAGCGCCTGGAATTGCTGTCCACAGGACCGATTGCCGACATCGGGGGGGCGGACGGCGACCTTGGTTTCTTCTTTGCCTCGCAAGGGCTTGAAGTCGATCTGATCGACTGGCCAGCGACGAATTGGAACGGGCTAGACGGCGCTCGAGCACTCAAGGGTCGTCTGCGGGCCGACCAGGTTCAAATCCATGAGATCGATCTGGACAGCCAGTTCCGACTTCCACGGGATCGCTACGATGTGACCTTTTTCCTCGGTATTCTCTATCATCTGAAGAACCCCTATCTCGTCATGGAAAGGTTGGCAGAACGCTCTCGGTACTGCTTTTTGAGTACCCGGATCGCCAGACAGACGACAGACGGTCAGGTCAAGCTGGAGGAAGCGCCAGTGGCCTATCTTCTGAATCCGGATGAATGCAACAACGATGCAACCAACTTCTGGATCTTTTCAGAACACGGTCTACTCCGGCTTCTCGACCGCTGCGGTTGGGACGTTGAAGCCAAGGTAAGAGTTGGTGACACCGCCAAATCCAATCCCAGTGAGGCCGACCATGACGAGAGAATTTTTATCGCATTGAGGAGTCGCCACTTCGGCCCATGAGCGACGGCTCTGCGAACATTTTCTGACCGTCTTGAATGGCCTAATCGCTATTGACGCCCGGCGCACAACAGGTCCGAGAGGTCGATTGCCAGCGGCTCCATGCTTATCTCCGTCGGGCGGGAGATCGGCGTCATCTTGTCCTGTTCGGAAATCATCGCCCAGCCGGAAAAAGGACCCAGAGCCAACAAGTCCTTCAAGTCTGAGTCGATAGGCAGTTCAGCGGACCCGACGGTAGGTTTCCAGGCCAAAAGGACCTGCTCAGCGCCTATGAATATTTCCTCTCGTAGCCGTTCTACCGCTGGCAGATCCTGTGCTGGGAAAAATCCGAGTTTGACGAGCCTGAACTCGGCATCGAAGGAGAGCGTATACAGGCCAGGCTCCCGCCCATCGACGGTGCGAGCCCGATGGGTGAATCGCTGTGCGGCTTCAAGATCACCCTTCATCAAACGGACCCGGTGCTCTGGCGAGGCGGGAAGCTGTAGAACGGTCGATGACTGAATCTGACAGTCGATAACGAGTGGTGGAGCGGAGACGGACAGCACCATTGCTTCGAGCGTCGACAGCAGAGACTGCTTCTCGCAGCGGTTCAATGGGAGGTCAATGGCTCCAGGCGGATCGGACACGCATTGGCCGTCGACATTCTTTGTTCGCTGAGCATTGAAGACGTCAGCATAACGGGTGAGGTAATAGTCAGGTCTAGCGTTCTCCCGCGCCAACGACCTTCCCAGTATGAATCGCGCATCATGCTCGACCTCGAGCAGATCGAGCACGGTCGGTGCCAGATCGTAGCCAGCGCCTTGCTCAACGGCCGGCTCGGTATCCGTCTCGCCGATCACGATCAGGGGCAAGCGTCGGTCGTAAACATCGTCACCGAAAAGTTCCTGCATGGCTGGATTGGGAAAGACATGATGGTCAGCGGTGATAACCAGGAGGGTGTTGTCGAGGTAGCCAAGTGATTCGAGTTCCTCGACCCAACGCCCGAGCAACTGGTCGGTGCAGTGCAGTGCCTGCAGGAAGTCATGATCTGAATTCGAATATCGATCGCATTCGGCATAGAAGTAGCCCGGCAAGTGCGTACCAATCGTCAGCAGGGTCAGATTGAACGGCTTCGCGCCTTCCCTGAGCCGCCCAATCTCGAGCGTCGCCTGCTGGAACAGGTCGGCATCGCTCAGTCCCCAGGTGCCAGAACGCTGACGGAGCCCTTGGTCTCGCCAATAGCCCAATCCTCGCTGCTCAAGGTAGCCATGCGAGGCAAGAAACTCCCCCTTGCCCGCAAAGTTCATTCTGGCACCTCCCAGATAGACCTGCTGGTAACCAGCGCGGCCGAGCACGTCGCCCAGGCACGGCAAACCCTCTGCCAAGCCGGCCCCGGCGGCCATTGTTTCATTGCCACGATCAAAGGGAAACAGCGTCCCGCACATCGAATTGGTGAGACCTTCGATGGTGATGTAGCTGCTCGCCCAGATCGAATCGATCCAGCCGTGCTCGTCGAGCATGCGGGAGTAATTGGGCATGAGGCCCGGCCATTGCGACTGGTCGGCCAGATTTCTGCCCAGGGACTCGACGTAGACAAGAATCAGATTCTTGGCCTCTGCACTCGGCCGCGCCTCGATGGCGCGCTTGGAGAGGACATCGACCTCCAGCAGACCGATCGCATCGAAACGCGCAAGCGTATCCGGGTCCAATTCCGAGCTCAGCGGTGCGTTCCATTCCTGCCAGGCTCGCCACAGGTCGAGGGTTGGCATTGCCGGCCCAGCCGAAAATATCAATGCGCAGGCGACCAGCAGCAGGACGCCAGCGAGTCGCGTCGACAGCCAGACTCGATGCTGAAGGGCCCACCACAGAAGGCCGCTGAACACCAGCAACAGCAGCAGCACCCGGCGGAGGGTGCGATCGTGTTCCTGCCAGGCGAGCACAACGCTTTGCCATTCGGCATGGAGAAAGACCTCGGGGGTGAAACCTGCCCCAGCAAAATCGACCAGGCCGAAATGCGCTCCCCGCAGAACAAGGAAGGTAACACCTGACATAGCGACGGCGGTAACGCCGATCGTGCTGCGAACCCGGCCGAGGGCAGCGAACAGCAGCAGGCCGATGCCAATCGCCCCGGCGAGGGCTTGGTAGGCCGGTGCGGAATCTTGCAGATGCTCCAACGTGAGAAGGACAGGCAGTGCTAGCAAGGCCACCAGCATTGCCCAGACAAGAGCAAGTCGTAGGCACTGCAATGGCGTCAGCCGAGGCCCTTGATCACCTATTTCCATCCTGCTTGAACGTGCTCCATCGCGCATTCCCGCAACCAACTAGCTCGCTTTGTTGTTCTCATTCCCACTCGATCGTCGCCGGCGGCTTCCCGGAAATATCGTAGACCACCCGCGACACGCCGGTGATTTCGTTGATGATTCGCCGGGCAACGTGGTCGAGGAATTCGTGATCCAGGTAGGCCCAGCGTGCCGTCATGAAATCAATGGTTTCGACAGCGCGCAGAGCAATCACGTATTCGTAGCGTCGGTCGTCGCCGACAACGCCGACGGACTTGACCGGCAGGAATACCGCAAAAGCCTGACTGACCTTGTCGTAGAGATCGGCGGCACGCAGCTCGGCGATGAAGATGTGGTCGGCCTTCTGGAGCGGCGCGACATAGTCCGGACGAACTTCACCGAGAATGCGGACACCCAGCCCCGGACCAGGGAACGGATGGCGCATGACCAGCTCGCTCGGCAGTCCGAGTTCGACACCGATCTTACGGACTTCGTCCTTGAACAGCTCGCGCAGGGGCTCGACCAGCTTGAGATTCATGTCATCGGGCAGCCCACCGACGTTGTGATGGGATTTGATGACCTTGGCCTTGCCAGTGGCGGCACCCGCCGATTCGATCACGTCGGGATAGATGGTGCCCTGGGCAAGCCAGCTCGCCTCGCTGTGGCGTTTGGCGGCTTGTTCAAAAACGCGGATGAATTCGCGCCCGATGATCTTGCGCTTTTCTTCCGGGTCGGACACGCCGGCCAGGGCGTCCATGAACTGATCTCGGGCATTGACTCGCTCGACCCGCACGCCGAGGTGCCGGGCGAAGATGGCCATGACCTCGTCACCTTCCTTAAAGCGAAGCAGACCAGTGTCGACGAAGATACACAGCAGTTGATCGCCGATGGCTTCATGGAGAAGCGCGGCCACCACTGATGAATCCACGCCGCCCGACAGGCCGAGCAACACCGTATCCTCGCCGACCTGGTCGCGCACGCGCTGGATCTGATCTTCGATGATGGCCTCGGTCGTCCAGTTGGCCTCGGCGCTGCACAAGTCGAGCACGAATCGTTCAAGAATCCGCCGGCCCTGACGGGTGTGGGTCACTTCAGGATGAAATTGCAAACCGTACAGCCGGGCGTCATCGTTTGCCATGCCGGCAATCGGCGCCGAAGCCGTGGTGCACATGGTCACAAACCCGTTCGGCAACTCAGTCACCTTATCGCCGTGACTCATCCAGACCTCCAGAGCAGCCTGGCCATTGGAATCGATCCGGTCTTCGATCCCATGAAACAGGGCTCCCGGGGAGGGAACACGGACCTCCGCGTAGCCGAACTCCTTTTCATCTGACGAAGAAACCAGACCGCCGAAATGGCTGGCCATGGCCTGCATGCCGTAGCAGATGCCGAGGACCGGCCGTTTCAGGTCGAAAATCAACGGTGGAATGCGTGGACTACCGTCCAGCTCGACCGATTCTGGGCCACCTGAGAGGATGACCCCGGTCGGATCGAAGGCTCGAATGGCCTCATCGCCAACGTCGAAGGGCAGGATTTCGGAGTAGACGCCGATTTCACGAACCCGCCTAGCAATCAGCTGCGTGTACTGCGAGCCGAAGTCCAGAATCAGGATTCGGTGCTGATGGATATCGGTCACAATAGATCCTTGCTCGTTCAGCCGAGCTTGTAGTTCGGCGCTTCCTTGGTGATCGTCACGTCATGCGCGTGTGATTCACGCACGCCCGACCCGGTGATGCGAACGAATCGAGCCTTCGTGCGCAGCTCGTCGATCGTGGCGCATCCGCAGTAGCCCATGCTTGACCGCAGTCCGCCCATCAGCTGGTGAACCACGCCACTGAGGTGGCCTTTGTAGGGCACACGGCCCTCAATGCCCTCGGGCACCAGCTTGTCGGCTTCGGTGCCAGACTGGAAGTAGCGATCGGAAGAGCCCTTTTCCATTGCTCCGATCGACCCCATGCCCCGATAACTCTTGTAGGAGCGCCCCTGAAACAGCTCGACTTCCCCAGGCGCCTCTTCGGTTCCCGCAAGAAGCGATCCGATCATCACCGACGAGGCTCCGGCGGCAATTGCTTTGGCCACGTCTCCGGAGAAACGAATGCCACCATCGGCAATGATGGGCACGCTCAGATCACGCAAGGCTTCGGCCGCCTTCGAAACGGCCGTCACCTGGGGCACACCGATGCCTGCGACGACGCGGGTGGTGCAGATCGAGCCGGGCCCCTGACCAATCTTGACGCCATCGGCACCGGCCTCGGCGAGGGCGCGAGCGCCATCGGCCGTCGATACGTTTCCACCAATGATCTGCACGTCGGGGAAATGCTGCTTGGTCCACCGAATCCTGTCCAGCACGCCCTTCGAATGGCCGTGCGCCGTGTCGATCACGATGATGTCCACACCGCTTGTGACCATTGCAGTGATCCGCTCCTCCGTGTCGCCGCCGGTGCCGACTGCGGCTGCGGCCAACAGTTGTTCTGCCTTGTCCTTGGCTGCGTTCGGAAAATCACGGGATTTCTGGATGTCTTTGACCGTGATCAGTCCGCGAAGCTGAAAGTCCTCGTTGACGACCAGAACTTTCTCGATCCGGTGGCGATGCAGCAGCTCCAGCACCTCGTCCTGGCTCGCCCCCTCCTCGACGGTGACCAGCTTCTCCTTGCGAGTCATGATGTTGCGCACCGGATCGTCGAATTTTCTCTCGAAGCGCATATCCCGGCTGGTGACAATGCCGACCAACTCAACGCCATCGACGACAGGCACGCCGGAAATATTGTGCTCCCGGGTCAGATCGAACACTTCACGAATGGTCGTGTAGGGGCTGACGGTGATCGGATCCTTGATCACCCCCGCCTCATACTTTTTAACGATCCGGACCTGCTCGGCCTGCCGCTCGATGCTCATATTCTTGTGGATGACGCCGACCCCGCCAGCCTGAGCCATGGCGATGGCAAGTTTGGCTTCGGTCACCGTGTCCATCGCGGCCGAAGCCAGCGGCATATTGAGGTCGAGATCACGCGTAATGCGGGTTTTCAGATCGACAGAATTAGGAAGAACCTCTGAATAATCCGGGACCAGGGAAACATCGTCAAAGGTGAGGGCTTCGTCCATCAATCGCATCGCGTGGCGCTCCGGCGGGTAAATCCCACCAGTATATCAGTCACTCAGCGGCCCAGTGATGCTCAAGCGCCTCAATCGGAAATGAAAGGGGGCAGCATTTCCGTCAAGCCGCCTCGCGGCGCCAGAGGTAGAAGCGCATGGGAGGAATATTGAAAAGCTCGAATTCGGTCTCGCTTGGCTTGCCCAGCAACGGTTCGCTGATGCGTGCCACATGGCCGCGGAACTGATACGCCAGGAATCGTCCACCTGGAGCGAGATGCTCGCCAATGGCCCCGATGATCGTGTCGGCGACGTCGCGAGGCATGGTCGAAAACGGAATGCCGGAAATCACCGCATCGGGTGCCGGCAAGCCATATTCAGCCAGAATGGTGCCCAAATCCGTGGCACTGCCAAAATGACTGATCAAACGCGGATCACCAATGTCGTTGAGAAGCTCGGAAAACTGGGGATCCAGCTCTATGGTCAGCAAGCGACCTTCCGGCGGCATCGCCTCAAGAATGGCCTGGGTTGTCCCCCCGGTCCCGGGACCGAGTTCGACAACACAGCGCGCCTCACTCAATTCGGCCAAAGAAGTAATCCTTCGCTCCATGAACCGAGAACTCGGAATTACAGAGCCTACTTGCTCCGGACTTCTGATAAAACCGCGAAAAAAGTCGATGCTACGAACCGAACGTCGCTGTTCGGCTTTTTCTGTGTCTTCCAAGTTCAGTTCCTCGAGGTTTCGTCCGGCTGACGCGGAATTTTTTGACGATTAATGTTGCTAATTCTAACAGCTGTAGGACTTTACCCGAGCGATCGATCGCTGTATCCTTTCGCGCTTCAATGAATTCTGATCTTTCAGACGCTGATACAATTCGGAGTGATGGAGAAGTGGCCGAGCGGCTGAAGGGTCTCCCTCAGCTCAAGGGAGTATGGGGTTTATAGCCTCATCGAGGGTTCGAACCGAGCCAAAGGCGAGTTCGCTGGAGCGAAGCGACAGCCATCCCTCCGCGATTCATCAGAATCGCCCGATCGAGAGCATCGATCAAGCCACCTGCAACTGGCGGCTCGCATACAATTTAAGTTTACGGAGAAGTGGCCGAGCGGCTGAAGGCGCTCCCTCAGCTCAAGGGAGTATGGGGTTTATAGCCTCATCGAGGGTTCGAACCGAGCCAAAGGCGAGTTCGCTGGAGCGAAGCGACAGCCATCCCTCCGCGATTCATCAGAATCGCCCGATC
>JGI12210J13797_10475141_pt1 | contig 13307 bp, 9 predicted proteins | sample ElkSlonscriptome_3_FD_13797 | JGI IMG/M metagenome (IMG submission 13797)
CGACCGGCGGCGAGCCCCCTGCCGCCAGCACCAGCGCGGGCTCGGGCTCGGACTCGGGCGAGGCTTCGTCCGCCGAGGTCGGCTCGACCGACACCGGACAGCCCGTGCCGGTCGAGCTGTGCAACGGCATCGACGACGACGGCAACGGGCTGGTCGACGAGTGGTCCCCCCAGAACGTCGAGTGCGAGATCTGCCCCGAGGGGGCCGGGTGCCAGACGTGCCACCTGTTCCCCGACGATCCCGACGACCCGACGCGCGTGTACTTCATGTGCCTGTCGGGCGGGTACTCCAAGATGGTCTCGTTCTGCGGGGCCATCGGCGCCCCGCCGGTCAGCATCCACGACAACGACGAGAACAGCTACCTGGCGATCAAGACCACCGAGTTCGCGCAGTACGGCAAGGCGTACATCGGCGCGCGAGACTTCGGCGAGCCGGGCCGCCCCGACTGGAGGTGGATCGACGGCTCGGAGTTCGAGTTCCAGCGGCTCGGTGATGCCCTGGACATGCACGGAGAGAACGACGTGTGCGTGATGCTGACGACGTCGGCTTCGTGGATCGCGACCCATCCGAACAGCCCGCAGCCGTTCTTCTGCGAGGCTCCGCTGCCGTAGGCGGCGTGGGCGGGCGAGCGGCAGGCCTGCTCGCTCGCCGAGCGGACAACGACGGCTGGTACCTGGGCCCTCGCGCCAGGAACCGAGGCTCCATCCACTCCGACATCCTCGCCGGTGCTGCCGCCGACATCGCCGAGCGAGGCACCATTGCCGTCTACCCGGTGACAGGTTGGTGGAAGGAGCTCGAGAAGCGCGCCCGGCTCTTGGGATGAGCGCGAGCCTCGAGGTATGGGAGAAGGGTGCACGACCCCTCACCCCTTCGCGCCCCGCTTCTTCCCGCCCGGGGCCTGCGGCTCGGGCGACAGGCGCGTGAACAGCAGCGTGGACGACTCGCGCTCCTCGCCGCTGACGTACACCTCTACGCGCTCGAGCTGATCGCCGGCCGGGCTCAGCACCAGCTCGGTCAGCACGCCCTGCTCGGGCGCGGCGTTGGTGACCGCGAAGCGCGAGAACGACAGGCCGTCGGCGGCGTCCACCAGGCGCAGGCTGGCTTGGTTGCCCTGCCCGCAGTAGTGCGTGAGCATCAGCCGCTCGCCGTCGAGGTGGTAGGTGGTCAGCGTCTCGGCCGGCGTGCCCGGCATCCAGGTCTCGAGCAGGACCGTGCCGCGCGCGGTGAGCCGATAGTCGGCCACCGTCACGGCGTCGCCGCGCTCGGCCCCCCACCGGCCCGGCAGGCTCTCGGCCAGCGTGACCCAGGCGGCCTGCGCCTCGGCCGGTGAGGCCGGTGCCACGGCCGGTGAAGCCTCGCGTGCGGCGGCCTGGTCCGCACTCGCATGGTCGGCATCCGCATGGTCGGCACCCGCATGGTCGGCACCGGGAGCCGGCGTCTGGTGGCCAGCGCTCGTCACCGGCTGGGCCGGAGCCGCCGTCGTGCTCGGGTGGCATGCCACCAGGGCCGGCAGGAGCAATCCGCTGATGGTTCTCGCGATGGTTCTCGCGATGGTCCTCGCATGCATGCGTCGTTGCATACCCTCACCCCCGCGAGGATTCCATCCGGGCCACGGTCACCCGTCGATCCAGCCCCTCGGCAGCGCCTAGCTCTCCCGAGGGCGCGGCGCGACGGGGACGACCGCCCATCCACCGACGACCAAATACCTAACGCGATGCCGACCGAGTAGTGACAAGAGATCGCTGAAGTCGGAGTTGATCTCCATCCTCGCCCCGTAACGTGCACGCGTCGACGATCATGATCATGACGATCATGATCATGTTGTCACGCCGCAGCAGGCCGTTCAATGCAATCCACCCGGTCGAGCCCGACGTTGCTCGACGCTACGTCTCCCGAGGAGCCTTCGGTTCCGCACCTCGGTCTCGACGGCGCTGACGGGCATGTGTCGATGGACCGCGAACGGGGCGGGCACGAGCCCGAGCGCCCGTGGCGCGGCGCCGTGGACGGGCGGGCTACGGTCCCGCACACGGCCACGCAGGGGCCTGCCGAAGGCACACCCCGCCGAGCGACGCTATCATGGCGACCGCTCGTGAACGCCTGGGGACGATGGGGATGCGCGGTGCTGCTGGCCGCGGGGTGCGGGGACGATCTTCCCCCGCTCGGCGAGACCGAGGCCTCGACCGGCGCGTTGACGGGCTCACCGAGTGACGACACCGATGGCTTCGACACCGGCGACGGCAGCAGCGGCGACACGGACGACGGCCTCGACCCGCAGTCGGTGCCCGAGCCCCGGGCGGGTCGGCTGACCGATCGCCAGTACGTCTACACCGTGCAAGACGTGCTCGGGCTGCGGCTGCTCTCCGACGAGCTGTCCGCCCTGCCGGCCGACATCCCCAGCGGCCGCGACTACTCCACCACCCTCGAGCCGCAGGCGTTCGATTCCAACTACGTGCTCGCCTACGCCGAGGTCGCCCGCTCGGTGAGCCTGCGGCTGGACCCGGCCGCGCTCGTGTCCGAGCACGCCGGCTGCGGAGAGCTGCACCCCGATTGCCGGGCCGCGCTGGTGGAGAACCTGGGCCGGCGCCTGTTCCGGCGCCCGCTCACCGCGGTGGAGCAGGGCCGCTACCTCGACCTGGCCATGACGATCGAGGCCCGGCCCGAGACCACCGAGGCCCACGTGGTGCAGGGCATCGTGCAGGTGCTGCTGCAGGCGCCCGCGTTCCTGTACCGCCTCGAGCGCGAGACGGTGGGCCAGCCCGGGCAGGTGCGCTCGATCGACGGCTACGAGCTGGCCAGCCGCCTGTCGTACTTCCTGTGGCAGTCGGCCCCCGACGACGAGCTGCTGGCGTTCGCGGCCGGGCCGGCGGGCGACGGCGCCTACGATCCCGCCGCGCTGCCCGAGCAGATCGACCGCATGATCGCCGATCGCCGCTTCGCTCGCAGCCGCTCGCTGTTCTGGGGCGACTACACCCTGGCCTCGCGCTCGGGCTTCGCCACCTCCGATCCGCAGCTGGCCGCCGAGCTGCGCGACAGCCTCATGGCCACGCTCGAGCGGATCTCGGGGGTCGGCGGCTCGCCCCAGTCGCTGTCGGCCCTGTTCGACGGCCAGCGGCTGGTGATGACCCCGGCCGTGGCCGAGCTGGCCGGCGCCACCCCCCGCGGCGAGGGCCTGCAGGTCTACGACGTGGCCGAGGCCGAGCAGCGCCAGGGCGTGGTCACCCACCCCGCCCTGCTCGCGTCGATCGGCACCACCTCGTTCGTGGGCCGCGGGCTGTTCCTCTCCGAGCGCCTGCTGTGCCAGCACGTGGCCGAGCCCCCGCCCGAGGTGGCCGACGAGATCGAGACCACCGCCGAGACCACCGCCGACATGACCCCGCGGCAGGCCAGCGAGTTCCGCATGAACCTCGAGGCGGTGTGCCTCGGCTGCCACCTGCAGTTCGAGCCCATCGCCTACGCGTTCGAGCGCTACGACATGACGGGCCGCTACACCGAGACCGACGCGCAGGGCCGCGACCTGTTCTCCCACGGCGAGCTGCCCGCCTTCGGCCCGCTGCCCGCCCTCGCGTTCGACGACGCCGAGCAGTTGCTCACCCAGCTCGCCGAGACCGACGCCGTGTACGGCTGCCTGGTGGAGAACATGACCCAGTTCGGCACCGGCCGACCATCCAGCCGCACGGGCCCCTTCCACGCCGACGCCACCGCGCGCTTCATCGCCGAGGGCCGCACCTTCGAGAGCCTGGTGCGCAGCGTGGCCGGCAGCGAGCAGCGCACCCTGCTGCGGGTGGTGGAACCATGAGCCGCCGCGCCCGTCCGGGCCGGGGGCTCACCCGCCGCGCCGTGCTGCGCGGGGCGGGCGGGGTGGCCATCGCCCTGCCCCTGCTGCCCGAGCTGCTGCCCCGCGCCCGCGCCTCGCTCGAGGGTGCCATACCGCAGCGGTTGTTCACCATGTCGTTCGGGCTGGGGCTTTCGGCCGCCATGCAGGCCGAGCAATTCGCCGGCCCGCTGCAGCCGCTGCAGCCCTTCGCCGACAAGGCCGCGCTGTTCACCAACGTCGACATCAACCCGCTGTCGGGCGGCGGCACCCCGCACTACCGCAACGCCGCGGCCCTGTTCACCGGCGTGCCCCAGCAGGGCAGCCCCGCCTACGTGGCGGGCGGGCCCAGCATGGAGCAGGTGATGAAGCGGGCGCTGCACCCCGACGGCGTGCCCAACGTGGCCACCCCGCAGCTCTCGGCCGGGCTGTGGTCCAACACCGGGTGCGTGGCCGCGTTCACCCGGCACTGGAACGACGACGGCTCTCCCGGGCAGCGCCCCGTGCGACGGCCCTCCGACGTGTTCGCGACCCTCTTCGGCGGGCCCCGACCCCAGCGCCCGGACGAGCGGGTCACCCCCGAGCAGCTCGCCCAGCACCACGTGCACCGCAGCGTGCTCGACACCGTGCTCGAGGACTACGAGGACATGGTGGGCCCGCGCTCGGGCCTGGGCGCCCAGTCCAAGGCCCGCATCGACAACCACCTCGCGGCGATCCGCGACGTGGAGACCCAGCTGGTGCCCACCGGCAGCCAGGGCGGCGAGTGCCCCGTGGTCCCGCCGGCCAGCGTGAGCGACCCCGAGCCCTACGGCTTCTACGACGCCATGGTGGGCAACGCCGGGGCGGGCGCGCCCCAGCTCGACTGGGAGGTGGCCGACGCGGCCATGCAGCTGCTGGGCCGCCTGATGGCGCTGGGGGCCGCGTGCGATCGCCTGCGCTTCGGCAGCATGGTCTCGGTGGGCGCCGGCGAGTACCTGAGATTCGCGGGCCAGTACACCGCGCTGGGCGACATGGCCGACTTCAGCCAGCTGTTCGCTGCCACTACCCCGCACGACGCCATCTTCCACGCCTACGACCCCGCCATGGTGCGGCTGCACCAGCACTTCTCGCTGTCGATGCTCGCCCACATGCTCCACGAGATGGACGCCATCGAAGAGCCCAACGGGCTGAGCGTGCTCGACAACTCCCTGGTGCTGCTCGGCACCGAGTACGGCGAGAACCACTCCGCCTCGCCGGCCCTGCAGGGGGTGCTCGGCGGCGCGGGGCGCTTCAACCCCGGCTTCTACGACCAGCCGCTGCTGCCCTCCGACGTCTACCACCAGGCGCTGGCCGCCTATGCGATCGACTCGGGCATCCCCGAGCGCTGGCCGGCCTACTCGCCCCAAGAGATCGCGGGCTTCCGCAACGAGTAGGCCGGGCCTCCGTGGCGCGAGCCCGCGCGGCCCGGGCCTGCGCGGCGCGAGCCCGCGCGGCCCGAGCCCGCGCGCCCGAGCCCGGTGCGCCGGCGCCTCGACGCCGAGATTCCTTCATCCCACGCGATCACTCGACGTGATCTCGCTTCTCCGTTCATCGTGTGGGTTCGTTCGCCGAACGTGCACGCATCTGGGTAGGGTGGCGGCATGTTTCGGTCATCCGACCGAGGCATGGCCCATGCGGATCGTGGTGGGTGGCACGACCGCGGCATCTGGTTGTCTGTATGCACCGTTCCGGGGCTCACCACGTACACGGACGAGCCGATCGCGGCTGAAAACCATGCAGTCTCGGTCACGGAGGTTCTCATTGCTCCATCGAGGAGGAGCGGTACATCCACTGCATGGTGTCGGCTCCTCCCCCTCGTAGTTCTCGTAGCGCCTCACCGAGCCTCGCTCGGCAGCTCTCTCTCGTGGCCCTCGCGGCGACCACGTCGCTCGTGTCGGCGTGCTACGAGGGCTCGGAAGCGCGCGATGCCGATCCGCTCGCCGCGAGCGGGCCGCAGCGACAGGAGCTCACCGCCGTCCGGATGACCGACGCCGGCGCCGTGTTCACCGTGGGGGACGAGGTCATCGAGCTGTCGCTGAGCCCGAACACCAGCCTGCTGGCGAAGGATGCGGTCGTCGTGCGAGACGGAGAGACGCTGTCGCTGGCCGAGGCCGGGATCCAGCTCCCGTACCGAGGGCACGTGGTCGACGACCCCGACTCGTGGGTGCGCGTGCGGATGAGCGATGGCCAGCTCGACGGGCTCGTGTTCCGCGACGACGCGCTGTGGGAGATCCGCAAGGACGTGGGGGGCGCGATGTGGATGGCATCCGCCGACATCGATGACTTCCTCGATGCGCCGACCCACAGCCACCACAAGTGTGCCAACGACGCCGAGCACGCCTCGCACGCGAGCTACGTCGCGTTCAACGGCGCGGCCGCGGCCGCGGCTGGCTGCTCGCAGGTCGAGATCGCGCTGGTCGCCGACCACACCCACGTCGGCGCGCTGGGCGGGGCGGCGGCCTCGGAGGCGGAGATGCTCGCCCGCATCAATGAGTCCGACGGCATCTTCCGCGACGATCTGAACTACGGGCTGTCGGTCTCGGCCATCCAGACCTTCTCCAGCCCCGGCGGCCCCGCGTTCAACAACGTGGGCACCGGCACCACCCCGCTGGACGAGTTCTCCGACTTCAAGCAGAGCCAGTACGCCGAGGAGGGGCTCGCCCACCTGTTCGTGGCCCGGGCGAACTCGGGGACCGTGGGCCTGGCCTGGGTGGGCTCGACCTGCTCGGCCCGCTACGGCTCCGGGGTGAGCAACTACCTGGGCACCGGCCGCAGCTCGACCATCGTGGTCGCCCACGAGATCGGCCACAACTTCGGCTCCGGCCACGACTCGTCCGGTGCTCCGTACGTGATGGCGCCCTCCGTCAACTCGCTGGCCACCGAATTCTCCAACGCCAGCGAGTCGCAGATCGACATGCACGTGGCCTCGGTGGGCTGCTTCCAGCCGTGTGAGGCGGAGCCCGAGCCCGAGCCCGAGCCCGAGCCCGAGCCCGAGCCCGAGCCCGACCCGGGTCCCTCGTGCGAGGGAGCATGCGGAGGGCAGAGCCCGAGCGGCTGCTGGTGCGACGACGCCTGTGCCGGCTACGGCGACTGTTGCGATGACGTCGCCGATGCGTGCAGCGAGCCCGAGCCCGAGCCCGAGCCCGAGCCCGAGCCCGAGCCCGAGCCCGACCCGGGTCTCTCGTGCGAGGGAGCATGCGGAGGGCAGAGCACCGACGACTGTTGGTGCGACTCGCAGTGCACCCTCTACGGGGACTGCTGCGACGACTACGCCTCCGTCTGCGGGGCCTGACCGCCCCTGCGCCTCGTAGCCCCAGGCCCGCCGGAGCGATCCGGCGGGCCTCGGTCTGCCTCAGTCCCCCAGCGGAAACGGACCGGCGTCACCCGGGGCCAGGTCGTGGCAGCCGCCTTCGTGCGTGCAGTAGCGAACGACCGAGTCCCCGATCACCCGGTAGCCGTCGCCGGACACGATGAGGGCCGTGCCCTCGTCCACCCCGAAGCCCTGCAGCGTGGGGTGGCGCTCGAGCATCGCCCGCAGCCTCGGCTCGCGGTCGCGGGCCAAGAAGTGCTGATCGACCACCGCGCCCGGCAGCAAGCCGAACCCGCTGCCCTCGATCGGCTCCGGGTTGCCCCCCTCGATCATCACCTCGGTCAGGCTCGCGGTGCCGGCCGAGTAGCCCCCCACCGTGCCCCCCCGCTCGAGCAGCGCGTGCAGCTCGTCCTCGACCCGCGTGCCGACGTAGCGCTCGACGAGGCGGCTCTGCTCCCCGCCGCCCAGCCACACGCAGTCCGCCTCGCGCAGCGCCGAGACGAATTCGTCTCGGTCGGCGTCGGCCCGCTCGTCGGTGTGCAGCACGGAGACCTTCTCGTAGCCGTGCCGATCCCAGGCCCGAGCGAGCCGCTTGCGGTACCGACGACGCGCCGCTCTGGAGTTGGCGCTGGGGATCAGCACCAGCTTCCCGTGCTCGCACAGCGAGGTGAAGCTACGCATGGTCGAGCGCGCCAGCCCGCCGCCCCCATGGGCCACGATCGTCCCCGACATGCGCGGGGATGCATCGGCGACGGTCGCCGGATCGGGAGCCGGATCGGAAGCCGGATCGGGAGCCGGCCCCGGCGTACGAGGAGACGACGACGGGGGGTTCGCAGGTGGCGCGGGTTCCGCCGCCACCGCGTGGGCGGCCTCGGATCGGGTGGGTTGGATGAGGCCCAACAGGGCAATACCAACGTAGAACATTGTTCTTTGCGGATGCGCAAGGATTGGCAAGACAGTCCTTTCGTGGGCTCGCCGTACAATGAGCGAGGTGGACGACCTCTATTGAATAGCAATGTTCTCGCGAGCTTGCACGCTACCCGACCCGTGGGGGCCTCACATGGGCGTCCTGCGGCCCCATGCGCCAGCGCTCGGTCCCGCCGCGCCCGATGTCAGACTCGACCGTCGGGGGCCCGCGGGGACGTCCATGCGCCGGGTCGGCCCGATCCGGCGTCCTTGCTCGCGCATCGATGGGCCCCATACCGTGCCCCGGTGACCCGGCCCACTCGACGCCGCTTCGTGCAGAGCAGCGCCGCTGCGATCGGCGTGGGCACGCTGAGCCCTCCCTCTCCCACCGGCCCACCCCCTCGCCCCATGCGTACCCGCCCCATCCCCAGCACCGGCGAGACCCTCCCTGCCATCGGCATGGGAACCTGGCAGACCTTCGACGTGGCCGGGCGACGCGCCCGGACCGAGTGCCAGCACGTGCTGCAGGCGTTCCTCGACGCGGGCGGGCGGGTGATCGACTCCTCCCCCATGTACGGCCAGTCCGAGGCGGTCGTCGGCGATCTCATGCCCCGGGTCAGCGCCGCCGATCCGCCCTTCATCGCCACCAAGGTGTGGACCTCCGGCCGAGAGGACGGCGTCGCCCAGATGGAGGCCTCGATGGCCAAGCTGGTCCGCCCCGTCGACCTGATGCAGGTGCACAACCTGGTCGACTGGCGCGAGCACCTGCCCACCCTGCGCCGCTGGAAGGAAGAGGGCCGGATCCGCTACGTGGGCATCACCCACTACCAGCGCTCGGCCTTCGAAGCGCTCGAGCGGATCATGCGGGACGAGACGGTCGACTTCGTGCAGCTGCCCTACTCGCTGGGCATGCGCGACGCCGAGGCGCGGCTGCTGCCCAGCGCGGCGTCGACCGGCACCGCGGTGCTGGTGATGCGCCCCTTCGAGGGCGGCGAGCTGTTCCGGCGGGTGCGCGGCCGCCCGCTGCCCGGCTGGGCCGCCGACCTCGACTGCACGTCGTGGGCGCAGATCTTCCTCAAGTTCCTGCTGGGCCACCCCGCGGTCACCTGCCCGATCCCGGCCACCTCGAGCGTGGAGCACCTGCGCGACGACGTCCGGGCCGGCGTGGGCCCGCTGCCGGACGCGGCCCTGCGCCGCCGCATGATCGCCGACTTCGAAGCGCAGTAGACTAGATCCCGGGACCCGCTACCATCCAGGCATGGCCGACACGGAGGTGAGCGAGGAGATCTGGACCCCAGACGGTGCCGACGCGCGCGAGCAGCTGCGCGTGGCGCTGCACGAGTCCGCCGTGGCGATGAACCTCGAGGAGGTCGAGGGCCGGCGCGACGCGTCCGAGAGCGGGCTGCGGCACCGGATCGCCGCGCTGGGCTTCGAGGGCGACGCGGCGAAGGTGTTCGACCTGCTGCCCCTGGTGCACGTGGCGTGGGCCGACGGCACCGTGCAGGCCAACGAGCGCGCCGAGATCCTCCGGCTGCTGCGGATCCGCGACCTGCCCATGGGCCAGGCCTACGAGACCATGCTCGCCCTGCTCGAGACGCCGCCCTCCGAGTCGTACGTAGATGCGTCGCTGGCGGTGCTGCGCGAGGTCATCGAGCGCGGCCGCGGCCCCCGAGCCGAGACGGTGGTGGGGCTGTGCATCATGGTGGCCGAGGCGGCGGGGGGGTTCTTGGGCATGTTCAACCGGATCTCCCCCGAGGAGCGCGAGGCCATCGAGCAGATCGCCGAGTCGCTGGGCCAGGCCGCGGTCGACGAGGTCCGCCGCCGGCTGGGCTGACCCCCGCGAGGGGCCCCCCACCGGGGTCGTCACTCGTGGTATTGGACGATCATGCCGAAGCACACCGTGGGCCTGCTGCTGATCGTCCTTGGCGCCTGTGGCCTTGGCGCCTGTGGCGTGAGCGTGCCCGATGCATGGGCCCCCTTCGTGCCCACGGAGGGCCTGCTGGGGGCCTTTGGCGAGAAGACCGAGGGCAAGACCAGCTCGGTGGTGCTCCACTACGAGCGCAAGAGCATCGGCGGCGACGCGCTGCGCGGCAAGTTCACCGAGCGGGTCGGCACGCAGGGCTTCGTGAGCGTCTCCGAGTGCGTCTCCCCCAACGGCACCTCGTCGGCCCTCTACGTCAGCGACACCAAGGAGGTGTTCCAGGTGGCCATCAGCCTGCTCGGCGACGAGTTCTACGACGTGCAGCTGGAGCGGGCCGAGGGCCTGCCCGGCGTCGCCCTGGCCAACCCCGACACCTGCACCTGGACCGCCGCCGCCGACACGGTCTGCACCTTCGGCCCCCCCGAGCGCTGCACGTTCCAGTAGCCCGCCCGCCGCCACCATCCTCCTTCTCCATACCTCCTTCAGGCCGCGGCCCGCCATGACCACGCGACAGACCCAAGCGCCCCCCATGGATCGCACGATCGCCTGCGCATGGAGTCCGACCCGCTGGGGGACGGCGTGGTGGAGGCGTTCGGCAATGACACCGCGCTGGCGGAGCGCCTCACCGCCGGGCTGGTCGACTGGATCAACGGCCTGCGCCCGTTCTGGCTGCGGTGGGTGGACGTGGGCAGCGAGCTGGTGCACTTCTTCAACGACGAGGCCGACGCCGAGCTGCTGGGCGTGCAGCCCTCGGGCGGCCTGGACCGGCTCGTGCGCGCGGTGGTCGATCGCGTCCTGCCGCCCTACGAAGACGTGGTGAACGACGCGGACCGGCCCCATCCCGTGCACCGGCTGGCGAACGTGCTCGCCGAGCGGATGGTGAAGCTGGTGTGGGAGGAGACCCAGCGGGGCGCTCGCACGATCGACTGGCCCGACCACGTGCGCGTGGTCGCCACCCAGTGACGGCCGCGGGCCTCCGCGGCCCCGGCTACTCGAGCGCGAGCAGGTAGGCCACGAGCTGGTCGAGCTGCTCGCTGGTGAGCGTGCTGGTCATGCCGTGCTGGTCGGCGGGGTTGGCCGTGGTCAGCACCGCATGGAGCGTGGGGGCCGAGCCGTCGTGCAGGTAGGGCGCGCCGTTCCACAGCCCGCGCAGGGTCGGCGTGTCCAGGCCGGTGAGCGGCCCGCCCAGGCGCTGGCCCGAGGCCAGCGATAGCGTGCCCACGTCGTGCAGCACCGGCTGGCCCAGCTCGAACGCCGAGTCGGTCATCCGCGGCCCGGCGTGGCAGGTGGTGCACCCCAGCAGCGGCGATTCGAACAGCGCCTGCCCGGCCGCGGCCGGCGGGCTCGGGCTGCCGTCGGGCTGCCGGTGGGGGCTGCGGGGGAACGCGGCCAGCGACGAGACGTAGGCGGCCAGCGCGTCGAGATCGGCCGACAGCCCCGCCTTGGGGTCGCCCAGGGTCTCCGCGGTCGTCCCCGCGGCCCAGTCGGCGTCGTCGAGCAGGCCCAGGCCCTCCGCGGCGTGCCGGATGTCGTTCTCGAAGTCCTGCACCTCGTCGAAGTTGGCGCTCCAGTGGATCGGCCCGTGGTCGGTGCCGCCGCGCCCCATCAGGTCGATGGTGTTGCGCATGCCCTCGCCCCGATCGGTGAAGTCCCAGGTGCGCCGATCCGCCTCGCCGTCGAGGTGGCAGTGGCTGCACGCGAGGTAGCCGTCCTTGGCCAGCCGCGGGTCGAACGTGTCGTTGAACAGCTGCTTGCCCAGCAGCACCTCGGGCGCCAGCGGCTCGGCGGAGGGGATGGGCAGCGAGACGCGCGGCCGGGGCAGCACGCTGAAATCGGTCACGTCGTACACCACCAGGGTGCGCGACAGGTAGGCGTCGACGAACAGGGTCTCGTCGTCGGCCGACAGCGCCACGCCGGCCGGAGCGAAGCCCACCCCCAGCAGCACGCCGGCCTGGGCCCCGTTGAAGGTGTCGAGGCGCTCCACCGCCCGGCCCCCGCGCGCGGCCAGGAACAGGTAGTCGCCGCGGCTGGAGAACACGCCGGCCGACATCAGCCCGTGGTTGTCGAACTGCTTGCGGCGCCCCGCGTCCTCGACCATCGCCTCGCCGCCCGGCCCGGGCAGGTCGAGGAACGAGGTCACCCCGCGCACGGTGCTCTCGAACGTCATCGGGTTGCCGTCGAGGAACTCGCCCTGGGCGTAGTTGGCCTGCAGCGAGGGCACCGCCACCTGGTCGCCGATGGGCGACACCAGCACCTGGTCGAGGTAGCTGGGCACGCCGCCCGACTCGGTGTCGGACGAGGGGGTGGGGTCGTACGCCAGCGCTACCGGCTCCACCGTGCCGCCCACCGGGTCGTAGACGGCCAACTGGCCCTCGGGGTCGGGCGAGCGCCAGCGGCTCACGGCCAGCCGCCCGTCGGGCAGCACCGCCACCCCGCGGGCGTCCTCGATCACGGGCACGGTCTGCACCAGCGCCAGCGCCCCGCCGCCCGCGTCGATCCGGGCCAGCTCGCCGCGGGCCTGCAGGGTGACCCACAGCTCGGTGCCCGCCGCCACCACCCCGTAGGGCCGGGCGCCGTGGGGCAGGTCGAGCGACTGCGGCGGCACCACCCCCTCGGGGTCGAGCACCATCACCGCGTCGGCGTCTTGGCAGGTCACCGCGGCTCGGCCGTCGGGCAGCGCCGCCACCGTGCGGGGCCGGGCGCAGGTGGGCCAGCGCCCGTGCACGTCGTAGCCGTTCTCGCCCGCCGGGCCCACCACCGTCAGCTCGTCGGAATCGGGGCTCACCACCGCCACCCGGGCGTCGTCGGCCAGGCGCGTGATGGTGCTCGAGTGCATGGGCGCGTGGCTGGGCACCTCGGTGACCGTCACCGTGATCACGGCCGATCGCTGGTTGCCCTGCCCGTCGAACACGGTGAGCACCGGCCGGTAGCGGCCCGGCGCGTCGTAGGCCACGCTCGCCACCGGGTCGGGCCCCGGCGCGGGCACGGGCGAGCCGTCGTCGAGCGCCCACTGGTAGAGCACCGCCCCCGTCGACGCCGAGCCGTCGAGCTGCACCCGCTCGCCCACGTAAGCGTAGAACGACGCCCCTGGGTCGGCCGCGAGCGGCTCGCCCGCGGTGGTGTCCCCCTCGTCGCTGCTCGCGGCGGTGGTGGGGCCCTCGCCCGTGGAGTCGACCGCCCCGGTGGACGCGGAGCCGGGCCCGTCGGTCGTCGGCGACCCGGTGGTCGAGCCCCCGTCGTCGCTGCCCTCGCTCGGCTGGAGCGGCGGGGGCCGGCACGCCAGCCCCAGCATCATCGAGATCGTCAGGCCGAAGCCCAGCCGCCACTGCACGCGCCCCTGC
>JGI12210J13797_10084491_pt1 | contig 13304 bp, 11 predicted proteins | sample ElkSlonscriptome_3_FD_13797 | JGI IMG/M metagenome (IMG submission 13797)
GGCTCGCCCGCCACGACCCCCAGGGACCCGCGGCGTCGGCCGACGACCTCGCCTTCGTCCTCGAGGCCCACGGCGAGCTCGAGCAAGCGGAGCAACAGCACCGGGTGGCACTCTCGATGCGGCAGGAGCGGCTCGGGCCGGACCATCCCGACGTCGGGACCTCGCAGACCAATCTCGGTCATGTGCTGCGCGCGCAAGGACGATCCCAAGCAGCGGAGACCGAGTATCGCGCGGCGCTCTCGCTTCGGAGCAGGGCCCTCGGATCGGAGCATCCCCTCGTCGCGTCGTCCCGCCGCGATCTGGGCCGCGTGCTCGTCGAGCAAGGTCGCTACGCCGAAGCCCGACGAGAGTATCGATCGGCGTTCTCTTCGTGGCGAGAGGCGCTCGGCCCCGAGCACCCGCACACCATGACGGCGCTGAACGAGCTCATCAGCATCCCGCGCGCCTGACGGGCACGATGACGCGGACGCCTCGGGATGGAGCGCCGCGTCGTCATCGGCCCGGGTGCCGCTCTTCGGCGGCACGGGCTGGTGCTCGGCCTCCCCATCGTGCGCGCGCTCGGCTCGAGCCCGCCCGTCCTGCTGCGCGAGGGGGACGGACTCCCTGGAGCGGATCATGGAGCACGGGCGGGCTCGAGCGGGCGGTCGTCGCCCGACGAACCCGCCCTGCCTCACTCGGCTCGGCGACTCACGCCGCGCTGGGAGCATCGAGGTCGACTCGCGCCTCTCTCGGCACCGGCCGTATCGACGGTCGCCAGCGCACGGTCTCTTCGGAGCATGCTGGGCTCGGGGCCCGCAGCTGCAGCAATCGATCGCCCACGGCGATGATCCCGTCGGCCGGCACTTGCTGCTTGGGGGCCACCAGCAGCCATGTCTTGGCCGGCCCCGCCAGGTTGTTCAGCCGGGTCTTGCCGTCGCGCCGGGTGATCCGCAGGTGAATCGCGGAGAACCCGGCTTCCGCAGGCAGGATGAGGTCACCAATTGCATGCCCGAGCGTGATCGATTGATCACGCATGGTCACGATGATCCGTGGGCGTCCGTCGGGGTCGAGCGCCTGGAGGCTCGGGGGGCGGGTCCGATCGCCGTCGGTGTAGCGGAACCAGAGTCGGCCCACTCCGATCAGAGCACCGTCGTAGATCATCGACTCGGTGTCAACGCGCAGCAGGACGTACATCATCGCGTCGTCATAGTCGATCCGAGCTAGACCTGGCTCGACGCTGGTTGCCAGCAGCACCCCAGGCTCACACGCGAGCCCCACGGGGCCGTGGTGGGCGAGCGTGATGACCTCTGCCTTCGCGGGGCCCTCGGCGCACTCCCGAAGCGACAGCGGCCGGGTGGTCCTGGCCGGTATATGCAGGCGGGTCACGTCATCGTTCGGCACACACTCCTGCACGACGCCACGATCGTAACGTAGAGTCGGAGGTGAGTGCGGCGAAGAGGCCTGCTCCGAGAGCAGAGGCGCCCGAGAGAAGGCCCTTCGATCGGGGTAGTATTCTGGAGATCTGTGGGCTTGGCTCGACATGATGACAGTAGAGTCACTGCCGAAGGATCCGAGTATTCAGGGCGCTGGTGGTGACGGGCTCGGCCTGGGCTCCGTGACCACGACTCGCTCGAAATCTCGAGATGGACGGTTTCTCGTCGATCGACGAAGAGAATCTTCTCGCCAGGTGTCTTACCGAGCGAAGACCGAGACGCGAGAGATGGTCTCGACGAACAGTGACAGTGACCCCAGGCCGTATGGTTTGGCCTCGGGCGAACGAATGGACATGAGAGGGACGAGACGATGAACACACACACGATTCTCCGACACACCGGCCTGCTGCTCGCACTGGGGTTCCTCGCTGGCGCCTGCGACGACCCGAACGACATCGGCCCGGCTGCCATGACCGACACGGGAGATGTCGAGTCGGGCGACGACGGCTACGAGGATGACGCGCCGGCCGGCGCGGGCGACGACGGTGGCACCGATGGTGATGGTGATGGTGATGCCGACGACCACGGCGAGGACGACGGCGGTGACGCCCCAGCCGCGTGCGGTGACGGGCTGCTCGACGCCGAGCGCGGAGAGCAGTGCGACGACGGTAACCTCGACGAGCTCGATGGCTGCATGACCTCCTGCCGGCTCGGGCCCACCGATCTGCGCCCGGACTATGAGGTCTCGACCCCGCTGGAGCTGCGGGGCAGGGGCCACGATGGGGAGGTCTTCGAGGACGAGTGCCCCGAGGGCGAGGTCATCATCGGCATGGTGGGTCGAGCCGGCGCGTTCATCGACCAGGTCCAGGTCCAGTGCGGCGTGATCGAGCTGACCAGCTCCGAGCCAGGCTCGATCTCGGTGGGCCTGGAGGCAGGGACGATGCTGGAGCCGCCGCGCGGCGGCGAGGGGGGGGACGAGTTCCACCTGAGCTGCGGGGCGGGCGAGGCCGTCGTTGGCTTCGGCGGTAGCGCAGGCTTCTTCCTCGACCGGCTGTCGCTGAGCTGTGCGCCGGTGGAGCTGATTCACCACCCGCAGACCGGAGTGCTGTCCGTCGGCCTTGGCAGCCGGGCCAGCACTGGCATGGTGGGCGGCGTAGGCGGGTGGCCGTTCGACCAGGGTTGCCCGGCCGGTGAGATCGCCACGACCATTCAGGGGCGTTCCGCGGGCGTCATCACGTCCTTCGGCCTGACCTGCCGGCCCCTGGTCCTCGAGTAGCCAATCAGCCCGTGCTGCGGCCCCCCATACCGCCCGAGATCGCCCCGTGGGCTCGCTGGTCACTGTCCCCTCGGTGACCGGTCGCTCACGGGGCTTCGCCGTCGGGGTCGCGGGTTTCCGCCGGCCGCTCGGCGCGGCAGCGACTACCATGCCGCCCGTGTCGGACTACGACGTCTGTATCATCGGCGCCGGTCCCGCGGGTTTCGCGGCGGCCATGCGCTCGTGGGACTTCGGCAAGCGGGTGGGCCTGGTCGAGCGCAACCGGCTGGGCGGGGCGGGAGTGCACAACGGGGCGCTATCCTCCAAGACCTTGTGGGAGCTTTCGTGTGACTACCGGCGGGCCTGTCGGCGCGACCGCGGGTACGTGGCCAGCAACATCGAGGTGCACTTCGAGTCGGTGATGCAGGTGGTGGAGGAGGCCACCGGCGCCAAGGAGAAGCAGATGGCGCGGCAGCTGCGGGAGCTTTCGCGGCCGCGGACCGGCCGGCCCGGCACCATCGCCCTGATCGACGGCTCGGCGCGCTTCGTCGACCCGCACACCCTCGAGGTGGAGCTGGGCAGCTCCGGCAACACCCGCCGGATCACCGCCGACTCCTTCATCATCGCCACCGGCTCGCACCCTCGCCTGCTGCCCGACGTGGAGATCGACGGCCGGCGGATCATCACCTCCGATCACATCGGCGGGCTGCGGCGCTTTCCCGGCAGCCTGGTGATCCTGGGCGCGGGCGTGGTGGGCTGCGAGTTCGCCACCATCTTCGCCAACTTCGGCCAGACCAAGGTCTACCTCATCGACCGGGCCGAGCGGATCCTCCCCTTCGAAGACGCCGACGTCTCGCGGGTGTGCTCGACCAACCTCGAGGCCAAGGGCGTCACCATCCACCACCGCGCTCGGCTGGTGTCGATGCACGCGGTGGGCGAGGAGGTGGAGTACACCCTCGAGCACCACACCGGCGGGCGCGAGACGATCCGGGTGGACAAGGCCCTGGTGTCGATCGGCCGGGTGCCCAACACCGCCGGGCTGGGCCTGGAGGCGATCGGCGTGGAGCTGGGCAGCCGCGGCCACGTGCAGGTGAAGGACACCCGCAGCAACGTGCCCCACATCCACGCGGTGGGCGACGTGACCCTCGACGTGGCGCTGGTGAGCGTGGGCGAGATCGAGGGGCGGCACGCGGCCGAGGTGATCACCGGGCACACCGACCAGCCGCTGGCCTACGACAACCTCTCCACCATCATGTTCCTCGACCCCGAGGTGGCCGCGATCGGCCTGAACGAGCAGCAGGCCCAGGAGCAGCGGATCCCCTACCGGGTGGCGGTGTACGACTATGGCCTGGTCAACCGGCCGATCGCCATGCGGGCCACCGACGGCTTCGTGAAGCTGCTGACCACCGACGACGAGCAGATGCAGATCTTGGGCATGCGCGCGCTGGGGGTGCACGCCTCCACCATGCTCGAGTCGATCTCGCTGATGATCCAGCACTCCCGCTCCGCGCGCGACCTCGCCGAGCTGCTGCACCCCCACCCCGCGGTGACCGAGGGCCTGCAGGATTGCGTGCGCATGCTGATGGGCAGCTCGATCTACAAGCCGTGCGTGTTCAAGTCGGAGCTGCGGCTGTCGCGGATCGGCTACGACGACGCCGACGCCGGGGCCAGGGCCGGGGCGAGGGAGACGAGCGACCCCGGCTGAGCGGGCCTGAGCGGGTGTGGACCCCCGCGGCGTGGCGTACTCTGGGTGGACCTCCATGCGCCCCTCGTTCAACACCGCCGGACCGTGCGTCCCGGGCGAGCACTACATGCTCCCGCCCGAGCGGCGGCTGGAGCGCGTGCTCGAGCTGGTCGACGAGCGTCGCTTCTTCACCCTCAACGCGGGCCGCCAGGTGGGCAAGACCACCTGCGCTCGGTGGATGGTGAAGCACTACAACGCGGGCGATCGCTTTCGTGCGCTGTGGATCGACATCCAAGACGCGCGCGAGCTGCCCGACCCCGCGGCGGCCTTCGAGCTGGTGCTCGACGATCTCGACCGCGCCGTGGCTCGCGATCTGCCCGAGCTGGCCGTGCCCCGAGGCAGCGCCCGCGCGCTCGAGCCCGCGCGCAGCTGCATCCGCCGCTATCTCCACGACCTCGCCGCCCGCTCGCCCCTGCCGCTGGTGATGCTCTTCGACGAGGCCGATGGCCTGGTCGGGGCCGCCATGGTCTCGTTCCTCACCCAGCTGCGGCAGGGCTACATCGACCGGGACGAGCTGGCCTTTCCCTCCAGCGTGGTGCTGGTGGGTCAGCGACAGGTGAGGGACTACGCGCTGCGCGAGGAGGACCGCCAGGCCGTGATCTGGCTGGGGACCACGTCGCCCTTCAACATCACGGCCGAGGCCGCGTCGCTCGGGCCGTTCACCGAGGCCGAGGTCGGCGAGCTGCTCGACCAGCACACCGGGGTCACGGGGCAGCGCTTCGCGCCCGAGGCGGTGGCGCGGGTCCACGAGCTGGGCCAGGGCCATCCCTGGCTCACCAACGCGCTCGCCGACCAGGTGGTGCGGCGCGACGTGAAGGACCGCGGGGTGGAGATCACCGCCGCCCCCATCGAGGCCGCCAAGGAGACGATCATCCTCGAGCGGCGCTCTCACATCGACTCGCTCATCGCCCGCCTCCGGGAGGATCGGGTGCGGCGGATCCTCGCGCCGATGCTGGTGGGCGATCGGGCCACCGACGACGTCGTCGACGACGACTTCGCCTACGTGCTGGGGCTGGGGCTCATCCGTGCTCACGCCGGCCGCTACGAGATCGCCAACCCGATCTACCGCGAGGTGATGCCGCGGGCGCTCACCCACTCCCAGCAGCTCCAGATCGCCAACGAGCCGGCGTGGTACGTGCGCGCCGACGGCTCGCTGGACCTCCCCAAGCTGATGGCAGACTGGCAGGTGTTCTGGCGCGAGGACGGACACCTGGCCGCGGCCGGCTTCGGCTACCGTGAGGCCGGCCCGCACCTGATGCTGATGGCGTTCTTGCAGCGGGTGGTCAACGGAGGCGGCCGGATCGTGCGGGAGTACGGGCTGGGGCGCGGGGCGCTCGACCTGCTGATCGAGTGGCGAGGTCAGCGGCACGCCATCGAGGTCAAGCTCCGTCGCGACACCACCACCGAGCAGCGCGCGCTCGATCAGGTCGCCGGCTACCTCGATCGGCTGGGCCTCGAAGAGGGCTGGCTGGTGATGTTCGACATGCGCCAGGGCGGCGGCTGGGACGAGCGGCTGACGACGCGGGAGGTCGAGCACCGCGACGTGCGGGTGCACGTGGTGGGGTGCTGACCGTCACGGCCGGACGTATTCGAAGATCACGTTGTCGGCCAGGGCTCTCGCGCGTGCCAGCCCGCCCTCGTCGCGCACGGTCCAGGCCACCAGCGGCCGGCCCAGCCGCTGCCAGGCGCGGGGAGCCCAGTAGGGCAGCGACCACAGCTCGTAGGCGATGAAGTCGGGCCGCACCCGCGGCGCGAGCAGCAGGTTGCGCAGCGCGGTGGCGTGGTGCAGCGGCAGGTCCTCGTCGCGCATGTCGGCCGCCAGCATCCCCCGGGGCAGGTGCGGGGCGTGGCGGCGCATCCACAGCATGGAGTAGGGGTCGAACGACTGCACCGCGTAGTCGCCGGGGTGTCGGCCCAGCACCTCGCACACCGCGTGCTCGAGCGGGCCCACCCGCGGCGGCGGCTTCAGCTCCACCAGCACCGGCACCCGGCCCGCCACCAGGGCCAGCACCTGGTCGAGGCTGGGGATGGTCTGGTCGCTGCTCAGCAGGCGGCGCAGCAGCAGCTCGGCCAGCGGGGTGTCGGCCACCGCTCCCGGCCCGCCGGTGAGGCGATCGAGGGTCACGTCGTGGAACACCACCACGTGGCCGTCGGCCGACAGGTGCACGTCGAGCTCGATGGGGTAGCCGGCCGTGGCTGCGGCCTCGAACGCGGCCAGCGAGTTCTCCGGCCGCAGATCGTCGTGCAGGCCGCGGTGGGCGATCGGCCGCTCCCGCAGCCACCGGGGGGCCTTGCCTCGCACGCCGCTCATCGGGCGATGATGCAGTCCGAAGCCGCGCTGTTGCAATTGCCGGCCGGCCCCGGGGGGTGTCAGCGCGCCAGGACGTGCCCCGTTACATCGCCGTGACCTCGCCCCGGCCCTGGTGGGTCATGCTGTTGATGACCATGTCCTTCCGCGCCCCCTCGCTCCTCGTGTCTCTGTCGCTATCGTGGGCCGCCTCGTTGCTCGTCGTGGCGAGCGGCTGTGGGTCCTCGGCCGCCTCCGAGGGCTCCGAGGCACCGGGGGCCGAGGCACCGCTCGGAGCTGGATCCCTCTCCGCGCGGTCCTCGGCCCCGGCCGCCTTCCCGGCCGCCGACCCGGGCGCCCCCGCATGGCGGGTGCTGAGCTTCAACCTCAACTACGGGGTGGGGCACGAGCCGGTCAACGTGGCCGCGGTGGCCGACGCCGACGCCGACCTGGTGCTGCTGCAGGAGACGACCGACGCCTCGGAGCGGGCGTTCCGCGAGGCGCTGGGCGATGCCTACCCCCACATGCGCTTCCGGCAGTGCTGCAACGCGGGCGGGCTGGGGGTGCTGTCCAAGCACCCGATCCGCGAGGAAGACTACTTCGAGCCCACCGTGGGCTGGTTCCCCGCGTGGCGCGTGGTGGTGGAGTCTCCGCTGGGCCCGGTGCAGGTGCTCGACGTGCACCTGCGCCCGCCCATGAGCGACGGCGGCAGCTGGGCGGCGGGCTACTTCACCACCCGCAGCGTGCGGCGCGAGGAGATCGAGGACTTCTGGGCGCTGCTCGACCCCGACCTGCCCACCGTGGTGGCCGGCGACTTCAACGAGAACGCCAAGGGCAAGGCGGTGGAGTTCCTCGAGGCGCAGGGGCTGGTGAGCGCCCTGGCCACGCTGCATCCCCGGGCCAAGACGTGGCACTGGCCCACGCGGGTGGGGGAGATCCACGGGATGCTCGACCACGTGATGTTCGGCGACCTGAGCCTCTTCGACGCGCAGGTGCTCGAGCGAGGCAGCTCCGATCACTACCCGGTGCTCGCGGTCCTGGGGCCGAAGGGCTGAGAGGGTCGTGGACCGTCGGGTGTCCGGACGTCCCGAGCGGGCAGGTCGGGCCGGCCCTGCGCGCGGATCGGCGCGCGCCGGGGGAAAGCTGGTAGAGTGCGGTGGACCATGGCACGCGCAGGCACACCGCTCGACGCCGGTGATCCGATGGCCGAGCTGTCGATGCAGACCCTCTCCCATGGGCGGCTCGAGATCCCGACCGCGTTCAATGGGAAGTGGGGGGTGGTGCTGCTGTACCGGGGGCACTGGTGCAGCTACTGCGCGCGGCAGCTCGCCACCTTCGAGCAGGGGCTGCCCGAGCTCGAGTACGCGGGCATCCGGGTGATCGCGGCCTCCACCGACGACGAAGAGGGCGCGCGGCGGCTCGCGGACATCGCTGGAGCCACGTTTCCGGTGGGGTACGGGCTGCCGATGCTCGCCACGGCGGAGAAGGTGGGGGGGTACTACGACGAGGGCCGCGGGGTCTTGCAGGCCTCGGGGTTCGTGGTGCAGCCCAGCGGGCGGATCGCGGTGGCCACGTACAGCACGGGCGCGATCGGTCGACTGATGTGGGAAGACGTCGTGCGGCTGGTCGCGTTCTGGGATCCCGACAGCTAGTCCCCTGGAACCGTGATGACTTACAAAAGAACAACGCCCCCGTCGACCCGAGCGTTCGCGGATCAGGCGGCGCGAGCGGGAGAATCAGCGCGGTCGGAGCCGAAGCGATCTCGACCATCCACTACACCTCGTGTACGACGCGTAGTGCGCCTCACCTCCTCTTCGTAGCGCTCGAGCGCGGAGGGCTCGTCACCCTCATTGGAGCCGAGTACCGCGAGCGCGAGAAGTTCGAGGGAGTCTAGCAGCATGGTCCCAGTATGACGCGTATCTCGAAGAGTGGTTGCATTTGGTCGTGCTTTCATGAATTCGCCGGCGCGGAGACATCGCTTCGGTGAGCTCGTTCGAAGGCGCCGCAGGCGAGAAAGACCACACCCGACGCTCGTCGAAAACTTTCTACGAAGAAAGTGCGCGACGGTCGATCCGGTAGGCATGTTCTCCGGGCGCGAGCGGGAGCAGCCGGTGGGGGCCCGCGGTGCCGCAGACGCGCGCGAACACGGGGGCCGGCGGCTCGAGAGGCGGCAGGGGCTCATCACCCTCGCCGCAGCCGGCCATGATCATCACGATCACCAGCCCGACCCACCCCCGCTCCGACACGACGCCAGCATGGCAGGGGCCGGCCCTCGGTCCGGTGGTACTTCGCGGCAACGAAGGCTCGTCCCGCTCGCCCGCGCGCATGCGCGTCGCTCGACGCGACCTCCCAGCCACGATAGGTTGAGTCATGGCTTACGACTCGAGTGGATTGAACCGCAGGATCCTGCTGGCCTTGGGCCTGGCGCCCTCGTTCCTGGGCGCCTCGGGGTGCACGACCCGGTCGATCGACGGCTCCGAGGACGGAGCCGACGGTGAGGCCGGCGAGGCCGGCGAGGCCGGCGAGGCCGGCGAGGGCCCGACCACCGGCGCCTCGGACGACGGCACGACCAACGCCACCACCCCGGTAGGCTCCGAGAGCGACAGCAGCCCTCCGCCCCCCATGCAGGTCTGCTGGCCCACCGGTGGCTACCTCGAGTGGGAGCTGTGGATGCCACCCGGCCCCGAGGGCCAGTGCGTGTGCGACGAGACCTGCCAGAGCACCGCGCTGGCCCAGTGGAACGAGGAGAATTGCTGTGACAGCTGCTGGTACGCATTCGGCCAGGCGGTGTGCTCCGAGCCGCTGGGCGACGAGTGCCACTTCCTGGTGACCATGCGCGAGGACGGCTGCGGCAAGGGTCGGCCGCTGCTGGTCGACGAGCGGGCACGCCTCGCGCCCGTCATGGAGCGGAGCGACTGGTCCGCGCCGACCCTCCGGCCCGCGGTGGAGTCGCTGGCGTCGGGCCATCGCCGCGTGCTGGCCGAGCTGTGGACCGAGGTGGCGCTGGCCGAGCACGCCTCGGTGGCCTCGTTCGCGCGCTTCTTGCTCGACCTCGCCGCGCTGGGGGCTCCGCCGCAGCAGCTGGCCGACGCCACCGCGGCCATGCACGACGAGATCCGGCACGCTCGCGACGCGTTCGGGCTGGCCGGAGCCTACGCCGGCCGAGGGGTGGGCCCCGGGCCGCTGCCCATGGAGGGCGTCACCGCCGGGAGCGACGCGGCGTCCATCGTGTGCGCGGCCGTGCGCGAGGGCTGCATCGAGGAGACCCTCGCCGCGGCCGAGGCCGAGCTGGCCGCCCGTCGGGCCACCGATCCGGCCGTGCGGGCGGTGCTGGCCGCCATCGCCGACGACGAGGCTCGCCACGCCGCGCTGGCGTGGCGCTTCGTCGACTGGGCGGTGCGGCGCGACCCGGCGCTCGGTCGGGTGGTCCGCGAGCAGCTGGCCCGCGCCGCCGCGCTGGTGCAGCCCTCCACCACGCCGTCGCGGCTGCCCGACGACGTCGCCTCTGCCCACGGCGTGCTGCCCCCGTCGGTCCGCGACCAGCTGCGCGCGCAGTGCCTGCGCGACACGGTGCGCCCCTGCGCCGCCGCCATGCTCCACCGCCGCAACGACAGCGCCACCTCCTCGCTCTCCTGAGCCCGGGTCGCTCTCCTGAGCCCGGGTCGCTCTCCTGAGCCCGGGTCGCTCTCCTGAGCCCGGGTCGCTCTCCTGAGCCCGGGTCGCTCCGCCGACCGCATCGCGCGGTCGCGCCGGCCCGCGGCTCACGCGAGGTTGTGGAAGACCTCTTGGACGTCGTCGTCTTGCTCGAGCCGATCGATGAGCTGGAGGACCTCGTCGGCCTGCTCGTCGGTCAGCTCCACGGTGGTCTGGGGCACCCACGCGAAGCCCGAGGAGACGATCTCCAGGCCCTTGGCCTCCAGCGCCGATTGCAGCTCGCCGAACGAGTCGCGCGCGCACCTCAGCACCAGCTGGGGCTTGCCATCCTCGTCCTCGCCGTCGAGCAATTCCTCGAGGCCGTGGTCGATGAGCTCCAGCTCCAGCTCGTCGCGCTCGACGCCCTCGGGCGACAGCCGGAACACGCCGAACTGGTCGAACATGAACGCCACGCTGCCCGCGGTGCCCAGGTTGCCGTTGCCCTTCTTGAACGCGAAGCGCACGTTGGCCACGGTGCGGGTGGGGTTGTCGGTGGCCGTCTCCACCATCAGCGCGCTGCCGTGCGGGCCGTAGCCCTCGTAGAGCGCCTCTTGATAGTCGGCGTCGTCGCCCACGCCGAGGGCCTTGTCGATCGCGTTCTGGATCTTGTCCTTGGGCATGTTCACCGCGCGCGCGTTCTGGATGGCGCGGCGCAGGGCCGGGTTGCCGTCGGGATCGCCCCCGCCGGACTTCACGGCCATGTTGATGTTCTTGCCCGCCCGGCTGAACGCCTTCGCGTCGCGGTCGGACCGCTTGAGGATGGCCTGCTTCCGGTTCTCGAAGGTGCGACCCATGGACTTGCCTTCTACACGGCGGGGGTGGGATCCGGTCAAGCCCTCCGGGCGGCCCGGAGATGGACGGCGGCCGGCGCCCCGCCCAGCGAGGCCCGAGCGGCCTGCGCCGCAGGGGACCGCCCGGGGACCGCCCGGGGGCCGGCCGGCCTCACCGCGGCGCGGCGGACGGGGCGGCAACGCCTGCCGCGCCCGCGCCCGCGCGACTACATCATCGCCGCGGCCTCGAGCTCCACCAGCGTCATCAGCTCGACCAGCGGAACGTCGTAGTCGAGCACGGGCTGGGTGAAGTCCTTCATCCACCTGGGCCAAGAACGTCGGGTATCCTGCGATCGGAGAACGCGAGCACCATGTCGAACGCACTGCGGCGAACCGTCTTGTTTGCCCTCGAGCGCCTCCTGGTCCGGGGGGCGCACTACCGCTTCTTGTTCGTGGTCGCGATCATCGGGCTGGTGTCGATCGTGGGCGGCGTGCTGGTCATGTTCCAGCACGACGACACGTTCCAGAACGTCGGCGAGGCCACGTGGTGGGCGTTCTTGCGGCTGTCCGATCCGGGCTACCTCGGCGACGACGAGGGCCTGTGGAAGCGGATCGTGTCCACCGTGCTCACCGTCTTGGGCTACGTGGTGTTCCTGGGCGCGATGGTGGCCATCCTGACCCAGTGGCTCAACAGCACGCTCGAGCGGCTCGAGCTAGGGCTGACGCCGATCCGCATGAACCGGCACATCGTGCTGGTGGGCTGGACCAACCGCACCGCGATCATCTGCCGGGACCTGTTCTTCAGCGAGGGTCGGCTGCAGCGCTGGCTCCGGTTCAGCGGGGTCCGACGGCTGCGGATCGCCATCCTCTCCAACAACGTGGGGCCGCGGCGGGTGCAGGAGCTCAAGGACGCGCTCGGGCGCCAGTACCACCGCGGGCGGCTGATCCTGCGCTCGGGCTCCCCGCTCAACACCGCGGCGCTCAGCCGGGTCGACCTCGCCCACGCCGCCTCGGTGGTGATCCCGGGGGTGGAGGCCACCTCGGCCGCGGCCGAGGTCCACGACGACGCGGTCATCAAGACCTTGTGCGTGGTCGCGTCGATCTCGAACGACGTGGAGCTGCTGCCGCCGTGCGTGTGCGAGATCTTCGACTCGCGCAAGGTGTCGGTGGCCAAGCGGGCCTACCCGGGCATCATCGAGGTGGTCGCCTCCGACGTGATGATCGGGCGCTTGCTGGCCTACAGCGCGCGCGAGCCCGGCCTGGCCAACGTGTGCAACGAGCTGCTCACGCACGGCGAGGGGGCCACCTTCTACATCCTGCCGTGGGAGGCTCCGCCCACGACCTTCGGCGAGGTGCACCAGCGGGTGGGCGGGGCCATCGTGCTGGGGTTCGTGCGCAGCGAGGGTCGGGAGCTGGTCTGCCGGCTGTGCCCGTCCGACACCGAGCGGGTGGAGGCGGGCGACAACCTGGTCGTGGCTGCGCACGCCTACGACGACGTGGTCGTGGGGCCGGCCCCGGCCGCTCCCGCGGAGCCCGAGGCGATCGAGATCCTGCCCACGCCGCCGGTGCGGCGCCGGATCTTGCTCCTGGGGTGGAGCCGCCGGGCGCCCGACCTGCTGAAGGAACTGGCCCGCATGCCGGGGGAGCGCAGCGCGGTGACGGTGCTGTCGGCGGTGTCGGTCCGCGAGCGGCAGGAGGAGCTCGACGCGCACGATTGCGTGCTGACGAACCTGGAGCTGGAGCACCACGAGGGCGAGATCACCGTGCCGCCCACGCTGAAGAAGCTCGACCCGGCCGGCTTCGATCGGATCATCTTGCTCGCGAGCGACTGGCTGTCCAGCGGCGGGGCCTCCGACGCGCGCTCGATCTCGGCGTACCACGCGGTGGGCGAGCTGCTCGAGGGTGACCCGCGGAAGCCCACGCTGGTGGTGGAGCTGTCCGATCCGCAGAACGTGGACCTGTTCGACCGCAGCCGGACCGAGGTGGTGGTGAGCCCGCAGGTGCTGTCACACCTGCTGGCGCAGATCCTGCTGCGCCGCGACCTGCGATCGGTGGTCGACGACGTGTTCGGCAGCGGTCCCAGCAACCTGCGCTTCGCGAAGGTGAGCAGCAGCGAGCCGGTCGCCTTCGAGACCTTGTCGCG
>JGI12210J13797_10076544_pt1 | contig 13303 bp, 13 predicted proteins | sample ElkSlonscriptome_3_FD_13797 | JGI IMG/M metagenome (IMG submission 13797)
GTAGGGGCGTGAGCGCGTTCGGAAGGGATTGTCGTCGAGCAGCTGGCGGCCGGTGTAATAAGCCTCGATCCCGATCCGCCCCTTGCCGTGCTCTTCCCACATGCCGATGAGGCCCGCCGTGTGCTTCGGGGTGAGCGGCTGCTGTCGCCTGCCGAGACCGGAAGGGTCTGGCTGCGAGGAATCGACGAAGACATAGCTGCCCGTCACCGTGAACCCGTCCTGGCGGAAGCGCAGCAGCACCTCGCTGCCGCGCAGGCGGATGGTGCCGTCGATATTGACGAGGCGCACGCGGTTCGGCGCGGTCGCTTCGATGCGGGTGGCGTTGTCGATGTCGGAGCCGAACAGGGTGAGGTTCGCCTCCCACGGCCCTCTCGCCCAGCCGATGTCGAGCGAGGCGGTGGTGGCGGCCTCGGCCTTGAGGTCGCCGAGCGGTTCGAGCCGCGAGAGGCCCGCCGCATCGATCTCGTCCACGAAGGGCGTGGGCGCGAAGAAGCCTTGCCCGATCGAGGCGCGGATCGTCCACAGCCCCGGCCGGTAGAGCGCGGAGAGGCGCGGGCTGAACTGCGTGCCGAAGGTGTCGTGGAAATCGACCCGCCCGCTCGCTGCAAGTGTGAGATCGGGCCCGACGTCCTGCTCGACCTGTCCGAACAGGCCGGGCACGTCGTAGGTGTAGTCGAAGGCGGGGAAGGTCTGCGAGCGGAACCCATCCGACTGGAAGGCTGCGCCGGCCACCCATAGGGTCGCGCCGCCGCCGCCCGCAACCGAGGCTTCGGCGTACAGGCTGGTGTGGCGGTCGTCCTCCACCACCTCGCCGAACCGGTGGAGGTGATCCTGGCGCATGGCGGAGGCGCGCACGTTGAGGGTCGTGCTGTCTCCCAGCGGGGTTGCGGCGACCAGCCCGGCATCGAGCCGGTCGGTATCCTGTGCCTGCACGAAGGAGGTGCCGTCGGGCACTGTGCGGCCGGGAAGCGTGCCGCCGGTTCGCTCTTCGGTCATGGCGCCCAGGGTCAGATAGAGCGACGAACCATCGTCCCCGTCCCATTGGAAGCGCGGGCGCGCCGTCAAGCGGTCGTATCCCGCCATGTCGAGCCAGCCATCCCCGTCGATGTCCTGCCCGCCCTGTCGGTGGACACCGGCGGTCAGTGACAGCCCGGCGCTCCCGCTCACCGGCCCTGCAAGATAGGCGGTGAGGTCCTGCCCGTCGCGGGTGGTGGCGTTGGCGAGGATGTCGGCCTCGAAGGCATCGCCGGGCCGCTTGGAGATGAGGTTGATCACCCCGCCCAATGCCGACCCGCCATAGAGCGCCGAGACCGAGCCCTTGATCACCTCGACCTGCCCGAGATCGGTCGGCGGCACCTGCAACAGGCCGAGCGAGGCGGCCTGCCCACCATAGAGCGGGAGGTTATCGGCGAGCAGCTGAGTGTAGCGCCCCTCCAGCCCCTGGATGCGGACATTCGCCGCGCCGAGCGCAGGCGAGGTCACCTGGACGCGCACCCCGCCGATCTCGTTCACCAGCATGGCGATATTGCCGGGACGCATCAGCGCCTTCTCCTCGATCTCCTCGCCGGCGATCACCTCGACCCGGAGCGGCTCGTCCTGCAAGCGGCGGCCGAGGCGGGTGCCCTGGACGATGATCGCGCTTTCTTCCTCGGCTTCGTCGTGGTCGTGCTCGCCGTCCTCGTCAGCGTGCTCCGGCTGGGCGGTGGTGTCCTGAGCCCTCACAGAAACGGGCGCGACGAGGATGATTACGGCGCCGAGCAGCAGCGAGGCGCGGAAACGGTGGATCACGTCAGGTCTTTCTTGTCGGAAATAATGGAAAGGGTTTGAATGAGGGGGCTTAACCGCGATTGCGATCGAGGATCGCGGCGAGGTCGGGCGGAATGTCCATCGGCGCGAAGGCGCTGACGGTGCTGCGCCCGGTGTTGCCGATCGGCAGGCGGCCGGTGAGATTGCCGAGCGGGGCGAGTGCGAGGCGGACGAGTTGCCCCGCCGCCTCGCGTCCGTCGCGCTCGGCAAGGGCGAGCCGCAGCATTCTCCAATGCGAGACGATGTGCGGAACAAAGGCGGTCTGGGAGAGGATGTGCGCCCGCTCCAGATGGTGCCACGCGATGTCAGTCGCGCCTTGCTCGGTGGCGGCTTTCGCAGCGGCATATTCCCGCGCGAGCGCGGCGGCGATTGCGTCACGCATGGGCAAGCTCCCGCCGCACCTGCACGAACACCTCGGTGCTGCCCCAGATCGCGAGGCCCGCCATGATCGTCGCCACGAACAGGTCGGGCCACGCCTGCCCGGTGCCGAACACGCCGAGCGCGGCAACGAGCACCGCAAGGTTGCCGATCGCGTCGTTGCGCGAGCAGATCCACACCGAGCGCCGGTTGGCATCGCCCTCCCGAAAGCGGAACAGCATCAGCGCGACCGCGACATTGACGACGAGCGCGAGCGTGCCGACCAGCCCCATCGTTTCCGCCTCGGGACTGGCACCGGTGAGCAGGCCGTAAACCGCATAGCCCAGGACCCAGAGGCCGAAGACGAGCATGGTCGCAGCCTTGACCAGCGCCGCACGCGCCCGCCATGCGAGCGCCATGCCCGCGACGCCAAGGCTGATCGCGTAGTTGGCAGCATCGCCGAGAAAGTCCAATGCGTCTGCCAGGAGCACGCGCGAGTCCGCCGCGATCCCGGCGCCAATCTCTACCGCGAACATCGCCGCATTGGCAGCCAGCGCCAGCCACAGCACCCGCCGCCAGCGCGGATCATTGGCCGCGCCATCGTCTTGTTCGTTCGTCTCGCAGCAGGACTTGCCCATGCCGCTCTCCTTGCAACTGTCGAGTCGCAGGGGCATATGCACCTTGTAGCCACTACAGGGTCAAGCGAATGCGTATCGGCGAACTGGCACGGGCCACCGGCACCAAGGCGGAGACCATCCGCTATTACGAACGCGAGGGCATTCTGCCGCTCGCGGACCGCACCGACGGCAATTACCGCGACTATTCGCCAGAGCACCTCGCCACGCTCACCTTCATCCGCCGCGCGCGCGAACTGGGCTTCGGGATGGAGCAGGTGCGCCAGTTGCTCGCCCTTTCCGACCGCGCGGACAAGCCTTGCGAGGAGGTTGATATGATAGTGCGGGACCAGCTCGCCGAAGTGGATCGCAAGATCGCCGACCTCACCCGGCTGCGCGGCGAGCTTTCACGGATGCTGCGCTCGTGCGAGGGCGAAAGGATCGGCGAGTGCCAAGTCGTCGAGAGCCTCGGTGGGCGGCGATAGCGATCTTCACGCCGCGCGCGGTGCCCACAGGATGATGCTCGCGCCCGCCACGCAGATCGCGACGCCGAGCACGTCCCAGCGATCGGGCCGCACGCCTTCGGCCAGCCACATCCATCCCATCGCGGAAAGGATATAAATGCCGCCATAGGCCGCATAGGTCCGCCCGGCATGCTCGACCTCCACCCGCGTCAACAGCCACGCGAAGAGGCAAAGCGCGGCAATCCCCGGCCCGAGCCAGAGCGCAGAACGATCAAGCCGCAGCCACGCCCAGAAGGCGAAGCAGCCCGCGATCTCGGCAAGCGCTGCGGCGAGGTAGAGGAGGTAGGTCATCGTGCCGAATGCTTCGCACGCGACCGAGCGCGAGGCAATCGGGGCGCAGGCTTCTGCGAATTTTCGAGACGGGGTTTAGGTCAAGTTACCACCCATCTGCGGCTGTAAGCGGCACTGGATCGCGATCCCGAAAGCTGACCGGCGGCATTCCCTCCTTGCTGGAGAATTGCTGCCAGTCTGAAATCGACCCCGTACCGGACACCAACCCGATCGACCTAAAGGTCGGCCCGAGCCTACGGCAACGATGTTGCGACGAGTGGCCCGAGTGCTAAAATTATCGTTCTGATTCGGCTGCAGAAAGCTTGAGGGGGTGAGTTGATGCGTGCATTTACCGAGGAACCCTCTCCATCATCGAGTGACCTCGATAGCTTGATTGAAGGCCCATCTGGCGAGCTTCTCAATGCGTTGATGCGCTATCTACCTGTTGGCCTAACCATCGCCCGCGTTCCCGATGTCGAGATTGTCAAAGTAAGCGATACGGGTGCGAAGCTGCTTCAGCGTCCGGCGACGGCACTCGAGAATATCGACTTTCCAGTGCATTCAGAAGCATTCAGGGTATCTGACCCTCAGAACGGCGAACCAGCTGATCCCGATAGATTGCCTCTCACGCGCGCGACGTTGGCAGGTGAAATAGTGGAGGGCGAGGAGTGGCTGGTCACGGCAGAGGATGGGCGCAAAGTGCCGATCCTCTGCAATGCCGGTCCGATCAAGAACGAAGCTGGCCACATCATCGGTGGGATCATCGCCTGGGCAGATCTGACAAGGCAGAAGCAGCTCGAGAAAGACCTCGCCGCGGCGCTGGCCGCCAAAGAAGTGCTCATGCTTGAACTTCACCATCGAGTGAAAAATCACATCAATATCGTTGCCTCGATCATTCGCACCGAGAGCCAGAATTGCGGCGAGGAAGCGCAAGCGCTCGCAGAAAGCCTTAGCCAGCGTATCATGGCGCTTGCCGACAGCTACTCAGCGCTGCAAGCCGATAGGATAGGCAGCGTTCCCGCTACAACCTTATTCGAGCAAGTTTGCTCGCCGCTGATCACTGAAGCGGTAAGTCTCGAGATCGATGTGCGCGACGAGATAGAAATCTCACCGGCTGCGGTTCCGGTCCTCGGTATCATTGTGAACGAGGCCGTCTGCAACGCTATCAAGCATGCCTTTGGCGACGATGGCATGGGAGCTATCACGATTTCGCTCGAACGGGGTCAGAACGAATACAAGCTTCAGGTGCGCGACAACGGCAGGGGGGTGAGCGCCAAGACCAAACGAACTGGCGGAACCCGGCTGATCCCGCAACTCGCAGAGATCATGGGCGGAACAGCTGAACTGACATCCAACAATGGGCCGGGCGCATCATGGGTCGTCCAGCTTCCAAATGTCTGACCGGGCGATCGGTCCTCACCACCCGCGAGCAGTCATTTACGGCCACCCGGCGCGATCCCAGAATCTGCCCGGCAGTTCCAATGGGATTTCCGCCGAAAGGCGACATTCTGAAATCGACCCCTGTGTGGACGGCTCTCCGTTGGCAAGGGTATTGCTGCTCTGCGCTGGCTGGTCGTGGCGCCCATGTGTCCGGCCTTTCAGCGCGGCTTTGCATGGCCGCTGGCCCTGATGCCATTCGCGCGGTTCAGGTCCCTCCCAATTGCACGCACTCGAAGTGCTGGGGTCGAACGGGTTCTCCTGCTCCGGCGGTTTCAACCGGCTTGTTGCGTCAGTTCAGTCTGCCCTCTCCAACTCGTTTGGCGCCCTAGGGCGCGATCTCTCAGGCGGCTGCCAGCTCCGGTTCCCGGTAAGCCTCGCCGCTTGCCAACATCGCCCAGATGATCCGAGCGTTCTTGTTCGCCAGCGCGACAGCGGCCACCTTGGGCTTCTTGCGCGTGAGCAACTGCGCCACCCACGGCCGCTTGGTGCTGCCCTGCTTCGCTCGCCGCACCACTGCCATGGCACCGACCACGAGCAGCTCGCGCAGGTAAGGGTTGCCCGCCTTGGTGATACTGCCAAGCCGCTCCTTGCCGCCGCTCGAGTTCTGGCGCGGGGTCAGGCCGATCCATGCCGACAGGCCGCGTCCGCCGCCGAAGGTGGAAGGATCAGGCACACAAGCCACGATCGCGCTCGCCAGCAGCGGCCCGATGCCGGGGATCTTCATCAGCCTGCGGCCTGCCTCGGTCTTGCGGGCATCAGCAAGGATGCGGCGATCGTTGTCAAGGATCTGCTCCTTGACCATCTCGAGCTGGGTGCTCAGCACGGCAAGGCAGGCCCTTGCCTCGTCAGGCAAGCGCGCATCATCCTGATCGGCGATGACCGCGATCAGCCGCTCCAGTGCCCCGCGTCCGATCGGTGCGGTGATGCCGAACTCTGCCATGTGGGCGCGCAGGGCATTGCTGAGCTGCGTGCGTTGCCGGGTCAAGATCTTGCGCACCCGGTGCAGCATCATGGTTGCCTGCTGGTCCGGCGACTTTGCGCCAACGAACCGCATCGTCGGACGGGTCACGGCCTCACAGATCGCCTCGGCATCGGCAGCATCGTTCTTGCCGCGCTTCACATAGGGCTTCACGTATTGCGGCGGCATCAGCTTCACCTCATGCCCGAGCGCCGCCAGCTCACGCGCCCAGTGATGGGCTGAGGCGCAAGCTTCCATACCCACAAGGCAGGGCGGCAGCTTCTCGAAAAGCTTCAGCAACTGCCCCCGCGTCAGCCGCCGCCGCAGAACAGCCTCGCCCTGCGCGTTGACGCCGTGAACCTGGAAAACAGACTTGGCCAGATCCAGCCCTACAACCGATACTTGCTCCATCGTCACTCTCCTCTCCTACTGATCCGCAGGATTATCCCGCGGGGTGGAGAGCCGTCCACGACATCAATTGCAGACATAGAGAAGGTTTGCGATATCGGATAAGTAAGTCGATCAGTCAGGAGAAATCGGACTCACGAAACCGTCCGGTTTCACGGCCAGAACCGGACATTCGATACTGTTTATGATGTTCTCGGCCGTATTGCCGATTATGACACCTTCCAGTCCGGTCCGGGCCACGGTCCCCATCACCAGCGCGTCGGCGCCAATTGCGCGGATCTGTTCCGCGATGACGCGCTCGGGCTGCCCCTTGACCAGACGCGGCATGATCCGGTTTGCTCCCTCGACCGATCCTTTGGCCGTGGCTTCCTCGAGAAGCACATCCATGGCACGTCGGCGCTTTTCCCGGACCTCGCGCGTATATCTTTCGCTTGCCGATTGCGCGTTCCCGGTGGTCGAGAATGCCCAGACCAGACCCTCCCCGATGGCATCCCAACTGTGCAGAAGGAATATCTCTGCACTTCCGGGAGCTGCGATCTGGAGAGCCGTCCTGATCACGCGGCGATTGAGCGATGCGAGGGTTTCCGGTTCGGCAGCATCCTCCTCATCAAGATCCACCGCCGCCAGCACGGTTCGGGGAAGGGGATTTCCATCGGGCGCGACAAGCCAGACTGGGCAGGGACATTTGCGCAGAAGGTGCTGATCAGTGCTCCCGAAAAGAAATCGCCTCACGCCGCCCAGAGGCTCAGCGGTCTTGGTCACGAAATCGACATTGGAGGCGAGAACGAACCGGATGACTTCGATGAAGGGCTTCCCGGTCCGCAAGTGGATGTCGAAGGACCGACCCTTGCCCGTTTGCGCGACCACCTCCGCGATCTCCTCGCGCCGCCGATTGCACAAATCCTTCATCAGTTCGTCTTGCCGCCTGCCAGCGAGCCTTGCCAGGAGGTTGAGGTCATGGGGCGGCTGGACACAGGTGAAGATGTCGACCTTCGCTCCATGATGATCGGCCAGCGCGATTGCCGTTTCAAGCGCAGCCGTGTCCTTGCCTTCGCCGAGAACGGCGAGGATCCTGCGCGGAGGCTTGATGACATCCGTCATGCCGGCAGTTCCCTTTGTCCGAGGGGATCGTTCGCGTCGCGCTCAGGCGCGGTTTCATCCTTGGCGATCATTCTGGCGGCGGCATAGGCGGCGTCCCGATAGGGCATGAGCACAAGATCCGCCCTACCCACCGCCAGCACTCCAGCTGTCGAAGCTTGGTGCGCCGCCACCGCGATCTTTCCGGTGTAATCCAGATCTTCCACCGCCCGCAAAAGCGCCTGACGAGCGTCCCTATGAGTCAGGCCGGTATGGTGTTCGGGCACGGCAAGGACGAGCCAGTCGGCGGACTTGAGCGGAAGGTGAGCCAGGAATTCCGGGTCGGTGCCATCCCCGAACATCGTGTCGAAACCTTGAGCACGGGCATATCGGACCGCCTCGGGGCTAAAATCGATGCCGAGCACCCTCTTTCCATCGTCGCGCAAGGCGTGTGCGATGCCGAGACCGTATTGGCCCAGCCCGAAAAGGATGACGTCGTGCGGTCGATCTGCCGCGGCCGCGTTTTCCGGCTCGGCATGGGTTCCCTTCCGCTCGAACGCTCCGAGCACAGGTTCGAAAACCCGGTAAAGTTCGTGGCTGAAGGTGATCATGTAGGTCGATGCGGCGATTGTCACGAGGCCCACGAGCGTCACCAGGCCGAGGGCTTCCTCGCTCACGTGACCGATCGAAACACCCATCGCCATGAAGATCAGCGAGAACTCGCTGATCTGTGCAACGGTTAGGCCGGCGAGGAAGCCGGTGCGCTTGCGATAGCCCATCGCACCCATGATCGCGAGCACGATCAAGGGGTTGCCGATAAGTACGAACAAGGAAAGCACGATCGCAGGGCCGACGCTCGCGCCCAGAACCGAGAGGTCGAGCGAGGCACCAAGCGCAATGAAGAAGAACAGCAGCAGGAAATCGCGCAAGCTGGCTAGGCGGGCGGCGATGGCCTCCCGGAAAGGCGTCGAAGCGAGCGAGAAGCCGGCGAGCAGCCCGCCGAGTTCCTTGCCGAAGCCGAGATAGTGGCCGACCGCTGCCAACAGCGCGGCCCAGCCGATGGCGAAGGACACCAGCAATTCGGGCGCGCGCGAAAGCCGCTCGACTAGCGGGTTCGCGATGAACCGAATGAAGGCGACCACGAAGGCCAGCATCGCGATCCCGTAGCCGAGCACGCGCAGGACATCGCCAATTGCGCCATCGCCCTCGGCCGCATCGCCCACGCCGATCGCGGAAAGCGAGATCATCGCAACGACTACGACAATGTCCTGGACGATCAGAAACCCAAGCGCGATCCGGCCATGCAGCGCGTCGATCTCGCGCTTGTCCGACAACAGCTTGACGATGATTATCGTGGAAGAAAATGTGAGAGCGATTGCGACATAGAGCGCGGTGCGCGGATCGAGCCCGAGGGCGAGAGAGATCAGGAACCCAAAGGCGGTCGTGAACAGCACTTGGCCAAGGCCAGTGACCAGGGCGACCGGTCCGAGCGTGCGCACGAGGTTAAAATCGAGCTTGAGGCCGACAAGGAACAGCAGCACTGCTATACCCAGTTCGGCGAGCAAGTCGATCTGTGCATCCGATTGCGCGATGTCGAGAAATGACGGTCCGGCGAAAATCCCGACTGCGATGAAGCTGACGATCAGAGGCTGGCGCAGCATCAGGCCAACAAAACCGACAGCCGCAGCCAGGACGAGAAGCGCCGCGATCTCGTAGAAAAGATAACCTTCGATCGCGGCCGTCACCAAAGTTCCTTCACCACAAGGTAATTTCAGGGTCCATGGCCGGCAGCAAGCTTACATCAGCGTGCAACGGGTCAGGGGTGCAAGCGTGGAAGCAATGATACTGTGTGTCAATTGCCGATCGGCTCTGTCCGCTTTCTCGATCTCGTAGCGTCGGACGCGCAGCCTGACCGTCAGGCAGTGGGGTCACACGATACAGGGCCTCGTCGCGGCCCGCTGTCTGAAACTATCGCGAAGCAAACAGGGTGATAGCGCGGAGTGTCGACTGGATGTCGATTCCTTCCGGCCAGAACCTGCGGCAGGAATCCATCTGTGGACGCCCCGAAAGATGCAAGAGTAAAATCGGGTATTGGCGGTAGTCGGATGCTGCCATCTGTCCGGCCTGTTTGCGCGGGCGTGATGCCGCTGGCCCGTATGGGAGTTCGCGGACTGGTTTCACATCACCCAGGCGTGCTCTGAGGCACTGTGGATTCCTCTGGATAACCAGCCCCGTCTCGCCGACTGTGGTGCCATACCCTCCTTCGGTCTTTTGCCTCTACCGACGACCTCTGGTCCGCCTCAGCTTACGCTGCTGCCGCGACCGGGCTTTCGCACACCACCATTCGCCGGATCTGGGCCGCCTTTGGCCTGCAGCCGCATCGCTCCCAGACATTCAAGCTCTCCACCGATCCGCTGTTCGTTGACAAGGTGCAGGACATCGTCGGCCTCTACATGGCGCCGCCGAACCGAGCGGTTGTGCTGTGTGTCGATGAGAAGTCCCAGATCCAGGCCCTTGATCGCGAACAGCCGGTTCTGCCGATGGCGCCCGGCTTCCCCGAGCGCCGTACTCACACCTATGTTCGCAACGGCACGACTTCGCTGTTCGCAGCGCTCGATATCGCCACAGGAGCTGTGATTGGAAAGTGCTACAAACGCCACCGGGCAACCGAGTTTCTCGACTTCCTCAAGAAGATCGATGCCGCGATGCCCGAAGGATCCGATGTACACCTAGTGATGGACAACTACGCCACTCATAAAACGTCGAGGATCAAGGCATGGCTGGCGCGCCGTCCACACTGGCACGTTCATTTCACGCCGACATCGGCTTCCTGGATCAACCAGGTGGAGCGCTGGTTCGCCGAACTCACGCGCAAGCAGTTGCAGCGCGGCGTCCATAGATCCACTGCAGAGCTCGAAGCCGCCATCCTCGCATTCATCGAGGCGCACAACGAAAACCCCAAACCCTATCGCTGGACCAAATCTGCCGACCAGATCCTCGCCTCGGTCAAACGCTTCTGTCAAAAGGCAGTGAGCCGAACTTCAGATTCAGGTGACTAGAGCCTTCGTTCGTTAGCGAGGCAACTGGCGTTTCCGCCGGATCAGCTCGGCGATCCGGATGGTCGAGCCAGAAGCAGTTTCTCTAGCATAATCGGCGCCCACACTCTCAGCTGTAGCCGCTGCGTCAGCGAACAGTCGCCCTCCGACCGACACCACCGTCAGGTGATCGGGCGATGCGAAGCGGCTGCGTTCAACCGTCTGACGCAACAATTTAAGATTCTGCTGGCGGGGCAGGGCATCCGATAGACCAATATCAAGCGCGTCTGGTTTTTGTGAGGCGAGCTGGTTGGCGAGCGCCTGGTCGCTGTCGGGAAAAGCCATGTCGACGTGCCAACCTGCATCCGTGAACAGGTCCGCTAGTAGCGAGGTACCAAGAGCATGCGGCTCTCCCGGAGCCGTCGCCAGCAAGATGCTGTATTCCCTTTGCCTCAGCGCTTGCGGGGTGGGAGCGTGCCTAACGGCATGACCAGCGAGCTGGAGCATGCTCAGCCCAATCGTGAGATCGACTTCGGAACAGTCGTCCGACAGCCAAGCATCTCCGAGCGCGCAAGCGGTCGGCTCAATAAGATGGGTAATGATGGCATCGCCAGACCACCCTTGCTCGACCGCAGAAGCGACAAAGGAATTGATGCCAAGATCATCGCCGTTGAGCACCAGGTCCATGAGCGCCGGCACGCGCGAGGTTAGCCTGTGCTGTGCCTTAACCTTGTCGACATTGTCAAAAGGCCCTTCGTCAGCGTGATGGGTGAGCAAGTCCAAGCCACCAAAGAGCGGGCCAGGAACGATATGCTCGCTCAGGATCTCGATATGGGTGTGACGCGGATCCTCGCGGATCGACTGCCAAAGCATGCTCAGACTTGTAGGTGGACCTTCGAGTGTCTGAAAGAACCGCCCCTTGTCGTAAAGCAACATGCCGGTGACACCGAGGCTGCGGTTACGCTGCCGCGCTTTCCAGGCAAGTTCGCGCAGATCGCCCGGCGTCGGTCTAGAGGTCGCCTTGCTTTGATAGGTCAGACTGCTGGTCCAGTCGGGGGGATTGACCTCTGCGGTTTCGATTTCCAATGACACGAGCAATCTCCCAGTTTCTCGCCGGGATAGGTCAACAGAATTACATCATGCCGCTGTTGTGAAGGCTTGGCTCGCTGCTCCAAGGTGGTTGCGCGCCTGCACCGTTTCTCGCCAGCGCGGTGACCCTTAGAACACGGTGTTATAGCCTTGGTCTCAGGGTAAGGCTGCGGCATTAGATTTCTGGATTCGATCCCGTTTCAAACCTGAAGAAAAGCCCACATACTGTCAAGCCAGATAGGCGAGGTCTTCTGTCGTCTTGGGCAAGGCGGAAACCTCCATCGACAGTTCAGCATCGCTCCAGGCACCGTTTGCGTTCCGCTTCAACGAAGGCGCGTGCCGCAGCTCCGTCGTCTGCGCCGTCATAAAGCCCAAGCTCACGGGTCAGGATGAAGAAGCCTGGCGCGGGCAACCCGGCTCGCGCTTTCGATACCACAAAACTCGCAAGCTGCGGTTCATTGCCGGCAGCTTGGCTGCGCATCAGGTCTTCGATCACGAGCGCTGCCTTGTGAATCGTATGCGGGGGTTGAATTAGAAGTGATTTAGCGACTTCGGCATAGGTTAGCGTGCGGCCCGAGCGCGCCGCATCGATCAATAAGGCCTTGAGCGACCCACGCATTAGACAGGCCAACTCTCCAATCGGTATGCGCTGTCCCAGAACATCCACTCGAGCTGAGCTGAGCGGCGATAGGCAAGATGCATTCGCTCGATATTGCGTTGTGAACATTCGGCGGCAACTTGATCGAGCGTGGCGATCACGGCATCGACAGCCTCGGAGAATTTCTCACCTGCGTAGGTTTCGATCCAGGCGCTGTAGGGGTTATTCGTAGCGGCGCTTTCGTGGATCGCTGTGCCCACTTCACGGTAAATCCAGAAGCAGGGCAGGAGCGCAGCCAGGCCCACTTCGAAAGGCGCCTGCGCGCAAGTGGCCTGAAGATAGCTCACATAGTGATTGCAGACTTGGCTGAGTTCAGCGGACGCGAAGTCTTGCGGAGATACCCCGAAGCGCTGGAAGTAATCAGCATGGAGACCGCGCTCGACGATAATTGCGACCTCGGCCGCCTTGGCGAACTGAACGACATGATGCGCGTTCCAGCCTTTCGCAGCTACGAGCGCGAGGCTGCGCGCGAAGCCTTCGAGGTAATGCGCGTCCTGGATCATGTAGTGCCGGAACTTCTCCGGCGGCAGCACGCCTTGGGCAAGCTCGCGATTGAAAGGCATGTCGCGGGTGGTTTCGAAGAGCGGCAGATTAGCCTGCCAGGCAGTCTGAGTGAAGCTGGTCACCGGGAACTCCAACTAAGAACGACGAGCTAGAGGACGTTCATCCAATCCCCGACTGCATTATGCACAATCAAGCGGTCCGCCACTAGCATCCCAGAGTCTCCGCGCATCAGCGACGGCACGAACAAACTTCGTCTGCTTTCAGCGCCTGCGAGCCCAAAAGCGGACCGACCGCTTTCCACCCGATTGTGTTGAAAAACTCGGCCTTGCAATGGTGCTTAAGTATTGATTCTATTTTTTCGTAGGCAGGTGAAGGCGATCAGATGATGGGTGAGCGGACGGGGGCGCAGGAGGCGCTATTCTACAGCTTGCACCTGGATCTGCATGTCCCGGCTAATCACCTGCTGTGCTCGATCGATCGGTTTGTTAACCTATTGGGCATCCGCGTACATCTGCGCCCTTTCAACAGCTAGACCGGTCGGCCGCTCGGTCGATCCCGAGCTG
>JGI12210J13797_10721772_pt1 | contig 13301 bp, 9 predicted proteins | sample ElkSlonscriptome_3_FD_13797 | JGI IMG/M metagenome (IMG submission 13797)
CGCGAAGTGCCTGCCAACGCTCCTCTGCGGCCAGGACCAGCGTCTGGACCACCGTTCGGGCCAGGAAGAACAGGTCGCCCGTCCTCGAGCGGGTCTGCCGGCTGGCCCGCCACTCGGCGGTGAAGCTCTGGACCATCTCGTCACCGAAGCGCCGGCGAAAGCTCCGGGGCAGGACCCGGAGGAGACCTCGGTAGGCTCGCACGATGACGGGGGCGCCGCCACTCACCGGGGTGACCCTTTCACTGGATCAGCCCCAGGGCCCGCTGGCGGGCCACGAGATCCGCCATCCGCTCCCCCTCGAAGGACAGGACGGCTCGACCCAACGGGGTGAGGGTGTAGTAGCGCCGGCGTTCGTCGCCCCCCTCTTCCGGGCCTGGACCCTCGGCCTCCGCCACGAGGCCGTCTTCCAGAAGACGCTTCAGGTGACGGTAGAGCGGCCCCGTCTGGAGCCGGATCCGTCCCCCGGTGCGCTCCCGCACGCGCTGCAGGATGGCGTAGCCGTGAAGGGGTGGCTCGGCGAGAGCCAGGAGGATCTCCAGGACAGCGGCCTTGAGGGGGACATGATCCTCCGGAGTGGGCTCGGGGCCGGGGGCAGCGGTCTTCGGCACGGGGCAGGGACGGGGAAGGGGTGACTCGGGGCCGAGCATCGTCGGTTCCAATGTATACATATTGTATGCATACATATCGTAGTGCAACCTCGCCTCACCACTTCAGCCCTCATCGGTGACCTCCTGCGGGCTCCCGGCCCACCTTCCCCTGCGGCGCAGCCATCGATCGGACGTTATCCTGAGCGGTCCGAACCGCCGGCCACCCCCGAGAGCGACACCCCAGACAGGAGGAGGAGCCGTGGGCGCCATCCGCGACTTCATGGACCATCACTATCGGCACTTCAACGCGCGGGAGACCGTAGCTGCAGCCCAGGCCTGGGAGGCGCACCTGGAGGCCGGAGGAAAGATGCTCGTGTCCCTGGCGGGGGCGATGTCCACGGGAGAGATCGGGCGTATCCTGGCCCGGATGATCCGCGAGGGGAAGGTCCACGCCATCTCGTGCACGGGGGCGAATCTGGAGGAGGACGTCTTCAACCTCGTGGCCCACGACGAATACGAGATCATCCCGGACTGGCGCGCCCTGTCCGCCACCGATGAGTTGGCGCTCTACGAGCGAGGGATGAACCGGGTCACGGACACCTGCATCCCCGAGGATGTGATGCGGCATCTGGAGCGACGGCTCCTGACCCGTTGGCAGGCCGCTTGCGACGCAGGGGAGAGGAAGTCTCCCGCCGGCTTCCTCTACGACCTCCTCCGGAGCGGAGAGCTGGAGGAGCACTACCAGATCGATCCGGGGCATTCGTGGATGCTCGCCGCCGCCGAGGCGGATCTACCGGTGTGGGCACCGGGGTGGGAGGACTCCACGACCGGGAACATCTTCGCCGCCGCCGTCGTGGCCGGCAGACTCCCCCACCACCAGTGTGTGTGGGCGGGCACGGAGCAGTTCGCCGACCTGATTCAGTGGTACAAGGCGAACCACGGGGCCGGGATCGACCCCTCGGTGGGCTTCTTCCAGATCGGGGGCGGGATCGCAGGGGACTTCGCCATCTGTGCCGTGCCCTGCATCATTCAGGACCTCCAGGAGGAGGTGCCGTTCTGGGGCTACTTCGCCCAGATCACCGACGCTGCAACCTCCTACGGCGGGTACTCGGGGGCGCCGCCGAACGAGAAGATCACCTGGGGCAAGCTCGCCTCCGAGACGCCGAAGTTCTTCATCAACTCCGATGCCGCCATCGTGGCGCCCCTGATCTTCGGCTACGTGCTCGGCGACTGAGGCGGCGACGAGGCGCCCCCGCCTCAGTCGTCGAGACTCACGGGATCCGCGCCAGCACCGGACTGAAGACCGCCGACGAGAGCTGGTCGGCGAGGCTGGCCGAGAGCGCTTGGCGGATCGCCGCCTCCTGAGCCTCCAGGACCAGGGGGTCGAACCAGTCGATTTCCCGGCGGTCCAGGTTCAGCTCCGCAGGATTCCCGGGGTAGACCCCCCGCTGGAACGAGCCCGTCCCGGTCCCGACGACCACCATGTCGGTGACGGGGTTCCCGGAGCGGTCCACGACCAGCACTCGAGCCTCGGCCCGGAGCCGACGCTCCCCGGACTCCACCACGAACGATGTGGCGCGGCCGTCCCGGGTCCGGGCGGTCCGGGTCCGCTGGTCCACGTCGAACTCCATGACCTGGGTGTCCAGGAGTTCGAGCCAGACCCCGTAGTCCGATTCCACCAGCTCCAGGAGGAGCCCGATGGCCGGCGCTCGTAGCCCTCCTCCCAAGACGGAGGCGCGCCGGACGATGTCCCGGACGCGCATCGGATCGGTCAGGCGTACGAAGGGGGGCGGTCTTCGCCATGCAGACCGCTCGAGCTGGTCGTTGACCTCGATCTCGAGGGGAATCAGCATGGGGTTCCGGGCCTGGGAGCGGCCTGCTGTGACCACAGGGAGGACCATGACCTCCACCTCACCCTGAGCCAGGGCGGCGTGCATGATGGCCTGGGCCTCCTCGAGGCAGTACGTCGGAGCGTGCTCCAACTGCTCGATGCGGCTCGCCACCTCGAAGGCGGTCTGCAGCCGGCCCGACTCCAGCGCCTCGTCGCTCCACCCCAGAAGGGCCTCGGCCTCGGCTTCCAGGGAGGCCGCGCGCTGGTCCATGGAAGGTTCGAACCGGTCCCGTGCCGTGCGAAAGTCGCTCACGGCGGGTTCCCACTGGCCCCGTTCCCCCGATCGCCGACCTCGGGCCATCAGCGCGTCGAAGGCGTCGGCGAAGGTCTCGCGACGGGTCTGACGGTAGTCCTCCGGGAGCGCCAGGTAGACCCCGACGGTCCGGGCCCGGGCCACCAGCCCGTCGGCCTCCCGATACTGGTCCGCCGCCCCGGCGTAGTCGCCTCGGCCCCGAAGAGCCCGGACGTTGTTCAACCGACGAGTCACCGCGGAGTCGCCGACGGTCTGGAGGCGCTGCCTCGCTCCCGGGAGGGCGGAGTCCTTCTCCAGCGCCTCTACGTAGCGGCCTACGGCGGCCTCGAAGCGACCGGCGGCCTCCAGCTCCTGGCCCTGTTCGAGACGCTTCTCGGCGGAGGCGCAGCCCGTCGTCAACGTCAGCAGCGCCAGACTCACCCAGGTAAGCCAGGTCACGGCGGCCGAAGGGGTGTGTTCTGCGGCTCGAGGGCGGACTCTCGCCCGGCTGCTTGGCCGGCCGCGGGCGCGCCGGGGAGGAGGCGGGGTCGTCATCGGAGGCTCCTTTCGTCGGGGGAACGGGGCCATGGGTCGCAAGAAGGGTGCCGATGTCGAGGCCTTACGGAGGGCCCGGGTTTGGCGCCTGTCGAGGTGAGCACTGCCTTGCGCCGTTCTCTGCGCAGTGGAATCGTGCCGCACCCCGACTCGAGGTCGAGGCAGGGGGAGAACGGTCGAACGTCCCACAGGGAGGGGGTTTCATGCGGATGCGCGGGTGGGTGATTCTGGGTGGAATGGTCTGGTTCGGGTGTGGTGGAGAGGTCCCGCAGCCGCCGGCAGAACCCTCGCTGCGGGACGTCGAAGTCCTCCTCTCGGACCCGTCCAGGTCGGTTCACGTCCCGTTCGAGGTCGATGCGTCTGGAGCGGTGGAGGCGTCTTTGAGGGGAGATCTGTTCCTGGGACCGGAAGGAGCTGCCCGGCTGGAGGCCCGGGGGACCTTCGCAGGCCGGGACGTGGATGTGATGTTGGTGTCGGACGGGGAGCAGCTCATCTGGTCAGGGGCTCCCCAGGCTGTGCCCAGCCCCGACGGGTTACGGGATGCACTCGTGGTGGGCCTGACCCGGATGGGTGTCCTCCACAACATTGCCCGGCTCACCGCAGGCGCCCCCCCGGATCATATGGAGGGGGGTGTGCGGGAGTGGGTCGTGGTCTCCCCGGACACCTCCGGGGCCGCGCCACCTCCGGACCTCTCCGGCGAAGGACTTGCTCTGGCCATCACGGTGGATGGGGTGCCCAGCGGGGCCTTTCGCCTCAACTTCGACGACGCGGGCCTGGTCCCCCGGATCCGGCGACAGAGCGTGGACTTCCCGACGGGCCGCATGGATGTGACGGAGCGCTACCCGACGTGGGCGCTCCAGGCCCGCTTTCCCGAAGGCCACTTCGCGCTTCCGGATCCAGCCTCAGGGGGCTGACCCGTCTCGCCGGGGCCAGGGCATCCCGGATCGCCATCAGGCCGGAGGGGGGTGAGGCCTCACTCCTCCCGTTCCACGGGGAGAGCGGCGACGACCGTGTCGAAGCGGCGTTGCAACTCCTGGGTCTGGGCCCGGGCCAGCCGCTGCCCCAGGTAGCTGGCCAGGTGCATCGCCAGAAGCGCCGGGATGCCGATCCAGACGGCCCACAGCCCCCATGCCGACTCGCCGGAGGCCCACTGCACGTAGCCGAAGACCCCGCCGAAGAGGACCAGGAAGGCGATGGCCGAGTAGAGGAAGACGAAGAAGGTCCAGACCTCGGCCCGGGGCTGGAAGCGAGCGAACAGGCTGGAGCCGTCGGGCTCGTGATCCGCGCGGATCGAGAGGTAGGGGGTCCAGAGACGCTGCTCCGACTCGGGGAGGTGTAGTTCGCACCACCGCCCCTTCCCCTCCCAACAGTCGCTCCCGGTCGATACCAGGAACTCCCGGACCAACTCCACCGCCTCCTCACGGGACAGCGACAGGTGTACCCGGCGGCTGGGCCGGAGGTGAGTCGGATCCGGAGCCGGGGCGCCCTCGCTCATTGACGAATCGCCCATCGCGGAACGGGGTGTGGGTGGGGACCTGTACGCAGACGAACCTCTCCACAATGGGGGGCCGGGCCAGGATCACAAGGCTGCAACGGCCGCTCCCGGGGCCCCTGACCCACGTTCGCTCCGACCGGAGACGCATTTCCGCTATCTTCTCAGGCTGTGCCTCGGACACGGGGCGCGCCCACGACACAACGCCGCAACTCGAGCCGCTTCGGACCGATGTCCATTCGAAATATCGCGATCATCGCCCACGTCGATCACGGCAAGACGACCCTGGTCGACCAGATGTTCAGGCAAGCCGGGGTCTTCGAGGCCCATCAGGCCGTAGAAGAGCGGGTGATGGACTCCAACCCCCTCGAGAAGGAGAGGGGGATCACCATCCTCGCCAAGAACACCGCCGTCCATTGGGGCGACGTGAAGATCAACATCGTCGACACCCCGGGGCACGCCGATTTCGGCGGTGAGGTGGAGCGCATCCTCCGGATGGTGGACGGCGTCGTCCTCCTGGTCGATGCGGCGGAGGGGCCCATGCCCCAGACTCGTTTCGTGACCCGGAAGGCGCTGGAGCTGGGACTCCTGCCCCTCGTGGTCATCAACAAGGTCGACCGCCCCGACGGGCGTCCCCACGAGGTTCATGACGAGGTGTTGGAGCTCTTCATGGATCTGGAGGCCAGCGACGAGCAGCTCGATTCCCCCTTCCTCTACGCCTCGGGCAGAGACGGTTGGGCGTCTCGGAACGAGGAGACGAAGACGGAGTCGCTGGACGCCCTCTTCGAGACCATCGTCGACCACTTCCCCGAGCCGGACGTCGACGCCGAGGGACCCTTCCAGATGCTCATCTCCACCCTGGACTACTCGCCCTACGTGGGGCGCATCGCCATCGGCAAGGTCGAGCGGGGGCGGGTGCGGGTCGGCGACCAGGTGGTCCTGCTGCCCCTGGGTGAGCCGGGGCCGGTACCGGACGCTCAGGCGGAGCAGGCCCGGGTCATGAAGCTCTACACGTACCTGGGTCTGGATCGGGTGGATGTGGAGGATGCCCGCGCCGGAGACATCGTGGCACTGGCCGGGCTGGATGGCGTGGAGATCGGGAAGACCGTGGTCGACCCGGACCACCGGGATCGACTCCGGGGGATCGCCGTGGAGGAGCCCACCCTCTCCGTGGATTTCGCCGTGAACAACTCCCCATTCGCCGGGCGGTCCGGGAAGTATGTCACCACGCGGCAGGTCCGGGAGCGTCTGACGAAGGAGCTGGAGCGGAACGTGGCGCTCCGGGTCGACGACACGGAGTCCCCCGACACCTTCACGGTAAGCGGACGGGGTGAGCTCCACCTCACCATCCTCATGGAGACCATGCGCCGGGAGGGCTACGAGTTCCAGGTCTCGCGGCCCCGGGTCATCCGCAAGGAGATGGAGGACGGGTCGGTCCAGGAGCCCTACGAGGAGGTGGTGGTCGAGGTCCCATCGGACATGGTGGGAACCGTGATCGAGAAGATGGGGCCGCGGAAGGGAGAGATGGTGGAGCTCAAGCCCATGGGGGATTCGGGCACCACGCGCTTGCGCTTCACCATCCCCGCCCGTGGACTCTTCGGCTACCGCTCCGAGTTTCTCACGGATACCCGGGGCGAGGGCACGCTCTATCACACCTTCTCGCACTACGGACCCCTCGTGGGGACGCTTCGGGGCCGCCAGAAGGGCGTTCTGGTCGCTGACCGGGAGGGTGTGGCCGTAGGCTTCGCCCTCTTCAATCTCCAGGAGCGATCGACTCTGTTCGTGAAGCCAGGCGACCCGGTCTACGCCGGGATGATCGTGGGGGAGAACGTCCGCCCCGACGATATGGATGTGAACGTGTGCAAGGAGAAGAAGCTCACGAACATGCGGACCACCTCGTCGGACGAGAACATCAAGCTCGAGCCACCTCGGGATCTCACCCTCGAGCTGGCCCTCGAATTCATCGAAGCGGACGAGTTGATCGAGGTCACACCGGACGGGATGCGGTTGCGGAAGCGCATCCTCGACGCCAACCAGCGCCGGAAGGAAGAGAAGCGGAGGAGCAAGGAGGGCTGACTCCGTCCCGGAGTCCGACGGATTGCGGAGTTGCTGCTGCTTGACGTGGCCCCCCCGGCGCCGGATATCTCCCATCCCGGGAATCTTGCCGGCCCCCTTCTTCCGTTGAATTCGCGAGAACACATGCCATACGACGGGCCTCTGGAGTCCTCCTCACGTCCGCTTCGATTCGGGCTCCTGTGTCTCGCTGCCGGCCTCGCAGGATGCGCGCCGGGCGCCCGGGTCGCTCCGGCCTCGGAGATCCCCGCGATCCGGTCGGCCTACCGGGCCAATCCCGAGGATACGGAGACGGCGCAGCGTCTGGCCGCATCTCTGGCCGCTGCCGATCAGTGCGAAGAGGCGCTGGATGTCGCAGGATCGGTGCCGCCGACGGCGAGCCTCGCCTGGCCCGTCATGATCGAGGGACGCTGCCTGGAGGCCGGTGGTGATCTCGACGCCGCCATCGCCGGCTACGAGGGGTATCTGGCGAGTTACGGAGGCGGCGACGGCGCCGCCCAGATTCGGGGTCGCCTCCTCGTGGCCCGCGAGCAGGCGGCGGTATCCCGGGTTCGGGGGGTCGATCCCACGACGCTGGGCCCCGGCGGCGACGACGTGGTCGCGGTCCTCCCCCTCGAGGTCATCGGTTCGGATTCGTACGGCGCCCTCGGACGGGGACTCGCAGCCCAGATCAGTTCGGACCTGCTCCTGCTGGACCGCTTCCGGATGGTGGAGCGCATGGAGTTGCAGGCGATCGTGGACGAACTGGAGCTCGCGCGGTCCCCGTACGCCGACTCCACCACGACCCCGGCCTTCGGGCGTCTGGTTCAGGCCGGGAACCTCGTGACCGGCACGGTGCAGGCCCCGGTTGGCGAGACCGTGGGGCTCCGGGCCGACGTCGTGACCTCCACCGGCGAGCTCGCACAGACCCCGTCTCGCACTGCGCCGGCGAACCAGCTTCTCATCCTCGAGAAGGAGGTGGTCTTCGAGATCGCCGGTCTCCTGGGCTACGCCGTCTCCCAGGCCGAGCGGACGCGGATTCTGGAGAACGGGACTCAGAACCTCCAGGCGTTCCTGGCTTATTCCGAAGGGCTCGAGCTTTCGGATCAGGGTTTGTACGGGGCTGCTGCGGCGAGCTTCGCCGAGGCTCAGCGAATCGATCCGGACTTCGTGGAGGCCCAGAGGATGCTCGAGACCGCCGTGGGCGCGGAGGCCGCCGGGCAGGGCGACAACTCTCTTGTTCAGACCTCCAGCGAGGTGGCCAGCCAGGTGGAGGAGGTCGCCGCAGGCGACGCCGGAGGTGCTCCCGATGCCATCGACGGCCTCTTCACCTCGACGATCAACGACGTGGCCCCCACCCAGGGGGAGCTCGCCGTCGGCCCGACCACGGACGCTCCGGGCTCGGGCACGACCGGGACGGTAGGGACCATCTTGAATCCCTCGGTTCCTCCGCCGACCCCTCGACGACCGGTCCGCATCCCGGTCCGGATCCGGATCCCCGGTGGAGGCGCTCCGTGAGGCGCCCCGGCTGGAGCCGGACGGGTCGCCTCCTGGCCGCTGTAGCACTCGCCATCCTCTTCCCGGGGGCCTCGAGCGCCCAGGTCGAGGTCCGGGCCAACGGGGGACCGATCTGGGAGTCCTACTCCTTCGATGAAGGGTTGGCGTACCAGGATCTCTCCGAATTCTCCTTTCCGGTGGTCGTCGACGTGCGGTTCGGGGAGCGGGCCTCCCTGGTCCTGTCATCGGGCTTCGCTTCGGTAGGAGCCTCGGCCGTGGCGGGGACCTCCGCCGAGGACGTGTCGATCTCCGGGATCCTGGACACCGAAGCTCGCCTCACCTACGAGGTTCTTCCCCGAACCCTGTCGCTGATCGTGTCCGGGGTGCTGCCCACCGGGATCACGGAGGTTGCTACAGCTCAGTCGTCGGCCCTGGGGCTGATCGCCTCCGAGGTCCTGGACTTCTCCATGGTCCGTCTCGGGTCCGGCGGTGGATTCGGCGTCGGATTCGTCGGAGCCGTACCCGTTGGTGAGTTGGCACTGGGCCTCGGCGCCACCTTCAACGCGTCGGGGGAGTTCGCACCCATCGCCCAAGGGCCCGACTACCAGCCTGGAACCGAGTTTCGGATCCGAGCCGGTCTCGAGGGCCCCGTGGCCCGATCAACCTACCTGAGGGTGGCCGGGATCTATGCCCTGCGCGGTGAGGACGAGGTCGGGGGCGTCTCTCCGGGTGAGCCCGGTGGGCAGTTCTCCCTCTACGGTGCCGTCGAGCAGGGACTCGGCTCCTCCACCCTGGGGGCGTATGGCTTCTTCAGCGGACGCTCTGAGCCTGGCCTGGGTCAGACGCCGGTGGGGCTCAACATCCTCCCGGAGTCCCGGACCTTCGCCCTGGGGACCTTCCTCACCGTGCCGGTTCGTCGGACCGATCTCTTGACACCTCGGATCGAGTATCGGACCAACTCCGTCGTTCCTCTCGCCGAACCGGGAGGGAGCTTCGAGACGCTGGGTCGGGGGTTCCGCATCGGGGCCGACTACCGCTACGCCCTCCCTGGGGCCAGCGATCTGGTCGTCCATGGAGACTACTTCACCGGTGATGTCGGAGACCCGGTGGCCGCCGGGATCGGTGAGCTGGTGGGCGTCGGCGGCTACCGAATGGGGCTTCGGTTGGAGTGGAGGACGCCATGAAGCGCTCCATGAAGAGGGCCCTGACCCTCCTGGTGAGCTTCACCCTGACCGTCTTCGGGGCCTGTAGCGGCGACAGAGACGCAGCGGGGACAAGCCCTGTGGGGACCCAGGTTCGGATCGCCCTGACGCCGGTCTTCGACGGGCCGGACCAGGTACCGCCCGCCCTCGACCCGATCGAATTGCGGGCCCGGGTCACGGATCTGACCGAGACGACCGAGTTCTACGACGAGAGCTTCCCGGTGGAGGCGGGCACGATCTTCGAGGACGAGCTCGACTTCGAGGTGGCGGGTGGGACGACCCAGGCCGTCCTCTTCCTCCAGCTCGAAGCTCAAAATGGAACCGTCGTCTGGTCCGCCGGGCCGGACACGATCGTCATCCCGGAGGAGGGTGAGATCGGCACGGTCACCCCGGTCTTCCAATGGGTGGGCCCCGGGGCCGGAGCAACCCGGCTCGAGTTGACTCCCGCCGAAGTGGCCATCGACGCAGGGGACGACACCACCCTTGTCGTCACCGCATTCGACCAGGACGGGAACCCCATCACCGGGACCGCATCGGCGGTGGATTGGGTCAGCGAGTCCACTGGGCTCGGGGACTTTGTCGGCCAGTCCGGACTCTGGCAGTCCAACGGCACTCGAGGCGAGGTCAGGGTCATCGCGACCCTCTCGCCGCAACAGCTTTCCGACACGAGCCTCATCGTCGTCCAGCCCGCTCCCAGCGACCTGTTGATCCTGGGTGGCTTCCGGCAGCGTGCTCCGGCGGGCAGTACGCTCGAGAGTCCGGTGGAGGTGCAGGTCATCGCTACCGACGAGGAACCCCTGGCCGGTCGTACCGTCCTCTTCCTTCCCCAGAACGGCGGGTCCGTGGGGCGATCTTCGGTCGTCACGGATGAGGAGGGTCTTGCTCGAACCTCCTGGACGCTGGGCGCCGAGGTCGGCGTCCAGACGCTACGCTTGGAGGTTCAGGGCCGCCCCGAGATCTTCGCTGAGCTCGAGGCCGACGCCACGCCGGTGGAGTTCCGAGCCCCGACGAGCGTGACATCCACGGCGGAATCCGGTGGCGCCCCTCCCGGGGGGATCGCGGTCGCTTGGCTCAGCGACGACCCCAACGTGGAGCGCTTCCAGGTAGAGCGGAGCGTGGATGGGGGCTTCTCCTGGTCCTCTGTCGCCAACAACGTCGCCGGTGAAGACCGGAGCGTCGTCGACCCCGGGCCCGACGAGAGCTGGCCCCGAGATCAAGAGGTCCTCCACCGGGTGCGGGGGTGTGAGATCGAGGGTGATGGGTGCTCGGGCTGGACGGTGGGCTTGGAGCCGGCGTACACGCTACCGAATGCGCCTCAGGCCCTGGAGGTCAATGTTCTGGAGATCCTCCCGGGCGGCCCCGCACTCCTCGTTCAGTGGATCGACACCAACCTCTACGAGACCGGCTACGACGTCTGTGAGTCCGACTCCCCCGGTGGAAGCTGCATCGTCCAGATGCTCCCGCCGGATGTCGAGAACTTGCGGATCAACTCGTCGCTGCAGCTGGACTCCATCCTGGTCACCGTGACGGCTCGGAACCCGGCGGGAGAGGCAGAAGCGTCGACCTGGGTCCAGATCGTCAGCGTGCAGGACTTCACCATCGAGGTGGTGTCGGGCGACGGCCAGAGCGGGGCCGTGGACAGCGGGCTGGACGACCCGTTGGTGGTCGAGGTGAGGGACGGGTTCGGTACCCCCGCAGAGGACGTCGATGTGGTCTTCTCGGCCCAGGACGGTGGATCGGCTACCCCGGCCGCCGCCGTCACCGACGCCTCGGGCCAGGCCTCGACGGCCTGGACCCTCGGTCCTTCAGCGGGGAGCCAGACCCTGATCGCGGAGCTCGGTGAGGCTTCGTCCGTCTTCGTGGTCTTCAGCGCCGATGCCTCGCCGACGACGATCGGCGCCCCGACCGCTGTGGCGGCGTCCCCGAACGATGCAGAGGGGGAGTTCGACGGCTTCACCCTCTCGTGGGAGAGCTCCGATCCCAATGCCGAGCGCTTCCGGGTCGAGCGGCGCCTCAACGGCGAGGAGGGCTGGACGACTGTTGCCGAGGATCTGGGTGCTGAAGAGCGCAGCCTCTTCGACGGAGCCAGCTTCCCCACCGACCGTGAGGTCACCTACCGGGTGCAGGCTTGCAACGCCGACGCCACCAACTGCTCGGGGTTCGGGGTGGCGGCGACGCCCGTGTACACTCCCCCCGCCGCACCCAGTCAGGTGAGCGGGGAGGTGGTGGCCTACGGCCAGAGTGGCTTCCTCGTCCGGGTGTCGTGGGTCGACGGCAACGAGTTCGTGGGCGGGTACGAGGTCTGTGACGCCGAGCAGCCTGGCGGGGAGTGCCTCAGCGAGAACTCCGTGGGCCCAGAGGAGCGGGAGCTCACCTTCGAGACGGCAGCCTCGGGCCAGTTCGTCTATGTGAGCGTGGCCGCGGTCAACCCCACCGGGAGGGCTTCAAGAGAGACGCCTGTGGAGTTGGGACTTCCCCCGGGCACCGGCGCCGTCGAGGGCCGTGTGGTCGAAGCGTTGTCGGAGGAGGCGATCGCCGGCGCCAGCGTGCAGCTCGTCCCCGTCCAGTCCGGTCAACAGGTCCAGACGACGACGGATCAGCAGGGCAACTACCGGACGCCCCCGGTTTCCCCCGGGCAATACCGACTCGTCGTGCGGCGGAGTGGATATGTAGCGGTCGATTACTTCGACATCGACGTCGCGGCCGACGCCTACGCCTCTGCGGAGCGTGTACCGATGGCTCCCACCAGCGGCCTGACCGGGAGCATCTCCGGCACGGCACGGAACGCTCAGGATCTCTCGACGCTTCCTGGGGCCCAGGTGTCCCTCTACTCGGGGATGAATGCCCGAGACGGCCAGCCCGTGGCCACCGTGCTCACCAACGTGTCGGGAGAGTTCGCCTTTCCGGGAGTGTCGGCGGGAACGTACACCCTGCAAGCCGAGGTCCTCGGATTCTCGGTCGGCTTCCGTACCGTGGTGAGCGTCGGGGGCAGCGAGGCCGGTGAGCAGGACATCATCCTGTCTCCCTCACCTCTCGGCGCTGGTGAGATCCGGGTCGTGCTAACCTGGGGAGAGACCCCCGCAGACCTCGACGCCCACCTCACGGGTCCGTCGGCCGAAGACGGACGCTTTCACATCTACTGGCTCGAACCCGGTGATCTGCAAACTCCACCCTTCGCCGCTCTCGATGTGGACGATGTCAGTTCCTTCGGGCCCGAGACGATCACGATCTCGCAGCAGTCTTCGGGGGTGTACCGATATTCGGTGCACGACTACACGAACAGGCTGCTCGAAAGCAGCACGGGGCTTTCGGGCTCCGGTGCCACCGTGGAGGTGTACCAGGGCGATGAGTTGCAGGGACGCTTCTTCGTCCCACAAGGAGGGGGGACGCTCTGGACCGTCTTCGAGCTGAGCAACGGGCAGGTGACGCCCGTGAACGAACTGTCCTATCTGGAGGATGAGACAGCAGTCCCATCCCCACGCCGTCCAGGGGCCGGCGCCCCTTCCGGCAAGGGCGGTCCGGTACGGGTCCGCTGACTCGGAGCGCTACGCGGGCGACCTGCTCGGAGTGCCCGAGCGCCTGCTCCGTCGGCCCGGTATCGGGCTGTGCCTCGGCTTCCCAATCGATGTCCGACCGGAACCATGCCCCGGGTCCGGGAACTTCCAACGGGCAGCTTCGGTTCTGATCACCCGCAGCGAGGCAGGCTCCGGAAGAGGGTCTGCCCGGTACCCCATCCGCGCCCGGGCTCATCGCCCCGGCTTGGACCTGAGCCATGAACCTCAAGAATGACTTC
>JGI12210J13797_10951807_pt1 | contig 13301 bp, 10 predicted proteins | sample ElkSlonscriptome_3_FD_13797 | JGI IMG/M metagenome (IMG submission 13797)
AACGATCCTTCGAGGATGTGCCAGATCGGCTTCCAGTAGACTCCGGTGGCCTCCATCGCTACATGCGTGCATCCTTGCTCGGTCAGCCAGTCGGACAACGCCAGCAGTTCCTTGGTCGTCGTACCGAACGTCACGACCTGCTGACTCACCTCGCGGCCAGATACAAGTCGAGCGCATGCCACGACCGTGTCTTTGTGTACGTCGAGACCGGCGCACTTCGGGTACATGACTTCCATCATCTTCCTCCGGCAAAAGCATCGGTGTGGAGCCCACGTCGTCGAAATCTAGAAAGCGCGCTCCTGAGCCTCACGGCTCGTGACGCAAGGTGGGGTGCTCGTGGGGTTCCGGGTCCAACTGATCTACGGGCTTCTCGCACCAAGAAAATACCGATCTCTGTACCGACAGTCGCGAGCCTACCCTCGTTTCATACGATGTAGATCGCCCGCCGCGGGCGATGCCGAGCTGATCTGAGTCGACGGACTTACGACCTCTGATCTGCGCGCAGGCCTCGAGCCTCAGGTGTCGATCCGCGTGACGTCGTCGGCCCGCAGGGTGCTCGACGACCGCCCCGGCAGCGAGGTGTGATCGGCCAGCAGCACCACGCTGAGCTGGCTGGCCACCACCGACACCAGGTCGAAGGTGCCCGGGAGAAGTGGACGTAGGCCTAGCGACTCTCGAGGTACAGCAGGCCGATGCTGCGGCCCCGCGCCCACAGCGGCAGGCACAAGATCGACCGGGGCCGGTGGTCGCGGAGGTAGTCGTCGTTGGAGAACTGGGGGTTCTCGGCCACGTCGTCGAGCAGGAGAAGCTCGCCGCTCCAGTACGTGCGCTTCAGCGACATAACCGGGGCGTCGGCGCCGGTGGTCAGCGGCCGGGGGTTGGCGCGCGATCGAAGCGCGCGCGCACCGAGCCGGCCACGGCGACGTCGACCACCACCACCACGGGCGGAGACACGACCGCGACGGGTCTGGACGAGAGCGCCGGCGTAGTAGGGCCGAGAGCCGAGAGCGGCTAGCGGAGCACGCCGCCCATGCGGTGCTCCATCTTGCGCCGGCGGGCGTCGGCTCGCAGCGCCGACACGCCCAGCGCATAGACGGCCCAGAACCCGATCCCCACCACCATGCCCTGGAGGGCGCCGCTGATGACCGGGGCCTCGGCTTGGATCGAGCGCAGCTCGCCGGCCGCTCGCACGGTGGTGAATACGAAGAACAGGAACAGGATCGTCATGCCGATCGAGCGCAGCACGCTGACGCCGGAGATCCGCTGGGTGCGGTTGATGCCGGGGCGGCTCCACTCCATCGCCTCGAGCAGCAGGCGCATCCAGGCCCCGAACATGGGGAACATCAGCAAGCCGGTGATGCCGGCCAGCCCGGGCACGGCCTGCCGCAGCTGCTCGATGGGCAGCGCGACCTCGCCGGGCAGGAACGCGAGCACGGGCAGCACGACGGGCGCAGCGTAGCGCAATCATCCGCCGGGAGGTCGCCGGCGCCGGAACGCGGCCGGGGAGCCGTAGCCGCGGTCGACGCCGGAGCCGGGCACGCGACGGGGAGCGGCGATGGGATGCGGGCGTGGTGCGGCGCGACCGATGGCGGGCAGCCGACGTCGTTCCCCGTGGGGGTCGGGCGCTCCGCTTGCGCTCGACCCCTTCGGCCATCGACCATGAGCACCCATGATGCGCTTTCTGGCCCTCTCCGCCCTCCTGTGCGTCGCCGCGTGCTCCGAGTCCGAGACCCCCCCCCCATCATCGAAGGCACGCGGGGAGCGTGCGGGTCGGTGGTGCAGGGGGCGAGCCCCGACGAGGTGGAGTGCCCCAGCGCCTGCCCCGTCGCGGTGCAGGCCTTTCGCGTGCGCGACACTCGGTCCTGCGAGCGCTCGAGCACGCGCTACGTGGCGTGCATCGGGGCCGGCGGGGGCGGCCAGCCGGGGGCGGCGCTGCTCGATACGCCCGACGGGCCGATCTTCGTCGACGATCCGGCCATCGACTGCAACCGCGACGACGGCTGTGCCGAGGTGAGCGCCGACACCCGCGATCGCTGGCAGACCTGCGCCTCCACCGAGGACGAAGGGTGCGCATGCATCTGCCAAGGGGGCGAGTGCGCGTTCGATCGCTTCGTGGAGGAGCTGCGTGGCTGCGGCTTCTCCACGCCCTGCGAGCCCCTCTCCACCTCGCCCAGCGAGGACGAGCTTCAGTGCTACATGGACGCGCTCGCGGCTGGGGATCCGGTGCTCATCGAGATGGACGTGCCCGCGCGCAACCACCTCACGGGCGAGGAGACCATCGCGCGCACCGTGCTCGCGACCCGCGGTCGCGAGGTCTCGCGCGTGCGGCAGGTGGCCTACACCAGGCCCGCCAGCCAGTGCGATCTGCAGCCGGCCAACTACTTCCTCTCTTGCGATCCCGAGGATCCGGTCGATGTGAACATCGAGAACGAGGAAGGCCTGGTCGAGCGGGTGGCGTGTACCGATCCGCGGGGCTGGGTGCTCAACTGCGCCCCGGGCGAGCCGGTCTGCCCCGGCTGAGCGGTCGTGCACCGATCCACGGGGCGGGGTGCTCGACTGCCGCGCGGGCGAGCCGGGCCGTTCTGGCCGAGCGGTCGTGCACCAATTCGCGGGGTGGGGTCGGTCATGCGACTCGTCATGCGTCTTGGCAGGCGATCTGGGCGGGGTACGACTCGAGCACGTTGCAGCGCTCGGTCGGGCACTCGGCTGCCGCGCAGGCGTCGGCGGCCGAGTCGTAACAGCACCCGCCGTGCTCGTAGCTGCAATCCTCCGGCTTGCCGTTCCACAGCCGCCCGCCGACCGCACAGGGGCCGGGCGCCGGCGGGGGCGGCTCGGCCTCGGGGGGCGGCAGCGGGGCGGGCTCCTCGGGGGCCGCTTGCTCTCCGTTCGGAGGCGCGGCGGCGGGGGGAGGGGAGGCCTGGCGGGGGCAGCCTGCGGCCAGTCCCATGAGCCCCAGGAGCCCCAGGAGCACGAGCGATGAGCGCGGCACACCGGCATGATAGGCCCTCGGTTCGCCCTACGCCGATCGGCTTCGTAGGGAGGCATTTCTCTGCTGTACATCCGTTCGCTTAGGGGGGATCCCCCTGACGACAAACCCTCGGACGGTGCGCCACCATCGCGCCGCGTGGGGGTCGTAGGACCAGCCTCGTCGGCACTCTGGCTGAGCGTGGGGCTGTTCGTGCTGGGGTCTCCCGTGGCCCACGCCCAGCCCTCCGCCCCGGTGGGGCCGAGTGCGAGCGGGACGAAGCCGGGCGCGGGCGGGACGGAGCCGAACGCGGGCGAGACGGAGCCGGGCGCGGGCGGGACGGAGCCGGGCGCGGGCGGGACGGAGCCGAACGCGGGCGAGACGGAGCCGAACGGGGGCGAGACGAAGCCGGGTGCGGGCGAGACGGAGCCTGGGGGGAAGTATGGCGCCGCGGAGGACGAGGAGTCGCGGGTGATCCGGGTGGCGCCGCGTCGGCCTCAGCCGAGCGAGCGGGGGCGATCGGGCTCGATCGTCACGCGGGAGGAGCTCGAGCAGAAGCTGCCCCGCTCGGCTCCCGACGCGCTGCAGGGCGAGCCGGGCGTATACCTCCAGCAGACCGCCCACGGCCAGGGCTCGCCCTACCTGCGCGGGCTGACCGGCCAGCAGACGGTGATGTTCTTCGACGGCGTGCGCCTCAACAACAGCACCTTTCGCCAGGGCCCCAACCAGTACTTCTTCACCATCGATGCGCGCACCATTCAGCAGCTCGAGGTCGTCCGGGGCAGCGCGTCGACCCGCTACGGCTCCGATGCGCTGGGCGGCGCGCTGCTGAGCACGCCGGTGGAGCCGAAGCTCGAGGTCGACCCGAGCGGTCGGCGGTGGGTGGTGCACCCGCGGGTGCTCACCCGCTTCACCACCGCCGACGCCGAGAAGGGGGGCCGCGCCCAGCTGGCGCTGTCGTATCGCGGCCGGCTGGGGATCATGGTGGGGGCGGGCTACCGCGACGTGGGCCAGCTGCGCTCGGGGGGGCGGGTGATCTCGCCGAGCACCGGCCAGACCCAGAAGGTGCCGCCGGTGTTCGAGGCCGACGACCGCACCCAGCGGGGCACGGGCTTTCGCGAGCTCACCTCCGACGCGCGCGTGGTGTGGCAGCCGCGGAGCAAGACCCGCTTCACGCTGGGCTACTACGACTACCGGCAGTTCGACGTGCCCCGCACCGACAAGTGCCCGCCGCCCACCGCCCCCGAGGACGAGTGCCTGCGCTACCTGCAGCAGTTTCGGACGCTGGGCTACGGCGCGTTCGAGGGCTTCGCGCTGCACCCGGCGGCCGAGCAGCTGCGGGTGACGCTGAGCTACCAGAACCAGCACGAGCGCCGCGAGCTGCAGCGGGGCTCGCCCTCGCCCACCGAGGTGCACGGCGAGGACGACGTGCACACGGTGGGCACCGCCCTGCAGGTGGCCACCCGCGACTTCGCGCTGGCCCCGTGGGTGAGCCTACAGACCCGCTACGGCACCGACGCCTACCTCGACCTCATCGACAGCGAGGGGTGGCTCTATTTCGAGGACGTGGGGATCCGCTCCGATCTCAGCCGCGGCCAGTACCTCGACGGGGGCCGCTACCTCACCTCGGGGCTGTGGGGCGAGACGGCGGCGACCTTCTTCGACGTGCTGCGCGTGCGCGGGGGCGGGCGGGGAGCGCTGGTGCACGCGCGGGCGGACGGCGATCCCGAGACCGCGTCGGCGCCCATCGATCGCACCTGGGGCACCGCGGTGGGCAACGCGGGGCTGAGCGTGCAGGCGGTGCCGTGGCTTTCGTTCCACGCCAACCTCGACCAGGGCTTCCGCGCGCCCAACATGGACGACCTGACCTCGCGGCAGCAGACCGGGCCCGGCTTCCAGTTCGAGAACCCCGATCTCGACCCCGAGCGCTCGCTGTCGACCGAGAGCGGGTTCTCGATCGATCATCCGTGGGTGGAGCTTCAGGGGTGGGTCTACCAGACGCGGATCCGCGGCCTCATCGCCCGGGCGCCGCGGACCGCCGAGCAGTGTCCCGAGGGCGAGATGGGCTGCGGCGCCTCGCAGACCCGCTTCCAGCTGGTCAACCTCGATGGCTTCGCGTTCGTGCGCGGGGCCGAGGCCGATCTGCGGCTGTACCTGCCGTGGGACCTGCGGCTGCGGGGCACCGTGTCGTATGCGTGGGGCGAGGGGCCCAACCCCGTGGCCGCGGAGAGCCCCGGCGAGCCGCGGCGGCTGCCGCTGTCGCGGGTGCCACCGCTCAACGGCTTGGCGGAGGCCGGCTGGCGCGGCGGGTCGACCGGGCTGTACGCGTTCGCGGCCCTGCGCTGGGCCCGGGCGCAGACCCGGCTGGCGCTCGCCGACCAGGCCGACGTGCGGATCCCGATCGGCGGCACGCCCGGCTACGTGGTGGTGGACCTGCGCGCCGGGTACCGGCTGGATCCGTACCTGCTGCTCGCGGTGGTGTTCGAGAACGTGGGGGACGCGGCGTACCGCAACCACGGGTCGAGCGTGAACGGGCCCGGGAGGGGGGTGTCGATGCAGCTGGAGTTCGGGTTCTAGCTACGGGGATCGGGAGAGACTTCGTGGCGCTCGATCATGTCGGCGAGCAGCGGGGCGAGGTCTCGGAGGCCCGCGAGGTTGACCTTGCTCTCGAGATACATCTGGAGCCACTGGCGGCGCATCTTGAGGACGAACTCGCCGTCCCGGAGACCGAGCTTGATGATCGTCCGCTCGGCGCGTGCTCGCTCTTCGTCGGGGACGGCCGAGGTCAGGACCAGCTGGAGAGAGGGATGGAGGATCTCGAACCAGCTGGGGTCGACTTCATAGGGGTCGAGGACGTCGAGGGCCTTCTTGCGGCTGTTGATGGTCCCGGAGACGTATCGGTAGTTGGTCCACTCGTAGATGAGCGCGCGGTAGTCTCGCTGGCAGCGATAGTGATCGACCTGTCCGCCGGGCGTATACATGGCAGCGTAGCCGCAGCGGCTTCGGAAGCCGTGCTCGAGATCGTCGCGGAATGCGGACCATAGCGACGGTGGAGAGCCGGCACGGTTCGACTCGAGCCATCGGTTGCCCTTGCTGCGTGCTTCGTCGAACCCGTCGGGCTCTGGGACCGGGGGCACTCGGATCACTGCGCTGCTCCATCGCGAACGGAGACCACCCACTGCGGCCAGAAATCGTCCGTGTCGGAGAGCACCTCTCTCAGCCTCGCTTCGATCTGATCTCGGTTGGAGAGAGCCGGGTCTCCGGTCGCGTCGCCGCGCATGAAGGCCAGCGCAGCTCGGATGGCGTGCTCGGCCTCGATCGAGCGGCCTCGCTCGAGACCGAAGACGGGCGAGGTGACCCAGTTGGTGATGTCGCCGTGGGTGGCCCAGTCGATCCGCTCGATGACGATCTCTTCGCGGTCGCTCAGGCTGAACACGAAGAGGTCGTCTCTAGCCTCGTCGAACATCGTCTCGCAGGAAGCGGCAACGAAGGGGGCGTGGGTGGTGGCGATGAGCTGGACGGTGACGTCTTCGGCGAGACCTTCGAGCTGGGTGAGCAAGGCCGGGAGGAGGGCGCGCTGCCACCGAGGGTGGAGGTGCGCCTCGACCTCGTCGAAGAGGAAGACGACGCTGTACGAGGCGTCGATCGTCCGCTGCTTGCGGGCGCGCACGTGGAGGTTGAAGGCCCATTGCACCACATAGGCCAGGCCGAGCACGCGCTTCATGCCAGCCGACAGCAGGGTGATGGGGACGTCTCCGTAGGGGAGCCGGAGGGTCGGGATCTCTCGGGCATCGCGGATGCCCAAGGTGCGTGGTTCTCCGGGCTCTACCGAAGCATCGGCCGCGAACAGGGACCGCACGATGCCGAAGAAGCGCTCGAACAGCTCGGGATGTCGAGCCTGCCACTGGAGCCAGTCGGTGAGCAGACCGTTGCACAAGACGGTTCCATCGCGCTCGAGCCGATCCCAGAGCGTGTCTCGAGAGAGGTGGATCGCAGCGGGGGGAGGAGAGTCGTCGTGATCGTCATCGATGATCGGCTCGGGATCCCAGATCGAGAACCCTCCGTCGGCCTGGGCGTAGATCACCAGCGCGCTGGTCTCGGGCCAGTCCTTGGGGCGCCGCCAGCTCTCTCGCCGGGGATCGAACGATGCCGGAGAGAGCGACTCACCGCGCATTCGCATGCAGATCTCGGCGTTGGCCGCGGTCTCTCTGGCGCTCCCGAGGGGCATGGCGGGGGCCTTCACCCATGAATTGGTCAAGACCCACCACGCGGTGTCGAGCAGGAAGGTCTTGCCCAAGCCGTTGTCACCCGTGATGAGATCGAGACGTGGGGCGAAGTCGACGGAGAGCGAGGGGGCGGGGCCGACCGCGGAGCACTGCAGGCCCGAGAGGGTGGATGTGCGTGAGGAGTTCATCGGGCGGGCTCTGGTCGGGAGAGGGGTGAGTGATGGGGAAGGTGGTGGATTCCGCGGGTGGCCGAAGGCGAGTCGATCGTCGCGGGATCTCTTGGCGTCGTTCTCGGCTCGGCTCCGGTGCCAGGCGGCCAGGCCGTCGAGCATGTCGGCCGTGCGGGGCCATCTCGCGGAGAGGGCGACCGCGGATTTCGAGTACGCACGGGCGAGTTCCGAGTGTGCTTCTCCGGCATCCATGATGCGCACCTCCATGGTCCACTCGTTCATCTTGGCTATGGCGAGGCCGCGAGCGAGGTCGGGATACTTGCCCGTCTCGAGCAAGCGCCGGGCGGCGAGACATGGCCAGTGCCCGTCCGTGGCGTCGGGGACGCGGGTGAGGACCTTTGCGACCTCGAACTCGCCGACGGCTCCGCGCCCGGAGGCATGGGTCAGGGTCAGAGCCTGCTCGGCCCAGTCGAACGCGGTGTTCTCGCGTGCGTCTGGGTCTTCCTCGTCCCGGCCAGGGTAGGTCCAGCTGGTGAGGACATGGTAGGCCCATTCGGCAAAGACGCGATCGTCTTCACTCGGCTCGCTAGGCTCTCCGTCGATCTCGTCATTCTGGGGACGGTATAGGTGATTTACGAATTCAGCGAACTTTGCCGGGCTATTGCGCAGAAGGTAGTCGAGGAAGCGAGGCAACGGATCGCTCGAGGTCCGATACCTGGTCAGTAGGAGTGACTCCAAATGGACAGTGCGAGAAAGATTTATGTCTATATCATCTCGTTCCCACAGAACGTCGAAGATCTCTTGCAATTCGTGCGGAGAAGGGATGCTAGGCTCCATGTCCTTGGGTTCGACAATGAGTTCGAGCGTACGGAGCAGCAACTCTGTTGGTAAGTCAGGGGCTCGGTGCGAGGCGAGGTCGAGTGCGACCGTCGTATTCTTCACATCGATCAGGTGCTCGAGAGCCTGGTCATATCGGGTCGGGGGATCGTGCTCGCCGACACTCGCGATGTTCCTCCAGTAGTCGCTTCGTACGGGCTCCCCGAGTTCGTCTACGAGATCCCATACCTCGGGTTCGGGCCAGAGGGCGAGTGCAGCACGGACGGCTTCATCGAATCGTCGCTGGCTTACGAGTCTCCGCGCTCTGTCGGCGAACCAGTCGAATCCGGTCGCGTGCCGTCGCCATCCCACGAAGCCCTGAAGTGCCTTGCTCCAAGGAGAAGAGGGAGCCGAATCGAACAGTTCTTGCTCGATGTCGTCGGCGAACGAACTCTTGGCCAAAGCTCGCCCGATGGCGCGAGGGTCCGTGTTTGGAGCATCGAGCAGGCGCTCGAGCATGGCGTTGCGGTCGACGAGCGATGCAATGGACTCCAGGAATTCTTGCTGGAGGTCATCGACGGAGATTGCCTTGGTTCTTTGGTCGTGGTGGTCGGGGAGAGAGAACGGGGGGCTGAAGAGAGGTCGAGCTCGCAGTAAGGGATCGGTGGGAGTGTAAGCGTTGTATGCTGTCTCCAACAGGTCGGCGAATTCTGTATGCCGATGCTTCTCTGGTCTGGCCGCCTGATACTCTCGCTCTTCCGAGAGATGGCTGCGGAGGGTGCTCCAGATCTTTGCATCCGCGTCGTCGATCTCTGGCCTTCGCTCGATCAGCCTCGTGACGAACTCGGACCTGCTCAGCTTGAGATCGAGCCGGCTGTTGATGACCTCGGCCCAACGGTCGGGGTCGTTGCCCGCCGCGTCAGCGAAGAGGTCGATCAGACGGGAAGTGCGCTCTTCTACCGTGCTGGAAGGGGGAATCGTCGGCTCGACCGGCACCCCCCACGACGAGAATCTCGGAGAGTAGGATCGCGGCAGCCGTCCTCCTCTTGCTGCTTCGAGGAGCCCTTTGAGAAGGGTCCACCCGACATCAGGATACTCTCGGACCAGTTGCTCGAGTATTTCGTTCCGTGCTTCTTCGGGGGCCAGCGTTTGCGGTGTGATGGGATGAAGGAGAGCCATGAGACTCTTGTCTGGCCGGTTCGCCAGCCGGCCACCCGGATCGCAATGCGAGAGCCGAGCCAGCCCATGGGCCACGCGAGGCATGAGGTCACGATCCCATCCGAGAATCTCCAGTGCCCAGATGAGGTCGACGTGGGGAGAATAGCCGGTCGGAACCTCTTCGCGGAGCAACTGCGCGACACCAACTTCCTGCTCGGTGTCGAGACTCGCACGAACGGCCTTGAGGAATCCGCGAGGCGACGCCTCTGCGAGCACGGGCAGAAGCTTGCCGAGCGACGCCCAGCGCTTCCAGGATGCTCCTAGCAACTCCTCGACCACCCAATCGACGAGGTCTCTTCTGCTCGACGTTCCAGGGATCGTCATTCGCACCAGGGTCTCGGCGAGACCGCTGCGCAGGGCGTCGGAGTGAGAGAGAACCTGCCCCCGTACGTTCGCGTACCAACGCTCCTCCTTGGGGAGGTCGTAGCGAGGATCATCTTCCCCGAGGACGGTCTTGGCGACGCCTCGCAGGCGGTCGAGATCGGACCTCGACAGGCGGCTGCCGATGAACGCCCACGCCTCGGCATGCGATCGCCACGCCCATGCCGAGCCTCTCTGAACGATCGGCTGCTCGGATGTGGTAGCCAACTCTGCGCACATGACCTCGAGAGCTGCCGCCGAGGTGCCCAGGATCTCGGCCACGGCTTGGTCGGCGGGGCGTTGTGGCTCCCATGCGCCCATCAGCAGCATCGCGACCAGTTCGACAGTCGATGCGCTCGAGACCCACGCAGGTTCTGCGTTCCACCCGAGCTCCCGCTGGAGCGTTGCGAGGTCGCCCGCACTATCACGGGCGACCTGCTCGGCCCGTTCCTTCGTGTCGAGCAGATCTGCCAAGCGCTCGACGAGCATTCGCCAGGGCAAGGGCTCGTCGATGCGTAGGTCACCCTCTCGTCTCTTGCTCGCGTCGACGGGTACCACAGTAGCGTGTCGAGCGGACCGATCTCCCAGATCGAATTCCGGGAACATCGGAACGAGGATGAGGGGGACGGCCGTGTCGAGCGTGGTGGCGGCACGCCAGGCATCCCTGGTCTCGACGACGAGCGTTCGTGATTCCAGCTCGCCCCACCGTGACTCCTCGGAGTGCTCTCCTCCCTGGGAATCGGGCGAGGTGATGACCGCTGCAAAGAACAGGCACGCCTCATCGCGGCGGGTGGCCGCGATACGGACGCATGCTCCTGATGTCTCGTGAAGACGCTCCAGCCAGCGCTCGAGCTGCTCGACTTCCCCTTGGCGATCGATCAGAACGAGATCAGCGGGAAGCGGTGGCTGCGTGCGTTGCTCCCACCGACGCACCCACGATCGGAGATCACTCCAGCCATGGACGGGCCGCCCGAGCTGCTCGCTCGCGAACCATTGGACAACGGCAGGACACTGCTCCAGCCACATCGCGAGGTCGTCCGCATCGAGCACCCAGAGCGCCCGCCAGGCGTTGCGCCCGTCTTGCTCTCTCGCCCACTCGTGCTTGTCGCGGAACCGCCGCGAGGTCACCACGACGTAGGTGGTGTTCGCGGGGACGATCGGAGCCGGCGATTTCCGCTCGCGCTTCAGGATGTCGCGGGACGCCTTCTTCTTGAGGTCCGTCTCCGTCGACAGCTCCCAGGCCGAGGTCCCCGCCGGACAGAAGGTCGTCGGCTCGCTCGCGACGACGACGCCGTCGTACCCGGACAGCCTGACCCCAGCGCCGCTGCGCATCTCGAGCCGCTCGATGCGAGCGGTCTCGACATGCGGGGTCGCGAGCAGCAACCGCCGAACCAGATCGGGCAGCACGGCCGCGGCGTCGTACCGGGCCGACCACTCGATGAGGTCCTCGGCACGGATTCCCCAGGCGGCTGACATGCCGCGCAAATTTATCACGCACCCCGGAGATGCAGCACCGGCGTCCCAGGTGCCCGGGCCGCCGGTCCGTAGCGCCCTCGGCTACTTCGCCTTCATCGCGTCGTTGAGCGCCGACTCGTACTCGGCCCAGCTGATCCCGTCGCCGCCGCCCTTCGTGTCCATCTTGTCCATCACGCCGTCGACCCAGGCGGAGCGGGTGAGGAAGGAGCCGACCCCGGCGTCTTGGAGCAGGTGGGACAGCTCTTCCTTTTTGATCGTGCCGTCCTGGTCGACGTCGTAGTCGTCGAACAGCCGCTTCTGCATCGCGGGGGAGGCGCTCCCGTAGCGCTTCTTCATGAAGGTGTTGAGTTTGTCGGCAAGCTCGCGCGAAGGGTCGGTCATGGTCGGCTCCTGTCGAGCCCCATGGTAGCCGGTGCCGGGAGCCCGGGGCTAGCGCCCGATCGGGTCGAAGGACGAGCGGGCGTGGTGCGGGCGGTGAAATCGAGCCGGGCTCCACCGGTGGGTCGGTCACTTCGTGCCGACGGGCCCAAGCGCGCATCCAGCTGGGCCGCCCGATAGGGCGCTTGCGCTCGTCGGATCAGTGGGTGGAGCCGAGGCTATGGGCCACGTGCGCCTCGTACCCCTCGGCCCGGATGCTCCCGAAGCCGCGGTACTCCTCCAGCCAGTCCGCGAGCCGCTCGGCGTTGGGGCGTCGCAGCCGGACGGCGCGCTGCTCGTCGAGCTCGCACAGCACCACGCTGGCGACCGGGTCGGTCAGGGCGTCGAGCAGGCGATCGGAGTGCGTGGCCAGCACGACGGGGGCGTGCTCGGCTGCCTCTTCGAGCAGCCCGACCACCCGGGCGAGCAGCGCGGGGTGCAGGTGCAGCTCGGGCTCGTCCATGGTGAGCACCGAGCGGTGCTCGTGCAGCTCGGCCAGGGCGAGGAAGGCGAGATAGGCCAGGAGATGCGAAGCTGCGTGATCCGATCGCGACCCATGGAAGACACCGTCGCCCAGCGTGAAGCGGACGAAGCGTCATCCTAGCGAGCGAAGCGATCGCCCGTCGACCACACCGAACGAGGCACCCTGCGCTTATTGCGCGTTGCGCTGGACCGCCCGATTCCTGAGCGCCCACGCCTCCTACGGCGCCAAGATCAACACCTTGAACTGGCTAGGCACCACCCGCACCCCCGGGCAGTTCGTGGAGTTCTGCAGCGCCACGGAGGTCAGTCGGCTCGCCGGCATGCCGCCCACCAGGCAGGTGAATGCGCCGGTGAGGTGGCGGGCGGGGCCCATGACCGAGCCGGAGGCCACGCCCATGGCCACGCCGGCGTTGTCGCCGTTGGTCATGACCACGGTGGTGGCCAGGTTGTGCGCGGGCGTGGCCATGAACAGCACGTTGTAGACCGCGGGCACGCCCATGGGCCCCAGCGCGATGTTGGGGTAGGGAATCGGGACCGGCGCGGCGGGGGTGGGGGTGTTGCAGACGTCGGGGAACCCGATGTCCATGCCCATCATCTGGCTGTTGGCGAACATGATCGTCTCCCTGTCGGTGAAGCCGGGCCTCAGCCCAGGTGGATCTGACCGCCGTCCATCTTCACGAGATCCTTGCCGTTGATCATCGCGTGGGTCGCCTGCAGGTGGGCGTCTCCGGTGGCGCGCAGCTCGAGGGTCTCGGCCTGGGTCCGGTCGAGCCCCTCGATCACCCGCACGCTGTGGGTGCTGCGCTGGGTCACCCGATCGACCAGCAACTCGAGCACCTCGCCCACGCGGGTCACCTTCTTCACCGAGCTGAACAGCGTGCGCGCCACCAGCGACAGCTCGCCCAGCGCCGCCCGACCCCGCCGGGCCTGCACCCGCAGCTCGTCGGCGCTCACGTCCATGCCCTGCGGAGAGGTCAGCGCCATGCCCCCGCAGCCGGCCAGAGTCAGCGTGCCGGCGGCCCGCACGGTGGCGTCCCCGGGCAGATCCACCACGGTGGACACGGGACCCCTGGCCGCCGCGTCGCGCTCGAGCACGGCAAGGATCCACCGCTGGCCACCCTCGCCCACCACCCACACCCGATCGCCCACGGCGGGCGCGATCAAGCAGCT
>JGI12210J13797_10017559_pt1 | contig 13299 bp, 11 predicted proteins | sample ElkSlonscriptome_3_FD_13797 | JGI IMG/M metagenome (IMG submission 13797)
GATGGAGATGTCTTCGCGCCATTGGGAGACCCAGTTGCCCACCACGTAGGCCACGAGCGGACGGGGGACGTGGGCGTCGGCGAACCATCGGAATCGCACATGCTGCTCCAGCGGCCCGAGGGGCAGATGGGTCTGAAAGATGAGGATGTCGCCCATGTCGGGAACGGAGATGCGGAAGGCGACGACGGCGCCGGGACCGTAGAAGGTGATCGTCGCCTGCGCCGAGGTGCGTTGGACCACGCGACCGAAGACCGAGAGCACGGCCGCGTCCCTGAAGTAGGCGATGTGCGGCTGGTCGGGATCGGGCTCCCACGTCGCCTCGTGCACCACGCGCATGCCGGGAATGCGGAGGCGGGTCCACGGGACCATCATCTCGCCGTGAAGGGGGGTGAAGTGCTGGTGATCGGCGCTGTTCTCGGCGAACTCACACAGATGCATGTGAACCGAGCCGGCGTCGTATCGCCCCCGGTACACCATGCGGCCGTCCTCGATCTCTTCGATGGGATCGACGTCCCACCGGGGCTCATCGCTCCCGAACCACACGAGGATGAGCCCGTGATGCTCGCGCACCGCCCAAGACCGTGTACGCAGCGTTTTGGGCACGTGCTCCAGGTAGGGGATGCGGTCCACCTGACCGTCGGGCGTGAAGGCCCAGCGATGAAAGGGACACTCGAGGCAGTTGCCCTTCACCTGGCCGCCAGCGAGGTTGGCCCCGAGATGCGGGCAGTAGGCGTCGAGCACGCCGAGGGTGCCGTCCTCGCCCCGAAAGACGACCAGCTTCTCGCCGAGGGCTTCGACGAAGCGCTTGTCTCCCCGGGCGAGGTCCTTGGCGTCGCCAAGCGCGTACCAACTCGCAGGATAAGGCGGCGGGTAGGTCGCGAGTCGCGCCGCTTCATCGACCCGTGGGAGCGAGGTCTGCGCGGGCCCAATTCGACGAAGCAGATTCTCGAGCAACACGTCCGCCAGGCTATCCACCGGGGGCGACGTCGTCGAGTGAACTCGTTCATCTCGCGGCGTGGCCGGGGTCGTGCCACGCTGCGGGGCGATGGTTGGAGGGGAGCTCCAGCGCCTTCTGGATGCTCTTCGCATCGCGGGAAGCGATCCGGATCGGCTCGCCGAGGTCGTGGGGTCGTCGATCCAGCGGCTCGCGCGCGAGCCAGAGCACCGCGTCGCGATGCGCAGCGAGCTCCGAGAGCGGCTGTCGCCGGCGCGGTCCACACACGCCTTCACCGAGGTCGGCTTGCTCTCGGACGAGGGGATCGCCGAGGGGGTGTTGCGACGCCTCGGGGAACGCGTGGCGCCGGCGCCGGCCGCAGGCGACGTGCTCGAGGACGTGTTGCGGCAATCCCTCCGGGGTCGCGATCGCCGCTGGCTCTCTCGCCTCGACGAGAGCCAGCTCTGCGCCTGGCTCGAGGCCCTAGGTGTGAACGACGAGAAGTGGCACGACCCGGCCGAGCTCGCGAGCGCGCTCGTCATCCTCGCGACCCGCGTGGCGGGGGCGGGCATGGACGCCCGGCTGTCGTCGCGCATGCCCTCGCTCGAGGCCTGGAGCTCTCCCTTTCTCGAGCTCTCGCGCGCGGTCGACGAATTCGCCGCCGACGTGGCCACCACGGGCGTCCTCGACCGGCGCGAGGCCGCGGTGGATGTTGTCGAACGCTGCCGAGATCAGGTGCGAGACCTGCGTGAAGCCAAGAAGTCGATGGGCACGACCCTCCGCCTCTCGAGCGCGTCGCTTCGCATGCTGCAGCAGCTCGACCGGCTACGTCTGCTGATGGACTGCGCGTCGCCGGGCCACCGCGTTCCCGCCTTGGCCCGCCTGGCACTCGACCTCGGGCAAGAGGTCTGCCGCGCGCAGCCGATCGGTCACTTCGTCCGCCAGAAGCTCGACCTCGTCGCCTACCTGGTGATTGGCCACGCGGCTCAGAAAGGCGCCCAGTATGCGGTGCGTACGTCCGCCGAGTACCGCGCGTTCTGGTTCAAGAGCATGCTCGGGGGGTTCCTCGTCGCTGGATTCGCATCGCTCAAGCTTCACCTCGGGCACGAGAATCTCGCACCCGTTCCCCAGGCGCTCATCTACGGCGCCAACTACGCCGTCTGCTTCGCATTGATCTTCCTGCTCGGGGCAACCCTGGCCACCAAGCAACCCGCCCTGACGGCCTCACGGCTCGCCGACGCCCTCGCCGGCGGACCGGGCTACTCCCCCTTGTTCGTGGAGCGGGTGCGCGCGATCTGGCGCAGCCAATTCGTATCCTTCCTCGGCAACATCATCGGGGCCGGGGTGTTTACCATCGCCTTCGCGTTCGCCTTCGAGCGTGCAACTGGCCGCGCGCTCATCGGTGACGCGGAGGCCCAGAAGCTTGCGGCCAAGCTCCACCCCTGGCGGTCGGGAACCCTCATCTACGCCGCGGTCGCGGGCGTCATGCTGTCGGCGGCGGGGTTCATCGCGGGCTACATCGACAACGCCATGGTGTTCCACAAGGTTGGCGACCGCGTACGGAGCGGAGGCGGTATCTTCCGGCTCGTGCCCGGCGCACGACTGCGCGAGCAGCTCGCAGGACGCATCGAAGCCAAAGCGGGGGCACTGAGCGGCAACGTCATCTTGGGTTTCATGCTCGGATCCGCCGGAGCGTTCGGCGCCATCCTCGGCATTCCGTTCGACATTCGGCATATCGCCTTCGGATCCAGCCACGCCGCCCTCTCCGTGTGGCAGGTGCCATCCGCCTTCGGCTACGTCGACGTCGCCTTGCTTCTGCTGTCAGTGTCCTGCATCGGCCTCATCAACTTCTTGGTGAGCTTCTCCATCACCCTCGCGGTCGCCATCAACGCCCGTCGCCTCGAGGGCGTCGATTGGCGCGCCCAACTCGCGCACCTGTGGCGGCTCATGCGCGCCGAACCGCTGTCCTTTCTCTTGCCACGCAGCTAGCTCGGGACCCGCACCGAAAGCCGCGGGGGTGTCGGCGGAGGGTCGCCTACGCCCTTCGCCCCGTCAGGGGCGGAGGCGACACGGAGCCGACACCACCGGGAGCAGCCTCAGAAGTGCCACATGACGCCGAGGTTGGCGCCGACCTGCCACAGCCACTCGGTGCGGTAAGACTCGCTGGCGACCTTGAGATCGTCGCCTTCGGTGCGGGTGGTGATGTTGCTGCGCTCGGTGCGCTCGTCGCTGACGCCCGGGTTGTAGCTGCCGCGGAGCTGGATGGGGATGCGAATGTCGACGCTGGGGATCGGGAGATTGATCTCCATGCCGAAGCCGAAGGTCAGAAACGTGTAGCTCTCCGAGAAGGCGCTGAAGTCAGCCCCGCTGTTGTTGGTCCCGTCGGTGACCTCGAGCTCGCCGTCGCTGGGGAGCACGAACTCGGGGCCGAGGAAAACCACCGGGGTGACCAGGTCGCCCGGCAAGGCCCCCTTGAGAAGCAGCGGGATGTGGACCGCGCTGTGGCCGATCTCGAAGCTGAACTCGTTCGTCTGATTCGAGGTAAAGTTGGTGATCGAGATGTCGGCCGTGCCGCGGTCCTGGGTGGCATGAACGTCCATCTCGAAGCCGACATAGCCGAGGAAGCGCACGTCGAGGGCCGCACCCACGCCCCACTGCAAGCCCGCAAAGCCCGGGTAATTGGGGGTTGGCTCCCCAGAGCCGACCTGCTGGTTGCCGGGCTCGTCGAGGAAGTTCGCACCGACCTGGGCATTGAAGCCGACCCCGACGCTCATCCACTCGGGCAGGAAGTGGTCCTCGGCCTTCGGCTCATCGGCCCGTGCCTCCGCCGGCACCATCCACATGGTCGCCGCGGCGACCGCTGCGAGCACCCCTTTCGACGTCGCCTTCATCCTCATCCTCCCCGCTCAGCTGGAGCGGACGCCAATGCCTTCGTACGTGAAGCCCTGGTTGGCCAACTGGTAGGTCGACCAGATGTTGCGACCGTCGAGCAGCAACGGGCGGTTCATCAGCGCCTTGAGACGATTGAAGTCGGGGTTCTGATACATGCGCCACTCGGTGACCAGGACCAAGGCGTCGGCCTTCTCCGCCGCCTCGTAGGCGTCTTCGTGAAGGTGGACACGGTCGCCGTAGACCTCCCTCGCGTGCTCCATCGCCTCCGGGTCGTGGGCGTGAACCTCGGCTCCCTCCGCGAGAAGCGCATCCATGAGCTGGAGGGAGGCCGATTCACGGATGTCGTCGGTGCGCGGCTTGAAGGCGATGCCCCAGACGCAGATCTTTTTTCCCCGGAGATCGCCGTCGAAGTAGACGTGCTTGAGCTTACGGGCCAGTACCCCCTTCTGGCGCTGGTTGACCCGGTCGGTCGCCGCCGCCAGCTCGATCTCGACCCCGTGCTCGCGTCCGGTGTGCACCAGGGCAACCACGTCCTTGGGGAAGCACGACCCGCCGTAGCCGGGCCCGGCGTAGAGAAACTTCGATCCGATGCGGAAGTCGCTGCCCACCCCGCGCCGGACGGCGTGCACGTCGGCATCGACCTTCTCGCAGAGCGCCGCCACCTCGTTCATGAACGAGATCCGCATCGCGAGCATGGTGTTGGCCACGTACTTGGTGAGCTCGGCACTCGTCGGGTTCATGAAGATGATGCGATCCTGGCCGAGGCTCACCGGGTGGTAGAGCCGGGCCATGATGTCGCGGGCGAAGTCGTCGTCGTCGTCGCAGCCGATGACGATGCGATCCGGCTTCATGAAGTCGTTGATGGCGTCGCCCTCTTTGAGAAACTCGGGGTTGCTCACCACGTGGATGCGGTGCTTCGCGTCCTTGACGATGCGACGCACGCGCTCGTTGGTCCCCACGGGCACCGTGCTCTTGAGCACCAGCACCGTCTCCTGGGTGACGTTGGCGGCCACGGTCTCGGCCACGCGGTCGACCGCCGACAGATCGGCGGCGCCGTCGCTACGCGGCGGAGTGCCTACGGCGACGAAGATCACTTGCGATTGGGCGATGGCCTCGGGCGGGTCGGCCGAGAACGACAGGCGACCGGCGGCGCGGTTCCGCTCCACCATGGTGTCGAGACCCGGCTCGAAGATGGGGATCTCCCCTTTTTCGAGGATGGCGACCTTGTCGGCGTTGATGTCGGCGCAAATGACGTCGTTGCCCGTCTCGGCGAAGCATGCGCCGCTGACGAGACCGACGTAACCGGTTCCCACCATGCAGAGTTTCATGAGGGACCTGCCATAGCACGAACGACCGGATAGGGGAGGTGAGCCCCTACCCAGCCGCTAGAATAACGGGCCTCGAGTCCCGACGCCCGCTAGCTCCGCTCGGGCAGCGGAGGCGTGGACCGGCGCTCGCTCGACCCGCCCCCGGAGGAGCCCAGGCGGCCGGCGGTCTTCACGAGGTCGACACCCGTCGCGGCCTTCAGCTGCTCGTTGAAGCGGATCGCCTTGTTCGCCATGCCATCGCTGTCGCTCTCGTCGCCCAGCAGGGTCCACTCCTGGATCCGCATGGTGCGCTCGGCGCCGCTGATCTCACTGAGCATGGGCATGAGCTGCTGCAGCACGAGCACCTCGCGCGCGGCGTCGCCGGCGGAGCGGTACTCGTGGACCAGCCGCTCGAGGGCCTCGGCCTCGGCGCGACCACGCTCGATGATGCGCGCCGCCTGTGCCCGGGCGTCTTCCTCGAGCTTTCGCGCTTCGGCCACCCAAGGCTGCACCACGTCGGCGTCGAGCTGCCGCTCTACCTGCACCGCCCGCTCTCGCTGACGGTTGATATCTTCCTGGATTTTGGCGATCTCGGCCCGGACCTCGCCCTCGGCGGTCGCGATCTTGGCTTCACGACCGGTGACCGCGTCCTTCACCCGCCGCTCGGTCTCCTGCTTGGCGATGTTGAGGTTGGCGCGGATCTTCGCGAGCTCCGAGGCGGCCCAGTTCTCCGCCTTCTGAATGGCGGCCTGGCTCTTGGCGTGGGCCTCGGCCACGGAAGCATCCCGGCGGATGTCGGCACCGCGGATCCGGCCGATCGAGTTGAGGTAGTTGGCGTCGTCGGTGACGTTCTGGATCTTGAGCGTGTCGAGCACTAGGCCCATGCGAACGAAGTCGTGTTCGGCCTCTTCGAGCAGTGTGTTCCCGAAGGCTACCTTGTCCTCGTTGACCTGCTCGGGCGTGAGCTGGGCGAGTACGCCGCGGACGTTGCCCTCGAGGGTCTCTCGTGCGACGGCCGCGATCTCGCCCCTACCTCGGCCGAGGAAGCGCTCGACCGCGTTGGACAGCCGCGGCTCGGCGCCGGGCAGCTTGACGTGGGCAACCCCCTCCACATTGAGCGGAATACCTCCCTTGGAGAAGGCATGGCGCACCACGATCTCGACCGGGATGTTGGACAGGTCCATCCAGTCCACGCGCTCGATGAGGGGAATGCGAACGGCGCGGCCGCCCCGCACCGCGCGCCAGCCCACGTTGCGGTTGCCCGCCTTGCGCTGGCGACCGCTGAGCACCAGCACCTGGTTGGGCGTCGCGACGAAAAGGAGATTTCGCAGCGTGTAGATGATCGAACCGACCACGACCGCGATGACGACGAGGATGACGATGAGGATTTCCATCAGGCCTGCCCTCCCTTGGGGGTCGCCGAGGTCCGCCGCTGCGCCATGCGCTGTGTCGGTGGCGACGGCTCGTGGGTTCGCCGGTGATGCTTCTTCCCGCTGCCGTTCGTGGGGCCGTGATCCATGGGCGCGAGCAGCCGGTCGAGATCGAGTCCGAGGGTCTCTCCCGTTTCGCGAAGGACGGCGGCGACGGCGGCCGGGTAGCTCGAGAGCACCGCGCTGTAGGCCTGGTCATCGCCCGCCACCAGCTTGATGTGGCCGATCTCGCTCTTGGCCACCCGGTCGGCGGCCGCCTTGGCGAGTGCTGGCAGCTGCTGCAGGACGTAGACGTCGCGACCCGCAGGACCGGCAGCCGCCCACTTCTCCGAGACCAGCCGCAGCGCTTCGGCGGCGGCCTTGCCGTTCTCGATGGCCGGGGATGCCTCGCCACGCGCCTTGAGCTCTTCGGCTTTACGGCGAGCCTCCGCGGGCAGGACGACGTCGTTGTGGAGGCGCAGCTTCTCGAGCTCGGCGCGCAGCGCTTGCAGGTTTTGCTCGGCCCGCGCCCGCGCCGTCTCGGCTGCCATCTCGGCCTGGTTCTCGGCCTCATGGCAGCGCGCGTCGAGCTCCGCCATCTCTGCCTGGGCGGTGTTGTTGGCCTCGACCACCCGGGTCTGGGCCTGCTTGGTGGCCGTCTCGGCCCGCTCCCGGGCCGACGCGCTGGCTTCGGCAACGGCCTGGTTGGCCGCGTTCTCGGCGTTCTCCGCGTCGCGCAGCATGCCGGCGATACGCGGACGACCGAGGTTCGAGAGGTACTCCTGGTCGTCGCTCACGTGCTGCACCTTGAGCACGTCGAGGTCGAGCCCGAGCTGGTGGAAGTCGTCGCGTGCGTTCTCGATGAGCGACTCGGCGAACTTGAGGCGATCCTCGTTGACCTCCTCCGGCGTCAGTTGGGAGACGACCTCACGAAGCACACCCTCCAGGGTCTGCTGGGCCGCGATGGCTATTTGCGACGGAGGGTAGTCGAGGAAGCGCTCGATCGCGTTCCGTACCGCCACCGGATCCGCGGACAGCTTCACGTTGGCGATCGCCCGCACGGTGAGCGGGATACCGCCCGCCGAGTAGGCGTTCTGCACCATGACCTCGACCGGAAAGAGCCGCATATCCATGCGCCGCACCACCTCGAGGAACGGCAGCCGGAGGCCACGCCCCCCCTGGACGATCTTGTAGTTACTGGTCGTACCGTCAGGCAGCTTGTGGGCCCGACCGCTGAAGACCAAGATCTCGTTGGGTCCGCAGATGAAGAGGAACCGTCGGATGATCGCCACCAAGACGAGAAAGCCGACGATGACCCCGCCGGCCGATCCGAGTGTCCCCAGCAGCGCATCCATGTCGGCCGCCGAAGACATCAACAATGGGAACGAGCTTCCCCCTAGCGCCACGTTGAACATCGCCGCAAAGGTTAACAGGTCAGCGTCTCGCGCCAGCCGGATTCGACCTCAGATGTCGCTTTGCCGCCCTGCCGCTAGGCGACGGGCTCCTGCAGCTCCTTCGGGGCGCGACTCACGATGGCCATCTCACCCTCCACCTCTTCGATGATCACGTTCTCGCCGATGTCGATCCGTGCCCCCTTCGTGCGTGCGAGCAGGTCGAAGGTCTGACCGGAGAGCTCGATGCGGACCTTGCCCAGGCGTTCACCGTGGGGCGGCACCACCACGCGGGCGACCTTTCCCATCGCAGCACGGGTGGTGTTCTCCACGGCTTGGCTCGCCGTACGCTTGAGGGTGCGGAAGGCCATCGCGGCCATCAGACCTGAGACCACGCCCAGGCCGCTCGCGGTGATGGCCGTGGCCGTGGGCCCGACCCCCGTGAGATAGGTCAGGAGCGTCCCACCGAGCCCGAAGCCGAGGCAGAAGAAGACCCAGAAGCGGATCGACAGGAAGAGCGTGACGAGGTCGGCCACGCCGCCCGTGGCGCCGCTGGATGCATCGAGATCCTGGTCGATGGCATCGATGTCGCCGTCGCCGTCGACGTCCGCGTCGGCATCGGCGTTGAAGTCGGCATCGGCATCGGCATCGGCATCGAAGTCGATGTCCTTGTCGAAGCCATCGACATCGCCGTCGCCATCGACGTCCTTCGAGCCCATGACGGCCTGGATCATGACGATGCCCAGGCCCACGACGAGCGCGAAGAGGTACGCGTATCCCATCTGGGGCAATGGTACACCGATCGCTCCGACATGCCCGAGCTCCCCGAGGTCGAAACGGTTCGGCGCGAGCTGACCGCCTGGCTCCCCGGCCGCACCATCCGGCGGGCCGCCCGCGTGGAAGCGCCCCCCGGCCCCAAGTACCGCGACCTCGAGCGGGCCTCGGGCCAAGCCATCCAATCCGTCGTGCGACGGGGCAAATTCATCCTCCTCGGCCTCTCTGGAGGCGACGAGCTCGTGGTCCATCTCGGCATGACCGGCCAGATCCACCGCTTGCGGCCCTCTTCCCACCTGCGGGCCCACCTCGACCTCGACGAGGGTGACCTGTACTTCCGTGACATCCGTCGCTTCGGGCGCTTCCTCGTGGTGCCGGCCGGGCTGTACGACGTGCTCCCGACCTTGAAGCACCTCGGCCCCGAACCCCTCGACCCGGACGACTTCACCCTCGAGCGCTTCTCCGCTCGCCTCGCCGGCCGGCGCACCGCGATCAAGGCCGCCATCATGAGCCAGCGTCCGGTTGCGGGCGTCGGAAACATCTACACCGACGAGTCCCTCTGGCAGGCTGCCATCGACCCGCGGGCGAAGGCCGGCCGACTCGGACCCAAGCGGCTCGACCGCCTGCGCGGCGCCATCGTCGAGATCCTCCGCCGGAGCGTCGCCGTGGGCGGCACCACCCTGCGCGACTACCTGACCGTGGCCGGTGAGCGCGGGGCCTTCGTCACGCAGCTCCGCGTCTACGGCCGCGAGGGCGAGGCCTGCCCCCGCTGCTCGCGACCCATCCGCCGCATCGTCGTGGCCCAGCGCGGCACCTGGTACTGCCCCGGCTGCCAGCGGCGCTGAGCTCCCTCGCTACTTCTTCGCCTCCGTCTTCTTCTTCTTCGTTTCGGCGGGAATGTCGAAGCAGCAGCGAAAGCCGAGGTGGTAGTTCACATGCCACGCCTTCTGCATCGATTGCACGTGCCACCGCGGGTTGTGGCGACAGATGTCGACGTAGGACTCCTTCTCCCGCGGCGCGTCGTGGCGCCGGTGCACGTCGACGTAGAAGAAGGCGCTTCCCTTGAGCTGGCTCACCCGCTCGCCCTCTTCGTGGTCGTAGCGAGTCATGGCCTCGGCCACGTTGCCGTGCTGATCGTAGACCCCGAAGCGCGATTTACACCGAGGGAAGCTCCCGCTCGGCTCGGTGTGGGTGCCACAGGTCTCCCACGCCGACTTCACCGTGCGCGCATCGCAGGGAGGATCGTTGAGGTCCTTGGCGCGCTTGTTGGTGTTGCAGATCGTCAGATCGAGGTCGTCGCCGTAGGCATAGCGACGCGGCTCACCCCCCGCGGGGTCGCCGTCGCAAGCGCGCATCCACTCGTCCTGCCGGCACAGCCGCTTGCCGAGCTTCTTGCACACCTGATGGGCCTGGGTCGCGCCCGACCACACCACCGGAAGCTCGCAGGGACGATTGGGGAACTCGAACTGATCGATACAGAAGCGCGCCTTCGCTGGGTCTCCGTCAGCGTAGACGGGCACCATGTAGTCGTGCCCCCCGCAACGCTTCTTCTGCTCCCTGGTTTGGATCTCCACCCCCTGGAGGCCCCGCCAGCACTGCTCTCGCGTGACCTGGTGCGTCGCGAGCTCCGGGTTGCCCTGATTCATCTTCGCCGCCTTGCCGGGCTCGATGTGGAAGTCGAAAAAGGCGCGGTCGTCCTCGGCTAGAGGAGGCAGCAAGCTCAGGAGCTGCTCGCGGCTGTCGGCCATGGCCGGTCGCGACAGGTCCACCCACGCCGGCACCTGCAGGGGTTCCGGAGTCGATGCCGTCGCGGTGGCGCTCGCGGTCGCCGTCGCGGTGGCGGTCGAGACCGCTGCGGCGCTCGAGGCTGTGGGCTGCGGCTTTGGACTCGCCTCGGAGGAGCAGGCGACGAGCAGGACTATGCCGAGCCCGAGGCTGGGGTACGAAGCCAGTCGGGACGGAGCGTCGTCGCGTCGTTGATGTCGATGAAGTCGGTGAGGATCCGAAGCAGAGCCTCGCGGTCCTCGGGGAGCTGCGCTTCCAGCGGAAGGTGGTTGCTGGGGTGCTGCGCGGAGAAGAGACACTTCGACAGCTCGCTCTCGTCGATGATCGTATAGAGCTCCTCGAGCAGCTCGAACTTGCCGGGCATGACGAAGCGCCCCTCCGCCTCGGCCCGCGCAAGCGGCGTATTCGGGAAGATGGTCGTCGTCAACGTCGCCAGGTACGTCGGATCCATCTCGGTGAGCAGACGCGCCGTCTCGCGCGCGTGAATCTCGCTTCTCTCTCGGCCCCCAACGCCGAGCATGACCGTCACTGAATGGACGATGTCGGCGTCGCGGAGCTTGTCGGCGATGCCGACGCAATCGGCGTAGGTGGTGGGGCGGTTGACCCGTCGCATCGTGGTCTCGTCGCCCGTCTCGACCTCGTGGTAGACGATGCCGAGGCCGAGGTGATGTAGGCGCTCGAGTTCATCGGCGGACTTCGCACCAACGCTGTGGGCGTCGCCGTACATTCCCACCTTGGTGATCCAGGGCAGCCGCTTACGGATCGCGGTGAGGGTCTGCTCCAACCGCGATTGCGAGAGCACCATGGCGTCCCCATCGCAGAGGAACGCCTTGGTGAAGGCCGGTCCCAGCTTCGCAGCATCGCCGAGCTCACGTTCGAACTGCGCCCATGGCTTCAGGGTGAAGTCACGGTGGCGATCGAGTTCTCCCTCCTCTTGACTACAGCCGACGGTCAGCTGCAGGAGCAGGCTGCGCGCCTCGCGCTGGGGGCGGATGATGCGACCGGTGTAGTCCACGCCCTCAATCTAACGCCCAGGGAAACGCTCCACGAGGGGAGAGGGCGAGTTGTGACAATTCTCGCGAACACCGATTGCCCATACATTCGACGCGGCCTCGACGCCCGGTTCCATGTCACGCGCGACTCACCCGAAAGCGGTAGGAAAGACCGCGCGAAAGCTCGGTGCGGCCTGATCTCGATGGCTCAGGGTCGGCGCCGTGACGGGCCATTTCACCCCCACGTCCGGGTCGTTCCAGGCGAAGCCCTTCTCTTCGTCGGGGTCGTAAAAGGCGTCGACCTTATACTCGACCTCGGCCTCGGAGAGGGCGACGTAGCCGTGAGCAAACCCGACCGGGATGAACACCATGCGCATCGACTGGTCGTCGAGTTCCCAGGCCTCCCACTTGCCGAAGGTGGGAGAGCCGGGGCGGATGTCGACGGCGACGTCCCAGATCCGGCCCGCCACCGCCCGCACCAGCTTGGCTTGGCCGGGACGACGCTGAAAATGAAGCCCACGGAGCGTGCCCCGGGCCGAGCGGGCGTGGTTGTCTTGCACGAACCCCGCGTCGATGCCCGCCTCGGCGAAGCGGCGCTGATGGTACGACTCGAGAAAGAAGCCACGCGCGTCGCGGAAGACCTTGGGCTCGATGAGCTTGACGTCGGGGAGAACCGTGCCGGATTCGACCTTCACCCCGACATTCTACTCCGGACCGATCAGCACGCCAGGGCGGCGGGGGCCTCGAAGGCACGGGCGAGTCGCAGTCGCAGCTTCTTCTTGGCCGAGGCCTCGAGCTTGCGAACCCACTCGCGACTCACGCCCATCTCCTCCCCAAGCGCGGCGAGGGATGGGCGCTCGTCGGCGGGGTCGAGCACGCGGGCCTCAACGACCTGGCGCTCGCGGTCGAGCAGGGGCGCCTCGGCGAGCACACGACGCACCACCTCCGCACTCCGCCGCCGCTCCACGAGCTCGTCAGGCGTAACCGTCGCCGGACAAGCCAGACCATCGTCGAGGCCGTCGAGGAAGGTGTCGCCCTGCTGAAATCGCCGAAGCACGGCGAGAATGCGATAGGGCTTGAGCTCGGTCCGTGATGCGATCTCGTCGAGCATGGCGTGCTCGGGGACATCCTGGTTGAGGGCTCTATACCGAGCGCGGAGGATCCGCTCCCGATCGCGCAGGTCGCGGTCGATGCCGCCGGGCACGATGGTGCTCGAACGTCGAACAGCCCGGCCGATGTAGACCCGCACCCAGTAGGCAGCGTAGGTCCAGAGCCGGACGCCGCGCTCAGGGTCGAAGCGATCGAGGGCGTGGAGAAGACCCAGATGACCCTCGGCGACGCGATCTTCGAGCGGTAGGTAGCGCGCTCCCGATCGACGTGCGAGGTCCTCCACCGCGCCGAGGTGGGCCTCGACGAGGGCGTTGCGGGCGGCGAGGTCGCCGTGGTCGCGATAGCGCCGAGCGAGCTCGCGCTCTCGCTCCGGGGTCGGCCCGGTCCGGGAGCGACCGGAGGACTTCATGAGGCGTTGGCCTTCTGGCGACTCGGTGGATCGAGCAGCGTCATGATCAGCTCTCCGACCGTGTGGTTGGCCTCGAGCGGATGGCGTAGCGGCCGGTCGATGTTGAGGCGGTAATGATTCCGCCTCCCAACCCGTTCTCGCTCGATGACGCCGCCATCTTCCAGCTCGGAGAGGATTCTTTGCACCGCGCGCTCGGTGACACCGACCGCCACCGCTATGTCCCTCACGCGCGCAGACGCGTCTCGGGCCAGGACCAGGACCACGTGGGCGTGGTTCGAGAGAAAAGTCCAACGATG
>JGI12210J13797_11140186_pt1 | contig 13297 bp, 11 predicted proteins | sample ElkSlonscriptome_3_FD_13797 | JGI IMG/M metagenome (IMG submission 13797)
AGGGCACCGACGCCGAGCGCCTCGACATCGACGGGCCTCACCTGGTCCCGGTGAGCGTCGACGGGTCCGCCTTCGAGCACGCGATCCCGAGCGCCGACCAGTGCCGCTCGTGCCACCAGAGCGGGCGGCGTCGAGTGCTCGGCTACACGCCGCTGCAGCTGGGCGAGGTCGCGATCGAGGGCCCGGACCCGGCCACCCGAGACATCATCGGCTGGGCTCAGGGCGCCTGCGTCCACTGCCACGACGGCTCCGGCGGACCGAACGCAGCGTTCTCGATGCTGCCCGACGACTTCCTGGCCAACACGATCGACCAGCCCACGTCGTCGAGCGCGGCCGGCGACGGCATCCGGGTCATCCCGGGCGACCCCGACGAGAGTGCGCTCGTTCGTGCCTTCGGGCGCATGGACCCGACTTTGCCGGCGATGCCCCCGCTCGGCGTGCAGCGCCGGGATGACGAGTCGCTCACCCGGCTGCGGGCCTGGATCGCGGACCTCGACCTCCCGACGGACGGTGGCGTCCCGATGGACGGTGGCGCTTCGACGGACGCGGGTCCGAGCGATGCGGGAGCCATGGACGCTGGCGTACCGGACGCCGACTGAGCGAGGGAAGAGCGGCGGTCAGCCGCCGGGCATCGGAGCGCGGCCCGCGGGCGAACCGCTGATCCGGCCGCCGAAGGTGCCGCTGATCCGGAACTGGAAGGCGCCATCCGGCGTCTTCGCGGCGCCGGCTCGGCGGTTGTTCTCGATGAGCATGAACATGCCCTGGGTGCGGCCGTTCCGCTCCTTGTAGGAGTCCTTGATGTCGGCGCGGAGCATCAGGTCCAGCCGCGACATCGGCAGCGGCTGCAGCAGGCGAATCGAGCCCGCGCCGTCGAGATCGACGTCGGGACCACGACCCTCGAAGCGCTCGATGGTCGCGCTGCCGTCTTCGACGGTCGCGTAGAACTCCACGTTGCCGGCGTCGAGCCGCTCCACCGTGAGCCCATCGCCGGGGATACCTTCGATCTGTAGCTTCGTGTTGCCGTCGCCGACGGCGAGGCCGTCGATGGCCAGCTCGATGGTGCCGGCGGTCTCCGCGGCTTCCTCCGCGACCACCAGATCGATCTCGCCCCCGAGAGTGCCAGCCACCGGGAGGCCGAGCATGCCGCGGAGCACGCCCACCCGTCGGAGCTTCACGTCCTCGATCGTCGCTTCGATCTCGGTGGTCGTGCCGTCCTGCGCGAAGCTTCCCTCGATGTCGCCACCGGCGACGGCCACGTCGAAGTCGACCGAGAGGGTGCCCACCAGGAGTGAGAGTACGCCGAGGGAGACGCTCGCTTCCGTGATGGTCACGTCGACCGGCCGCTCGTCCGGCGTCTCCGGGAGCTTCACGAGCCGGACGCCGCTCGCCGACAGCCCGGTCAGTCCCGAGGGCCCGAGATCGACGATCTCGAGCTCCCACCCGGAGGGGACCTTCTGGCCGCCGCGCTCGGTATACTCGACCTTCTCGATGATGAAGCGCTTCGCCCGCTCGTAGGGGAAGGTCAGGTAGGCGAAGAGGACGAAGAAGAAGAGGAAGAAGAGCGGGTAGCCGACCCACTTGCCCAGGCGCTTCGCGACCGGGCCCAGCTTCTCGCCGAGCCAGCCGAGCCGATCTCTCAGTTGTTCTTTGAAGTCACTCATGGCGGAGAGGGAGGCCCGGCGCGGCCGCGTTGCTTGGAGTGGCGTTCTTCGTTGGCGTCATCGTCTTCGGTCTCGGGCACCGCACGGTCGAAGGTGATGACGCCGAGCTCGACGTTGTAGTTGTCGCCGCGGCGGTAGTTCTCGATCTGCAGCCGGTTCACCGCGACCGGGTAGCGGCTGTTCTCGATCGAGGTGACCATCTTGATCACCGGTCGCAGCTCGACGTTGGGCATCGAGGCTCGGACCGCCCGTCGGCGGAACTCGCCGAAGACCTGCTCCGGCTGGTCGGTGACCTCCCGGAGACGCAGGTCCTGCTGGTTCGCTTCGTTCTCCACGAAGCTCCCGAGCGGCGGGGTGGGCGTCCCGTAGCGGGCCATCGCCGCCTCTCGCTCGGCGTCGCGGCGCGCGAGCTCGGTGCGCGCGTCCTGGATCTCGGCGAGCACATCGGCGATCGCCTCGTTCTCGGTCTCGATGTCCGAGATGGAGGCGGAGATCAGGTAGAGCGGGAGGATCACGAGGATGCACACGAAGACGGCGCCGAGCACCGTCAGCAGCTTGCGCTCACGCTCGTTCAGCTCCGAGATCTGTTGTCTCAGTGAATCAAGAGCGGCCACGGCGTCGCCCTCCTCGGTCGTCGTCAGGGGTGAGCGGCTCGTCGCCCGGGCACTTGATGGTGACCTCGAGCCGATAGTTCAGCCCTTCGTTGCCGGGGCCCGGTGAGGTAGGACCGGGGTCCACCTCGGTGAAGCAGTCGTGCTCTTCGAGCTTGGCTTTGATGGTGTCGCGCTCGGCGATGGAGGCGACCGTCCCCTGCAGCTCGAAGCGACCCTCGCGCGCGACGTCGTCCACCTCGATGTCGAGGCGGCGCGTGTCGTGGGTGATCTCGCCAGGGATGGAATCGGTGATCGCGTCGAGCACGTCGAAGGCGGTCATGGTGGGCAGCGGGTCGACGACGCTGCTGCCGCCCTCGAGCAGCTCCCGCGCCTGCTCCGCGCTCCGGGTTCCTTCGGAGAAGAGCTCTTCGGTCACCGACGCGAGCCGGTCACGCAGCTCCTCCTGCTCGTCGCCGAGCACCGACCAGCGGGCCCAGGTCGCGAAGATGAAGCTCAGGAAGATCGCGGCGGCGCAGATGGCCATCAGCCGGCCGTGGGTGCGAAGCAGCCCCATCGAGCCACGCTTGGCGAACTCGCCCTTGCGCAGGTCGATGCGCTTGCCCTTGACCACCGCGTGGCCCGCGAGCCCGGCGGCCCGGGCGAAGCGCGGCCGCGCGTACTCGTCGGCCCCTTCGGCTTCGGGCATCGGGAGCGACTCGACCAAGGTGCCGTCGAGCACGTTCTCCGAGAGAAAGGGCCCTAGGGAGCCGGCGTGCTGGATGCCTTCGCCACAGAGGAAGGCGCGCTCGAGTGGGCGGCCGCCGCTGGCTCGGTAGGCGCCGAGCGAGCGCTTGAAGGCGCCGATGACCTGCAGCTTCTTCCGGGGGTCGACCAGCTCTTCCTGGCCCATCGCCATGCTGCGCGCGTAGGTGCAGATGCCGCCTTCGAGGATGCAGATCTCGGTGTTCTCCCCTTCGACCTCGAGCACGAGGAAGGGGCCGCCCTCCGCGAGGGTCGGGACCAGAGCCGTCAGGCCGTCGAGGGCGGCGGCTCCGACCGGGAGCATCATCGGGTCGACGCCGACCGCCTTCAGCTCGTGGAGCCGGTGGGCGACGGTCGTCTTCGGCACCGCTGTGGCGAGCACCCGGATGGTCGGCCCGTCGGTGCCGATGACCTGGTGGTCGACGATGGTCTCCTCGATGTCGAAGGGAACGAGGTCGTCGAGCTGGAAGGGGAGGACCTCGGCGATCTTGCCGGCCTTCTTGGCGACGCCAGCCGGCAGCTCGAGGATGCGCAGCGAGGCTTCTTTGCCATCGAGGCCGGCGACCACCTGCTCCGGCGGCGGGGTGATCTGCGCGACGATGGCTTCGATGGCCCGGCGGCGCGCGCGGTCCCTTGGCGTGAGCTCGTCGTCCGGGTCCGCTGGCACTGGTTCGGCGCCCGTGCCCTCGGGCTCGAGGGTGTCGGCGAGACCGGAGCCGCTCGGCTCGAGCGCCGGAGCACGCGGCGCGTCGGGCGCGGGCGGCGGGCTCCCGAGCGGTGAGGGCGCGCCCGGCGGGGGGGCGCCGAAGCCGACCTCCGGCGTCCCGAAGCCCTGCGTCGAGCCGAAACCCTGCGTCGCGCCGAAGCCCTGGCCGGATTCCGGCGGAGTCTCGTGGCCCTCGGCGCCGAAAGCACCGCCGCCGAAGGCACCCCCATCGCTCGGCGGCGGGCCCTGGTCGGGGGGCGCGGCCGGGGGCGGGTCGCCCACGTGGATGGGGGCCTCGAGGTAGCGGAGCGGCTCCACGCGGCCGAACGACGAACGCACGAGCACGGCGCGCACGGTGTGCGTGTCGATGTCGAGTCCGAGGATGCGAGCCATGGTCTAGTCGTTCTGTCCGAGCGTCACTCGACGCGGTAGTAGTGGTAGATGCCGAGGCCGGGCATGCCACCGGCGTTGGGCGGCGGCGGTGTCCAGAGCTCGTGGAAGTTCATGACGGTGTTGATGCGCACGCGCCCCCGATAACCGCCCTCGCAATAGCCTTCTTCCTCGTTGTAGTAGCGGCAGCCGGCGAGGCCGGTGACGTCGACGGTGAGGATTCGGGCCGCGGTGACGAAGGAGTTGTCGATCTCGGTCCGGCGGGCCGCCGGGATGGTCACCGGCGTGAAGAGCAGCGGGTTGTTCGGCCCGAGGAAGCCCTGGAGCATCGGGTAGAGATCGCGCGGACCGCCTCGGCCTTCGACGAAGCCGAGGAAGTCGCTGACGCGGGTGAAGAAGGGCACGGGGATCAGCGAACGGACCGTGTTCAGCAGCTGCACGAACGAGGCGGCCTGCGTCGGGTCGGTACAGAGCGGCTGCGACTCGATGTAGCTGCACAGACGCGCGAGGATCACCTGCGGTGGGGCTTCGTTGGGGTTCACCGCACCGGAGCCGTAGATGGTCACGATCCGCGCCGAAGGGTCGTCCGGCTCGGGCTCGACGAAGGTGGCGTAGAAGTCGTCGCCGACGCCGCGCACCAGGCGAATCTCCTCGAGGGAGTCGAAGGGCGCGTTCTTGGGTTCGTAGGAGTCGTCGAGGCGCCGGTAGAGGTCCTCCTCGCTGCCGCCGGTCTCGACGGTGGAGCGGCCCGGGTCGAAGACGGTGCGGTCGGTGTCGAAGTCCCACCAATCGATGAGGCTCGAGACCACGTCGAGGCGGCTGGTGAGCTGGCCGTCGCGGTCCAGGTTCTGGAAGAGCGGGTCGTAGGGGCTCGGCGACTGGTAGCCGCCCATCATCGCGAAGAGCTGCATCGAGATGGAGCGGCGCGCGGTGTCGCCGGTGAAGTTCAGCGGCGCGTTGACGTTGATCTTCGAGTTCTCCGCGAAGGAGACGATCATGCACTTGCCGCCGGTGTCCCCGAGCCCATCGGCGGCGCGGAAATCGATGCCGGTATTCATCCGCTGCGCCGACTCGTAGTCGCAGAAGGGCCGCAAGAGATCGTCGGCCATCGTCCAGATCGGCAGCTGGGGCGGCGGGCGGCCGACCAGCGCCTGATAGAAGGGCGTCACCACCTGACGGATCGCCGGCTCCTTCGCGACGAGCAGGCGGGTCAGGTTGAGCCCGCTCTTGGCCATGTACTCGGCCTTCACCCGGTCCCGGTTGGTCACCGAGATCGCGTAGGCGGTCGAGGTGCTCTCGTGCATGTCCGCGAGCACGACCGTGAGGATCGCGATGGCGGTCACCGCCATCACCAGTGCGATGCCCGCCTGGCGCGGGTCCCGCTTGCGCGCACGACGCAGCGCCCGGCTCGGGGAGCCGGCGAGGCGAACGCGATGCGATGTGCGGGAGCGGATCATCTAACGGGAGTGGTTCTGTGTCTTGGGCGGGGAAGTTCGGGTGAATCGAGGAGGCTCAGGCGACGAGAGAAAATTCTACCGTGGGCGCAGGTGCCAACCCCTCATCTAGAAATGTAGATCGAGTGGTTGAGGGCGTGGGTGATCGGGATGTTCGCGCGGGTGCCGAAGGTCAGCTCGGCGCCACGGCGGCGCGGGTGCGGGACCGTCAGCACGATCTTCACCTGACTCGGCAAGCGATTCGGCTGACCGGTCGCCTGGGTCGAGTCCCAGTTGCGCACCCACTGGTTGGTGGTCGGGTCGAGGTACTCGATGTCGAGGCCCTCGACGTCCTCGACGAGGATCTGCACCCGGCCGCCTTCCTGCGGATCGTCGTCGATGCGGTTCTGCTCCCGGCGGGCGAGCACCTTCATGCTCGAGTCGTCCGGGTCCCTGGTGATGAAGTAGCTCAGCTCGTTCTGGTCGCTCTCGTGGGCGTCGGTGATCAGCCGCTGGTGCGAGAAGCTCGTGAAGTCGATGCGGTCGCGCTGCCCACGGTCCTTGCCGATGAAGGCGGTCTGCACCGTCTGCAGCGAGGGGCTCGGGTTCATGTGGATGGAGACGAAGGCCATGTGCAGCTCGCGCTGCATGCGGTCGAGGGCCGCGAAGATCATGTGGTTGCGATCGACGCTGCCCTCGATGCGCTGCTTGTTCTTGAGCGTCTGGTCATAGCCGCCCCACACCAGCGCGCTGATGATCGACAGGATGGTGATCGCGACCATGGCCTCGACCAGGGTCACGCCCGCGCGGCGCTGGCTCGAGCGCCTCACGGGTTGGCCCCCGGGTCCGCCGGCGGCTGCTCGGCGACGATGTACTGCACGACGTCGAAGCTCATCTCGCGGCGGTGGTGCGCCCAGTTCACCGTGACCGTCGCGCGCCGCACCTGCTCCTCGATGGAGGGCTTGAGCACCGGGAAGGCGATGCCGATGGCCATCTCGGCCATGGCGTCGCCGCCGCCGCCCGCCCCGCCGAGCGGAGAGGCGCCCGAGAGCATTCCGTCGAGCACACCGGTCTGCGAGCCGGAGTCGCTGAGAAGGCTTCCCTCCTCGCCCTCTTCCTCGCCCATCAGCGCGTCGTCCGGGAGGACCACTCGGTCGATCGCCCATTCGCAGGTGAAGCCGTCGATCTCGGCTCCTTCGCAGCAGGCGTCGTCGCCCTTCGCGTCGATGGCGGGCAGCCCCTGGTTGGCGATCTCTTCCTCGATCTCGCCCATCTTGCAGCGCGCCATCAGGCTCGCGATGTTGTAGCCCTGCGCCGTCGTCCCGGCGTCGATGGACTGCACCTCGGAGGCGAAGATCGCCGTCATCCCGATGGCCAGGATCGCGACCGAGATCATGACCTCGAGGAGCGTGAAGCCCGAGCGACGCCGCGCGCTCGTAGGCCGCCCAGGCGCGCGAAAGCGCGCCCGTTTGGGAGGGAGCGAGCCGAGGGCTTCGCCCGAGCGACGCGGGAGGGTCTTTCGAAGACCCTCCTGGGAAAAGGCGTTCATCCCGGATCCCTCAGGTCGTCTTCGGTGAGCTCTTCGGGCTCCATCGCGTGAGGGAAGATCTCGGCCCGACCGGTGAGCGGGTGGATCTCCACGCTGTAGACGCGCTGGTCGCGATTCTCGAGCTGCACCACCGCGTGCTCGGTGTGGCCGCCGGGGAAGAAGTAGATGTAGCCCTTGCCTTGCTCCCGCGGTTCGAGCTCGTGCGGCGTGAAGAGTCGCGCGATCACCACGCCCTCGAGCGGCCGCGCTTGGTAGCGCTCCATCGCCTCTCCGTCCTCGTTCGTGATCGGGCCGAAGGGGGAGCGACCGATCGAGGCTTCGATCGCGGACTCGAGGTTCGCCTGCGCGTTGCTCCACGGGTCGTTGGCGCCGTCCTCGTTGATGTCCTCGTCGTCGTCCGACCAGTGGGAGTTCTCCGCGTCGCGGAGGGTGACCCGGCCGTGGGCCTCTTCGAAGCCCATCGTTCCCTGCTCGAAGTCGAGCACGATGCGGACGGTCTTCCCGTGGGTGATCGCGCGGTGGTAGGCGAACTTGGCGGCGGCCGAGATCTTCACGCAGCTGCTGCGCAGCTTCGAGCGCCCGAGCGCGCTCAGCCCCATCGTCAACGCACCCACGGCGAGCGCCATGATCAAGATGACGATCATCATCTCGATCAAAGAGAACGCAGCGTCTTTACGCGGGGAGGTCTTCGGAAGACCTCCCCGCATCGCGTGGGCAGGGCCCACGACTCGCTCCCCTCCAAACGGGCGACCTTCGGTCACCGGTCGCCCGGCGCGGCGGCGGCGCTTGGGCGGGATCGTTGGATGGAGCAGGGTGGTCATGGAGCGGGAGCGCTTACTGGATGTCGTCTTCGGTACCGAACTGCTTGTCCGGGCCCGCGGAGGTCACCACGATGCGGGTGCCGTTGCACTCGACGTCGAACTCGCCTTCCCAGGCGTCGGTGGTCGACTTGTCCTCGTCGAGGTAACCACCCTCGATCAGGTCGTCGATGTTCGGGCAGCCGCCGGCGGGGTTCTCCGCCAGGAACATCGTGGTCGCGCCGCGGACGGCCTGGACGCCGATCTCCGTGTCCTTGATCCGCGACTTCTCGAGCTGCGGGAGCACGGCGACGCCGACCGCGGTGGCGATCAGCGCCATGATGATGACGACGATCATGATCTCGACGAGGGTCATGCCCTCGGCGCTGCGCGTGCGGCGCAGCCGTCGGTGGAGCTTTCGGTACTTGGTGGTCATATCTTGCCTCTCGTGCCCGGGGTCGGCCGGGCCGTCATTGGATGTTGTCGGCTTCCAGGAAGGAGCCGCTGGGGCCCGCGGAGACCACATCGGCTCCGTCGGGGTCGTCCTTGGCCGGGCAGCGCACCCACAGATGCCGGCCCCAACCGTCGCGCGGCTTTCGCCGCAGATAGCGGGAGCGCGAGCGGGGCGGGTGCAGCAGCTCGGTCGTCGAGCGCGGGCAGCGGCCGACCTCGGCCCGGAAGGCACCGACCGCGCGCTGGGTCTCCCCGATGGCCAGCCGCGTCTCGCGCACCTTCGCGCGCCGGTCGGCGGAGCTCCAGAAGAGCGAGCCGACCCAGAGCAGCAGCAGCGCCACGAGCGCGACCTTCCAGCGGGGGCCGGCGAGGAGCTGGCGCCAGAAGCTGCCACCTTCCTCCCAGGGGAGCGCGACGTTGCCGCGCCGTCGAGACTTTCTGCGTTTCGTCTGCGCCATCGCTCACCCGACGAACTCGTTGATCTGGAGGAGTGGCATCAAGATCGAGAACGCGATCACGCCGCTGATGCCGCCCATGAAGACGATGATCAGCGGCTCGAGGAGGCTGGTCATCGTTTGGACGTTGATGTCGACCTGCTGGTCGTAGGCGGAGGCGACGTGCTCGAGCATCTCCTCGAGCTGGCCGGAGCGTTCGCCGATCGCGATCATGTGCGTGACGATCGGTGGGAAGCGGCCGCTCGCCTTGAGCGGCTTGCTGAGCCCATCACCCTCGCGGACGCTCTCCCGAGCTTCGCCGATCACCCGCATCAGCTCCTGGTTGCCGAGCACCTTCTTGGTGATGTCCATCGCCTGCAGCACCGGCACGCCGCTCTTGAGCAGGGTCGCCAGGGTCCGGGAGAAGCGGGAGACCGCGATCATCAGCAGGAGCTTGCCGAGCACCGGGATGCGCAGGATGAAGAGATCCCACTTGAGCTGGCCCTCCGGGGTCGCCTTCCATCGGCGGAAGCCGTAGATGCCCGCGATGATGAGCGCGCCGATCAGCCACCAGTAGCCGATGAGGACCTCGCTGCTCCACTTGAGCGCGCGCGTGTACCAGGGGAGGGCCTCGCCGAAGTCGTCGAAGATGGCGGTCACCTTCGGCACGACGACGGTCATCATCACGAGCACGATGCCGAGGCCCATGATGGCCATGAACGCCGGGTAGGCGAGGGCGCTCGAGACCTTGCCCTTGAGCTTGGCCTGGGCGTCGAGGAACTCCGCGAGCCGCTCGAGCACCACCTCGAGGGTGCCCGAGGCCTCACCGGCGGCGACCATGCTCACGTAGAGGTTCGAGAAGTACTTCGGGTGCGCCTCCAGCGCGTCGGCCAGGCTGGTGCCCTCGTTGACCTTGTCGCGCACGTCGGTGAAGGAGGCCTTGAGCTCGGGCTGCTCGAGCTGGTCGATGAGCGCCGTCAGCGCCTCGACCAGGGGGATGCCCGCCTTGAGCAGCACGGAGAGCTGCTGGGTGGAGATCGCGATGTGGAGGATCGACACGCGCCGGAAGAAGCGCTTCAGGTCGATCTCGCGGGCGCTCTTCTTCGCCGCCTCGGTGTGCTCGAGGACCTCGGTCACGAGGACGCCATCGCGCTTCAGCAGGTTCCGAAGCGCGCGCGGCGACTCCGCGTCGCGCACGCCTTTGACGTTGCGACCGGAGGCGTCGATCCCCTTGTAGGCGAAGACGGCCATGGCTACGAGCCCTTCACTCGGCGGCCTCGATCTCGGTGGCCTGCGTCGCCGCGAGCACGTCCTCGACGCTCGTCACGCCGGCGATGACCTGCCGGGCGCCGTCCTCACGGAGCGAGCGCATGCCGCGGTCGCGGGCGATCTTCTGGATGGTCTTGCTGTCCGAGTTCGCCAGGATGGCCTTGCGGACCGGCTGGTCGATCATCATCAGCTCGAAGATGCCCATCCGGCCCCGGTAGCCGGTCTGCCCGCACTCGTCGCAGCCGACGGGCTTGTAGAAGATGGGCATGTCGCCTTCGGCGTTCAGGTGCGCGAAGTGCGGGTTCGCCAGCTCGCCGATGGTCGGCGCCGGGCGGATGGAGGTCTCCTCGAGGTCGTCGAGGTCCAGCTCCTGCTCGTGCTCCTGGTCGTCGTTCGCCGCCGGCGGCTCGCTGCTGCGTCCGATGACGGTCGTGGCGGCGACCCGGCGCAGCTCGGCGAGGGTCTCGTCGACGCGGCTCATGTCGAGGCCGAGCTCGATGAGCTGCTGCTCGGTCGCCCGATAGGGCTCGCGACAATGGAGGCAGAGCCGGCGCACCAGCCGCTGCGCCAGCACGCCGAGCACCGACGACGAGATCTGGAAGGGCTGCACCCCCATCTCGGTCATGCGGGTGATCGCGCCCGGCGCGTCGTTGGTGTGGAGCGTCGAGAGCACGAGGTGACCGGTCAGCGACGCGTGGATCGCGATCTCGGCGGTCTCGTGGTCGCGGATCTCACCGACCATGATCACGTCCGGGTCCTGGCGGAGGAACGCGCGGAGCGCCGAGGCGAAGGTCAGCCCGATCTTGGGCTGCACGTGCAGCTGGCCGATGCCCCGGAGCTCGTACTCGACCGGGTCCTCGGCGGTGAGGATGTTCTTGTCCGGCGTGTTGATGCGGTTGAGCGATGCGTAGAGGGTGGTCGTCTTACCGGAGCCGGTCGGGCCGGTGACCAGGAGGATCCCGTTCGGCCGCTGGATCATGTGCTCGAGCAGGTCGAGCTCGCGCCGGGCGAAGCCCAGATCCACCAGGTCCAACATGATGTTGGCCTTGTCGAGGATACGCATGACGATGCGCTCGCCCTTCGCGGTCGGGATGGTCGACACGCGGACGTCGACGACCTTGCCGGCGATCTTCTTGGTGATGCGGCCGTCCTGCGGGAGGCGCTTCTCGGCGATGTTCAGCCCCGCCTCGATCTTCACGCGGGCGACGATGCTCGAGAGGTTGCCCTTGTGGGCTTCCTTCCGCGGGATCAACCGGCCGTCCACGCGGAAGCGGACCACGACCTTGTCGTCGGTCGGCTCGATGTGGATGTCCGAGGCGCGGTCCTTCACGGCGCGGTAGAAGAGGTCGTTGACCCATCGGATGACCGGCGCTTCGTCGGTCTGGTCGATGATGTCCTGGAGCTCTTCGACCTCCTCGCCCTCCTTCGCCTCCTGGAGCGAGGCCTCTTCCTTCCGCTGGTAGACGGTGTTGATGACGTCGTCGATGGCCTCGCGCGTGGCGGCGCGGGCTTCGATGGGCCGGCCGAGGAGCGCCCGCAGATCATCGAGCGGGAAGGGGTCGAGGGGGTCGGCGATCGCCACGTAGACGGCGTGCTCGTCCTGGGCGTAGGCGAGCACGTGGTGCTGGCGCGCGAAGTTGATCGGGACCAGGTCCACGAGCTCGTCCGGGACCGCCTCGGCGTCGATCGCCTCGAGGAAGGGCATCCCGGTCTCCTCAGCCAGCGCTCGCAGCAGCGCCTCTTCCTCGACCGCGCGGGTGGCGAGGAGCACGTCGAGGAGCTCGACGCCCTTCTCCTCCGCCATCGCCAGCGCGCCCTGGAGGACCTCCTCGTCGAGCAGGTCCCGCTCGAGGAGCACTTGGCCGAGGTAGCTGCTCACTCCTGCCCCTGTTCTTGTTCTTGCTCGCCGACGGGGACCGATTCGGGGAGCCCGGCCACGTCGGGTCCGGTGACCGGCTCGGGGACGTCTTCCTCGCCCTCGGGCCCGATGATCATGTCGCCATCGGACTCGCCGGGTTCTCGTTCGTAGGTGCCGACTGGCGATCGGGGGACGTGCTCCCGCGGTGGCTCGGCGGCGAGGGCCTGGGCCAGCGCGGCTTCGGCCTCGAGCTCGGCCATCTCGTTGAACATCTCGAGGAGGAGCCCGCGGGTGCGGCTGTAGTCGACCGGCGGCTCGTACTCGTGGTCGCCGAAGACGAAGTAGCGGTCCAGGAACTCCTGTCGCTCGCGCATCTTCCGCTCGTAGATGGCGCGTAGGTCGCGCATGTCGCGGATGATGTAGGGGGTCAAAAAGAGCAGGAGGTTGTTCTTCTGCCGGGTGGTGGTCTGTCGCCGGAAGAGCGCGCCGAGCAGCGGGATGTCGCCGAGGATCGGGACCTTGGTCTCGCTGCGGTTGACCGACTCGCGCATCAGGCCGCCGATGACCACCGTCTGCTGGTCGCGGACCATCACCTCGGTCTTGGCCGTGCGCCGGTTGATGGGCACGACGCCGAGCTCACCCTGGGCGGCGCCGACCTCGGAGATCTCTTCTTCGATCTCGAGGCGGACCTCGTCGTGCTCGTTGATGTGGGGCGTGACCCGGATGATCGTACCGACGTCCTGCCGGGGAACGCCGAAGCCGCCGCCGCCGCCGAGGCCGCCGGCGAGACCGCCGAGCGCGCCGGCCGCACCGCCCGCCTGGCCGGCCAACCCGGCGAGGCCGCCGAGGCCGCCGAGGCCGCCGAGCGCACCGGGCGCGATACCGCTGGTCTGGAGAGGCACGTTCTGCCCAACGTTGATTTCCGCCTCGACGTTGTCCATGGCGATCAGGTGCGGCGTACTGAGAATGTTGGCGTCGCCGCTCTCCGCCAGCGCGTTGAGGACCACACCGAAGCCGGGGATGGAGATGCCGACGTCCTGGAGCGAGCCCTCGATCTCCGGCCCGCGAATGCCGAGGGCCAGGCCGGAGAGCTCGGCGCTCGCCGGGAAGCCGAGCGAGTTGGAGGCGCCGGAACCGAAGAGGGTGAGCGCCCCGTCGGTGCCGGTGTTCGGTACGCCGCCGTGAAAGCTCAGGCCTAGCGACGAGGTCCGGTCCACCGTGAGCTCCATGACCACCGCCTCGATGAAGACCTGCCGCCGCGGTCGGTCGAGCTTGTCGATGACCCGCCGGAGCGCCGCGTAGTCGTGGAGCGAAGAGGTGATCACCAGCGCGTTGGTGGGCTCGTGGGTGGTCACCCGGATCTCACCCTCGAAGAGATCGCCGGCGGCCGCC
>JGI12210J13797_10417367_pt1 | contig 13290 bp, 9 predicted proteins | sample ElkSlonscriptome_3_FD_13797 | JGI IMG/M metagenome (IMG submission 13797)
TTTTCTGGCGACAATTTAAGGATACCTTCCTTCTTCGTAAAATTTAACTGTCCCGCTTGAGTATCAGCTAATCCGCACCAGGGTTCAATGCAGTAAAAATCAGCTCCTACCTTCTGCCAAATACCCAAATAAGGAAATCCGGTAAACGTGACTGTTACGATCGCTTGCCCGTCAGACTGCCGGACAATACGGACCCAATTGGAAGTTGGATTTTTAAAAATAATCGCATCAGACTCAAACAAGGCTCGGTGCAAAGATAAAGTATCTTCGTTAGCAAGCAGAGGTTCCGTTTCGCCACTTCTCAAACCGTCATGAAGTAAGTGGCGATTTAGCGTTTCCGGCTTCTCAAACAGTAGGTGGTACTCCTCCCACTTCTGATCGCGTTGAGTTGGGCAATAAAACGCCGGATGCGCTCCAAGGGAGAAAGGCATGGTTTCTTGCCCTTGGTTCGTCACCTGATAAGCCACAGTCAATTGTTTCTCCTGAAGCGTATACTGAATATCTAATACGAAATTAAAGGGGTATAATGTCTGAGTTTCAGGTGAAGCGGTTAATCCGAACGTAATCTCGCTGCTAGACTGATCAATCACTGAAAAGTTTTGATCACGGGCGAAACCATGCTGCCCCATCGAGTACGTACTACCATTCAATTGATACTGATCATTTTTCAATCGGCCCACTATTGGAAACAGTACCGGAGCGTGACGAGCCCACACTGCTGGATCAGCTTGCCAAATGTACTCTTGATTGCTTTCTTTACTTCTAACACTGCTAATCTCCGCCCCCTCGGACTTAAAAGTAGCCGTTAGATAATCGTTTTCCAGAATATAGTTTGCCATTGTAGTGTTGGTTGTTGATAAAGGGTGAACTCCCCTGTTGGATAGAAGGTTGTGCGAGGACGAAAACCGGATTCAGGCGTCCGGGACAGAAATCCGGAGATTGAAAAATCAGAGCCCTCCTATTGCTCACACCTTTTTCGGTCTCCGGCCTCAGCCCCGCCGATTTCACGTTACTCATTTATCACTAATAGTAGATACCTTTCATGTCGGGCTCTTCTCCGGTTTCTAGCCAGATGAGCGAAGCAGCCAGAAAACCGAACATATCAGCTACATCGTAACGATCTTCGCCCGTGTGCGTTCGGAACATTCCTTGAGCGTACAGTCGATCAACGGCTTCATCGGCCACATCTTGAGCCAGAATACGAAACCGCTCATCCGAAAAAACCTCGGAGCCACCTAGCAAAAAGTGAATCACCCGTCCGTAAAGGTCAGCGTAGCCCCCCTTGCCGTCCCAAGCCGGCAGGTCATTTTTTATGGCGGCTAGCCATCGGTAACAGGCCGATTTATAGTAGTCTTTCCCAGTTAATTCGTATAGGGCGAGGCAGCTTTCCGCGAAGGGCATAGGATAATCGTGACGAGGAAAAAGTGGCTCCCACAGCGAGGCGTAATTATCAGGACTATACACTGTTTTACTTTCAAAGTCGGCCAGAAAATCTTCTTCAAAAACGGGTTCGCCATTCGAGACTCGCAGAATACCGTAGTACTCGCACTTCTCAGGATCGAACCCATACTCCAACCAAGCAGTCATGGCTTCATCCGCCATCGTAATCCACTGTTGGCGGGTAGTTTCGTCTACGAAGTCCGAAGCAGCTAGCAGACCCCGAGCCCACAAGCCCACCTCGGTGGTAGAATAGATTTTATCCCAACGATTCTCATTAGGACTATTCTCCAGCAAACCAGTTTCAGCCCCCTTATTGAAAAAGCTGTAGTTCGCCATTCGTTTAGCTTTCTCGAGCAGGCTCGCATCCTGGGTTTTTTCGTAAAGCCAAGCCGCACTGTATACCAGTACTCCCCCAGCTTCCAGAAAGGCATGACCGGGGTTGCCCGTAGCGTGACGATTAAACTCGCCCGTGGCGGGGTTAGTTAAATGGCCATCTATCGCCGAGCGGATAGCTGCTTCTGTAATTTCCGGATCAATATCCCAGAGAGCCTGCCACGAGGGAACAATAGGGCGCATCTCGTGTAATGTTGCTTCTTCTACATCAAAGTCTACCCCCGTGGCAATACCATTGGAGGCGAAACGAACGGTTGAGTCCCGGAAAGCATCGTAGTAGTAATGGTTTCCCCAGAGCAACCGACCGTTATTAGCTACGCTATTCTCAAAGAATGCCTGGATATAAGCGTCAGCCGCATCTGAGTAGGTAGCATCGCCGGTTTTCTCAGATAAATAGTAAGCCATTACAACTTGCGGCATATCCCAGTACATACTTGAACCCCAGGGAGCTTCCACCGGACGGTCTTGATACAAGCGCTGCGGACGGTCGTCGGGACGAAGCGTGTCGTTTCCGTAGTGCTCACCAGTTGCCGTATTTAGGCTTGACATCCAGAACGGTGTTGTTTGAGGACCGTATTTATCTTTACCGTTCGCCAAACGTTTGGTGAAGTGGTTAACCACTAAATCGTAGTACGATTGAGAAGTGTTTTCACTCTGGGAGTAGCCAGCGTATGAGGTAAAGACAAAAACGAGCGACAGAAGGGCGGTAGCTAGAAGGCGCATAATAAGGTAATAATTCGTTTAACCATTTTTTAGTATACCATAAAAGTAACGATTTGTCAACCTTTTATTACGCTGCTGGAAGTAAGATTCAACTCACTTTAACAAATTAAGGTACACCTCGGCGTACAGCCATTGAGTATGCTGTACAACCCGGCTATCAAGCTATTTATCAAGAAGATAGGTGTATTAAAGAAAAAGTGAGAAAGTGAATTCATTTTGTTCAGTTTGGCTCTCAGCGTGCTATCGCCTATATTCACCGCTCTTTACAACGCTACATAACCATGAGAAAAACTGTACTCACTACTTTAGCTTCGGCGCTACTTTTCCCTCTATTCAGTTTTAACACATCTATACCATCTGCCCCTCAAGATTATCAAGATCTAATCAATCTGTTCGCCCAATGGCGAGAGTTTGAGCAACCGTCCCTGCGAGAGGGAGCACCCGATTATACTGCCGAGACTTTTGAACAGCGACATCCCGAATTTGAGAAACTACGAGCTGAACTATTGGCTCTGGATACCACTAACTGGCCCATTGATCATCAGGTAGACTGGTATATTATGTGGGCTGAAATGAACGGCTACGACTTCAATCACCGGGTACTTAAACCCTGGGTACGCGACCCGGCATTCTACAAGTCGGTATGGACTGCCCGTAGCGATGTACCCGCCCACGAGGGCCCCACCCACCACATGACAACCGAAATCTGGACCTATGATTTTCCGCTGAGCAGCGACGAGAAAAAACGATTACTCAGCGATCTCAGCGTGATTCCACCCCTGAATGAGCAAGCCCAATTGAATTTAACGGGTAATGCGAGGGATCTGTGGATAGCAGGAATCCGCGATATTCGAACGCAAGGTGAGGATCTAGAAGCTATTTTAGAGAAACCTGGGGTTGAAGGTGAAATTGAATTAGTTACTGCTATTGAGCAAGCGATTGCGTCTACTGATGATCTAGTTGACTGGTTAGAGAAAGAAGCTAGCAATAAGACTGGCCCTTCGGGTATTGGGAAAGATAACTACACCTGGTACCTACAAAATGTTCATCTGGTACCCCTTACGTGGGACGATGAAGTTTTACTACTAAAGCGCGAGCTAGCCCGCGCTTGGTCGTCACTAAAATTAGAAGAACATCGTAACCGGGACTTGCCCGAATTGCCCGATGCTGATTCGCCGGAAGCGTACAATAAATTGGCTAATCAAGCCGCAGAAAGCATGCTGACCTTCCTCGATCAGGAAGAAATGGTAACGGTAAAGGAGTACTTTAAACCCGCGTTGAACGCGCACTTAGGCCAGTACGTGCCGAAAGAAGTTCGTAATTTCTTTTGGATTACGGCGCACTACGATCCGCGACCACTCTACTCCCACTTCTACCACTGGTTTGAACTGGCTCGGATGGACACCGAACCTCACGCCAGCGAAATTCGTCGCGGGCCGCTACTGTACAATATTTTTGACTCCCGTAACGAAGGCATGGCAACTGCCGTAGAAGAAATGTTTATGCAGGCGGGGTTGTACGACGATTCTCCCCGTTCCCGGGAAATCGTTTACATACTGATTGCGCAGCGTGCCGCCCGCGGCTTAGGCTCGCTCTACGCGCACGCCAACGAGATGACGATGGAAGAAGCGGGCGGTATCCACTCGGAATGGACTCCTCGGGGTTGGATGAAAACCGAGAAGGACCTACTTATTTTTGAGCAACATCTATACTTACGTCAACCCGGTTACGGTACCAGTTACATTACCGGAAAGTACTTGCTAGAAAGTGCTTTGGCCGACTACGGGCGTACGCAGGAATCAAGTACCGAACCTTTTAAAATTAAAAGTTTTTTTGACCAGCTGAACGCCATTGGTAATATTCCTATTTCTTTGGGTCACTGGCAATTAACCGGAAGCAAGGATCATCTTCAACCTATTATCAGCGACTAGAGCTTTTACAAGCACGTTTGATAAGCGACAATTCTATCCATTTAGCCACGTTTTTATCCGGCGGACCAACATTTCTTAATGTAAACGAGAAAAATGATCATACCTAACAACTATTCGCAATCAGCGGAGTAAGGCGGTGGCCGTTTTTTCTATTACAGCGGTGGGCTAAACCCTATATCATCAACCACTAAAATACCCGAAGTAGTTTGGTCAAATATTAGGGAAATTTCATGAAGCTGCTGTACGTTAAAAGCTGGATTATTGATTTTAAACGAGTCCAGAGGAAAGTGAAAAGTTTCGGGCTGCACCTCCCACTCGGCTCCGATCATATCTTTGTCCAGTGAAGCCAGTTTGGTAAACCGGGTCGGAAGACGAGGCGCAATGGGTTTATGACTGCTAATTACAAGCCGGGCAGTACGGCCGTCCCGGTCGGTCAGTACTATGCTGGCATCAGGCAAAATTTCTGGTGACTTTTCGTTAGATTCTGGGAACTCCTCTCTCTCAAGCCACTGAGGATCTCCTGCTGCCAGCGTTATTATCAGATTACCTAACGTATCAATATTCAGTCTAGCTGAGTCAGGTAAAACTACCGTAAAGTAAGCCAGAGAATCAGCGCTAATATTTTCTCCGTAATCCCACCCTAAAACTACCGCGTTGTTTTCTTGACTACCTTGATCGCGGGTGCGAAGATTTTCTTCTCGCCACACCACCAGATTACCGGTTTCTATACTTCGGTGCTCACCCGCAGTACTGAGATCAATGTCCTCTTCAAAATTTACTAATACATTGGCAAGTGCAGTCTGTAGATGGGTAAGATAATAATTGTTAGGCAGCCAGTCTCGGGCCATAGCCACGTTTTCAAATAGAGGAATATACTGTTGATCTTGATGGAGGGTCGCTTCAGCAAAAGCGGAGATAAAAACTTGAGCCGCTAATTGCTGTTCTTCGGCTGGCATCATGGGGGCAGTATTGAGCAACCAGCCCATCGTACCGCCAAAATCTGTTCTCCCCCAGGTGGTATTAAATTGTCCATGATTAGCCCGGTGTAAGTATACACCCGCTTTAAAAGCTTCATTATCCGTACTCAATGTCAACCGCCGGTAGGGTCGCATTCCCCAGAAGCTTACCTCATCGGCATCGTAGGAACCCTGTAAAGACAGGTAACTGATATCTTTCAACTTCATCTGCCGATGGTAACGGTAGTCGGTGGGAGCTAACGTTACTATACCTTTTATTCCAAAATGAAAGTCGAAAGTTTCCCGGGCATCATCCGGAAAATAGGGTAGTTCGTTGAAGGCTGCCGCAATGGATACGGCTTCCCCTCCGCGGGAGTGACCAATTAGCATAATATTATCCAGATCAGCCTTGCCGGTCAGCGGATGGTTCGCCGATTGATTCCAGGATTGCCACTGCTCCAAATGTTTTAATAGCAACCACCCACGTGCCGGCATTTCCTTCCCCCGAAAATCACCGGACCAGTGCCCGTTAATGAAGTTCTCATCTACCGATACCGTAATGAAGCCACGGGAGGCCAATAACGCGCCCAAGTATCCGTAGCCGTCATCAGAATAATCGATCATGCTATGATTACCGTGTACAATCAGAATAATTGGAAACGGCCCTATCCCTTCCGGCAGGTACACTCGTCCGTTGAGGGGAAAGTTATCCACTCCGAATCCCCAATAGCGCTCTCGCCACTTTTTCTTTTTTCCCTTCCAATCGGGTAATATCCGGGAAGCATCTACTGTGGGGGTTTGGTAAGTTACTCCTTCAGCATACTCGGGACGCCGGTGATCTTGTCCGCTGCCGTAGGTAAACGTGACTACTGGGTAGTCGCCTACCGTAGCGGGATTTGCCACCCCCTGACTGCTGAGAGTCGCTACCTTAGTTTCAGCAAAAGGAGGAGGTAATTTTTCAAATGGGTCACTTCCCTCGTTCTGCAACCAGAACAAGCTTACGGCCACCAATGTCAGTGTAGCCACTATTCCCCCCCAAGCCCACGTACTTTGCTTTGAAAGGGCGACTTGCTTCACGCTGAAGTACAGTAGCAACAATAGCAAAATCGCTAGTAGGGCTGCGGGATAAAAGACCTGGTCAGGCCACCGAAACGCAGTAAACTTCACCAGTACCAATGCCGCTAAAGTTCCCAGAATTGAGGCATTAAATTTCAGGGGCAACGTATTGACCAGTCGGCCGAGTAGGCGAAATACTAGGTAGAACAGCAGAAGTGAACCTATTCCAATGGCTGCGCCAATAAGTAGCATCAGTATCGGCGGGATGAATGTTTCGAAGTAATAGCCAGCAATCCCGAATAATACCGCGCTCAAAACTAAAAAGAATGGAAGGGGGGTTGCGGTAAGAAATTGTTGGCGCATAATGAGGTAGTTTGGTATTAGTTAGTTTGTTTTTATTGGGCTTGTTGGTTCGTTTAGGTCAGAAGACCTTGCTTACTAGCCGCAAATATAGGTGATCCGAGCAGTTTGGTTCAAAATCTAAATTTTGCTCAGTATCGGCAGTATGGTTAGCAACATTCTACTCTTAATTCAACTTTCCTTGAAATAATCTCTCAAAGCTTTCCAAGGTAGGGTAATACAATCCATCCGGCCATCAAAATGCTTGAGGGCAGTCAATACCGCCAACTCTTCGTCGGCCAAGGAGCTATCATCTGCCAATGCTTGGAGGAAATTGTGGCAGTATTCAGCAATGTCATCGCCGGGCAACCCCTCAATTCGCTGAAGCAGAATGGATGTTGAAGCTTGGGAAATAGCGCACCCCATGCCTTGAAAGTAACCCTGATGATCTTTACTAATTTGAATATGGTATTTATCCCCGCAAAAAGGATTGTATGCTTGAATCTCATGCTGAGGATTTTCAATACGCTGAAAGTGATACGGAGTCCGCTGATGGGGCACAATTTTCTCTTTAAATAACTGCTTAAGCTCTTCCTTCGTCATACCCAAAAATCTTTTATCCCCTGAATGGATTCAATCAGCTGGTCAATATCCGGCGGGGTATTGTAAATTGATAGTGAAGCCCGTACGGTAGCGGGTACTCCCCAGTGGTCTAGCAACGGCTGGGTGCAGTGCTGACCGGCCCGTACCGCAATGTGATCTTCATTTAGAAAACTAGCTATATCGTGGGGGTGCATTCCAGCCATACCAAACGACAGAATGCTACTACTTATGGCGGGATTTCCTACTAAAGAAATTCCATCAATACTAGCCAGCTTCCGTCGAGCCACATTCGTCAACTCGTGCAGTTGCTTCACTAAGCTTTCGTGGTCTATAGATTCAATAAACCGGATAGCTTCGGCTAGCCCGATCACACCCGCTACGTTAGGAGTACCTGCCTCCAAAAGATAGGGGTACGGTAAAAATTCAGTGTTTTCTACGGTCACCGAACGGATAATGCCTCCCCCGTAGTTATATGGCTGCACCTGCCGATGGTAGCGAGGGTGAACGTACAATACTCCTACTCCAAAAGGTCCGAACATCTTATGGGCCGAACAGACCAGAAAATCACAATCCAGCTCAGAAAGGTCGAGCGGATACAGGGCCGCACTTTGGGCCGCATCTACTAGTACCGGCACTTCTTTTTGATGCGCCATCCGAACAATTTCATGAATCGGATTAATTGTTCCCAGCGTATTGGAGACATGTACTATCGCTACCAAGGCGGTGCGAGAGTCAATCTGAGCATTGAATTCCTCCAAATTGAGTTCACCGGATTCATCTACCGGTACTACCCGGAGCTGGGCTTGGTTGGCTTGGCAGAGCATTTGCCAAGGTATGAAATTAGCGTGGTGTTCCATCAGGCTTACGACCACGTTATCGCCTGGTGTAAGCCGATCGCCAATAATCGAGCGAGCCACTATATTCACCGATTCGGTAGTACCTTGGGTGAAGGCAATGCAGTCATCTTGCGGTGCTTGGAAAAAATTCGCAACGGTAGAACGGGCCACTTCAAATTCCTGCGTTGCCCGGGCGGATAGTTGGTAGACTCCCCGGCGAATGCTGGCATTTTCCTGCTGATGAAAGTTGCTGACTCGATCAATAACCCGCTGAGGGCGTTGGGTGGTAGCCGCGTTATCTAAATAAACCAACTCCGGAAATTCTGAGAAAATCGGAAACTGCTGCTTAATAGCGGCCGGACTACTTAGTCGAACCTTGCTTTCTTTCACAACCACATTAATTAGTGAACGATGGTTGATGGCTGATAATAAACGTAATCAGTTCGGTAAGGTCAACCCCGGCTCGCTGGCTGGCGTCCCGAATTTCTTCCCGGGAAACCTGCGCGGCGAACGATTTGTCCTTCAACCGCTTCTTCACGCCTTTGGGTTGCATTCCTTCGTAACCCGTAGGCCGCATTAGGGAGTACGCATGAATAAGTCCCGATAGTTCGTCAAAAGCGTACAGCATTGTATCCATTGTACTTCGGGGTTCCACTCCAAAATGAATCGGACCGTGAGAAGCAATCGCTTGAATGATACTGGGAGCTACGTTGCGGTATTCCAGTTCTTCAATTATCTTACGACAGTGCTGATCCGGCCACTGGTCCCAGTCGGCATCGTGCAGTAGTCCGGCTAACTCCCACTTAAGCTGCTCAGAGGGAGAAAGTTGTTCCTTTTCTTTAGCCCAAGCTCGCATCAGCCCACCTACCTGATGCATATGTCGCTTCAGGCTATCGTTTTTTACCCAGTCATTCAGCAGTTCTTCAGCTTCGGCTCGGGTCGGAACGTTACCTTCGTTGGCTGGGTCGCCAAATTCAGTTCGGTTAAGCAGTAGTAAACTCATAAGGCTTGTAATACTTTTAAAGTATGGGTCTTCGGGCGTTTAACTATTCATCTATTCTGGCTTCAGATCCCGGTTGTTGAGCTGTTGATTGGCTACTTTTTGGTAGTTGCCTCGTTGCTGGGTATTGGAGAGCATCATGTATAGCGATAATAAGCCACTATCTTCGTGCGAAGTAAGTAATAATCGCCCATCGGTAGAAAAATCTAAGTATTCGGTACGGGGTGCGGGTAACTCATACGCTAGCTCACCATCACGTAACCGATAGAAAGAAATCTTTAGCTGATGTCCGCCGGTAGCGAGATACTGCCCATCCCCGGTAAAAGCTACGGCCTCCACCCGTAGAGGTTCTTTAAATGCATGCTGCAACTCGGCGGTTTCAAAGTTAAAAACCCGGGCGGTGCTGTCGAAGCTTCCGGTAGCAATCAGGCTTTCGTCGGGAGAGATTCGGACTGACTTCACCGAAGCCGCGTGATCACCGTAATTGCGAATTACTTTCTGTTCAGCTACATTTATCAGTTTGGCAAAACCGGTGTAAATAGTCTTACCTGTTTCAGGATCGGGAGTTTGGATATTTCCACCTACCAGTAGCAAGGAATCGCTTTTGGTGAAGTGTAGGGAGTTAATAGTAGACCCCGTATTTATTTTACCTAGCATTTCGTAAGTGTGGGCATCCCACAGAAAGGCATCCCCGGCTTCGGAACCCGTTGCCAAAATTTTTCCGTCGTGCGACCAGGTGATTCCGTCCAGTCCGCTATCGTGCTCCCAACTAGCTAGCTCTTGGCCGGTATCCACATCCCAAATCCGAACGTAGTAGTCTTCTCCGCCGGTAGCTATCCGCTGGCCGTCCGGTGAAAAAACTACGCATTCTACCTCCGACTCGTGGGCGGCTTCCCACAGTAACGCCCCATCAGCAATCCGCCACAGCATTACCTGGTAACCGAATTTAGCACCTGAAACTGCTAACCTACCATCGGGTGAGATTTCGGCGGCTTCTACCGAGCGAAGTACCGGAGAGTAGTCTGCTACCCGATGCCACAAAGGAATTACTTCGGGTTGTTGGCTATTATAAATCGCCGTTTGTGCGGAGCAGCAGAATGAGAAGAGAAAAAAAGGAATGAAAAAGAAATGAAAGTATCGCACAGGTAAAAAGTTAGGTTATCCGAGTAAAATACGCATTAATTTACTCGAAAATAACTCTACTTATGTAGAACATGAAATTTTTTTGAACCCGCTTTTAGTGCCAGGTAGAGCTTTTTAACCGTAGAACTGCTTTCATCACATCTTTCTGACTAACTTGCCCTACCAGCTTGCCCTCTCTCAACACGGGAAACCGCCGGATACGACGACTTAGAAACATATTAGCCGCCTCGAAGATATTCATATCGGCACGGATACTTATCACTTCTGACGACATATGGTCACGCACTTTTCCTGAAAAGATAGGGAGGTTATCGTACTTACCTTTTACCACCTCTTTCAGGCAGTCACCCTCCGAAATAACGCCAATCAGTTCCCGCCGTTCATTCACTACCGGGGCACCCGAAATCCGCTTGGCAAGTAATGTACGGACCACCTCTTGAATCGTTTGGTCGGGGGTGAACGTCACAAGATGCGTAGCCATGTAGTCGGCCACAATTAAAGACGGTAATTTGGGAACAGTCGCAGTATCTTGCGCTATGCCCCGATAGCTCTTGACCATAGTTGTTTAAGATTGTTGATTATATAATGTAGTGATTTCTAACCAACTAACCAAGTACTATTGTACTACATCAGAAGCCGATTCGGGGGTAGTGCTCGACCGGGGATATACTTTAGGGCAGGTTATGATAAACTCACTTCCTTGTCCGGGCTCACTAATTAGCTCAATAGCAGCGTGTAGGCGGTCTGCCAACACCTTTACAATGGATAACCCCAAACCATGCGAACTCTCGCCGTTAGTAGGCTGGGCGCTTAATCGAGTAAATTTCTGATAGAGGTTCTTTTTGTCTTCGTCGCTAAACCCGGGCCCTTCATCTTTTACCGAGATGCTAATGTCCTTTCGATCCCCGGTTTGGGCAACTACCTGAATGGTAGAATTATTAGGTGCGTATTTTATAGCGTTAGATACCAAGTTGATAATAATCTGCCTTAACACCAGCGGGTCGGTCTCTAGGTAAACGGCAGGTTCTGCTTCCACTTTCAATACCATTGATTTGCTGGCAGCTTCTGCCTCAAAACTGTTCATTAGCTGATCTACCAGCGATGATAGATCAACCTCTTCCAAATTTAAACTAGACTGCCGTTCTATCAGGCTGTTATTCAAGAGGTTATTCACCAATAAACTGCCCGATTGTGACGTACTCTTGATTAAGTCTGCGTATTTTTGAGTTTCGGAAGGGTTTACATTCAGATTCATTGTCAAGATCTCGGCCAGTCCGCTGATCCGCTGAAAAGGAGCTTTTAAATCGTGGGTTACCATACTCAACAGGGTCTCCCGCTCATCGTTGATTTCTTCCAAGCGAGCGTTCTTTTCACTAAGCTCCAGGTTCTTTTTAATAATTTGATCGTTCTGGAAAATGATTTTGCCGTTCTGTTCTTCAATATATAGTTTTTGCTCGCGGAGGTAACGGTTCTTCTGGCGAACTCTAAAGTAGAAAGCCAATAATGTTAGTAAGAGTAGAGCCGCTAATAACAAGATACTATTTCGGGCAATAATCTTGACTCTTGCCCGCTTCAGCACCTCCTGGTTCCGAGCCTCATTGGCTTTTAGAAGTTCGTAATCCTTTTCTTTTTCTTCAATCTGAAGTCGGTTCTCCAACCGCTCTACGGTAATGGCTTTATCTACGTTTTGTAATGAATCTTTAGCCGCGACGAACTGCTGATACCACTTCAGAGCGGAGGCGTACTGCCCGCTGGCTTCATAAATCTGAGAAAGGTAGTAGTACGCTTCTTTTTTCTGCTCTAAGCTTTTCTCGTTGGCATTCGCAACAATATCTTGTAAGTACAGCCGGGCTTTTCGGAACTGATGTCGCGCAAAGTAATTTTTGGCTAGCATCAGATTGACCGATGAGACAAATCGCACGTTCTTAAAAACATCGGTAGCCACAATAGCACTGCGCAAGTACTGCATGGAGCGGGTGTAATCGGCTTGTTGGTAAGCCAACTCAGCCAACGAAAGATTGATTTCAGCGGTGGTTATTTCATCCTGGATGCTTTGGCTTAAGTCAATGGCGAGTTGTAGGTTCTGGTAGGCTTTATTGTAGCGTTCATATTTCTGATAAAAAGCCGCTAATTCCTGGTAGATAGATATCTGCCCCCGCACATCATCCGTCTCCTGGCGAATGGCCAAGGCTTTTTGCAGTAGGGACTGCATTTTGGTAGTATCGTTCTGTAAAGTATAAAGCTCTACCAAGCTTTTGTAGCAATATCCTATTCCAGTTTTATTATCCAGACGCTTAAAAATTGCCAATGCCTGATTGATGTAGGTATGGGCCTTCAGGCGGTCACCTTGTGAGAGAAGAAGTCGGCCTAAGTTATTGTAGGAATAGGCAAGTTGGATTGAATCCTGAGCCTGAAGGGCCGTATCCAACGCTTGCCGATGGTGCTCGAAAGCCTCGGCGTAATTTCCTTTATAAGTCAAAGCTATTCCTTGAAAGTTAAGGGCGGTTGCCTTTTGAGAAGATAAAGCATCAGATTTTAGCACCAACCGGCTGTAATGCAGGGTGCTATCCGGATAGGATAACCGGTAGGCCCACCCAATTTGATTGTAGATATCCCAAACCTCATTAGTTTCGGCGCGAGTTAGTTCCGACTGCAAACTATCTATTCGCTGGTAATTTTGAGCTGACAAATCTCCCAAAATCAATAGAATAATCAGGAGGGTGATAATCCAACTTTTCATAGTTGAGGGCTATTTTATTCTTGGGTTCGGCTGGAAGATATTGGCGAATGTGCTCGATTAGCAAATATTCCACAGGATTTACCTAACCGTTCCTTACTGATTCTGATAAGCGATTCTGGTTAGAAAGTTA
>JGI12210J13797_10626216_pt1 | contig 13290 bp, 9 predicted proteins | sample ElkSlonscriptome_3_FD_13797 | JGI IMG/M metagenome (IMG submission 13797)
TCCAACTGCACCGTCGCGCTCCACCTCGCGCTCGCCGCCATCGGGGTTGGCCCTGGCGACGAGGTCATCTGCCCTGCGCTCACCTTCGTGGCCGACGCCAATGCCGTGGTGCAATGTGGCGCCAAGCCCGTCTTTGCCGATGTGGTGGGCCCGGACGACTGGACCATCGACCCGGCCGACGTCGAGGCCAAGATCACGCCGCGTACCAAGGCCGTCATCGCGGTCCACTACGCGGGCTATCCCTGCGCCATGGAGTCCCTTCTCACCATCTGTCGTCGTCATGGGATGCGACTCATCGAGGATGCTGCCCACGCGCCCCTGTCGCGCGGAGACGACGGCCGCATGCTCGGCACCATCGGAGACCTCGGCTGCTTCAGCTTCTTCTCCAACAAGAACATGACGACGGGGGAGGGAGGCATGATCGTCTCTCGAAACCCCAAGCTCTTGCAGGAGGTGCGTGCGCTGCGGAGTCATGGGATGACCAGCTCGAGCTACCAGCGCTTCCGCGGTCACGCCTTCGCCTACGACGTGGTCACGCCTGGCTTCAACTATCGCATGGACGAGATGCGCGCGGCCTTGGGGTTGGTTCAGCTCGCCAAGCTCCCCGGTGCCAACGCGGCTCGTCGGCGCATCGTCCTCGGCTATCGTGCCTGTGTCGCCGATCGCCTCCCGCAGCTGGGCACGCCCTTCTCCGAACGAGAGGGGCAGCACGGATACCACGTCTTTCCCGTGCTCCTACCGGAGGGTACCGACCGCGAGGCGGTGATGCGCCGCATGGCCGAAGCCGGGGTCCAGACGAGTATCCACTACCGGCCAATCCACACCTTCTCCGCCTATGCTGGGACCGCAGAGCTGCCCGTCACCGACGCCATCGCGCCGCGTATTCTGTCGTTGCCGCTCTTCCCCACGCTCGAGACCGCGCAGCTCGAGTTCGTGGTCGATGCCCTGGCCCAGGCTCTCGACACCCAGTCGAGGGCGGCGTGAAAAGGCGCGAGATGGACGTCGTGATCCGCGTCGAGGGGGGCCACCACTGGGGTCTGGGTCATCTGTATCGACAGCAGGCTGTGGCTGCCACCTTGCGGGCGCGAGGGGTGAGTGTCGGCTTCGTCACCGCTGCGGACGGAGAGGCAGCGCGCATGCTCGCCGCCGAGGGGTGGGCGGTGACGCCGTCGAGCGGGGCTCGGCTCCTGCCGCCCGAGCTGAGTCCCCAGGTGCTGGTGGTCGACATGCTCGCTCAAGGGCAGCTGCTGCGGCGCTATCGCAAAGACCATCCTGCGGTGAGGCTGGTCACCATCGATGACACCGGCGCCGGCCTCGCGGTGGCCGACCGGGTGGTCAATCCGCTCGTCGCCGCCTGGGGCGCCTACGACCGCAATCAGGTTCGCGCAGCCCTCTACGAGGGGCCGGCCTATGCGCCCATTCAGTCTGCGGTGACGGCGGCCATTACGCCGAAGCGTCGGGTCGCGCGACATGCCCGGCGCGTTCTGCTCGCCTTTGGAGGGAGCGACGACCACCAGATTGCGCCGCGCATGCTCGACGTCCTGCGCCACGACGCCCGACCCTTGGAGCTGCGGGTCCACCGCGGGCCTGCCACGCGCTACGGCGCGCGCCTCGAGGAGGCCATGGCAGCTCATCCTCATCGGGTCACCACCACCGGCGAGGACTTCGTGACCGAGATGAGAGCGGCGGACCTCGTTCTCTGCGCGGGAGGCAGCATGCTCTACGAGCTCGCAGCCCTCGGGGCCGTCACCGCCGCCACCGCCGGGGAGGCTCACGAGGCGGCCAACATCGCCTTCTTCGCCGAAGCGGGGACCACCATCGACCTGGGGTCCCATCGGGACTTGGGTCTCTCCTGCTTGCCAAAGCTTCGGGGCGTCATCGAGGACGCCGACTTGCGTCAGGCCATGGCCAGCGCCGGTCAGGCGCTCGTCGACGGCCGCGGTCTCGATCGGGTGGTCGGTGTCATCGAGGAGCTCATGTCGTGAAGCGTGTGTGTATCCATCAACCCGACTTCGCCCCTTGGTTGGGCTTCTTCGATCGCCTCGTCGAGGCCGACCTCTACTTGGTGCTCGACGACGTCCAGTTCCTCCGAAAGGGTTGGCACCACCGCGACAAGATAAAGACGGCGAAGGGCCCAGCTTGGCTAACCCTTCCCGTAGTGAAGGGGCCGCTCGACCAACGGATCGACGAGGTGCGGCTCGACGCGGGGGTGGGGATGGACAAGCTCGTCGACAGCCTTCACCAAGCCTATCGCCGAGCTCCGGCCTTCGAGACCACGTTCGAGGATGTCGCTGCCGTTCTGCTGGCGGGTCACGAGCGTCTCATCGACTTGAATCTCGCCATCATCGAGCTCCTCTTCGCCCGACTCGAGGTCTCCGTGCCCGTGGCTCACGCCTCCGACTTCGCGGTATCCGAGCGCGCGACCGCCCGGCTCATCGCGCTGCTCGAGCAGGTCGAGGCGACGCACTACGTCACCGGAACGGGCTCGCTCGACTATCTCGACCGCGACGCTTTCCGGCGCGCGAACATCGAGCTCGAGATCCAGAGCTACGTCCCTCGACCTCATCCGCAGCTCCACGGCGATTTTACACCCGGCCTCTCCGCGCTCGATGCCGTGTTCAATTGCGGTGCCGAGGCGGCGCGACTCATCGGTCCCCCGGAAGCGGGAACGACGGGTACAATGGTCGCGTGAGCTTCGAGCAGCTGGAGACCTTCGTCGCCATCGCGGAGGAGGGCGCCGTGCGGCGTGCCGCGCGACGGCTTCACATCTCACAACCACCGCTGACGCGTCAGCTCCACGCCCTCGAGGACGAGCTTGGGGTCTCTCTATTCCGCCGTACGGCCCGCGGCATGGAGCTGCTGCCAGCGGGCGAGCGCTTCCTCGGCCGTGCCCGCCGCATCCTGGCGGAGCGCGAATGCGCACTTCGCGAGTGTGCGCTGCGCGCCCCGCACGAACATCGGCCCGGTGATTCGGGCGCCCTCCCCAGAGTTCCGCCAAGCGGCTGACGAGGCCGTCACTACGCCGGCAGGGTAGCGGTGTCGAAACGAGGGCTTGGCCGCGTCTGCGCAGTTCGGAGGGGCGGCACGGGCCTTGCGAATGTCTCGGGGAGACATGCTGAACGTGACCACGGCAGAGGCCCTCGAAGAGCTGGCGACCCGATGTCCCGACGACCAGCGCATGTTGCTCAATCTCGCTCGAATCGCCCTCGACACGGGGCATCCCGTGCTCTGTCAGCGACTGCTCGTGCGCGCCACCACCATCGGTGATCCGCAGCAACGTACCGAGCTCGCCACCAGCTTCGCCCAGCTCGCTTCGCACTTTCAGGGCGTGGGAGACCATGCGGCCGCACGGCTCAGCCTCGAACGCTCGCTGCGCATCAACCCCACCGACGATACGGCGCGCGCCCAGCTTCGGGAGCTCTTCGCCGCCGAGCGCCAGGTAGGCTGAACGCCAAGCGCCGGCATCGTTCCGAGTGATACCGGATGGGTATTGGCGGTCTCGACCGCCACCCCCCACAACCCCACGACATGGCGAGCATGGCGATCTTGGGTCCGGGTGAAGTGGCGAAGATGCGAAGGGCAGGGCAGGCCGCAGCTTCGACCCTGGCCCACGTCGGCCAAGGCCTGAGGGCGGGCATGAGCACCGCGGACATCGACCGCCTCGTGCGTGCGCACACCGCGCAGCTCGGGGGCCGGCCGAGCCAGCTCGGCTATCACGGCTTTCCCGCCGCGGTCTGCACCAGCCGCAACGAGGTGGTCTGCCACGGCATCCCACACGAAGAGGAAATTCTCGAGGAGGGCGACATCCTCAACGTCGATGTCACCACCGAGCTCGACGGCTATCACGGCGACAACTCGAAAACCTTCTTCATCGGTGAGCCCTCTCCCGAGGCACGTCATGTCGTCGACGTGGCCGAGCGCTGCCGAGACGCTGGCATCGCAGTGGTGCGTGACGGGGTACGTCTCGGCGACGTGGGTGCAGCCATCGAGGCGCTCGCCCAGCGGGAGGGCTGCACCGTGGTGCGCGACTTCGGTGGCCACGGGATCGGACGCAAGATGCACGGGCCACCGCACGTCTCTCATTGCGGGCCCGCGGGGCGCGGGATCCGGTTGCGCGCAGGCATGGCCATCACCATCGAGCCCATGGTCAATCTGGGCGGGGCGGAGGTGAGCATCTGTGAGGATGGCTGGCGGGTCGTCACCGTCGACGGGGCCCTCTCGGCCCAGTTCGAGCACACCCTCGTGGTCACCCGTCGGGGATGCGAGATCACCACTGTGCTTCGATGACGGGCTCGGGTTATGACCCCGTCACCATGATCCCGCGCTACACCCCCGACGACTTTGCCCAGCTCTGGTCCCCCGCGGAGAAGTACAACACCTGGCTCGAGGTCGAGCTCGCGGCCTGTGCCGCCCTCGAGCGTGCGGGCATCGTGCCCGAAGGCGTGGCCCAGCGGATCGAAGGCCACGAGCTGACCCTCGACCCGAACCGCATCGGCGAGATCGAACGAACGGTGAAGCACGACGTCATCGCCTTCCTCACCCACGTCGAGGAGCTCGCGGGCGAGGACGCGCGATGGTTGCACTACGGGATGACCTCGAGCGACGTCCTCGACACCAGCTTCGCCCTGCTCCTCGTGCGCGCCGCCGACGCCATTACGCTACGGCTCGACGACCTCGTCACCGCGCTCACTGCACGGGTCGAGGAACATCGCCACACCCCGCTGATGGGCCGTAGCCACGGCATCCACGCCGAGCCCACCACTTTCGGCCTCGCCCTGGCAGGACATCTGGCCGAGATCAAGCGCGGGCGGGCCCGTTGGCGCGCCGCGCGCGACGAGGTCGCCGTGGGCAAGATCGCCGGGGCGGTGGGGACCTATGCCCACCTCACGCCCGAGATCGAAGCCGACGCACTCGATCGTCTCGGCCTCGAGGCGGAGACGGTGGCGACCCAGGTCGTCTCGCGTGATCGCCACGCGGTCTACTTCTCGGCCCTCGGCACCATCGCGGCCGGCATCGAGCGGCTTGCCACCAACGTCCGCCATTGGCAGCGCACAGAGGTGGGAGAGGCCGAGGAGGCGTTCACGTTGGGCCAGAAGGGCAGCAGCGCCATGCCCCACAAGCGCAACCCCATCCTCAGCGAGAACCTCTGTGGCCTCGCTCGGGTGGTGCGCGCGGCCGTGGCCCCGGCACTCGAGAACGTCGCCCTCTGGCACGAGCGCGACATCTCGCATTCGTCGGTCGAACGCATGATCGGGCCCGATGCCACCGCCACCGCCGCCTTCATGCTCGACCGCACCACCCGCCTGGTGAAGGGACTCGTGGTCTACCCGGAGCGCCTCGAGCAGAACCTGGCCCTCACCGGCGGTCGCTGCTTCAGCGAGGGGGTCCTGCTGGCTCTCGTGCGCGCCGGCCGCCCCCGTCAGAAGGCCTATGTCGTCGTCCAGCGCGCGGCCATGGCCGCCTTCGAGGGCAAGGGGAGCTTTCAGGAGCTGCTCGGCGAGGACGAGGAGGTCAAGTCGGCCATGACCGCCGAGCAGCTGGCCCAGTGCTTCAGCCTCGAGCACGCGCTTCGCCATGCGGACGCCATCATCGATCGCTGCATCGCCGCCCCTTGAGCCGACGACCATGCGCTGGCTTCAAGTTCCTCTCCTAGCGCTGATCACTTCTTGCGGTCCGCCGCCGGCGCCTGTCCCGCCGCCCACGGCCAGCCCCGAGACGCGGCAGGCGGTCCCCGCCGAGCCCAACGCCATCCTCGACGCTTGGCTGAAGCGGCGCCCTGGCTGGGGTCGCAACATGGGTATCCGCGCCCACGACGGCCGTGTCGCGGACTACAGCAAGTCGGGCCTCTCGGCGCACCAAGCTTGGCTCGAGGGGGCCCTCGAGACGCTCGAGGGGAGCGGAGGTGCCGACCCAGGCACCGACGAAGCCCTCGATCGCGCAATCCTGAGGAGCAAGGCACGTCTCGACCATTTCGACCTCGCCGAGCGACGGCGCCCCTTCACCGATCCTCGCTTCTACACCTCGCTCTTCGACGTCTCGACCTACATCGACTTCGCCTATGCGCCGGCAGCCCACCGCATGGCCCAGGTCATCGCGCACCAGAAGGCAGCGCTGACGCAGGTCGACCACATCCTGGTCAATCTCGATCCGGTGCTGAGCCGACCGGTCGTCAAGACGGCGATCGAGGCCTACCGCGGCTACGCCGCCTACCTGCGGGAAGACGTTCCCAAGGTGGTGGCCGCCGCCGGAGATCGCGCCCTCGACGAGAAGCTGGCCGAGACCAACGGCGTGCTGGCGCAGACCGCCGACGAGATCGCCGATCGCCTCGAAAAGGAGTGGCTCCCGCGGGCGAGCGAGGACGCTCACGTTCTCGGCACCGAACGCTATCTGGCCTTCGTCGAGGCCCAGGAGGGGCGACGCTACGAGCTGGCCGAGTTCCGCGCCATCGCCGATGCGGATCTCGAGCGGAATCGCGAGGCCTACCTCGCACTGAAGGACGAGGTGAAGATCCAGCGGCCCGACAAGACGGAGCTCATCGCGGAGGCGAAGAAGCTCATCGAACGCTCGAGGTCCTTCGTCGTCGAGCAAGCCCTGGTGACCATCCCCACCGACGATGCCTGCACGGTGAAGGAGACGCCGCCCTACATGCGGTACAACGCGGCATTCCTCAACATGGCTGGCCCCCACGATCCCGCGCGCGAGGCCTACTACTACATCACGCTCCCCAACCCCGGCTGGCCGGCCGAGGAGCAAGAGAGCTACATCTTCCCCTACGGCGTGCTCATGTCGACCACCGTGCACGAGGTCTATCCAGGTCACTTCCTCCACGGTCTGTGGATTCGCGAGGCGCGCACGCGCATCCAAAAGGCCGGGGAGAGCTACTCATTCATCGAGGGGTGGGCTCACTACACCGAGCAGCTCATGGTCGAGCAGGGCTTCGGCAAGGACGACCCGCAGAACCGCCTCGGTCAGCTCGCCGATGCGTTGCTGAGGAACTGCCGCTTCGTGGCCTCCATCGGAATGCACACCGGTGAGATGAGCCTCGACCAGGTCGCCGAGCTCTTCGAGACCCAGTGCTTCCAGGACAAGGCCACGGCGCGAGAGCAGGCGGTTCGGGCTACCTTCGACCCGGGCTTCTTCGCCTATACTCTCGGCAAGCTACAGATCCTCGAGCTCCGAGAGCGCTTGAAGAAGGAGCTCGGAGCCGGCTTCTCGCTTCAGGCCTTTCACGACACCCTCCTCAGCTTCGGGGCTCCTCCGGTCGCGCTCATCGAGGACCGCGTCAGCCAGCGGCTCCTCCAGAGGTGAGAGCGCACCCCGTGCGCGTGAAACGGAGTGACACGCGACCCTCACAACGCGGTACATTGGCTCGTCGGCCTGGCTTCCTGCTGGGTCGGTAGGAGCGATCCTTGGCGCGAATACTCCTCGTAGAAGACAACCCAGACAACCGAGACATGCTCGCACGAAGACTGCGCCGAAAGGGGCACGAGGTCTCGGTCGCCGTCGACGGGGTGGAAGCCCTGTCCACGGCTCGGGCCGAGAAGCCGGAGCTGGTGCTGATGGATCTCAGCTTGCCGGTGATGGATGGATGGGAGGCGACGCGCCAGCTCAAGGCGGATCCAGCGACCGAGGCCATCCTCGTCATCGCGCTCACGGCCCACGCCATGCAGGGCGATCGAGAGCGAGCGCTCGACGCGGGGGCGGACGACTACGACACCAAGCCAGTCGAGCTGCCTCGCCTCTTGAAGAAGATCGAGGCGCTGCTTCCGAGCGAGGGACCTGCGTGAGCGGGAAGCCCGTCACCACCGACGGGCCGCGCTCGAAGCGCCTGAGGCCCGAGGTCTCGCGCCGAATCCTCGTCGTCGACGACAACGAAGACAATCGCGATCTCTTCGTGAGACGGCTTCGACGAGGGGGCTTCGAGGTCGTGGCCGTCGACGACGGCCCTTCAGCCCTCGCCTGCCTGGACGACAAGAGCTACGACTGCGTGATCCTCGACTGGATGATGCCCGGCATGTCGGGGCTCGAGGTGCTCGAGGCGATCCGCGAGAAGCACAGCAAGACGGCCTTGCCGGTGCTCATGGCGACGGCCAAACGCGAGAGCGGCGCGGTGGTCGAAGCATTGGAGCTCGGCGCCAACGACTACGTGACCAAGCCCATCGACTTTCCCGTCCTCGTTGCCCGACTCGAGACGCAGCTATCGGTGAAGCACGAGTCAGCCCAGGCGTCGGCCCCCGTGATCGACATGCGCGAGGGCATTCCACCGGGAACCGTGCTCGACGACCGCTACGAGATCGGCGAGCAAATTGGCGAAGGCGGCTTCGCCGCGGTCTATCGCGCCAGGCAGATCTCCACCGGACAACATGTGGCCTTCAAGCTGCTCCTTCCCCATCGATTGCGTCGCGCTCGCGCCGACGTCGAGGTGGCGCGGTTCCTTCGCGAGATGAAGGTCATCGCCGAGCTCGAGCACGCCCACGTCGTGCGACTCGTCGATTCGGGTCAACTCGAGGTCGTTCACGACCTCTCGCCAGTCGCCCCCCCCAAGAATTGCGAAAACCTCTCCTCGGATGCTCTGTACTCGGCTGAGACGCGGGTGGAAGCAGCTTGTTCTGGGTCGTTCCCTCGCGAAGAAGAGGAGGCCGAGGGCCCTTCCGTGGGGGCCGTCCCCTACATCGTGATGGAGTTTCTCGATGGAGACTCCCTCGCCCGATACCTGGCACGGCGTGGCCGGCTCGAAGTGAGCCGCGCCGTCGACCTGATGTTGCCCGTGATCAGCGCGCTCGGTGCCGCCCATCGACAGGGCGTCGTCCACCGCGATGTGAAGCCCCAGAACGTGCTCTTGGTGAAGGACCATCGTGGCGAGCGACAGCCCGTGGTGGTCGACTTCGGCATCGCCAAGCTGACGGGCCCCGACAGCGACGAGCTCACGCGAACCGAGTCGTTCATCGGCACCCCGGAGTACATGGCGCCCGAGCAGGCACGCGGAAAGCGAAGCATCGATGGCCGTGCGGACCAGTTCTCGGTCGCGGCCATGGCCTATCAGGCCTTGACCGGGCGAAAGCTCTACGAGGCCGAATCGCTCTTCGAGATGATCCACAAGGTGGCTACTGGAGCCATCAAGAGACCGAGTGCTCTCGAGGTCGACATCGACCCCGAGCTCGAGGCGGTCCTGCTCAAGGCGCTGTCGACCCAGCCGCGTGATCGCTATCCCAGCATCGAGGCCTTCGGCCGAGCGCTCTTGCCTCACGCCAGCGACAAGAGTCGCAATCGGTGGGAGGAGAGCTTGTCGGAGGGAAGCTCGGCAAGCACACCACCCGAGGGCCCGGCCAACCAGGAGGGCGGCGCCGAAACGCCCATGAACGATGCGTCCTCCTACCCTCCCCAACGCACGACAGCCATCGATGGGCTCTTGCGGAGTACGGCGAATGGCGTCGCCACTGACACCCCCGAACCCATCGGTGCCGAGCCGACGGAGAGGTCGTGGTTGCGCGACGTCGAGCTCGTCGAGCCCGCGCCAACGGAAACTCAGCTCGCACGGGCGGACGATGACCGCTTCCGTCCCCGGCTGTGGGTGGTTGCGCTCATCGTCGCCATAGGGATCCTCATCGCCATCATCGTTCAATAGATGCTCATCGCCATCATCACCGACGACGCGGGTCTCGGCCGCGACCTCGCCAACGCGGTTCAAGACGCAGGCCACCAACCTACCCTGGAGGTGAACCACGCCGACATCCTCCTCATCGATCGTGCGGCGAACGAGTTCGAGCGCCGCATGCGCGCGGCTCAGGCTGAAAACGTGAGCCTCGACGTGATCGCCCTCGTACCTCCTTCGATGATGTCGTTTTCCTTGCCCTACGACGTGCGTGACTTCATCGTTCTGCCTCCGGCGGAAGGTGAGATTGCGGCCCGACTCGGCATCTGGGGGATGCGCCGCGGTGCGTCGGGCAACGAGCGTCGCAACCTGCTCGCCCTCGCCGTTGAGGGGGCCGGCGACGTGGTGGAGATCGCCGATCCAAAGGCGGTGCTCTCCTACGTCAACCCGGCCTTCACCAAGACGCTTGGCTATCGCGCCGACGAGGTGATTGGAAAGACGCCCGCTCAGGTGATGCGCTCTTCCATGCACACCAAGGAGTACTTCCAAGACCTCGACCGCACGCTCCGCGCAGGACTTGTCTGGAAGGGTCTACTCATCTCGAGGGCCAAGGACGGGCGCCTCGTGCATTTCGAGGCCACGGTAGCGCCTGTCTTCGACGGCGAGGGACGGATCACCCACCACATCGCGGTCAAGCGGGACATCACCGAGCGGCTCGCCTCGGAGGCGCGTCTGAGAGCTGCCAACGAGGAGCTGGCGCAAGCGCGGGATCAAGCGCTGACCGCGAGCCGAGTGAAGAGTCAGTTCTTGGCGAACATGAGCCATGAGCTTCGGACACCGCTGAACGCCATCATCGGCTACAGCGAGATGCTGGTCGAGGAGGTCGAGGACGAGGTCTCTCCCGATGAGCTGACGAAGGACCTCAACAAGATCCGCAAAGCAGGACGGCACCTGCTCGGGCTCATCAACGACATTCTCGACCTCTCCAAGATCGAGGCGGGGAAGATGGAGATCTACTTCGAGGACGTGCCTCTGAGGCGTTTGCTCGAGGAGACACTGGAGATGATTCAGCCGCTCGCCCTCGAGCGTGGCAATCGCGTGGCCTATTGCTATGCGCTCGACGCACAAACCGTGCGCTCCGACCAGACGAGGATGAAGCAAATCCTCTTCAATCTGGTGAACAACGCGAACAAGTTCACCGAGGATGGCATCATCAACGTCCACGTCCATCTCGGGGATGGCGGTCAGAAGTACACCATCGACATCACCGATTCCGGCATTGGGATGAGCGCCGAGCAGCTCGCGCGCCTCTTTCGGCCCTTCCAGCAGGCCGACGCCTCGACCACGCGGAAGTATGGCGGTACAGGTCTCGGCCTCACGATCAGTCAGCGTTTCTGTGAGCTCATGGGAGGACAGATCACGGTGCGCAGCGAAGAGGGCAAGGGATCGACCTTCAGCGTGACCTTGCCCTTCGTGCCAGGCGAGGACGAGCAAGATCCGGATACGATTAGCGGTGAGCACGCCAGCGATGGCGCGCCACGCAACGTCCTTCTCGTAGATGACGACCCGGCGATCCACGATCTCCTTCTGCGCACGATGGAGCCGGCGGGGTTCAACGTCACCAGCGCACGAGGAGGAGCGGCGGGATTGGAAGCGGCGCGCGAGAACCCTCCCGACTGCATCATCCTCGACGTCGTCATGCCAGAGATGGACGGGTGGTCGGTCCTCACCGAGCTGAAGAAGGATCCCGTCCTCCAGCACGTGCCGGTGGTGATGCTCACCTTCTTGTCGAGTCGAGGCGCTGGGCTCGCGCTTGGGGCCTCGGACTATCTGGTGAAGCCGGTCGAGACCTCACGACTCATCAACGTCATCCGAAAGCACTGCAAGGCGCTCCCAGCGACGGTGATGGTGGTGGAGGACGACGAGGACATCCGCGAGCTCACGCGCCGCATGCTGCAGGGAGCCGGCCACATCGTGCGCGAGGCCAAGAACGGCAAAGAGGCACTCGAGGCGCTCGGGCGGGGAAGGCCCGACCTCATCTTGCTCGATCTGATGATGCCGGAGATGGATGGGTTCACCTTCCTCGACGAGATCCGTGCGCGACCGGAGGTCGCCGACATCCCCGTCATCGTCGTGACGGCGAAGATGCTGACCGATGAAGAGCGACAGCACTTGGCGACTTCGGCACAGCGAATCCTACGCAAGGCCGACTTCTCGACGCGCGACCTCATGGGGGCCGTGCTCAGGCATGTGCGTACGGTCCTATCGACCGACGCCTTGTCGATCGACTGAGCGCTGCACTTCCGCCCGGCACGATTGAGGTCGATCAGCCTTCGAAGATGGCCGTGCAGGGGGTGTTGGTGTAGCCGCTGTAGCTACCCGATTCGCTCCCGAGCTCGTTGACCAGGTCGACGTCGGGCAGGACCGACTTCACGCAGGCGAGGGAGACGTTGTGCACGGCTTCCTCGTCGGGCGACCGGTAGTGGCCCACCTCGCGCTTGAGGCGTCCTCCGGCTCCACCCGCCACGATGAGGGGCATGCTCACCTCGCTGTGAGCCCAGCCCTCGGCGACGTCGCTCGCGGCGAGCACGCAGCTGTTGTCGAGAAGGCTGGAAGCTCCGTCGGGGGTGTTCTTCATCAGGTCGAGCAAAAAGGCCAGGTTCTCCATGCTCACGATGGTCGACTGATGGATGAAGTCCTGCTGGTAGGGCAGGTTGACGTGACTCACCGCGTGGTGGTCGGCGTGGCTGAGGTCCTGCGGCATCGTGTGCTCTGGGAACTCGGAGGGCGGGAGCATGTAGAACTGCGCGCCACCGCTCGGCCCGGTGAACATGTAGCTGCAGACGCGCGTGAGGTCGCAAGAGAAGGCCATGACCACCAACTGCGCTAGGGCGGCGTTGAGCTCGGCCAGGGGCTCCGCGCCGTCGGGCATGTAGGGATCCACGTCCGGCTTCATGGGGATGTCACACTCTGGCGGGATGGCGAGCAACTGCTTCTGAACCTGGAAGAGGCTGTCGAGGTGTGCGTCGACGCGCTTGCGATCGCTGGTCGAGATGCGTCGCTTGAGACGTTGGGCATCCTGGATGACTGCGTCGAGTGCCTTGACCCTTCGTGCCGCCGCGGGATCGTCGGAGGGCGTGAAGGACATGAAGAGCTGGTCGTAGAGCTTGCCTGGGTCACGCTCTGCCATGAGGGGCTGGTCGGGCCCGCGGTGCGAGAGGGTCGCCAGGGTGGGGCCCTGGTTCTGGAGGTGGCGCTTGCTGACGCCCACCTGGAGTGAGCGGACGAAGGTGTCCCCGCCGATGATGTCGGCCACCACTTGGTCGATGGACGGGCCGCCGAACTTGGACGCATAAGGCGCGCCCATCGCGTCGACTTGAATGAACGGATGGCAGCTGAAGATGCCGGCCATGCCGTCGTGGTGACCTCGGCGACCGGCGACGTAGTTGCGGAAGTTGGTCAGGACGGTGAAGTCGTCTTTCACTGCGGCCAGGGGCTCGAGCTCGGCACTCAGTCCGTAGCTCGGGCCCGTGGTGGTCGGGGTCCAGTGCTCGAGTCGGCAGCCGTTGCCGAAGACCCAGGTCATGAAGCGACGAGGGAGGGGGTCGCCATTGGCCAGCGCATCCCCATGGTCGTTGAGCATGGCCTCGAGAGGAGGCAAGGCCACCGCTACGGCCGCTCCGCTTACGGCGCCACGC
>JGI12210J13797_10756435_pt1 | contig 13280 bp, 11 predicted proteins | sample ElkSlonscriptome_3_FD_13797 | JGI IMG/M metagenome (IMG submission 13797)
CCAACTGAACGTTCTTGCTCAAACTGATGATAAGAATACGCTTGTTAAGCGAGAGCTGACTACAAGTGAAGCAGAATTCTTTCGGAACGTTGCTTTTCAAACGGCTATGCGCGCTGGCCGTGTTATTAACTATGCTCCTGAGTTGAGCACGATTTATATCATACTTGAATCTATTGAAAAGACTTTTTATTCAGAAGTATCCATTACGGTGCGTAATGGCATCGCTTACGCAAAAGGGGTGGCAACAAACCGGGGGCTGCTACAAAACAACTCCACGGCGACAAGCATCATTACATTAAGGGGTGGAAAATTGTCTTTTGCTAACCGCGCCCACTATGAACTGAGCCAATTCATGGATAACATTGTCCCAAAAAAAATGGCAGAAAAGCATCAGATTGAAACGCTTTACATTTTAGCAGAAAATACTGTCCTTACTAGTATCGAGCGAAGGCAAATACTACAACAGATAGAGGGTATTACCAGTGAAAAAGCTGACAAGCTTATCGTAAAAGTGTCTGAGATGGTTGAAGAGCGGGTTAATTAAGATTACTTTATATTTCGTCATGATCTGCGAATTCTAATATTCCCGGAACTGTCACAGGCTCATTTAGTAAATAAATATCTTTGTCATGATTGCTGTCTTGCAAGTTGAATAACTTTGAACGTTTCCACCCAAAATATTATCATGATTTCTAATTTAGAATTTCTCCAGCATCTCACGAACGTAATTAAAGACCGCCACGAGCAGGCAAACTCTTCTCAAGAAAAGCTTGATTCTTACGTTGCCCGTTTATTTCGGAAAGGAATCAATAAAGTAGCCCAAAAAGTGGGCGAAGAAGCCGTAGAAGTAATCATTGAAGCCAAGGATCGTGATGATGAACTGTTCAAAAACGAAGCGGCTGATCTGCTTTTTCACCTTATGATTCTGCTGGAGGCGAAGGGTATGAGTTTGGAAGAGATTATTGAAGTACTAGAGCAGCGACATCGCTAATCAACCCTCACCAAGTTCACAATATGCTACATACTCCCGAGGTTGAACAAGAAGCTGTTGAGCGAGTAAAAGGACGGGTTATTTACGTGCTGTTGGCAATGCTATTGCTCCAGCTAACCTATCCTATTTCACTGTATAGTACTACCCACAACGTCATCTACTTTTCACTGTACTGTGGACTACTCGCTAGCGGAGTGTATCTAGCTAGCGTAAGCCGGAAGCGTAGAATTGCGGCTATCACCTTGGCGGTGTTGGCCTTAGTAGCGGGGATTCCCTGGCAGCTTACCGGTGGGCAAGTAATGTGGCTTACACTGTTTTCTTACGCTGCGCTATTTCTCTTTCAGGCGATGATTATTCTGATACTGATTGATTTTATATTCGCTACTGATACAATGAATCGCGATGTGCTCTACGCCGCTTGTACCATCTATATCATCCTAGGTAACGCATTCACTGCTTTGTATATGATTATTTATACGCTAGATACCGAAGCATTTTTTGTGTCGGGGTCGCTAGAAGATCCTTTGCCCTGGCAGCGTATTGTGTACTTCAGCTACTCAACCCTTACTACGCTGGGTTACGGGGACATCGCCCCAGTTTCGGCCTGGGCTCAATCGGTAAGTTCTGTAGAAGCGATGATCGGATTACTTTACATCGCTATTATCCTCGGGCGACTGGTAAGTGTTTATAAATCCTCATCAGCAAAGTAGCAATTATCTAAAAGCGGGCGTAGCGTTTTCGGCGCAGGTAGAATTTCACTAATCCGAATATACCGATGAGTACGAGTGGTAGCACCAGATTAATAATTTGCCAGCGAACCGCTTCGTCTTTGACTTTCACCGAATCTAGCGGACGGAGCCTCACTTCATTAGCGCGGGATTGGATCAACCCATTGTCATCAATCATATACGCCAAAGCGTTTAGCACAAAATCTTGATTTGCAAACGTGCGCTCGGTAAATGGATCAAAGCCCAACGGCAGTGGCCGATTATTCTGCGGATCAAGTTCATTGCGAACTACATCGCCATCAGAAACAACCAAAATTTTAGTGGGAACACTTTCGTCCCGAAAATCTTGGGTGTTAAGTTCAGTTGGGAGAATACGATTGCGGAATACTGAAGTAAATTTACCTTCCAGCAAATAGGCAGTCGCTTGAGGTCCGGCTTGATAGCGTTCCGGTTCAGGGGCTTGTCGCAACTCATTCAAATCTACCACAATGGGCGTGCTGAGTACTCGCGAATATTGGGAAGTGTACACTAACGGTGTTTTTGTTACACCTGCTGCCGCAACAGTATCTATAGAGTTTGCGAAACGAAAGTGAACCGCGTCTAAGTTACGAACGATTGGGTGCGATGCGTAGTCGTTAGCTACTGGAAAAAATGGCCAGGGTAACAACCGAACCTGAGGCTGATTACCTAAGTTACCCACCACAATGGGGTACTGCCCTGATTCAACACTTTGAATTAACGTAGGATTCACCCGTAGACCGTAGCGAAATAGTAAATCATCCAGCCCAGTATCTGTCGGAAAGGCAAAGGCTCCGTTAGAACCAAGGCTATCCATATCAATCTGAAGCGCATCCAAGAAGAACAAAACATTGCCTCCGCGCATAACATACTGATCCAGCTTATACTGATCGGCCCGACTAAATTCTTGCTGGGGTTTGGCGACAATCACCGCATCCACCGGGGCAATCTCTTCTGACTGGGGTAAAAAAAGTTCGTACACATCGTAGGTTTGCGATAGTACGTCGATCAGACTACCCATTTCTACCGAAGGTAATTCCTCGTGCCCTCGCATAATAGCTACTTGTTTTCGTCGGGCAGCGGTCACCCGCTGAATAGCCGAAGTTAGCTCGTACTCTACTCCCTCAATAGATTGATTAAGTTGTTGTTGAGCTGAAGCCCCTTTATCACCTTTCAGCAGCATTGCTGCTGTCTCCCGCCCACCCGAGCGAATAATCGCACCGGGCACCATTAACCGCTGAATACGATTCCCATCCTCTTCATCAAACACTCGTGTAATCTCGATTCCCATACTATCCAACCTAAAGAAAAAATCATTCCGCTGTTCGGCACTCACTGCGGTAAGCGGATCAACGAAGCGATAGCGCAACTTACTTCCAGCGTAGGATTGAAAATTGTCCAGCGTTTCTTCAATACTGCGTTGTAGTCGCTGAAAATCGGGGGGGAGCTTTCCTTCCAAATAAATAGTTACTTCTACACTTTGCTCTAAGTTGCCAAGCAGGTCTCTGGTAGCATCCGATAAGCTATAGCGTTTTTCTTCAGTCAAATCCAGCCGGAAAAAGTAGCTTTGAGCCAGCACGTTCAAGAAGAACAAAACCACCAACCCGATACCCAGTCGGGAAATATCGCGCCAAAAAACTTTCTGCTCACGTTGAATTACTTGTTTACTCAATGGTTCAATTGTTAAATTGCTAGGAGCCTGGGGCAAGGGGCTTGGAGTATACTTCCCACACCAAACTTCCAGCTTCTCCTGTACATCCCTTCGGTCTCAAGTCTCCGTTCTTCGGTCTCTATTTTATTATTATCTACTGTCAACCTCGCGGAACCTGTCCGGGTTTCGTTACTCCTTGCTCCCCGCCCCAAACTCCTTGCCTTCTCACCATTTCCGACTATTCAGTACCAACTGCGTGAGTAGTAGCATAATCGTAGTCACAGTACCGAAGTACAGCAGATTACGAGAATCAATCAGTCCTCGACTCATCGCATCGTAGTGATGCAAGATTCCAAACTTTTCTACTACCAGGGCTGAATCGTTCCAAACCTCCAAGCCTGCTAATGAGGTAAATCCAGTATATAAAAAGAAGCAGAGAAACACCGCCAGAATAAAGGCAATCACCTGGTTTTCGGTCAGTGACGATGCCAACGTACCAATAGCTGTGAATACGCCACCCAGTAAAGTCAGGCCAATATAAGAACCAAAGATTCCGGCTGAATCCAGGTTACCCACTGGATTACCGAGTTGATAGACTGAGAAGTAGTAAATAAGCGTGGGTACTACGGCCAGTATCACCACCGTCCAGGCTGCCAAGTATTTTCCTAATACCAATTGCCAATCGGTGACAGGTTGGGTAAGAATTAGCTCCATCGTCCCGGCTTTCCGCTCTTCGGCAAAGCTACGCATGGTAATGGCAGGGATTAAAAACATAAAGACGTAAGGCCCTAGCGAGAACAGCGTTGAAAGGTCAGCGAAACCATAAGTTAGCACACTGGTATCGGGAAAAATCCACATGAGCAAACCCGTTCCAGTTAGGAATACCGCAATGACTACGTAGGCAATTAATGAGTTAAGGTAACTGTTGACTTCTTTGCGGTAAATAGTCAGCATAGCGTTACGACGGATTTACTTCAGTGGTGGTTAAGCTACGGAATATTTCTTCTAGAGAAGCTCCGGCATTTTGTTTATTCTCTTCTACTATTGGCTTCATACCAATTAATACGTGCTGGTGTTCACAAGCAAATTGAAAAATTGATGGGCGAATATCTTCTTGCTCTCGGGGAGCGGTAAATTCATAAGTTGACTGATACTTTTTTTCTATTTGAGTAATTCCAGCTAGCTTCTGTAGCTGTACTTCATTCACGGGTTTTAGAAAAGAAACTTCTACCCGCTGCATTTCGCCCAGGTCATTCTGTTCTTCCGATTGCAACTCGTCTAGTGGGCGGTCAATTACCAAGTTGCCCCGATTAATGATAATTACCCGATCGCAGAGGGCTTGCACTTCCTGCATGATATGGGTAGAGAAAATAACCGTTTTCTCTTGACTAATTTCTTTAATCAATGCTCGAATTTCCGAAAGCTGATTGGGATCTAATCCGGTAGTAGGTTCATCTAGAATAAGTACCGAAGGATTGTGAATTAACGCCTGTGCTAATCCTACTCGCTGACGATACCCTTTGGAAAGCGCGCCAATTTTTTTTCGCTGCTCGGGTTCTAAACCACACAATCTAACTACCTCTTTTACTCTATTAGCAAGGGTTGTTCCCTGCATTCCGTATAGCGATCCAATAAATTGCAAATACTCGTGCACATACATATCGAGGTACAGTGGATTATGTTCGGGCAGGTAGCCCAAACATTTTCGTACTGCTACCGAATCTTCCTCCACATCGTGGTCACACACGCGCACCGAACCTTGTGTGGGAGGTAAGTAGCCGGTCGCGATTTTCATTGTGGTGGATTTTCCCGCTCCGTTTGGTCCCAGAAAACCGACAATCTCGCCCGGTTGGGCCACAAACGATATTTGATTCACTGCCACTTGGCTGCCGTAGGTCTTAGTCAAATTCTCAACAACGAGCGACATGGGTTTTAGTGTTTAGTCGATAGTCTACAGCTAACGGAAAATGAAGTCTGACAAGGATTTGAGAAAATTTCTCTTATTACCTGATTTCCGCTCAAATTGTACACTCTCTTATGGAATTAAAAACGGAAATGCGGGTATTTATTACTTCTAGATAAGATTTTCCCAGAGTACACAGCTCCGCTGCCCATTCTAAGCCTGTAACAGATTGTCCTTAATGCTTAGCGGTAGCGTGACCATTACTTTTTTCCTCCTGAAGTATTTCAGGCGACTGCTGCGGGGAATAGTACTCTTGCTTTTCGCTCTGTTCCAAATGTCGGGCGTGTTTCGCCGGAACTACGACTGATTTTTTAGCCATCGCTAATAACCTCTTTTCAAAGTTATTTTTAACTAAAAACAGAATAATCAATACAAGTGCATAGAATCCAGTGACGATTAGAAACCCTAAAAAGGAGCTATCTAGCGCATCGTTGAGTAGTAAGCCAACGGTAATGCTCAGAAACACCAGAACGAATAAAGCCACTAGGCCGATAGCCGCAAATATTATGAGTTTGGATATTACTTCGGTCAATTTCTCTTGAGCACTGGCTTTAACGCGCTCTACTTCCAAGCGGATATAGTAGCCTGGATGATTGACTACATCAATATATTTGGTGATTGCTTTCGGAATTTTCATAATCAAGATAGGTTAAGTAAAAAAATAGTACAATCCGACGACCAATAGTGTTTAGTCTTTTCGGTGGAAAAGAGTTTAATATGAATGACCCGCCGAAACCGCTTCAGCGGTTGGGTTCGCTTGTCCGCTAACTAACATTCCGTGTACTCCTTCCAGTGGCATGTTAATCAACGATACCGCTACGCCCCGTTCTTTCGCAACATGTTGGTATTCGTAAATAGTCTCGATTACATCGTAATCGACGTATTTAGTATTATCACCGTAAATTTCCACTACTGAGCCTGCGGGCAACTGATCAAGCGCTTTGGCTAGACTAGCTTTATTTAGGAAGGAGACATGCTCACTCAAATGAATTTCGTAGTGATCGTGAGTATCCTTGCTTTGGGTAATAAACGAAAAAGGCGTACTGTAGTTAGCCCGAAGGATGTAGTAAAAGCCCACGGCCATACCAATGGCAATACCCACCAGTAAATCAGTAAACAAAATAGCCAGTATGGTGACGATGAACGGAATAAACTGATCGTAGCCTAAATTCCACTGTTGTTTATAGAGAATGGGCTTAGTGAGCTTATAGCCTACGCTCAATAATATCGCAGCCAGAGCAGCAAGAGGAATCATGTTCAAGATACCCGGGATAAGTAAAGTGCAGACAATCAGCAACACTCCATGAAAGAAAGCAGCCATTTTCGTTTTACCACCCGCGCTAATATTCGCACTACTCCGAACAATTACTGCCGTCATGGGAATTCCGCCAATCAAACCGGCAATCATATTACCAATTCCTTGCGCGCGCAATTCTCGGTTAAGTGGGGTGCGGTGTTTTTCTGGATCAATCTTATCAGTAGCTTCAATACTGAGCAGCGTTTCAATACTAGCAATAATTGCGATAGTGACGGCAGTACGGATCGTGGTCATCTGGAAAAAATGAGAGAAGTCGGGAAAATCCAGTTCCTGCCGAACATCACCCATGCTACTGATGACTGGCAACTGCACTAAGTGCTCCGCCTGAATAACCAAATCAGGAGCAAGAACTACAAAAGCCTGGTTAACCAGTAGTCCTAAAAGTACCGCTACCAATGCACCCGGTGCAATAGAAAGAGCTGACTTTTTTATGAACGGTTGGTTCCAAAGAATAATAGCTCCTAATGAAATAATACCAACGAAGAAGGCACCCCAGCGAAGGTTCTCAAACGCATACGCAATTTCTGAAAACGTATTGCGCCCGTCAGCTTGGAAGAAAGCAATATCCCCGAAGAAATCCTGGTCAATCCCTAAAAAGTGCGGAATCTGCTTAAGAATCAGAATAAGACCAATAGCTGCCAACATTCCTCGGATTACTGCTGAGGGAAAGTAGTGACCAATCACACCCGCCTTTACCATTCCTAATGCTACCTGAATAGCCCCCGCCAATATTACCGCACAGAGAAAACCCTCAAACGAGCCGATGGCCTCAATACCATCTAATACAATAACTGTCAAGCCGGCTGCCGGACCACTTACTGCTAGGTTGGAGCCACTCAATAGTCCAACCACCAAGCCGCCAATAATACCAGTTACTAAACCTGAAAGAAGTGGAGCCCCCGAAGCTAGGGCAATTCCCAAACAGAGTGGAAGAGCAACAAGGAAAACGACTAATGACGCAGGCACGTCATCTCGTAGGTGCTGAACGAAATTGTAATTAGGTTTCATAGGTTGTCTTTTGCTTACTAATCTGGTATTTACAGCAAAGTTTTGCTAATAACTATTGCTGAAATACCTCGGCCTGGCTATTCAATATAGCCATCAGCTGCCATGAATCAGGAGCTACCTGTAAAATGAACAACAATGGCTGGGAAATAGCTACCAGGTATCTGCTAAAATACGAAAAGCAACACAGTAATTAGAAGTAGGAAATCAATTAATTCAATAAAGTACTATTGCTACTTGGTAAAGTAGTACTTCTACGGCAAGTGTGATTCTTTCTTTGGTTCTTGCTTCTTCCTCCTGTATCTTAGCCCCCTTACGACTAAAACAGAACAGGTGTGGAGTACGATATTGTTATCATTGGCGGCGGGATCGTAGGACTAGCGACTGCCCTCAAACTAAAGGAGAAGAGGCCCCAGCTAAAACTGGCGGTGCTAGACAAGGAGACAAAAGTAGCCGCTCACCAAACTGGTCATAATAGTGGGGTTATTCATTCGGGAGTTTATTACAAACCAGGTAGCCTGAAAGCTGAGAATTGTATTCGGGGATACCAGATGTTGCTAGATTTTTGTAATGAGCATAGCATCCCTCACGAACTTTGCGGCAAAGTGATTGTAGCAACGAATCAATCGGAGCTCCCCCAGCTGGATAAGATTCAAGAACGGGGGGCAGCGAATGGGCTGACCGGGCTAAAACGTTTGCCGAAGGAAGAAATAGCCGAATATGAACCCCACGTAAATGGTTTGGAAGCCATCTTCGTGCCCCAAACGGGTATTATCGACTATACTGCTGTTTGCCAGAAATATGCGGAAATCGTGCAAGACCAGGATGGGCTGCTGTTTCTGGATCGTAAGGTATTGGATATTAGAACCCATATCAGTGGTAGTACAATCATTACCAATCATGGTACCTACACCGGCCGGGTCGTAATCAACTGCGCGGGACTCTACTCCGATAAGATTGCTCAAATGATGCGCCCCGATGTGAACGTGAAAATTGTTCCGTTCCGAGGAGAATACTACGAATTGAAACCAGATAAGCAACATTTAGTCAAAAACCTGATTTACCCCGTGCCTGATCCAGCATTTCCTTTCTTAGGAGTGCATTTCACACGCATGATTGGCGGAGGAATAGAAGCCGGACCTAATGCGGTATTGGCTTTCCGCCGGGAAGGTTACACAAAATCAGACGTTCACCTAGGGGAGTTGAGTGAGACATTAATTTGGCCGGGTTTCCAAAAGGTAGCCCGTAAGTACTGGCGTACTGGTTTGGGTGAGATGCATCGTTCTTTCTCCAAATCAGCGTTCACTAAAGCATTACAGCATCTGATTCCCGATGTGCAGGAAGACGATTTAGTTCCCGGCGAAGCGGGAGTTCGAGCGCAAGCGTGTGACCGGAACGGGGGATTGCTAGATGATTTTAAGATTATGGAAGATGAATACGCCGTACACGTGCTCAATGCTCCATCACCCGCGGCTACCTCTTCTCTTTCCATCGGCCAAACCATATCCGAGCTGGTTTTGCCAAGGTTTAATCGCAAGAGAATAACTTCTTCGGTATAGCAAATGAGAGAATGATCAAGTGGAGGAATAACAGAATAGAAGCCTCATACGCAACTACTCTTTCATTCTATCAGTCGGTATGACTAGTAATATTACATTCTCAAAAGAAGAACTGGAACGGTATAGCCGTCATCTCATCATCCCTGAGTTTAACATTGAGGGGCAACGTAAACTAAAAGCTGCTAAAGTATTGGTAGTGGGAAGCGGAGGGTTGGGTGCTCCGCTATTATCGTATCTGGTAGCCGCTGGAGTCGGAACTATTGGTATTGTGGATTTTGATACGGTAGATGATAGCAATCTACAGCGACAGGTTTTATTCACCGTAGATGATGTGGGGCGACCGAAGGTAGAGGTTGCTTATGAACGACTTCGTAAGCAGAACCCGTTCGTTAATATCAAAACCTACAACACCGCTCTTACCTCCCAAAATGCGTTAGAAATAATTAAGGAGTACGATGTGGTAGCCGACGGAACCGATAACTTTCCCACTCGCTACTTAGTGAATGATGCCTGCGTACTACTGAATAAAGTAAACGTGTACGCTTCTATCTTCCGCTTTGAAGGACAGGCTGCGGTCTTTAACTATACTGACCAAGAAGGTAATATTGGACCCAATTACCGCGATCTGTTTCCTGCACCTCCTCCCCCTGGCATGGTACCCAGTTGTGCGGAAGGTGGGGTACTGGGGGTGCTACCCGGTATTTTAGGAAGTTTGCAGGCCAACGAAGTCATCAAAGTCATTACCGGAGTAGGCGAAACGCTTTCGGGTCGGCTATTTATATTTGATGCCCTAACATTTGAAACTCGCACGTTGAAAATCCACCGCGACCCAGCCAATCCACTCAATGGTGAGAGCCCTACGCAAACCAAACTGATTGATTATGATCAGTTTTGTGGCGTTCCCCACCACGAAGGAAAATCGACCGTAAAAGAAATTACTGTCCACCAATTGCATGATTTAATACAGAACCAAAAGGACTTCCAACTGATAGACGTACGCGAAGCCTACGAGTACGATATTGCTAACCTAAACGGAGAACTCATTCCCCTGAAGCAACTAGAAGATAAGGTAGATGGGATTGCTACTGACAAGCAGGTAGTCGTTCACTGTCGCAGTGGCAAGCGCAGCCAACAAGCCATTGAGCAACTAGAAAAGCACGGTTTCGCCAATCTGTTCAACCTCCGGGGCGGCATCCTCGCTTGGGCTGAAGAGATTGATAGTAGTATGGCGAAATATTGAATTCGGTTTTAGGTTTTGGGGCTTAGGTTTTGGGTCAGAACCTCCAACACCTAATCCCCAAAACCTAAGCCCTTTTAACCCGCCATACTTCCAACGCATCCCGCGTAATTTCTAATAACTTTTGATGAGGTTGAAATAGCACCGGATGTAGTTCATTTGGGATTAGCTCAACCAGCGGAGCCAATGTAAACCTTCGGTTCTGTATTTCGGGGTGCGGTAGGGTAAGCGTAGACGTTCGGACGATACGGTTGCCGTAGTACAGTAAGTCAATATCAATTAATCGCTCCCGCCACTTGCCTACTTTTATTTTTCCAATCTTCTTTTCAATGGATAATAATGAATTCAGAAGAGCCTCGTGCCCAAGTTGAGTTTCTATCTGTAGCACCTGATTATAAAATAATGGCTGATCCAAAACCCCCCAAGCTTCGGTTTCGTAGATGCTAGAATGCCGAACAATACTGCCCACTTGCTGTTCAATATGTTCTCGAGCCAAATGCAGGTTATGGCTTCTATCACCTAAATTACTGCCTAATAACAAATAGATTCCCTCAATAACCTTCACCGCGAGTATAAAAAAGTGTTAAATTTCGAATTCTAGCGTAAGAAAATAAGATTATCTAACACTAAGAAAGAAAAGTTTTGTTATAGCAGGAGCTAGCGGTGGTATTTGACTACCGTAAAATCCAGCAGTAGTTCATTATCTCATTCATTCTTTATATAAACCTTTGTCATGATATTTTTACGAAACGTATTAGCAACCCTGGTAGGGTTAATCGTATTCTTCGGGTTAATCTTTTTCATTTTTGCCGGAATTATTGCGGCGGCTTCTCAGGATGCTGAAGTAGAAGTGGAGGAAAATTCGGTACTACACCTGAAGCTAAACAAGCCGATTGTGGAGCGCGACCCCGACGACCCCTTCAGCAATCTACCTTTTCCCGGAATGGACAACAGCGTACTGGGTCTGTTAGAGGTAAGAAATACGATTAAAGCCGCGAAGGAAGACGAAAATATTCAAGGTATTTATTTAGACGCCAGCATTGCCCCCGGTGGTTTTGCTAGTCTGGAAGAAATCCGTAATGATCTGATTGACTTCAAAGAATCCGGTAAGTTCATTATATCTTACAGTGATTATTTGACTGAGCGAGCGTATTACGTAGCTTCTGTAGCCGATGAGCTATACATTCACCCAGATTGGGGTGCCGTTGAATTTAACGGCTTTATGATAGAGACCGTATTCATTAAGGAAACGCTGGACAAGATCGGGGTAGAGCCGGAGATATTTAAAGTAGGAGATTTTAAGAGTGCGGTAGAACCGTTTACACGCACTAGCATGAGCGACTCCAGTCGGGCGCAAACGGAGTCTTTCTTAAATTCCTTGTACGATACTTATTTGGATCGGATTGCTACTTCTACCAGTATTTCACAAAATCAGCTTCGTAACTTAGCTGATTCCATGAAAATACGAGAGCCTCAGGATGCGGTTGATGCTAAACTAGTAACTGGGCTGCGTTACCCCGACGAAGTGCGGGATTTGCTGCGGGAAAAACTGGGTATTGAAGAAGACGCAGAGGAGGAAGATGATGATGACGATGATATTAATTTTATTTCGGTAGAAAAGTATAATACTGCCTTGAAGGCAGAAAGCCCAGATTATTCTCGTAACCGTGTAGCTGTGATTGTAGCTTCCGGAAATATTGTTGATGGTCAAGGGGATGCTACTAATATTGGTGGTGATAAGTTTGCCAAAGAAATTCGTAAAGCTCGCGAAGACGATAATGTGAAAGCCATTGTCATCCGGATTAATTCGGGAGGAGGAAGCGCGCTGGCTTCGGACAAAATGTGGCGTGAAGTTCAGTTGGCTAAACAAGAGAAACCTGTGATCGCCTCTATGTCCGATTACGCGGCTTCGGGTGGGTACTACATGGCGATGGGCTGCGATACTATTGTGGCGCACCCCAATACCGTTACGGGTTCTATCGGTATCTTTAGTGTCTTTTTTAATGTGGAAGAAATGGTAGACAAGATTGGGGTTGACACTGAGATTGTGCAGACTGGCGAGTTTGCCGACATCTTTGCCCCGGCGAAGCCCATGTCTGAAGCCGAACGTCGTATCCTACAGGCCAACATTGAGCAGGGCTACGAAACCTTTACTAGTAAGGCGGCTGAGGGACGCAGTATGTCAGTAGCACAATTGAAAAAAGTAGCATCCGGTCGGGTCTGGAGTGGTACTGAGGCTCTAGAACGAGATTTAGTAGATGTGCTAGGTGGTTTGGATATGGCGATTGATATTGCCGTAGAAAAAGCGGGGCTAGAGGAAGGTGACTATCGTGTGAAGTACTACCCCGAACAGAAAGATGTATTTCAGCAGATTATGGAAGAACTGGGGCAGGAAGTGAGCACTCAATTGCTTGAGCGCGAGTTAGGTGATGCTTTCCCCTACGTACGGCAAATCCGCCAATTACGTGACCTACAGGGCGTTCAGGCTCGTATGCCCTTCGAGATGGAGATTAAGTAGGTAGCGTAGTTACCAGAGCGAAGAGAAATCCCCCCTTAGTACCCCTTTAAGAAATGGGGAGGCCTACTGTAACACTGTTGCGAAGATAAAGAGCTTTTTGTATTGGGACACTTCTTCAAGAAAGTAGGGCAAGAAGAAGTATCAACACAACCGTATTGCATTCCCCCTTTTTTAAAGGGGGTTGGGGGGATTTAATATATTCTCCCCTTTACTACCTATCAAAGCTTACCAAAGTGGGTCATTTATTCTGTTGCCTTTATTAGAACCTGAAGAACTGGAGCATAGTCTGATG
>JGI12210J13797_11023746_pt1 | contig 13271 bp, 13 predicted proteins | sample ElkSlonscriptome_3_FD_13797 | JGI IMG/M metagenome (IMG submission 13797)
CCTTCCCCCATACTGCCCCGCCATCATCCTACCCCTCCCTCCCGAGGCACCCTCCGCATGGGAATCGGCAAGCAGTGGAGCGGCTACCGCTCCTTCTCCTACCTCGAGCCGGGGGTCGACTACCGGCCCTTCGAACTCTGTTCCGAGCTGGGTCGGGTCCGGGCCCACCCCGTTTCCTTGGACGCAGCCCAGGAGGCAAGGGTCCGAGAGCTCGCCGAGCGCCTGGTCTTCGTGTCGATGCACGAACACCTGGGCGTCTTCCCCGAGGACATCTCGGAGACGCCGGAGTATGTGCGTCACGGCCGAATGGCCACGGCCTTTCAAGGCCTCGCCGCCTCGTGGTGGGACTGCGTCTTCGACAACCTCATGGACGGGATCTGCCGCATCCACTCCCACTCCGGCTGGCAGTGGGACGACGTACTCCACGACCTGGGAATGCGCCTGTGTGACCTGGCTCACCAGGACTTCGTCATCCCGTGCCTCCGAGTCGACGACGTTCATCGAGCGCATCGAGACGGCAAGGTCGCCTGGGTAGCCACCATGGAGGGCGCCGCCATGATCGAGCACGACCTGGACAGGATCGACATCCTCCACGGCTTCGGACTCCGCTCCCTGGGGGTGACCTACTCCGAGTCGAACGCCCTGGGCAACGGGCTCAAGGAGGACCGGGACGCCGGGCTCACCAAGTTCGGGCGCCGTGCCGTGGAACGGATGAACAAGGTGGGGCTCCTCATCGATGCCTCCCACTGCGGAGACCAGACGGCGATGGACACCGCAGCGGTCAGCGAGAAGCCCATCCTCCTCTCCCACGTGGGAGCGCAGGCGCTCTGGAACATCCCCCGCCTGGTCCCGGACCGACTCATGGAGGCGGTGGCGGCGAAGGGGGGAGTGATCGGCATCGAAGCGGCCCCTCACACCACCCTCACCAGGCACCACCCGGTCCACACCCTCGAGTCCTTCATGGAGCACTTCGAGTATGTGAAGCGACTGGTGGGCATCGACCACGTGGGGTTCGGGCCGGACACGGTGTACGGGGATCACGTGGGGCTTCACCACACCTACGTCTCCGCCCTTTCGTTGAAGGACTCCAAGCGGTCCAAGGATCCGACGCAGACCTTCGACGAGGTCGAGTACGTCGAGGGGCTCGAGAACCCTACCGAGGGCTCCACCAACATCGTTCGCTGGCTGGTCCGGGAAGGCTATTCCGACGAGGACATCGGGAAGGTCATGGGTGGCAACGCCCTCCGGGTCATGGAGGAGGCCTGGGCGTGAGGCGTGGGGGGATCCGTGCGGTGGGTGCCGCGCTGGCGTGCTCCCTCGGGGTCGCGTCGGCCGTGTCCGGCTCGCTGGCCCCGTCGCCGCAGATCATCGACTCGGCCCGGATCGCATCCGTCGCGATGACCGCGGCGGTGGCTCCAGGCCAGACGGGAGTGGAGGTTCGACTGGAGTACCGCCTCGACGGCGACCCGGGCACCCTGGAGGGGCCCGTGCGGATCCACGCCCTCGGGATCGGCGACACCGAGGTCGGTGACCTCCGTCTTCTGGTCCCTGGCAGCTCGATCGAGCCTCGCGCTCTGACCCTGACCGGCGGGCAGGGGGTGGTGCGATCCGCCGTCGTCGACCTCGCTGAGATGGGGGGGGACGTCCTCGTTCTGAGCTACCGGGTCTCGGGCGCATTGGACCTCCAGGACGGCGCCGTGCGAGCGAGACTGCCCCTCCTGATCCTGGACCTCCCCCAGGCGGGCACGACACGCAGCACCTTCCGGGCGGCGATTTCGGTGCCGGAGTGGTGGCGCGTCGCCGGGACCTTCCCCTCGGGCCTGAGGGCGGCGACGCCGGGCGTGTGGAGCGGGGACCTTCAGGTGGTTCCAGCCTTCGTCTCGATCAGCGCTCGTACCGACGCCCGGTGGCGACCCGGGCTCCCTTGGGCCTTGGACGTAGCCACGGTCCTGATCCTGGTCGGGGTCAGCTTTGTCGGTTGGCGTCACCTCAGCGGTGTCGTTCGGGAGGCTCGAGCGTGAGGGGCGGCTTCCTCTTCTGGGGGCTCTTCGTCGCCTGCGCGATGCAACTGGTGGGCTATTGGCTCTGGATGCGCTGGATCGAGAGACGGTGACCACCCAGGGCTGGATCTTCATCGCCTACTTCGGCGTCGTCTTCGCCATCGGCTGGTACGCGCTGCGCGCAACCCGGAGCGAGGCCGACTACTGGATCGCCGGCGGCAACCTCGGCTGGTTCACCGGCGGAGCCACCCTCGCCGCGACCCACGCCAGCGCCGGCACCTTCATCGGGGCCATCGGCATCCTGTATTCGGTGGGGTGGTCCTTCGGGTGGGTCCTCCTTTCCATCCCACTGGCCTACTGGTTCATGGCCGCGGTGCTGGCCCCGCGCTTCACTCGCCAGAAGGAGCTCACCCTCCCGGCCTTCATGGAGACCCGCTACTACGGCAAGGGCATCCGGGGCCTCGCCGCCGTGATCGTCCTGGTGGCCACCGTGGTCTACGTACAGGCCCAGATCGTCGCCGGGGGCCTTATCGCCAACCTGGTCTTCGGTGTGCCCCTGACCACCGGAATGGTCGTCTTCACCCTGGTCCTCCTGATCTATACCGTGGCAGGCGGGATGATGGCCGTCGTCTACACCGACGCCTTCCAGCTCGTGGTCATGAGCCTCGGCGCCGTCATGGCCGTGCCCATGGCGCTGAGCCACTTCGACGGCGGCGCACCCTTCCTGGAGCTGGTGGAGTCGGCCCGGCCCACCGCCTTCGCCTGGGGCACCCTGCCGGGCTCGCTCCTGCTCACAATGGGCCTCTCCTTCTTCCTGGGAGGGATCGCCACCCCGGAGAAGCTGATCCGCCTGTATGCCATGAAGGACATGCGGGCGATCCGCCGAGGCGTGTTCTTCGCCATCGCCATGATCCTCCTCCTGAACCTCCTCGTGCTCACGCTGGCCCTGGCGGCCATGGTCTTCTTCCCCAGCCTTCCCACCGGGGACCTGGCCATGCCGATGATTGCCACGGCGGTCCTGCCCACCACGCTGGGGGCGGTGATGTTGGCGGCGGTCACCGCGGCCATGATGTCCACCGTGGACTCACTCCTGATCGTGGCGGGCTCGGCGCTGTCCGTGGATCTCTATCGGAACCTGGTGAATCCTGACGCCTCCCCCCGGGCGCAGCGATGGGTGGATCGGCTCGGTGTCCTCATCGTGGGGACGGTGCCCGTGCTCCTCCTCCTGGCCGGTGTCGGCGAAGGGGAGCTGATCCAGTTCATCGTCCTCCTCTTCACCGCCCTCATGGCGGCGGCCTTCGCGCCCACGGTGATCGGCGGTGTGTTGTGGCGGCGGGCCACGAAGGAGGGGGCGGCCTCGGCGATGATCGGCGGGGTGGCGTCGACCTTCGCCTGGGAGGCCTGGGGCTCGGCGGCCATCGAACCGGCCCTGCCGGGAGTTCTGGTCTCTCTGGTCCTCTTCGTCGGCGTGAGCCTGGTTACCCCACCGCCGCCGCAGTCGGCGTTGGAGCCGTATTTCGGGGCGGACGCCTAGCGGGTCGATCCGGGGTTGCCGCCCCGAGCCCCTCGGCCTAGGGTTCGCACCGATCCCGCCCGACCCCACCTCGAACAGCGAGAGAGGCATGGCCACCAAGCTCGAGTGGCGGTACCACCGCCCTGGCTGAACCAGCTGCAAGAAGACTCAGGAGTTCCTGAGCCGTCACGGAATCGAGGATTCCGTCATACAGAACACCCGGAAGGAGCCCGTGGATGCCGACGGAGCCCTGGCCCTGTTGGCCGACGTGGACGATCTATACGTCGCCCGGGGGAAGAAGACCCTCCACTTCGACCTCAAGAGCGATCGACCCGCCGACGAGGAGATCCTCGCCGTGATCCTGGGGCGATCGGGAACGCTGCGGGCCCCCGCGATCCGGAAAGGGTCGACCTTCCTGGTGGGGTACAACGACTCGCTGCTGGAGGCGCGGCTGGGCTGACCGACTCGACGGCCCGCCCGCCCCCCGCGTGGCGGGCGGGCGACTCCCCTCGAATGGCCTTCAGGACATTCGGGTGTAGAGCTCGGTGGACAGCGTGATCGCGCCGTCGTCGCCGACCCACCCCAGCACGGGCCCGAGGAACGACCACTCGTGGCGGTACTCGACGCGGAGCCCGACCTGGTCCCCGGTGGCGAGGCCGCCCCCTGTGCCCACGGGCCAGGAGAAGGTCGCCTCGTCGGGATTCAGGCCTCCACGACCCAGAGCCTCCCGGACGAATTCCTCCGCCTGCGGGGACGTCAGGGCTCGACCCGCAGTCCAGCGCAGACCTTCCCGGGTCGCGTCGGTGACGATCTGGTAGCTGCGAAACGCCCGGCCGATCTCCACGGTGCCGGCGAACATGAGCAGGAGGACGGGCGTGAGCAGCGCGACCTCGATCAAGGCCTGCCCCCGTCGCCCCTCCCGGGAGCCCGGAGCCCGCCACCGAGACCGCGACGAACGCATTGGAAGGCGTCGCATCTCAGCGCACCAGGCGGTAGCTGTGGTTTTCGACACCGATCTCGCCGAGCCCATCCTCACCCAGAATGGCTTCGGGATCGCAGATCTCCACATAGAGGTCGGGGAGGTATTCTCCCTCGACTGCGCCCAGAATCCTGAAGGCCACCAACCCTCGCCGTTCTCCGAGAGCGCTCACGGCCGGGTCATCATCCACCGGTTCCAACTCGCCGACATCGGTACTGAAGACGGGGCTCACCATACAGGTCCCGGGGCGAGCCGTGCCGGTACCGTGCTCCCCGTACTCTTCGTAGTACCAGTCCTCATCGTCGATGGGGGTGGGACCCAGAAGGGGGTCCAACGCATCCGCGGGATCGCTTCCGAGAGCGTTGAAGCGGTCCGCGCACTCGCTGTCCTCGTTGAAGTTGAGGAAGTCCTCGAGGCTGTACGGCTCGCCCCCCGGTGTGAATTCGAAGAGGGGACTGCGAATGTCGAAGAGGCCCCCGTCGCCGACCTGCCCGGTCGGAAGTCGCAAGACCGAGCCCGGGGGAATCTGGATGAACCAGTCCTGCCAACTCCCACAGAGGTCCCGGGCGGTGATCATCTCCTCAGGGTCGACATTCAGGCTATTGGCCAGCTCCTCGATGGCGGGGACATCGGAGTCGAACATGTCCGCGTCGATCAGGAATTCGGTCCCGACGATTTCGTCAGCCGTATTGACGGCGACGGCCGCCGCAGAGACGTCGGTGCTGGCCACGCCCAGCACCCGGGCGAAGAGCAGATTCACCGGGTTCTCGTTCGCCACGGACCGACGAGCTACGACGGCGACGGCGTTGTAGGGGGTGCCGCCGTCGACGAATCCGCTCTCGAGGGTCCATCGGCCTCGGGCCACATCGTCGGGAACGACCACGCTCCCCCAACCCCTGGAGTTGCGGGAGCCATAGGCCACGGCCGTGTCCCGGACATCCGACAGGTCGGGGAGCTCCTGGACCGCCGCGAGAGCGGCTACATCCGCAGTCCCCTGAAGGTGGGTTCGAACCCAGCGGAGCAGCCCCTGGTCGACGGCCAGGGCCACGGTTCCAAGGACGGCGACGATCATCACGGCGAGCATCACGAGGGCCGCACCCCTGCGCCCGTCCTTCGGCCAGCGTCGGTCTCTCATGCCATTCACCTGGGACCTCCGCGCATGAAGGGAAGGCTAGTCATCCTACTCATTCAACATCACGACTTCTGAGTTCAGCGAAACGGTGGGGTCTGAAAGGAACACACCCAGCAGGACCCCGAGGATGCGGAACTCGTAGTCGTACTCGATCCGCACCGTGACCGGTGCGGGTCCAACATCCTCGCACCCGTCGGCGGTGACCGAGATGTCGCCTCCGAGGCCGGCGGCGTTGAACGCCGGGGCCACGATCTCCTCCAATACCCGGCCNTCGGTGAAGTCCTCTCGGATGGCGCAGGCCCGGGCCGCCTCTCGGGCGGTGTCGACGACGGTCTGGTTGGCCTGCCAGGCCCGGGCGAACTCGATGACGCCAAAGACCATCAACAGCAGAACCGGGATGGCCAGGGCGGTCTCGACCAGGGCTTGTCCCTGGTCGTTCCGTTCGCCACCGGTACGCTTCGGGCGCGCGAAACCCTCCATCAAGTCTCCGTCGGAAAGGGCTGTGAGTCTACTGCCCGGCGGAACGTCAGCACAAGACCGTCGCTGGGTCCCGCAACTACCAACGGGGTAGGCGCTTCCGAACGCTCGGCTCGCCGGGCCGGAGACTACGCCCCTTCGATCACCGCCCCCTCGATTCGGGTGAGCTCCGGGAATTCGGCATCCAGATACTCGTTCCCCTCCGCCCGCACCTGAGCCTGATAGGGCCCCTCCCCCCGAGGCGGCCCGTCGCCGTACTCCCCGTAGAAGGCGTCCACCGCCTCCATCCCCTCCACCACCTCGCCGAAGGGGCTGAAGCCCTGGTCGTCGAGTTCGGGGTTGTCGTCGGTGTTTACGAAGATCTCGCTGATGCGGCAGTCCACGTCGCAGGTCGCGAAGGTGATCCGGCCCCGGGTGTTCGACACCACCACTGGATCGTCGTCGATGAAGCGGTCCCGCCACTGGTATGTCGCCACCGGGTCGCCGTGGAGTCCCCATTGGGACATGAAGCCCGGCACCACGCGGTAGATCCGCTGACCGTCGTAGAAGCCGCTCCGGACGAGGTTGTAGAACCGGTCGGCACCTCGGGGCGACCACTCCCGATTCACCTCGACCACGAAGTCGCCGGCCGAGGTCTCGAAGCGGGCCCGGAAGGTCTCCGGGGCGGTCTCGGTGAGACGTCCGGGATAGTAGAAGTCGGGGCGGTCGTCGTCGGTCTCGGCGCCCTGACTCCCGCCGTCCGCCCCACAGCCCGCGAGGGTGAGGGTGGCGGCGAAGAGGAGGAGGGCTCGAGGTGTCCCGAGGGCGGGGAGAGGGTGCATGAGGTCTCGGTTGAGCATGGAATCGCGCCGTCGCGGCTCTATCCTGCGGTGCACACGACCCCATTGCCAGCGGCCCCGCAACCCTCAGCGGCCGAGCATGGCCGCTCCATGGAGGAGGAGGTGCGGGAGATCCTCCGCCACGTGGTCGGAGAGACGCCACCGCCTGCACACCCGGGTGAAGCCATCCGTCGTCGATTCGCGACGTTGGGCGGTGTGCATCTCGACCTCCCTTCCAGGGAGCCGATGCCCGAACCTCCTTCCGTCGACTGAGGCTCGGGGCGGCGATGCCCCTCCTCGACCGTGGCGCCGCTGGCCCACCGATCAGCCTTCCCGGTGGTCAGATCGCCGCCACGGCCCGGGCCCACGGAGCCACGGTTGCCACCCGCAACATCGACGACTTGAGGGGCTGCGGCGTCGGCGTAGTCGACCCCTGGGGCGAAGGCTGAGGTCCTTGAGATCCCGCGGACCATGCATCGGCAAGGCGCTCGACCCGGCCATAGGCCCACCGTTCGCCGCTTGTGCCCTCGCGAGCCTCCGGCGTAGGCTGCCCCTCCCCGGGCCCGTTGGCCGGTAGCCGTCCAGCCCATCCGTATCGCCCCGTCACGCCGTCCCCCAGGACCGCCCATGCCCGCCCCCACCCCACCCTGCACCCGCCGCGACTTCCTGACCACGCTGGGCACCGGGGCATTGGGGGCCGCCGGGCTGTCGTTGGTCGGACCGCTGGGGCCCACTGCCCTGTCCGGCGCCCCCTTCCTGAACCGGGGCCGGCATCGCGTCTTCGCCGGGAGCCCCCGGGAATACTCGGCGCGCTGCATCGAGCTCATGGAGACCTCCCTGGTGATCGACATGCTCGGGCTTCTGACCCTCAACGCGGAAACCCGAGAGCGATGGGGTCCGGCCATGGACGGCCTCACCGACGCCGACATCCAGGAATTCAGGGACTCCCGCATCGACGTCTTCCACATCGCCAGCGGGGTGGGCGGTCGCACGGCCCAGGAGGCCTACCAGAACTGCCTGGCCTTCGTAGGGAACTACAACAGCCTCATCGCCAACCGCCCCGACCTCTTCGTGCGCATCGACTCGGCAGAGGACCTGGCGACGGTGCGGGAGTCGGGACGGACCGGGGTCCTCATCGGCATCCAGAACTCGGATCACTTCCGGGACTCCGACGACGTGGAGACCTTCCACGCCCTGGGGCAGCGGGTGAGCCAGCTCACCTACAACGCCCGCAACCGCATCGGTAACGGCTCCACGGAGCGGGTCGACGGCGGCATCAGCGACTTCGGCGTGGCCATCGTCGAGCGGATGAACGAGGTCGGGATGGCGGTGGACGTCTCCCACTCCGGAGATCAGACGACGCTGGACGCCTGCGAGGTGTCCGGGGCGCCGGTCCTCTACACCCACTCCAACTGCCGGGCCCTGAACCCCGGCCACCCCCGCTGCAAGACCGATGAGGCCATCCGTCGCATGGCCGGGACCGGCGGCGTCATGGGGATCACCGGAGTGCGGAACTTCGTGAAGGATTCGGAGCCCACCACCCTCGCGGACTACCTGGATCACATGGACCACGTCCGGGAACTGGTTGGAATCCAACATCTGGGCATCGGCTCCGACATCGATCTCCACGGCTACGACGACATGCCCGCCGACGACTACGCGAACCTCAAGGCCAACTACAAGGGGAGCTACGCCTTCCGGGAGAAGATCGACATCGACGAGATCGCCCATCCCCAGCGGATGTTCGACATCACGGAGGGGCTCATCGGGCGTGGCTACACCGACGACGACATCCGCCTGGTCCTCGGGGGCAACTTCCAGCGGGTGCTGGGTGAGATCTGGGAGGGGGCGGAAGGGTAGAACAGGGTTCAGGAGGAGGCGCGACGGGTGGAGCGACAGCCTGGCGGGGAGGAAGACTCGGTGACCCTCGAAGGCGGAGCGGCGCTGGAGGAGCATCGGCCGCCCCCCGAGAAGCCCCGGGGCAAATACCTGGCGGTCCTGTCCCTGGCTGCCCTCGGGGTGGTCTACGGAGACATCGGTACCAGCCCCATCTACGCCCTCCGGGAGTCGCTCCACGGCAGCTATGGGATCGATGCGACCCGGCTGGCGGTCCTGGGCGTCCTCTCGCTGATCTTCTGGTCGTTGATCCTGGTGATCTCCATCAAGTATCTGGGCTTCGTGCTGATGGCGGACAACCGGGGTGAAGGGGGGATCATCGCCCTGACGGCCCTCGTCCTCCCCCGGGGCGGCACGGCCAAGGGGGGGCGATCCCTGTTGGTCTTCGCCGGGCTCTTCGGGGCTGCCCTCCTCTACGGGGACAGCATGATCACCCCGGCCATCTCGGTGCTGAGCGCCATCGAGGGGCTCGAGATCGTCACACCGGTCCTGACCCCCTACGTAGTGCCCATCACGGTGGTGATCCTCATCGGCCTCTTCTCGCTCCAGAGCCGGGGGACCGCCAAGGTCGGGACCCTCTTCGGCCCTGTGGTGCTCGTCTGGTTCGTGACGCTGGGGGTCCTGGGACTCTACCAGATCGTGCAACACCCGTCGGTGTTCCGGGCCATCAACCCCGTCTATGCGGTGGGCTTCTTCACGGACTATGGGGTCCGGGGCTTCCTGGTGCTGGGGAGTGTCTTCCTCGTGGTCACGGGCGGGGAGGCCCTCTACGCCGACATGGGCCACTTCGGCAAACGTCCCATTCGATTGACCTGGTTCTGCATCGTCCTCCCAGGCCTGCTCCTGAACTACTTCGGGCAGGGCGCCATGGTCATCGAGAACCCGGCGACCATCGAGCAGCCCTTCTTCCTGATGGCTCCACGCTGGGCCCTCGTCCCTCTGGTGATCCTCACCACCTTCGCCACCGTCATCGCGTCGCAGGCCGTGATCTCCGGCGCGTTCTCGCTGACCCGCCAGGCCGTGCAGCTGGGCTACCTGCCCCGGGTCAACGTAGAGCACACCTCGGAGAAGCAGATCGGTCAGATCTACATCGCCGGGATCAACTGGCTCCTCATGATCGCGGCGATCGGGCTGGTGTTCGGGTTCCGCACCTCCAGCAACCTGGCCTCGGCCTACGGGGTGGCGGTCACCACCGACATGGTCTTCACAACCATCCTCTTCGCCTTCGTGGCCTACACCCGTCTGGGCTGGCCCAGGTGGGCCGCAGGGGGGATCATCGTCGCCTTCCTGGGGATCGACCTGGCCTTCTGGGGCGCCAACCTCCACAAGATCCCCAGCGGCGGGTGGTTCCCCCTGGTGGTGGCGGCGGCCCTCTTCGCCATCATGACCACGTGGCGAGCCGGTCGGAGGTTGCTCGGCGAGATCATGAAGGCGGGCACGATGCCCCTGGACCAGTTCCTGCGCAGCATCGAGCGGGACGATCCGGTCCGGGTGCCGGGGATGGCCGTCTACATGCACGCCGCCGTCGGGGTCACACCTCCGGCGCTGCTCCACAACCTCAAGCACAACAAGGTGCTGCACGAGCAGGTGCTCCTCCTGTGCGTGCAGGTGCACGAGATCCCCTTCGTGTCGGGAGAGGATCGGATCGAGGTGGACGAGGTGGGTGAGGGGATCCAGACGGCCGTGGTCCACTACGGCTTCGCCCAGGACCCCCACGTGCCGGCGGCCCTGGCCCTGGCGAACTCCAGAGAACTCGTCGAATTCAAGCCCATGGAGACGACCTACTTCCTCGGCCGGGAGCACCTCATCCCCGACCCGGAACCGCCCATGCAACTCTGGCGGGCCCGGCTGTTCGCGGCTCTATCCCGCAACGCATCCGGCGCCACGGCCTTCTTCCAGCTCCCGGCCAACCGGGTCGTGGAGCTCGGGACGCAGCTGAAGATCTAGGTGTAGCCCAGGCTCACTCTCCGCTCGCAGCCCGCCGCCCCTCCATCACCGACCCGAGCCAGCGAAGCCGCCCCTTGGGCACCTCGTGCCTGAGGTCCCCGTCCCGGCGGTAACCCCGGGCGAGGACCACTCCGTCGTGAGCCAGGGCGACGAGGCCGTCGGGACCCGGGTCGGGCAGAGTCCGATCCTCCAGGAGACGAGCCCACCTCTCGGCCGAAAGCTCCACACGCTGCGGTACGCGGTCGGCCAGCCACCCCAACAGATCGTTGGTGGGCCGGGGCGGCCCGTCGCCTCCCAGGTCGAAGGCGCGGAACCCCACCGCCACCACCCGCCAGTGCCCGCCAGCCTTCCACGCCGCCCACGGCCATGCCTCCAGGGAATGGGCCCAGAGGTTGGTCCCCCGGCGGATCCACGAGAGAGGAGCGAGGACGTCGGGGACGACACCGAGTCGGGCCTCCAGGAAGGACCCGGCCAGTTCAAGGTCGGCCCGGACGGCAGCCTCCTCCTGGGGCTCCCCCTCGACCTCCGGCGCCATCTCGGAGTCCTGTGGGGCGCCACGGGTGGACTCCTCGGCCTCTGGAAAGACCGCCGGCACCGGCGCCCACCCCCTCACCGACACGCTCGAAGACCCGTCGCCGGCGTACGGAGCCATGGCCGTCCCGGCGTCCTCGGCCCCCTCCTCCCCCTTCCGCAGGCGGCACAGGAAGAGACCCCCGGAATCCAGGTGGTGGGGGTACAGGCGCACCGCCCCGGCCAGCGACGGATCGTAGGTGTCGTCTCGGAAGCTGGACAGCCCCCGGGCGTGGGGCACCGGAAGCTCCAGCGGTTCCACGGTGAGATCCGTGTCCCCCAGCACTCGGGTAAGGATCGCCTCGTTCTCCTGGGGCCCGAAGGTGCAGGTGACGTACAGCAGCGTGCCACCGGGGCGGGTGAGCTCCACCGCCCGTCGGAGGAGCTTCTCCTGGGCCTTGGCCACCTGCCTGGTCCACTTCCGGGACTGGCCCGGAAGCCGCCCCCCCCGCTTCCGCAGCGTCCCCTCGGCGGAGCACGGAACGTCCACCATGACCCGGTCGAAGGTCGCCCCGGTCGGGAAGCGCCGCCCATCTCCAGCCACCGTCATGATGTTGGTGTGGCCGAGTCGATAGATGTTCCCCAGGAGGGCACGAATCCGGGACTCGTTCACGTCCGAGGCCACCACGGTGCCCGACTCACCCAGAAGCTCGGCCAGGTGGGTCGTCTTGCCACCGGGAGCGCTGCACAGGTCCAGGACCCGATCCCCTGCCTCCGGGGCCAACAGAGGCGCCGCCCACCCGGTGGCCGTCTGCTGTATGTAGAACAGGCCGAGCCAGTGCTCCAAGGTGTCGGACAACGACCGCCCTTCCGGCTCGGAGACCACCTGCAGGAAGGCAGGCTGGTGGTCGACGGGGACCACGGCAAAGCCCTGGGCCTCCAGGCGGCCCGCCAGCGCCTCTCGGGTGATCCGCACGGTGTTCGTCCGGAATGTGAGGGGCTCGGGTCGACGGATCGCCTCCTGGAAGGCGTCCCAGTCCTCGATGAACGCCCGGTAGCTCTCCAGCCGCTCCGCGCTCCGCTGGGCCTGTTTGGGATTCTGCCGGCCGGCCCGCCGGGAATCTCGCCGCTTCCTTGCCATCAACTCGGCCCCGTCATCCGGGCCCCAGACCGCCCTGGGAGCCGGGCACGGTCCAGGCCGGGAAGAACTCGGACACGCCGGCAATGATGAACTCCACCGCCAGCGCGGCCAGAATCAGCCCCATGAACCGGGTGGCCACGTTCATCCCGGCGGTCCCCAGGAAGGAGGCGATGGGACCCGCCCCGGCCAGGATCACCCAGATACTCAGTGCGACGACCGCCGCAGCGAGGATGGAAAGCACGTGACCCTCCAGCCCAACGGTGTTCGCCGCAGCCAGGATCATCACCGAGATGGACCCGGGTCCAGCCAGGAGGGGCATGCCCAGGGGCACAAAGGCCAGACTCCCCCAGTGGCCGGTGTCGTCGGACTCCTCCGGGCGATGCTTGGACGGCGAGATCTTCGCCTGCAGCATCGACCACGCCATCCCGAAGATGAGGATCCCGCCTGCGACCCGTAGCGAGGCGAGGGAGATCGCGAAGAAGCTCAGGACCGCCTCACCGGTGATGTACGCGCCGGCGAGGATGACGAAGGTCGCCATGGCGGTCTTCCGGGGGAGCCTCCGCTGCGCCTCTTCGGGGAGATCGGAGGTGAGCCCCACGTACACCGGAATCGCCGCGAAGGGATTCACGATGGAGAAGACGGCCACGAAGGCCACGGCGAACTGGGATAGCAGGGAGAACAAGATCTCGGCAGGTGCGTAGGAAAGCCGGAAAGGCTAGCGGAACCAGCGCTACGGTTCAACGCCTCCGGTCCAAGGTTCTTCCGTGACGAGGAGGGATGGCCCGCCGGGCAACGCTCAGCCGCCGAAAACCGCGCTCAGAAGCTCTGCAGCCCAGGGACGCCGGAACCCCAACAGCA